>Ga0315286_10001169_pt1 | contig 23533 bp, 11 predicted proteins | sample YL17G10_0_MG_FD_205038 | JGI IMG/M metagenome (GOLD analysis project Ga0315286, IMG submission 205038) | Sediment microbial communities from Yellowstone Lake, YNP, Wyoming, USA - YL17G10_0 | ecosystem: Environmental > Aquatic > Freshwater > Lake > Sediment | place: USA: Wyoming | collected...
AGCCGCCAGTCTCACTCGTGAGGGCAGGTTATGGCGCGTCGAGTTCGGGGCGGCGCAGGTCCAGGTGGATTTCCGCATCGCGCCATCGGCACACTACTTGGTCTTCGAGTTCGTGCGGGTGCAAGGCGAGGGCGTGGAGGAGGTGCGAGTTGCGGAGCTCCAGGTCACGTGCAGGGAGAATGCCGGATGGTGGCTCGGCGCGTGCTGGAACGAGCAGTTCACCGTTGCGCTATTGGGCTTGAGCGACTGCGTCAACGTGCAACTGCTCGGCAATGGCGTGCTTGCTGCGTCGGTGTATCCCCAGTTCGGCATGGAGGGGCAGCGCGTGGTGCTCGTGGCGGCGCCCACGGCGCAATTTCTCGATGTGGTGCAGGAGGTGGAGCGGGACTTCGGACTGCCTTCGCCGAAAATCGGCGGCCAGTGGGCCAAGAAGTCTCGCGCGGTGCGGACCGGCTACCTGTTCACCGACCTGACCGAGGCCAACGCCGACGAGACGATCCGCTTCGCCAAGCTGGGCGGGTTCGAATACATCATGACCTATGACAGCACGTGGTCCAAGTCACTGGGGTCGTACCCGATCAACACGAACAACTTCCCCGGCGGCGAGGCGAGCCTCAAGGCGACCGTGGACAGATGCCACGCGGCGGGTCTCAAGGTGGGTCTGCATTTCCTCACCAGCTTTGTCGGCAAGAACGATCCACTGGTCCGTCCCCGCCCCGATCCTCGTCTGCTGAAGGACGATCAAGCCATGCTGGCGACAGACATCGACGAGAAGGCGATGGAGATCGCGGCCACCGGCTCACTGGCGAGTTTCCCCACGGAAGGCGCATTCTACGGCGACGCCAAGGCCGGCTTCGATATCCAGATCGACGATGAGCTGATCCAATATCGTGCCATCGGGGGATCGGGCACGAATGCGTTTCTCAGGTGTACGCGTGGATTCGCCGGCACGCGCGCGGCCCCGCACCAGGCAGGGGCAAGAATACACCATCTCGTCGAGCGGTACGGCTGCTATCTCGCCGACCTGCGCACGACGCTGAAGAGTGAGATTTCCGACCGCATCGCGGGTGTGATCAACCAGTGCGGGTTCGACATGGTTTATTTCGACGGCGGCGAGTGCAACATGGCCAATGGGCCGTTCTGGTACTGGGTGAGCCAACAGCAGGACGACGTGTGCCGGCGCGTGACGCGTGAGCTGCTGGTGCAAGGCAGCGGCGGCACGGCGTGGACGTGGCACTGGTTCGCGCGCGGCAACTGCGACGATTTCGCTTCCGTGGCGCCCAAGCAATACCTCGATTATCACAAAATCGCGGATTCCTGGACGCACCATAGGCAGAGTTTCATGCCGGCGGAATTGGGCTGGTGGGGCTTCCTGGCCGATGAGCCAAGTCACCCCGCCACGATGCCGGATGAGGTGGAGTACTACGCCGTGCGGATGGTGGCGCTCGACACACCCGTGTCGTTGGAGACGAATCTGGCCGCACTTAAGCGCAACGGCCGCACGGAGGAGATGCTCTCGCTGCTCGGTAGATACGAACGACTGCGGCTCAGCGGCGCCGCGCCAAAGTCCGTTCGAGAGAAGCTGCGAACGGGGGAATGGCACCTGGTGCAAGAGGGCGGCAAGCCCGCCTTTCGATCGATTCGGCACGATGTGCAACGGGTCGATGTGCCCGGCGAGCTGCGCGTGACGAATCCGTTTGGCACGCAGCCGTTGAAGTTCCGGCTCCAAGCGGTGCCGACGTTGGCGCCCGTGGGGGATAAGGCGAACATCGTACTCCATGGAGAGACGGCTGTCGAGTTGGGCCTGCCGGGGGTGAACACACCAATGCCGGCGGCGCTCGCCAACCGCACGGACTTTGCGAAGCCGCTCGACCTGCTGCATCATCGAGCTCTGGCCGTTCGACTCCGCGTGGATGGCCCGGGTCCGACGAACCGGCCATGCGCCGTGCTGAACGTGCAGTTAGAGGCCGGCGGCAAGACCTACCGCGATCACTACATCGACCTGGACTTCAGCGGCGAAAGGACGATTGTTCTTCCAGAGCCGACAACCGAGCGGATGCTGCCGGAGTTCCGTCCCGCCCAGGCCAACTACGCGTTCAAAGCCGCGATGTATGGCTTTGATTACCGCCACATCGTCGCGTTGAATCTCCGATGGATGCGGTTGCCCAAAGACCAGCCGGTCAAGTGCAGCATCACGCTCGTTGAAGCTCTGGCGGAATCCGAGGTTCCGCTGAAGAACGCGGAATTGGTCATCGGGGGGAGGACGCTCTCCACCCCGCTGGAGCTGAAGACCGGCGATTATGCCGAGTTCACGGCCGATGGCCGCGTGCGGGTATTTGACCGTAATGGGACTGGGCTTTCGTCTTTTGACGCTCCGAGTGATTTGCCAGCGCTGCAGGCGGGCGAGAATCACATCATGTTCCATGCCGCCGGTGCGGCCCGTGCCAAGTTCACGGCGATCACCGTCGGCGATGCCCTGCCGTGGCAGTAGATGCCTGTCGCATACCCGACGGAGCGGTTATTTTGACGCTCTCAGGTCTTCGATCCGCACGGGACAGCCATCGAAGGCGTTGTTTTGCAGGAGGACTCGCTGGGCCTCTTTGCCGATACGAACGCCCGTGTTCTGTTTCCCGTCTGGCGTATTCTCCAGCTTCGTGTTGGTGATGGTGATGTCCTGCGTTCTTCCCTGGATATCGATCCCGATGCCCGGTTTCTCCTTGCCGGTGTCGCGGATGGTGCAGTTCTCGATCCGATTGCGATGGCCGCCTCGAAACTCGCTGCCCTCGTTTCGGAAAAGGATTCCGACCTCGCCATTTCGCTCGATCGTGCAGTTCTTGATAAGGTTGTCCGTGTCCCGGTGCCCGATGCTGACCCCGTACCGCTTGTTTTCCGACAGGGTGCAATTTTCGGCAAGCCCATCCGAGACGGCCCAGCAGAAGTAAAGCCCCAGGCTGTTGCCTTTTGCCGTGCAGTCCCGGAACACGGGGTGCTGAGAGCCGCTTCCCGGATGGAAGCCGAGGTCGGCGTTGTTCATGGCCTGGCAGTTTCGGAACTGGATATCGTCGCAGACCTGGAAGCTGAAGCCGTCACCGTTGTGGTCACGGGCGGTGACGTTCTCGAAACGCCAGCGGTTGCAGTGCTGGATGAAAACGGCGCCGCTGAAGTTGCCGTTGATATGCTCGTTCTTGTCCCGGTTGCCGTCGAGGATGATATCTTTCACCGTCACGTCATCCACGTTCTCGGCGGTCAGGAGCGGGAACGTCGTGGCGGCCGTGGCGTCCTTGTCCGTCCAGAAGTCCTTCAGCGTCAGCCGGTCGATGAAGACAACGTTTCCACGGATGGCGGTGACCGTCGCTCGCAGCACTTCGTATTGCCAGTCTCCGGGCCCTGTCTTGGATCGGAGCATGATCCCGCCGCCGGGCGCGAACCCTGTCGCGTCCTTCACTTGAACGCCATACTCGAACCAGTCGGAATCCCGGGCCAGCGGCGTCACGACGCTGTCGGCCTTTCGCAGGATCGTCGTCTCGCCTGAGCCTTGCAGGGTGACGTTGGGTCGAAGGTAGATGGCATTTTGCAGGGTGTACGTGCCGGGCAGAATACGAAGCGTGCCGCCACCCAGCCGATTCAGGTACTCCACGCCCGCCTGAATGGTCTTATCGTCCTTGCCCTGCAAATCGCCTTCGGTCTGGCCGACGGTCAGCACGAGGCTCTGCCGATTTCGCATCGGGCGGTTGGTGGTCGCTGCCTCAGGCTCACTCGCCGGGGTACAGACGACAATGGCCGAAACCAACAATGCTGTCAAAGTCATACAGTCACCTCCGGCACGGTATAGGGGGCTCGATAAGAACCTCGGACCAGACGGTTGGCCGCTCCGTTGCCCCGGAACCGTTCGTTCTGGGCGTCAATCGTCAGCCACGGCCCCAAGGTCACGGTCCTGGCATCGACATCAATACCGTGGGCCGTCAGGTGCTCCATGAATCGTTCAAACACCGGCAGGAAGAGGGGCGCATCCGCAAGCCGGGCCTGCATCTGTGTGCGCGACGCCTTCTTGCCCAGGCGGTAGGAGATATTGCCCGTGTGGCAGACGGCGGTCGACACGTGGCCAACCTGAATCTCGGCGTTGAGCACCTTCGGGTCGTTCTTTCGCACGGCGGCGATGAAGTTGGCGAAATGGTCACCGCCGCCGGTGAACTTCTGGACCTCTTTGCCGTCTTTGTCCCAGGCGACGCCGCGATAGAGGCTCACGGAGCCGCCTTCGCACTCGACGATCACGCCGACCCCCTCGCCGCGAAAGTCGGGCATCTCCTTCGAGTCTTTGGCCTTGGTCAGGTTGTGGATCTCGTAAAGCACCGGCGCCGTCGGGAAGTCATAGTACGTGATCTGTGAGTTTGGCACGTTGCAGGCGTCGTTGAAGACGAATCGGCCGCCGAGGCTGATGACGCGGCGGGGGAGTCCTTGTTCGCCGAGGCACCAGCGCGCCACGTCGATTTCGTGAACCCCCTGATTGCACGACTCGCCGTCTCCGGTGTTCCAGTCGAAGCTGCAATCGTATTGCAGCCGGTCCCGGTAGATGGGCACCTTCTTGGCGGGGCCGCACCAGAGGTCGTAGTCGATGCTCTCGGGGATCGGCAGGGGAGTCTCGCGTTTGCCGCAGGACGAGCGCGGCTTGTTGTCAAAGGCGACGATGTGCTTGATCGCGCCGAGATGGCCCTCACGAATCCATTGGATCGCCTGGGCAAAGTGGACCTCCGAGCGGTGCTGCGTGCCGCACTGGACGATGCGGTTGTGCTTTCTCGCGGCGTTGACCATCTGCCGCCCTTCCCAGATGTAGTGCGACAAGGGCTTTTCCACGTAGACGTGCTTGCCGGCCTGGCAGGCCCAGATCGTGCTCAGGCCGTGCCAGTAGTTCTGCGTGGCGTTGGCGATCACGTCGATGTCCTTGCGGTCCAGCAGCTTTCGCATATCGGCATACTGCTCGGCCTTGTTGCCGTACTTGGTCTCAATGATCTTTGCGGCAGCCGCCGTGCGCTGCTGGTCCGGATCGCTGACGGCCATAACGACCACTCCCGTCTGCTTCGCAAATCCCGGAAGGTGAGCGTCCGTGCCGCGGCCGCCGCAGCCGATCAGGCCGACGCGAATGCGATCATTAGCTCCCAGAACACGGGAACAGGGCAGGATCATGACGGCCCCGGCCGCAACCGTACTCTTGATGAAATCTCGACGCGTGATGGTTCCCATAGTCGGTCTCCATATCAGCCCTATTCTGTTGTCGCTCGTTGGCTCAGATGCTCCCACAATATCGGGTCCGCCCACGAAATGCAATCGCTGGTTGCTTGCCGCGATGATATACTTGGCGGGGCGAGCGAGGACAGACGCTCGCATTTGTGGAGGACACGGAAAATGGGAAACCGATTTGTTTACTTGCTGGTCGTCACAGTGCTTTCCTGTTCGGAGTTCCGCCTTCAGGCGGCCCAGGACCGCGTAAACGCGGAACTCCAAACCCTCGTCATAAATGCTCCCGACCGTTCGATGGATATCCCGGTGGAGATGCGGCCGGATGGGCAGACGCTGTCCGACAAAGTCCTGTGTGGGACCTCCCAGGCAGGCGGGGAAAAGATCGTTCTGCAGAGCTGCCCCTCCTTGTTCTTTTCCCAAAGCGCCGAAGAAGTTGTGAGGACGTATTGTTCCGTCCTGGCGCGGAGTGTCCGTTCGGGCCGATTTGCCCTCAAGGCCGAGCCGTCGACGGAAAAGCGATTCTCGATCACGCAAGCCGATGATGGGCTATCCTTGTCCGAGCGTGGGCGGCCGGTCTTCGTCTACAGGCACCAGATGACGCTTGCGGCAGGCGTCCCGGAGAAGTACCGGCGGTCCACATACATCCATCCGCTCTACGACCTGCGGGGCGATGCCATCACCGACGACTTCCCGAAAGACCACCTTCACCATCGCGGCCTTTCATGGACGTGGGCCCATGTCGCCGTCGCGGGCGAGGTTCACGACTTGTGGGCCTGCGAAGGCATCCGGCAGGTCTTCGAGAAATGGATTGCCAAAGAGGATGGGCCTGTCTGCGCGACCATCGGCGTCAAGAACGCGTGGTGGACCGCCCAGCGGAAGGTCATGGATGAATGGGTGTGGATTCGGGCCTTCCCCGCGAGCGAGTATGGCCGGGCGATTGATGTCCTTTTGACCTTGAAGGCCCTGGAGCCGATTCAGCTCTCCGGAAGAAAGGAAAAGGGGTACAGCGGATTCGGCCTGCGGTACGGGCCGCGCCAGACGACGATCATCACAACGCCGCAGGGCACAGAGGCAGCCGATAGCGATCTGAAGCCACTGCCCTGGGCCGATGAGAGCGGCAATTTCGCCGGCTCTGCCCTCCTGAGCGGGGCCGCGATCTTCCAGCACTCAAGTAACCCGAGCTGTCCCGCCGGCTGGTGTCTGCGGCACTACGGCTTCGTCGGCGTCTCCTGGCCCGGCGTGGAAATCATCAATCTCGAACCCGGCAAGACTCTCACCTTGCGATTCCGAGTCTGGGTCCACGACGGCGACGCCAAAGAAGGCAAGGTACAAGAAGCCTACGAGCTCTTCGCCAAGCCACCGTCTCTATCCATCAGCGATTGAGTCCTACCACTGCATTTCGCAAGTTCCACGACTATAGCGAATAGATTGCCGCGCTTCGCTCGCAATGACATACAGCGCCTGTTCATGTCATTGCGAGGAGCGTAGCGACGAAGCAATCTCCTTCCGCATAGTCGCAGGACCTGCGAAATGCGGTACCGCGGTTATTGCTTTGCTTGGGCATTCGCCGAACCCAGGAACTTCTCCAGTTCGCGAACCTGAAGCCATAGCTTCTGATTGAGCGAACTGAGCACGCCGAGTTCGCCACGCGAACTCACACTGGCGGCATACGTCTTGAAGAGCTCCTGGATGGGGGCGGAGCCGAGATCGGTCTTGGCCTGTTTGATCGCCTGGCCAAGCTGCGCCGAATCGACTTGGCCCGACAGCCAACGATTCTTCAGTTCGTAGGCAGGCTCGACCTTTCGCCCGACTTCATCGAGCAGAAGCGTGAATCGCAGATTCCCGCTCAACCAGGAGAGATTGGCCTGCTGTTCGGCCGTCTTGGCCTGGGCTTTCAGACTCTCCGTCAGTTCGATCGTGTCCGACAGCCGCTGCCTCAGCTTTGTATCGATACGACCCCAGCGCGGATGGTACGGGAAGTACTCCGGCGAGTCAGGCGGGTCCAGCAGTCTTTCGGTATCCATCTGTGCCAGCACAGGCGCAAGCTTCGAACCTGCCTCCTCGCCGAACTGCCTTGTGCAATCCGCCCGATAAATGGCCTCCACCGTCATCTCCGATGCCGGCTCGGCAGCGAAGCGGGCGAAGGTGTCCGAATTCAGCTTAGTCTCCTGGGTGCGCCAGTGAATGGCCACGACACCATCGAGATTCTGGCTGTGAGCGAGCTTGACGTGATCCCGCATGAGTGCGACCCTCGGCTGGAGGTGCCAGAGTTGTCGGTCGCCTTCGAGCCAGGGGATCGCCCAGACCGGCCGGTCCTTCGCGATCTCGGCCAGAAAGTCGGGTTGCGGGGCCCAGCCTTGGTTGGGATTGAGGCACGTAAAGACGACGTCCTTAGGGAGGGCCTTGTTCAATCCTCGCAGAATCGCCGGCAATTGAACACCGCCACCCCAGCCGCCGATGGCGATTTTCACTTGCGGCGCTCGCCGGTGGATGTGGGCATACGCGGCTCGGATATAAGCAAGCGACCATACGCCGGTGAACTGGGCGTCCTCCTGCCCGCCCGTGTTGAAGAGGTGCGACTCCTGGTCGTACAGCTTGCGGAAGTCCCCGCTCATCTGCGCGGTCTGCACGTACATCGTGTGCTCGTGCAGCCACAGCCAGATCCAGTCGATGCCGGGATAGGTCTGTAGGATATCGTCGATTGTGGCTTGCAGGATTTCGATCGACGCGGGGTGTGTCGGATCGGGCAGCATGGCTCCGCGGATCCACGACTCCGGCGGCACGATGGACGCAAACTCGGGCGGATGGATGCCGAACTCGAAGCCCATCGCCATCTGAATGCCGCGAGCATGGGCCATGTCAAGCACCTGCCGCATCAACTCCTGGGCCCGCCGATAGCGGTCCTCATTATCTCGTGCCAGGATCGCACAATCGGCCCCGAATTCTCGTGCGCCGGCCGGCAGCGTGAACTTGCTTGCTGTCCCGAAGGCAAAATCGCTGATGGCCAAAGGCCGGTATCCCCACCTCGCGGTCAGCGAAGTGTCGAAGGACGCCGTCGGGACCACGTCCCGATACAGGATGCGGATCATCGGCTCGACATAGGGCGCGTAGCGCTCCGCCCCTCCCGTGTAGGAGTGAAAGCCGATGAAGTTGAGCTTCAGGTCCCGCATTCGGTCCAGGTACCGTTCATAGTCGTCCTTGTTCCATGCGGTCGGGCCGGACAGGAAGTTGTGCCAGGGGAGCGTCCCGCGAATCTTGAAACCACTGTCGGGCGGGTCTTGGGGCGAGGACTGTCTGCCGATCTTCTCGAATGGGATGGGCTTGAAGCCCAGCTTGTAAGCGGGGGAGTCGGGCTTGAGCCGGAAGTCGCCTTTGGCTGGGTCGATGAAGAGCGGGTCGGTGTTGACGAGGTTGTCTTTGCTCTCAGCCATGCCTTCTTTGGCGCCCCAGGTGAGTTTCAGAAGTTCGCTCCCGACACAGATGTTGCGGGCCACGAGCACATTGCCGGGCGGGACGCCATCGTCCTTCGCGTAGTAAGGCTCAAGGTCGGCCAGCTCCGGATAGCGGGTCTGGTAAGGCGGCTGTCGCCAGTTCACGTCCTCCAGCCTCTGTTTCATCGTCTTGTACACCATATCGTGCCAGACGGGCGACTTGCTCAGACCCCGGCCATCCAGTTCGACCGCCGGATCGCAGTCAATGAAGATGTTGTTCTCGACCTTGAAGTCGCGGCCACCGCCGAGGAAGACGGCCCGGTGCAGCCTCCAGAGAACATTGCCATAGATTTGCGTGCCGCTGACGCAATCGTCCATGTAGATGCCCATGGACCCCATGCCGACCCCGCCGGTATGGTGAATGAAGTTGTGGCGGATGACGTTGCCCCGGAACGTGTAATCCCGGCCCGTGTAGATCGCGCCTACGTCGCCTGTCTCCAAGCAGACGTGGTGGATCTCGTTAAGCTCGATGGTGTGCTCGTTGCCCCAGAACAGGATCGCACAGTGCGGGTGGTCGTGGATCAGGTTGTTCGACGCCTGGATTCCCACGCCCGTCATGGAAATGGCGGGGGCGTAGCAGCGGGACCACCGGGCGACATGGTGAATGTGGTTGTTCCGGGCGTAGTGGTTCGCCGGCGTCAGCGTCTTGCGGTCTCCACCGGTCAGTGAGATGCCGCCGTCGCCGGTCTCATAGATGACGCAATTCGCGACCCCGTGACTTGTGCCACCCTCAACCGTGACGGCCGAGTTGCCCATGTCGCGGATCATGCAGTCCGCAATCAGGTTGCCGGTCCCGCCGGTGATCTGGACCCCATCCGCCCGGCCGCACTCGAGCGTCAGCCCGCGAATCTGAACGTGGGAGGCCTTGTTCATGCGGATGAGGGGACTCTCCGCGAGGGAGACAGTGACGTCGCCAGTTCCCAGCGGAGCCGGCGGCCAGAAGTACAGAATGCCCGTCTTGCGGTCCAGGTACCACTCGCCCGGCTCGTCCAGCTCTTCGAGGATGTTGAGGAAATAGAAGCGCTGGCCGGTACGAAAGCCGTAATTGCCGTGCGGCGGACTGGTTTTGATGAGGCGCTTCTGTTTGTCGAGGCTGGCGATGTGCTCATAGGAATTGGCCCAGTCGTAGGCCCAGTACCCATGAATCCAAATGTCATTGGAATCCGCCCACCGTTCGGGCCGGCTCCCCTCGTAGTTGAATCCGGCGGTGAGTTTGCCCATGGTTCCGCCGTGATCGTCGCCCATAGGCTCGGCGTATCCCGTGATCTTCACGAAGGCCGCGTTGGGCCACCGTGCCAGAGTCATAGGCTGATCTTTGAGGAACAGCTCCAGGGCCGCCGGCACGGTCGACCGGGCAAAACCTCTGGATCGGAGGGAACCGTACTCGATCACGCCCTGGGCCTTGAGGTCCGCCTGCAGGACATTTCCTCGTGCAGCGGCATCGAGTCGGTCCAGGACGGCCGGGTCCTCGACTTTTCGCCAGCCGGTGACGGTCTTTCCTCCGGTAATCCGCACTTGTCCCTCGGCCGCCGCACGATAGACGATGAGCTTACCGGCATCGCCGGAATCCTCCGCGGTCAGCTCCAATCCCTGCTCCAGGTTGTACATGCCGGCGGCAATCCAGACCGTTACCCCGCCCTGGGGCAAGCCCTTGGATGTCTTCAACTGGCGGATGGCGTCCCTGGCTCTGTGCAGTGTGGCGAACGGCCCATCGCTCGAGTCCCCATTCGGCAGCGAAAGACGGCCGGACCATTGGTCTTTCCCGGATGCCGAGACGTAGATTCCCGTTGAGCCCAGACCCACCTCATTCACCAATAGGGACAACCCCAAGACGATGAGGATCGCAGGTCTTCCGGCATGGAACAAGTGCCCTGTGAGCATCGGTCTTCCCTTCCTGTGTCGGGGCAAATAAATCGTATGCAGCAGACGGGGCTGTTTTAGCGATTGATCGTCAGATACGCAAATGATAAGATGAACAATCAGTTGGCGGAGGTCGGTTCAGGGGCGGGGTGTCTGTATGAGCAAAAGAAGAAAAGGAGGAAGACTATGAGCAGTCTGTCGCGAAGAGAATTCCTGAGAACCGGGCTTATTGGCGGAGCGGTCGCGTCATTGAGTGGCCCTTTGGGGATCGCCGCAACGGGGGAACAGCAAGCCAAATCTGCCGGGAAGCCCAACATCATCTTTATTCTGGGGGATGACTGGGGCCTGGATGACACCGGCTGCTACGGCTCCGACCGTCACAAGAACCGGACCCCCAACATCGATGCCCTGGCCGCCGGCGGCATCCGGTTCGAGCGATGCTACTCGGCGCCGCTGTGCGGGCCGACGCGTTGTGAGATCAATACGGGCCGGTATGCCTTCCGGACGGGCGGCCTGACCAATCCTGTCGCCGGACAGCCCAAGTCCCAGGATGAATACCCGCTGGGGCGGATCCTCACGGCGGCCGGCTACGACACTTGCCACGCCGGCAAATGGCGGCAGATGGGGCAAACGCCGGGCGACTGGGGCTTCGGCGAGTACATCACCGATAACACCGCCGGCGGCTGGTACTGGCAGAAGAATTACACGAAGAACGGGAAACTCGTCGAGACGCCGGAAGAGGTCTACTGCCCGGATGTCTACCATGCGTTCGCGGTGGATTTCCTGCGGTGCCATGCCCCGAAGGACTCGGCACCAGCCAAGCCGTTCTACCTCTACTACGCGTCACACCTGGTCCACGGCCCGATTGTCCGCACGCCCGACAGCAAGCCGGGGGAGACGGACCCGGTGACTCTCTACAACGACAACGTCGCCTATCTCGACAAGCAGGTGGGAGCGCTGGCGGCCGAGATCGACAAGCTGGGTCTGCGGGAGAACACGCTGATCGTCTTCTCGACCGACAACGGCACCGTAGGGCAGCCGAACGCCATCGGTGGCCGGAAGATCAACGGCGTCAAGGGCACGATGCTGGAAGGCGGTGCCCGGGTGCCGCTGATCGCCAACTGGAAAGGCGTTGCGCCCGCCGGACGCGTGCTCAAGGACCTGGTGGACTTCAGTGACGTGCTGCCGACGTTCGTGGAGGTGGCGGGGGCGAAGCTGCCGCAGGGCGTCACCATCGACGGACGGAGCTTCGCGCCGCAGATTCGCGGCCAAAAAGGTAATCCACGTGAGTGGATCTACGTGCAACTGGGCCGCCGATGGTACGTCCGCGATGACGGCTGGAAGCTCACTCAGGCGGGGGAGTTGTTCGACATGAAAGATTCGCCCTTCGTCGAGCAGGCCGTAGCGGAGGACTCGAAGGACGAAGCCGCCGTTGCGGCCCGCAAGCGGCTCCAGGCGGTCTTGGACAAGCTCAACCCGGCCGGCGGTAAGACGATCTCTGCCGAGGACGAAGCCGCCGCGAAGAATCGCGCACAGAAACAGAGGCAAAAGCAAGGCCAGAAGAAGGGGCAGAAGAAAGGCCAGAAGAAAGCGAAGGCGGGCCAGCAGGCCCAGACGGAATGAGCGATGGAGAGCATTGACATGAGGATCAGGCGGGTTCAGGCGTGCATTCTCTGGGCAGGTCTTGTGATTTGTTCTGCATCCGCAGCTCCGTCGCGTGCCTCGAGCACCGAGCCGGTGCTTCGTCACTCCGAGGTGGTCTTCATGTACGCGGCCTCGGACGAGGCGTACCGGGCCTACGATGCTACATTCGTTGCTTGGGGCGGGGCCGAGAGGGCTGAGCAAGTCAAACGGCATCACGATCTGGGCATTCGCTGCACCGGCTCGATGTGGTGTCTGACGGCGGGAGCGGAGAACATCCACAAGGATCCCAAGCTGCGGGCCGCCTGCGCGGTCGATATCGAGGGCAATCCGGTGGAGGTGCCCTGGCAGTTCGACCACACGTACCAAGGGACGAAAACCTACTTCGGCTGCACGAACCACCCCGAGTTTCAAACGCTCTGCCGCGAGCGGGTCCGCCAGGCGATGGCGGGCAAAGCGGACGGTTTGCACGTGGACGACCACTTGGGGACCGCCGGGGCCGCGTGGTGGCAGGGCGGCGGGTTCTGCGATTACTGCATGAAGGGCTTCCGGGAGTACCTTAGAAGTCACGCTACGAAGGAGCAGTTGCAGAAGGCCGGGGTCGAGCAGATCGACGATTTCGACTATCGCACATTGGTGCGCAAGTATGCCACCACTCGACAGGAGTACAAGAAAGTCCAACGCAAGATTCCCTTGATGGATTTGTTCCTTGAGTTTCACGCGGAGGCCGCCGCCGAGCACACGCGGCAGTTGGGCCAGTTGGCGGCGGAAGTGGCCGGCCACCCGGTGCTGCTCAGCGCCAATGCCGGTCTGCCCAATAAGACGCACACCTACGTCGTGAAGTATCTCACGCACGTCATCTGTGAAGTGGGCCAGAATGCCCCTGCGGGAACGAAGCAGATCGACCATGCCATTGAGGCGTATGAGCTGGCCGCAACACTGGGAAAGCCGCTGGCGGCCACCGCCTCCGGTCAGGATTGGGCGTTCGTGAAGCAGAATCAGTGCGAAGAGCTGGTCCGCTTCTGGGTCGCTCTGGCCTATGCCTACGGACAACGGTTCATGGTGCCGCATCCGCAGCGCCAGTGGTGCTTCAACAACGAATTGGGGACCCATTGGTACGCCGCCCCGGTGGAGGCGTACGCCCCGATGTATCGCTTCATCCGCGAGAATGCCGGCTGCTTCGATGGCTTTGAGGCCGTCGAGGTCAAGGACCACAAGCCCGGCGCACCGGCGAACGTGCTGGTCACGGTCCGCAAGAAAAGCGGGTCGAACGAGATCGTGCTGCATCTGCTCAATCGCGACTACGATTCGCAGGCCAAGAGCACTAGGTCCCTCTCGAACGTGGAGGTGTCCCTGGACAAGAGCCTGGTTTCACCGTCGAAGCCCCAGGCGAGACTGCTCTCCTACGACAAGCCGCCGCAGCAGGTAGAGTTGGTGCAAAATGCAGGCACAGTCCGCGTGCGGGTGCCCGAGCTAAGATTGTGGACATTAGTAGTATTGGAATAGATCGCGTATCTGGGAAGAACAGGAGAAGCATCATGAATGTAGATCGTCGCGAGTTTCTGGGATCGGCGCTCGGCATGGCCTTGGCAACTGGTGCCGATGGTGCAGGTGCTCAGGCCGGTGCGAAGTCCTATTCGGAGCGGTTGGAAACGCCGGTCGTGGCGCGGTATCAGGTCGTCGTCGCCGGCGGGGGTCCGAGCGGAGTCATCGCCGCCGCCGCGGCCGCGCGGAGCGGGGCGAGCACGCTATTGATCGAGCGGTATGCCTTCCTCGGCGGCAACGGCACGGCGGGGCTGATGACCTGCTACAACGGTTTTCGCAACCAGAGGCCGCCCGAAGCCCTGCAGACGGTCAAGGGCATCCCGGCCGAGTACATCGCGGAAATCGTGCGCCTGGGCGGCATCGCCAACGACGATCCCTATCCCAAGAGCAAGCATGATACGGGCAAAGGCGATCTGCCGTACTGCATCGGTTTCGATCCGGAAGCCGCTAAGATCGCATCGCTCAATCTGCTCAAGAAAGAAGGCGTCACACTGCGCCTGCATAGCTGGGTCGTTGGGCCGATGCTGGACGGCTCTCGCGTCACGGGCGTGATCGTGGAGTCCAAGTCCGGCCGGCAGGGGATTGCCGCGGATATCGTCATTGACGCCACGGGCGATGGCGACATTGCCGCCCGCGCAGGCGCACCCTTTATGGGTCCCGCCGAGAAGGGCGACCGCATGCCCATGAGTCTGATGTACGTCCTGGGCGGGATGCCCTCAAGCGTCAAGGACTCCGGCGGAATTCGCCTGGGCGACCGGGTGGTCAAGTGGGGTCCGGGCTTTGGCGGCGACGGGTCGGACGTCGAAAACCTGACGCGTGCCGAGGTGGAGAGCCGTCTGAAGCTGTGGGACCAAGTCCAAAGCTTGCGAAAAGAGCCGGGCAAGGGGTCCGTATACCTGTCCCAGATCGCCACGGGTATCGGCGTTCGCGAGACCCGGCGGGTCCTGGGCGAGTACGTCGTCACCGAGCAGGACGCGATCAACGGCACGCACTTCCCCGACGTGATTGCCATCAGCTCCAATCCCATGCCGAGCTACCACGGCCAGCGGTTCTTCTTCAGCCACGAGGGTTTCGACATTCCCTACCGCTCGCTGGTCCCGAAGAAGGTGGAAGGCTTGGTGCTCACCGGCCGCTGCATCTCATGCGAGCAGGGGCCGTTCCAGTCCGCCCGTTCCATGGCGCCCGCGATGGCGGTGGGCCACGCTTCGGGGTGCGCAGCAGCGCTGGCGGCCAAGGGCAATACCGCGCCCCGCAAGCTCGACGTGACGGCATTGCAGAAACTGCTCGTCTCGCAAAACGCCGAGCTGCGGCTCAAAGCATAGGGATTGACGATTTACTATTTGTACTGATGCGCCGGTCACTGTGCTGCGCACGTGGGCCAGATGAATCTTGAATCGTAAATCATCATCGCAAAGGGTGTCCTGATGTCGATCTTTCGCAGCGACTGGGCCGGGGCGGCTGTGCGTGCGATGACTGTGTCCATTCTCTGGCTGGTCGGCCCGCAGGTTTCTCTCGCGAAGGTCGTTTGTGTCCGCGTGACCAGCGAGCACACGGCCGATACGAGCGATTTGCAGCGGTTCCGGCAATTCCCCCAGTGGAAAGACAAGAGCGGCAACGACCTGGCGATTGCGATCTGGCGGTACCTGTGCGACTACGAGACCGGCGTTTACCACTTCAATGAGGTCCTCGACGGCAGCGACTCCTTCGACGAGTACGCCACGGTCCGCGACCCGCTGAAGATCCTCAACGTCTACAACATGGGCTATTGCGGCATCTTTGGCCCGGTGCTGGACGGCATCTTCCAAGGCGTCGGCTTCGAGCAAGGGCGGTCCTTTGGACTGGTGCGGTGGAACCACTGCGCCACCGAGGTCTGGTACGACAACGCCTGGCACTACTTCGACATGGACGTCCGGGGCGTTCTGCTCGACGGCGCGGGGATGGCCGTCAGCCTCGAAGAGGCTCAGCGCAACCGCAACCTGTGGGTGACGCCGCCAAAACGCATCGAGCCTTTCTTCCCAAACGAAGCAGACAAGGGCAAGGTGTTTGAGATCTATCACGACAGCCCGGTGTATCGCTACTACCGCTGGTTCGAGGGCACGCACACGATGGATTTCTACCTCCGGCAGGGCGAGTCTTTCACTCGTTGGTGGGCTCCTCAAGACGGGCGGTGGAACCATTTGCCTCGTTACAGTCAGACCAAGTGGGTGCGGGACCTCCTGCTGACGCCGCCCGTGGGGATGAAGCCGAACCATCGCGACTTCACCCGCTGGAACCACGGCAACGGCCTATTCCACTATGTTCCCAACCTCTCGGCGAAATCGACCGATTTCCAGGATGGAGCGCACACAGTCCGCAACCTGGCGCCAGGCGAGCAGGGGCTGCATTTGATCGACGCGGGCGATGCGGAGGTCGTGCTCGAGGTCTTCACGCCTTACATCATCGTGGCCAAGATCAATGACATCGACGATCCTGCCGATGATGCAGAGGCTTCCGTGGTGACTCTGGAGACAGCCTTGCCCGTGAATCTCGCCGTGTCTTTGGATCATGGCCTGACGTGGAAGCAGGCAGAGACGGTCCAGAGCGGCGGCAAGAGCGTCGTCGATCTGACTCGTCTTGTCAAAGGGACCTATGGCTACCTGTTGAGACTATCTACTTCGGGCGGCGAGAAACAAGCCGCCATCACGTCGCTCTCCATCGACACATGGGTCCAGGTCGCGCCGATATCGCTGCCTCGGCTCAAGCGGGGCGAGAACCATCTCCGGTACGAGGCCGGTGACCGCTACGGCCTGGGGACAATCCCCATGCTGGTGAATCCCGACACCTCCAACCCGAAGGACTTGGAAAAGTACGTCGTCGCGATGCCGGAGAACTACGACCCCCAGCGGCATACGTCTCGCATCCTGGGCGACGCCACGTTGCGTCTGGCGGCGCCGGCCGGAATGAAGATCGCCTGGCTCAGCATCGGGGCGACGTTCCGAACGCACCAAGGCGAACAGGCCGTGAAAACGAATAACCGGATTGCTTATGCGGTCGGCGAGCCGAAGGACTTCAAGGAAATCTATCGGTCCGCCGTGCCGACGTGGGTGAGCCACTGGCGGTACAACTGGGACACCGATATCAGGCTGGATCAGCCGGCGGAGGTCGTCTTCGTCAGATTCCACGGCGATCCCGGCCTGAACACGATGAGAGCTTGTCTGCACCTGCTCCCCAAAGACCCCGCGAGCGCGGGCATCCGCATCACGCATACCTACGACATCGATGGCCGACGACAGGAAAAGACCGTGGATTTGGGGCAGCCAGGGGCGTACATCATCTCTTGTGATGGCGAGCCCGACAACATCTCGGTAGCTCTTGCCGTACCCTCCAAATGACTTGAGTCGGGCGAGAAGGGGTCAGGGTAAACCAATCGTGGTGCTGGCAAGAAGATGCCCTTGAGTCGCTGCAAGCAATCTGCGTAGTTGGGGCAAGTTCGCCATTGTGGCTCAGGCAAGGATGGTGTAGGCTATGGTGAGAATTGCCGTGAATGTATGATAGCGGAGATTTGCCAGTAGACTTCTATGCTTGGGGCCCTTGCGGGATAGGTCTCTTCTATGTCCACACATGGCTTCCTTCGACAGGCTATGCCAAGTCAGACCAGGATGGGCAGAGTACGTGGCGTGCTGCTCATAATCGCGTTCCTCATCGGAATCGGTAGTTGTTGTCTATTCCCTTTTTTCATCGGTGTGGCATACGAAGAGGACATGGTGGCTGGCTACCGAGTCATAGCAGGGGACAGTATACAGGATGCAGTGATCGAGGGGCCCGGCCCCCTTGGTCAGATTGTTGAGCCCAAGGTGACTTCCTATGGGTGGAATGACGACTTCATCATCGCCAGACAGAATCCCGTGCTGGGTTGGACGAACGAGAACGTTGCTTTGTACATCACGAACTGGTTCATTATCGAGGTGGGAAGCGGCAAGATCCACGGCCCTCTGACGAAGGAGCAGTACATCGAGCTTCGGCAGTCACTTGGGGTGCCGTCAGACCTGACGTTCACCAGAAACGTGGAATAACGCGGACATGCCAGCCGTTGCCAACTTCACTTGTCAATCGGTTTCTCTGCGGCCGACACACGGGGCAACCACGCGTTCAGCACGTACTCGCAGTTGACCACTTTCTCCACCAGGTCCAGGGGCAGATAGTAGTAGTGGTTGGAGGCCTCAAAGCCGATGCGGGAGTCCCGGCAGACCAGCGTGAAAAGGCGTCTGGCGGTCTGCATCTCGTCCGCGGCGATCCTTCCTATAGCGTCAATCTGCGTCTGACGCTCGGCGTCCTTCAGCGATCCTGACAACAGGGCATTTCTGGCCATGATGAAACGAATCTGGTTGGCGACACTCTGGAAGTGAAGGCCGGCCGCTTCCGCGAGCCCCAGATCTTCGCGCAGGCTCTCCTGATAAGGAGACGCATTCGCTTTGGCCGCTGCTGCCTGAAAGAGGGAAAGGCCCTCGCGCCAGCCGGCCGCGACCTTCTCGAATTGTCCGGCCAGGACCTGGGCCGGGTAGATCGCCCGCCACGCGTCGAGATCGTCGTAGGGAAACCCGACCATGGTGGCGCGGTATTTGGTGGGCTCGGGATACAGGAGATTGGCGGGCCCGCACTGCATCGGTCCTTGATAGACGAGACCGACGTGGAAGGGGTACTCGGCGAAGGCCGTGCTGAACTTCGACCATGCCGCCAGAACGCTGGGGACAGCGCTTGAGCCATAGCGGGCCTCGGCCACCTTCGCCAAGGCCTGGTCCACGGTGGGTCTCGGCTCAGCGTCAAAGCACGTCACAAGCTGAAGGTTGGGTGAGGGATATCCGCCCACACTCCAACTGAGCATGAGGCCGTCGATATCGGTATCCGCCAAATTGGCGCAATGCTGTGCCACGAGGTTCATCACGGGCAGGTATGGCACGGCCGAAATCTCCCACGAGCAATTCGCCTGGATTTTGGCTATCGTCTTGAGTCCTCGCTTCTTGGCCAAGGCCCAGTGCTTCGTCGCACGAGGACCGGGCCCGACGGTCGAAATGGAGTACTCGCCCACAGTACCGGCCACGCCGCCACGGACGATGGGCTTACTCCACTCGCTGACGCTCATCAGGTAGACGTTTTCGGGCAGGGCATTGATGATCTGTTCCGTCCAGCCGGGCTTGTCCTGTCCCGCATCGGTGGCATCCGGCCAGCCCCAGTCCCAGACGATGACCTTCGCATTGGGATTGCCCGCCCAGACGCCGGTGGCGATGGCCTTGTTGACCTCGGCGATTACCTCCGGCCCCGACCGCTTCGAGCAACGGGGACAGCCTGCGGCCGTGCGGCTGTGGCTGTAACAGTTGGTCAGGTTTTCGGAAGCCGTGATCGTGAAGACGCCACCCAGGCCGGGCACCTGTTTGAAGACGTAAGTCAACGAATCCGTGAGCCATTGCCTGACTTCGGGCGTCGAGGTGCACAACGTGTGGAAGCTGCCCTCCTGAATACCTTTGATGTTGTCCCGGCCTTTGAAGAAAGGCGCTTCCATGGCCCGAGGCTCGTTCATGTAGAGGTAGATGTCGATCCCGTACTTCCTGGCACGCTCGACCAGCCGGCGCAGGTTCGCGATTCGCCGCTCGTGGCCCGCGCCGAATTCAGGAAAGGCTGAGCCTGGGGCCAACTGGCGCAGCACCACGTGCAGCCAGACTCCATTGACGCCGAGGTTGGACAATCGCTGGAGCAGCCCATCCGGGTAGGGGTCCAGCTCCGGCGTGAGCAGCGGGTCGCCGAAAACGCCGCAGTAGGAGTACAGGAATCGAATTCTCCCTATTTGGAGTCCCGCGTTTACGCGGGTCGGACTGGTCCTTCCCGCCTGAAGGCGGAACTCCGAACGAATGAAGTCGAATCGTGGCACCGGAGGTGTGGTGAGCTGATCCCCGAAGTGCGAGGAGACAATCGCCTTGATCTGCTCGCATCGTTTAGTCGCCGCATCGTTCGGCTCCGCGTACCGGAGGATTGGACAGGCGGGCTTGAGGGAGCCGAGCTTGATCCAGAGAAAGTCGTCCTCTCGCAGTGTGAAGGCGAGCTTTTCGGCGTTCCAATCGAGCAGCTTCAAGAGTTGTTCATAGGGCAAGAGGTGCCAGTTTCGCCGGATGATCGTGATGTAGCCGCGCTGCTGATACTCGGCCCCAGGGGTTCTGTGCGACGGAAGACCCATCGACTGTCCAAGCTCCCGGACCTTGTCGGGCGTTGTGCCGAGCACCTCGGCCATTCGTTCCAGCGAAACCATCTCCCAGTTCCGCCAGACGAAGGCATGCAGGCGATCCGGAAAATGCTTGAACTCGATGGGAGCCGGACTGCTGCCGGTGGGCAGCGCCTCGGTGTCGCCACGACAGATGCCGATCAGAACCAGGGCAACTGCCCATGTCATCACCAACTGTTTCCGGGTTGCCATGTGACCTCTTTTCAATCTGGTAGGGTGCGCCGCACACCGTGACCTTGGCAAGGCGATAGATGCGGTGTGCACGGCACACCCTACCAGCATAAGAGGCTCTGCGCCGAGGTCAAGGCTTGACCACCCGGATGTCGTCGAGGTAGATGCGACCCGCGCCGCCTTTGACAGGCTTGCTGCGGTTGCCCACACCGAGGTAGATCTTCTTCACCCGGGCCGGATTGACGCCGGTAAAGCTGCTCAGCGGGATCTTCCACTCCGTCCAACTGGTCTTGGTGATCGCCACCGCGTCGGGGTGCGCGACCACGGCGCTCTTGCCGGTACTGTCCTCGACCGCCACGTACAGCACGCCAGCGTCGTTGGTCGTATTGCCCCGGAAGTACAGGGTCAGCGTATTCACCGCGTTGATCGTCCAGTCCTGCACAGGGGCAAATTCGCGCTGGGCCTCACTGAAGAACGGCGCGTTGAGGTTGCTGTAGTCCATTGGCATGGCCTGCTTGCCGCTATGGACGACCGTCTGCTCGGCAAACGGAGCATTGATGTTGCCCACCGTGGAGCCGCTGAGCTTGTTGGTGAAGCCGTCGATCCAGGTATCGAAGATGGTGGTCTTGGCCTCGAGATCGTCATTGTAGTTCTCGAAGTCATCGACGACGATGAAGTTGGCCACGGCGAAGCTCCACACGGTGCCTTTCCACGGGCTGTCCGCCGCAGCGTCGTTGACCTCATCGACCCGCCAGTAATAGGTCTTACCCCATGCAAGGGGAGCCTCAGCAGGAGTGTATGTGGTAGCATCCAGAGCTTGTCGGCCTCGATAGATGCCGGCCGTTGCGGTCGTGGCGCCTGCCACCGCCGCCTGGTCCATGCCGAAGTATACATCGTGCTTGGCAGCCTTATCTCCTTTTGTCCAGCTCAGGGTAGGCATGTCCCTGACATCGATAGCACCATGGGCCGGGTTGGGACTCCGGGCGCTCAGCGGCAATGAGAAGGCCCCTTGCGGAATGACTTGCTTGGGCTGATAGGGACTCAGCCACGAGGGAGTACTCCAGTAGAGGATCGCCCGTGCATCGCCCGTATTCTCATAGTACTCCATGACGATGCTGTATTTCTGCCCGGCGGCCAGGTTGATAAGTCCGATCCATTCCACGCCGGATTGCTGCCCCCACTTGTCAAAGAGCAACTGGCCATTCACCCAGAGGCGCACACAATCGTCACAGTTGGCGGTGAACGTCCATTCCGAGGTGAACGGCACCTCCAACTCACCCGTCCAGCGGACGGAGAAGTTGTCGGCGGGGACCTTGGGATCCGGTGCCGCAGCGCCCCAGTTGAAGTTGATTCCGGGGTCTACCCGGGTCAGGACCAGAGTCTTCAATTCCATGTCCTTATAGTACTGTCCTTTGAGGCCGCTGCCGGCGCGCATCGTGGTAAAACGCCAGACGTTGCCCTTATACGTTGCGGAGCCGTCGAACTCATCGACCCTCCAGTAATAGACCTTCTCGAGTCCAAGTGGGCCAGGGTCGTAGGTTGTCTTTGTCTGCGGCGGCGCGCCCGTGGCATTGCTCACCTTGTCCAGACTATCGCCGAAGTACACATAGTGCATAATCGCACCCCGACCCGGGCTCCAGCTCAGGTCCGCATTGGGGTCGATCCATTTGGCGCCATCCGGCGGGTTGGGGTTCCAGGCGGTCGAGGGGCGCAGCAAAAAGCTCCAGACATCGCCCTTCCAGGGACTGTTGGGATCGGCCGGATTCACCCCGTCGATCCGCCAGTAATACGTCGTGCCCCAGGCCAGACCGGCAGCCGTAAACTGGGCCGCAGTCTGGTTGCCCTTGAACGTGCCTCCGGTGCCATTGGTGACATCCTCAAGACTCGTGCCGAAGTACACATTATTGGAGACCGCGCGAGCTCCCGGCAGCCATTCCAGGACCGTCGACGTGGCATCCAACTCCGTGCCATTTCCCGGTTTGGGATGAGAGGCCTTTTCGGAAGGCAAGGCCTCCAACGCCAGCAGATCATTGATCTCCGCCTTCGACAGCGCCCGCGTGAACAAATAGAGTTCGTCCATAAGGCCGGTGAACGGCCGGGCGTTGTCAATGTTGTAGCCCACGCGAGCGCCCGTCCCCCAATCAGCTATCAATTGACCAGGAGTCACGTTGATGGAAGCACACACTTCCCCATTGATATACAGGATACCCTTGCCGGTCACACTGTCATAGGTTCCTGCATAATGGAGCCATTCGTCCCACCCATGTTTACCTACCCCATTCAGATTGAAGATCTGTGCAGAACCTTTAGCGCGGAGTAACCATCGGAAGGTGCCGTCGTTGTTGATCTGAGGGTGAATGACCCATGTGTTGTCGGCCGCTCTGCAACTGATGATGGCGTGATCCTTACCTGTCTGGCGACAGTTTACCCAGGCGGAGAGCGTAATGGCAGACTTGGGAATATCTGCCGCCGGATAATGCGGGCTGTCCAGATCGAGATAACTATACTTGGTCGGTCCCCACTCGCCCAGGAATTTGGCGGCTCCATACCACTTGATGTCGCTGGGAGCGGCGGAGACGTCGCCGCAGACCGTGCCATGGTGGCCTTTGCCCGATTCGTCGGGAACGATCTTGCCGACCGTCTCATAGGAGTAGTAGATCACCAGGTTCGGGTCCCTGGGAATCTCGGCCCGTACACCCCCGGTGACGGCCAGAACGACGATGAGGCAGATTGCGTAAAACGGTGCTTTCCACATACTCTTCCTCCTTCAATGGTGATCCCAATGCGTCAACGGCTCAAACCGCCCCGCCGCCAGTCGGCACGAGCATGGTTGCCGCTGTCGTTCGATAGATATGTCAATCCCAACGCGTCACAGGCACGATATACGTCAAGAAGCGAAATGCGCAGTGCCTCTGAGACATATTTATACCGGATTCCCCCTGCTTGTGCAACAAGAAAGATGTTTCTCCGAGCAGCGAAGGGAACGGGACTGTCTCCGTCTCGACGGGCCGACGAGAATGCCTATGCGGGGAAAGTGCCGCGCCCGAAGAAGCGGGGGCTGGGACGGCGGTCACAATCCTCGTGGTTCTGCCCTCCGCCAGAAAGTTTGATTTTTGATGGTTGATTTTTGATTTCCGCAGGCCGAGGCCTCCTTCTTCAAATCAAGCATCAAACTTCACACTTCTGCCGCAAGCCATACCTACTGCTTGTTCATCATTCCTCGTGCCTGTTCCAGCCGGGCAGCAGCGAACGGCCAGTTGGCCAGCTTCATGAAATTGTCCACCCATGCCGCCCGATTGTTTTGGTATTGGAGGTAGTAGGCGTGCTCCCAGACATCGCA
>Ga0315286_10001171_pt1 | contig 23517 bp, 13 predicted proteins | sample YL17G10_0_MG_FD_205038 | JGI IMG/M metagenome (GOLD analysis project Ga0315286, IMG submission 205038) | Sediment microbial communities from Yellowstone Lake, YNP, Wyoming, USA - YL17G10_0 | ecosystem: Environmental > Aquatic > Freshwater > Lake > Sediment | place: USA: Wyoming | collected...
GAGCAGGCGCAGGCTCAGGAAGTACGCGGTGCTGACAGAATGGAGGCAAGGAAGCTTGAAAACCCTCTCCGACATCCCGCATTCAGCCTGCAGCGGCATGTGCACGGCCAGGAGAAGTCTGGACTCCATGTCGTAGATGCGGATGTCGGCGTAGGGGCAACCCCCCGTGGTTGCCCCGGGACCGTCAGGGCAGGCACGGGGGCCTGCCCCTACCAGATAGACGCTGTTGTCACCATAATGATAGACCAGTTGGCGCGGCTCGCAGGCTTTCTTGACGCCGTAGAACGCTCCGGTGGGCATCAGGTACCAATCGTAGAGCTGCCAGTACATCTTGGGCCAGGCGGCGTTGAGCATCCACTGGATGACGCCGGTCGCCCGTCCCCTGTTGACACGGAAAGCCTCGAACATCGGCCGCACCAGCTCATAGTTCAAGACTTGGGCCTTGCGGGCGAACTCTTCGACCGTGCTGGCCTGGCCGTACCTTTTCGCGATGGCCTCGCGGCACCGGTCCAGCCTGTCGAATTCGTTCAAGCCGCAATGAAAGTCCCAGTGCTCGCCCACCGGCCAAAGATGCTCTCGCGGAATCATCTTTTTGATGCTTTCCAGCGTGGGGATCACGGCGCCGGGCGATGTCTCCGTGTTGAAGCCATACGCCCCGCCCCGCCGCGTATCCGTGTACCAGTAGACCGGCGGCGTGTACTCGTAGGGCCCGAGCATCTTGACACCCGAGCCGCCGCTGACCTCGCTGACCAGCTCTTCCCGGCAGACGATCCGCTGCTCGCTGCCGAAGCCGCCCGTGGATGCCAGATAGGGACGCGTCGGATCGCACCGGCGGAAGATGTCGATGTACCGGCGCTCCAATTCCGGGGCCGGCAGCTTGTCGCTCGCGACGGCCCAGACGAAGATGCTCGGATGATTCCGCAACCATAGAAGCTGATCTTCCCAGGATCGGCTCACCAGATCGATATCCTCGGGCGAAGTCACGCCGCCATACCGCTCATCGACGGGCTTGCCGAGATATTGCTCGTGCTCCCAGTGACAACTGAAGCCGACCATCATCAGGATGCCGTACTTGTCGCACAGGTCGTAAAGCGTCTGGTCTTTCCCCCAGATGCCCTCGCAACGGATGCAGTTGAGATTCATGTGCCGGACATATTGCAGCTCGGCCTCGATAGCCTGGGGCGTATCCGCGAGCAGCAGATCATCGGACCATCCGGCCCCTTTGATCAGCACTTCCCGGCCGTTGACCTTGAATCCTCGATGCCCATCGGAAGTCCGGTAGTCTGCGACCTCACGGATGCCGAATTGGACAGAGGTCCCGTCGCAAACGCGCGAATCCGCAATGAACCGGAGGTCCAACACATACCGTTGGGGCTCGCCCATATCATGCGGCCACCAAACACGCGGGTTCGCGAGATGAAGCAGCGGATACTCATCCGAGGGGAAGGCGATGGTCTTGGTCTCCCCCGGGTCCAGGTGTACGTCCCGCCTGAGGTATATTTCTTCGATTCGAGCTTCAAGGACGCCGGAAATCACTCCATCGCTGTGGTTCACCAGGTCGGCGCAGATCGTCAGGCGAGCTTCTGCAAGCGTGTCGAGATTCAGGCGGGTCTGCACGAACGGGTCCTCGATGGAGACGCCGCCGCAGAAGCGAAGCCGCACCGGCCGGAAGAGACCCATGTTCCTGTCGGGGGCCGGCGGGTTCCAGTCGACGAAGCCAATCGTGAAATCGCCGGGCTTCGGAGGGAAGACCTCCACGGCCAGTACGTTCGGACCGGGTGCCACTATGGCCGAGATATCGTACTGAAACCGCCGAAACGCACCCTTGGCCTGGTCCGCAGCAGCAATCTGTTGGCCGTTGAGCCAGATAGCGGCGGCGTAGTTGATCCCGTCGAACTCCAGAAGAACGGTCTTCCCAGCCTCAGATTCGGACAGCGCAAACTCCGTCCGGTACCACCACGGCGACTGGAAAGGCTCTCGCGGTACGGCCCTGAGATTCATCCCCGTGTACGGGTCCGGACATCTTCCGTTCTCAACGAGAGTCGCGAGCACGGTCGAGGGCACAGATGCGGCGATCCAGCCGCTCATGTCGAAACCCGGCCGAGAAATGCTCTCCACATGAGAGGTTACTTCGGCTGACGCGCGAATCAGCCATCCTTGAGAGAGTCTCCGCTGATGTTTAGAGTCGTGTGGTTCCATATCGCAGATGCTATAGAATTCTCGAAAGGTACGCAACGCCGACGGGTGCCGGATTGAAAGACACGCGCAAATCCGGTAAGGTGGTGAGTGCGCTGCGTGTAGGATGGGCTTTAGCCCATGCTGCTTTCACCCACCTGCACGCGATGTCCGCATGGGCTGAAGCCCATCCTACAAGTGAAAGGAGCAGGATCATGAGTCGATTGGCCCTCAAGGGTGGGACGCCCGTGCGGAACACCAAGAAGGACCCCTGGCCGAAGTGGCCCGTCTGGGACCGGCGCGAGGAAAAGGCCCTGCTGGAGGTGCTGCGCAGCGGCGTCTGGTCGTACAATGGGCCCAAGGAGAAGCAGTTCAACCAAGCCTTCGCCAAATTCAACGGGACGAAGTACGCGCTGGCGATCGCGAATGGGACCGTCACGCTCCAATTGGCGCTCGAAGCCTGCGGCATCGGGTACGGCGATGAAGTCATCGTTCCCGGCCTGACGTGGCAGGCGACGGCCGCCGCCGCCCTCGATATCAACGCCGTCCCTGTGCTCGTGGATGTCACCGAAGACACGTGGTGCCTCGACCCGGCCCAAGTCGAGGACGCGATCACGCCACGAACGAAGGCGATCGTCCCCGTCCATCTCTATGGCAGCTTTGCGGATATGGACGCCATCATGGCCATCGCCCGCAAGCATGGCCTGCGCGTCATCGAAGATTGCGCCCACAAGCACGGCGGCGAGTGGAACGGGAAGAAGGCCGGCAGCATCGGCGACATCGGCAGTTTCAGTTTTCAGCTCTCAAAACTGATGACCGCCGGCGAGGGCGGCGCTCTGATCACCAGCGATTCGGGGCTTTATGAGAAGCTGGACGCTCTTCGCAACTGCGGCCGAAGGCCCGAATCCGACGCTGCTGACAAAGGGGCCGGTATCTACGGCGACGAGGGCAACTTCATCCAGTCGGGCAACTACCGGATGACCGACTTTCAGGCTGCCTTGCTCCTGGAGGCCCTCAGGCGCTTGCCGCAGCATAACAAAGTGCGGGACAAGAACGCACAGTCCTTCAACGCCCGGCTTTCGCAGCTTCCGGGCGTGCTGCCGATGCGGCGGGACAAGAGAGAGACCGCCGAGGCTTGCTACAATTTCTCCTTCCGGTACAAACAGGAGCAGTTCAAGGACCTGCCCGTGACTCGGTTCCGAGAGGCCCTGTCCGCCGAGCTGGGTTGTCGCGTGGAGGCCAGCTACGAGCCTCTCAGCGAGTGCTCCTTGTACGCGCCTCACACGAAACCGTGGCGGTACAAGCTGACAACAAGGCATTGGAGACAGATCGATCCGAGCCGCTTCAAGCTGCCGGTCTGCCGGCGAATCCATGATGAGGAATCGGTCTGCTTCCACCACAGCGTTCTGATGGGCACGAGGGGCGACATGGACCTGATCCTTGAGGCGATTCAGAAGATCTACGACAATGCCGAAGACGTGATGTAGCCCTTCAAAACTGTCAGACTGACACGTACAGAAGGTGGGGAACGACCCGATGGAACGAGAACCGACGGATCGAGCTGAAGACGAACCGATATCCGGCAAGGCCGCTTCGGGTCGCGGCCGATCCGAGGGCCCTCTCGGCCAGTTTCTGGCCGGTTTGCTGGCCGCGACGTGTCGGTTGGGTCCGGCGGACGCCGCGGCGGTCCTGCGGCACCAGGAGGGCAACCGGGTCGATGTCCTGGCCCTGCATCCGGAGCTGGCGGGTCCTGAGAATCCACCGGCATGGCTGAGCAAGGCGGCCCAGCTTGCCCATGAGAGTATCCAAGCGAATCGGCCCACCGCGGCGGCCTGGTTCCAGCAGGACGATGGGTACGGCCGGCCTGCCGACGGACATATCCTTTCCATCCCCTTGCGGTTGGCGGAGTTGCCTTCCATTGCGGCGGCGTTCTTGATTCATGCCCGGGATGAGGCGGCTTTGCGGACCATCCGGGAGCGGCTGGAGCTGGGCGTCTCACTGCTGGCCCTATCGGAGTCACGGCAAGCCTTGCAGAAGAAGGAGCTGGACCTTCGGCGGCTCCGCAAGGCCATGGAGACGCTCTCGGCGGTCAATCGTCACCGGCGGTTCGGCAGCACGGCGATGGCCCTGTGCAATGAGGCGGCGGCCCAGTGGCAATGCGACCGCGTGAGCCTGGGTGTGCTCAAGGGCCGATACGTCCAAGTCAAGGCGATGAGCCACACCGAGAGTTTCAGCCGCAAGATGCAGGTGGTGCAGGACCTCGAATCGGCTATGGAGGAGTGCCTGGACCAGGATTGCGAGGTCATTCATCCGGCGCCCGAGGATTCCACCTGCATCGGCCGCCAGACCGCCGAGCTCTCCAAGCGGCATGGCCCACTGGCCGTCGTCAGTTTGCCCATTCGATATGGCGAGAGGGTCTGGGGAGTGCTGACCCTGGAGCGGCCTGCCGACCGGCCTTTCGCGGCTGAGGAAGTCGAGGCGGTCCGGCTGGCCCTGGAGTTGTGCACGGCGAGGCTGGGGGCCCTGCACGAGCATGACCGCTGGATCGGCGCCAAGCTGGCAAGCGGCCTGCGGGACGGCCTGGCCGTGGTGGTGGGACCTCGCCACACCTGGGCCAAGCTCACAGCAGTCCTGATCTTCGCGGCGGCTATCTTCCTGATTTTTGCCGAGGGAAACTACCGGGCCGAGGCCTCGTTCGTCCTGGAGGGGACGCAAAGGCAGGTTGTGCCGGCGCCCTTCGACGGCTATATCAAGACGGTCCACGTGGAAGTGAGCGACGCCATCACCGCCAACGAGACCTCTCTGGCCGAATTGGACACGGCGGAGCTGCGGTTGAAATTGGCAGAGGCCAAGGCCGACAAGGCGGGCTACCGCAAGCAGATGGACGCCGCCATGCGGGACGGCGAGACAGCCCAGGCCCAAATCGCCGAGGCCAATGCCGAGAAGGCCCAAGCCCAGATCGACCTGTTCGAGTACATGATTGGACAGGCCAGGCTCATCTCGCCCTTGAGCGGGACCGTGGTCGAGGGCGATCTGAAGCGTCAGATCGGCGCCCCGGTCAAGACGGGCGACATCCTCTTCGAGGTCACGCCCTTGGAGTCCCTGCGGGCGGTGCTGCATGTGCGGGAAGACCAGATCACCGATGTCCGGGTGGGCCAGCGGGGGACCCTGGCGACGGCCTCCTACCCGGCCCAGCGCATTGCGTTCGAGGTCGAGCGGGTCAACCCGATGGCGGAGGTCGTCAAGCAGAAGAATGTCTTCAAAGTCCGTGTGCGGCTGCTGGAGCTGTATCCCTGGATGCGGCCCGGCATGGAGGGGGTCGCCAAGATCGACTTAGCCAAGCGGTCCTACGCCTGGATCTGGACGCGCAAGATCGTCAACTGGGTTCGCATGAAACTGTGGCTATAGAGGAGAGGCTCGTTCGATGGCCGTAGACCGACCGACATTCCATGAGGCCTGGTACCGGGTCGCCGGCCTGCGGCCCCGGCTGCTCTCGGGCGTCCGCGTGCATCGCCAGCATTTCCGGGGCCAGCCCTGGTACGTCCTCGAGAACCCCACCAGCGATCAGTACTCCCGCATCAGTGAAGAGGGCTACCGGTTCCTCGGCCTGCTCAACGGCCGCCGGACCGTGTCCGATGTCTGGCGGGTCTGCAACGAGCAACTGGGGGACCGGGCCCCCACCCAGGGCGAGGTCATCCAGCTTCTGGGGCAACTGCACGCCGCCAACCTGCTGTACGTGGAGTTGGCGCCGGACAGCGAGGCCCTGTTCAATCGCTATCACAAGCGAGTCACTCGCCAGGTGCAGAGCTACTTGATGAACCTCTTGTTCCTGCGGATCCCGCTGCTGGACCCGGATCGTTTCCTGGACCGCTGGGTGGGCATCTTCGGCCGGGTCTTTAGCGGGGTGGGATTGCTGCTGTGGCTGGCGCTCGTAGGGGCGGGACTGTACTTTGTGATTGGGGATGCCCAGGAGCTCCTCAGCCAGAGCTCCGATGTGCTGGACCCGGGCAATCTGGTCTTTCTGTACGTGAGCTTCGTCGTGATCAAGATCATTCACGAGTTCGGTCACGCCTTCGCCTGCAAGCGATTCGGCCGGCTCAACGGCGCCGGCGGGGAAGTCCACAAGATGGGCGTCATGTTCCTCGTGCTGTTTCCCTTGCCGTATGTCGATGCCTCCAGCGCATGGGCCTTTCGCAGGAAGTGGCACAGGGCCATCGTCGGCATGGCCGGCTGTCTGTCGGAGCTGGCCGCCGCCTCGGTCGCGGCGATTATCTGGGCCCACACCTCGACCGGGACGCCCCATATCATTGCGTACAACGTCATCTTCGTCGCCAGCGTCTCGACGGTGCTGTTCAACGGCAATCCGCTGCTGCGATTCGATGCTTACTACGTGCTGACCGACCTGATCGAGATCCCCAACCTGGCCCAGCGCTGCCGCCAGTATTTCTCGTATCTGGTCCGACGATACGCCTGGGGACTCCAACGCGCGTGGAACCCGGCGTACACGCTCGGTGAACGCCTCTGGTTTGTCTCCTACGGGACCCTTTCTTCGATCTACCGGGTCTATATCTCGATCCGAATCCTCCTATTCCTCAACGGCAGGCTGCCGGAGGCGCTGTTTATCCTCGTGCCGATCCTGGCGCTATCCGGGATCGTCGCCTGGCTGTTCGTCCCGGTGGGCAAATTTCTCCACTACCTGGCGACCAGCGAGGAGCTGGCTCGACAGCGATGGCGGGCGGTTGCCTCCACGGCGGCGGTGACTTTGATCCTTGCCGTTTTGCTGGGTGCGCTTCGGCTGCCGGACCACCGGCGGGTCGAGGGGATTGTGGAGCCCCAGGGCCTGTCGATCATTCACGCCGAAAGCGACGGATTCGTCACGAGCTTTCTCGCTTCGCAGACCAAGGTCGTGTCGCGGGCTTCCAGCCCGCGATTCGAGGGCGGGACGCCCTCGACACGGCTTGCCCTGATCGACGCGGTGAATCCGGCCCTGGAGGCGGAAAAACGCGGCCTGGCTGCCGAGCGGCGGGTCTTGGAGGTTCGGCGACGCCAGGCCGTTCTGAAGGAGGTCGCGGCGGCCCAGATTCTCGACGAGCAGTTGGCGGCCTTGGAGGAGAAGATCGCCCGTATCCAGCAGCAGCTTGCCTCGCTGCACCCGGCGGCGCCCCTCTCCGGGACCTGGGTCTCGCCCGACATCGAGTTCATCAAAGGCAAGTTCCTTCGCCGCGGCGAGAAGATCGGCGTCGTGGCTGACCTGGATGACCTGCTGGTTCGAGCCACAGCCGACCAGAGCGTGGCGGCCCTGCTCATCGAGCAGGCGGACAAGGAAGTCGAGATCCGCGTCCTGGGACGGCCAGACCGGACGATTGCAGGGACCATCGAGAGGATCTTCCCGGCGGGCCAGGAACAGTTGCCCTCGCAGGCCCTCGGCTACGCCGTGGGGGGGGCCATGGCGGTGGATGTCCGCGACCCCAGCGGCACGAAGACCGCCGAGAAGTTCTTCGAGATTCGAATTCGTCCTCACCTGCCGGTCTCTCAATGTCACCCCCGCGAAAACGGGGGTCCACCGCCATCCGATGGTTCGTGGATTCCCGCCGGCGCGGGAATGACAAAGCGAGGGGCGACCCCCGCACCAGAAGTTTGGCTGACGGGCCAGCGAGTCGTGGTACGAGTCCGGCTGCATTCCAAGCCTCTGGCGGCCCAGGTGTACCACTATGCCAGGCAGTTGTTCCAGCGGAGGTTCCACATCTAAATGGCCTCCATCCCGAGCACCACATGGCGAATGCTGGACCAGCGGCTCGCGGACAAGCCCCTGGCCAAGGGCCTCGATGCCGTCTGGGATGCGGGAATCGGTCTGGCCCAGCGATGCGTGCCGCGACAGCGGCAATTCCTCCAGCGGGCCGAGGCCGTCCTGAAGTTCGAGAAGCAATTCTCCCAGATGTCCAATGCCAAGCTCAAAGAGGCTATCGAGCCGCTGCGAGAGCTCTTTCGCCGATACCGGGATACGCCGGAAGATCTCGACAGGGCCTTTGCCCTCCTTCGCGAAGTCGCCATGCGCCAGATCGGTGAAAGACCTTTTGGCGTTCAGATCGCCGGTGCTTTTGCACTGGAGGCTGGCTGCGTGGCGGAGATGGCCACGGGGGAGGGCAAGACCCTCACGGCCACGATGCCAGCCACGGTCGCCGGCTGGCGCGGCCGAGGCTGCCACATCATCACCGTCAACGACTACCTGGCCAAGCGGGACGCCGAATGGATGGGCCGAATCTACCACTTCTGCGGCCTGAAAGTCGCCCATGTCGAGCAGGGAATGCGCGATGGGGATCGCCGGGCCGCTTACTCAGCGGACATCACCTACTGCACGAACAAAGAGGTCACGGCGGATTTCCTGCGGGATCGGCTCGTCTTAGGCCGCTGTGGCGGTCTGTCGGCGGCACTGCTGGACAGGATCGCCGGGACGCGGCGGCCGGCGATGGATGCCCTCGTCCAGCGAGGTCTCCATTACGCGATTGTCGACGAAGCGGATTCCATTCTGGTCGATGAGGCCGTGACGCCGCTGATCATCTCGGGGCCGGGCCCCAATCCCGAGCAGACACAGGCTTTCGAACGGGCCGCGGACATCGCCGAGCAGTTGCAGGTGCAGACCGACTATCGCGTGGACATACGCTACCAGGAGGTCGAGCTGACGGAGGCGGGCAAGCAACGCCTGGCACAACTGTCCGCCGGGCTGGGTGGTCTCTGGCGCGGGGCCCGGCGCAGCCGGGAACTGGCGGTCAAGGCTCTGACCGCCAAGGAACTCTATCGGCGGGATCACCAGTATGTCGTTGAGGACGGCAAGGTGGTCATCGTCGATGAGTTCACGGGTCGATTGATGCCGGACCGCCAGTGGCGCGATGGCCTGCACCAGGCGGTCGAGGCCAAAGAGGACATTGAAGTCACCCCACCCAAGGAGACCTACGCCAGGATCAGCTTTCAGCGGTTCTTTCGCATGTATGGCAAGCTGGCCGGGATGACAGGCACGGCCCGCGAAGCGACGGCCGAGTTCTGGCAGATCTACCACCTGCCCGTGGTCGTCATCCCGACCAACCGTCCCTGCATACGACGGCGCCTGCCGGACCTGGTGTTCGCGGACGAAGCCGCCAAGTGGAGGCAGATCGTGTCCCAGATCGTTCGCATTCACGCCACGGGTAGGCCCATCCTGGTCGGCACCCGGAGCGTTCGAGCCAGCGAGTACCTCAGCCGGCTCCTCACGGAGCAGGGCTTGGAACATCAAGTGCTCAACGCCGTCCACCACCGCGAGGAGGCGGACATTGTCCGTCACGCCGGTGAACTCGGCCGAATCACCGTGGCCACCAACATGGCCGGGCGGGGGACCGACATTAAGCTGGGCCCGGGCATCGCCGAGATGGGCGGCCTGCACGTCATCGCCACCGAGCGAAATGAATCCGGGCGGATCGACCGCCAACTCTTCGGCCGTTGTGCCCGCCAGGGCGATCCCGGCAGCGCCCAGGCGATCGTTTGCCTGGAAGATGAGTTCGTGTCCCGCTACGCCAAGAGTCTGGTCCACTTCCTGAAGAAACGCCATGGTGGGAGCGAGAAGGACATCTCCTCCCGGTCAACTCGCGCCGCGTTTGACTATGTGCAGTGGCGAGCGGATGGACTGGCGCTGCGCCGGCGCAAGGCGGTGATCAAGACCGACCACTGGCTGGACGATCACTTGAGCTTCGCCGGCAGGGAGTAGAGGAATCCGGCGGGCAATAGGTCGGGCGGTCTTCTCTTCATCCGTGGGGCTTTGACTTCTTCCTCGGACTGGCCCGCTGCGGTGACCGTGGTCAGTGCGTTCTCGACCCGATGCAGCTCCAGCACGGTCCCGGTCGTCCTCGCCAGCTCCGCCAAAGAGATATTGAACTCGGTGAGGGCGCCGATCTCTGCCCGTCGAGTCTGGGCGTACGTGTCCTGCGCCTGTAACTTGACCAACAGGAATTCCGGCGTCAACTTCTCGCGAATCGGCTCGGACTCCTCCAGGGCCTTCAACTGCGTCTGGGCCGCCTGCGCAGCTTCCTTCTGAACGCCCGCCTGCTCCAGAGTGGTCCGTGTCTTGCGGGCCTTCTCTTTCACCTGGACGGCGACCTGATCGGCCGCACTGTGAAGGACGGAGACCGCTTTTCGCCGCTCCAGCCGCCGGCGCATCAATTCGGCGTCTCGCTGGCGGTTGCCCAGCGGATACTCGAAGCTCAGACCCACGCCATAGCTCGTGTAGTTCCCATTCGCCATTTGTTGCTGGGCCTCGGAGCTGGTCCCGGCCAGACCTTGTGCTCGAGCCGAACCGATCAGGTCCAGACGCGGCATCCGCTGATTCTCGGCCATCTCGACGTTGATCTCGGCAATCTGGACCCGCATCTGGGCCTCCTGCACCGCAGGATTGTGGAGCATGGCTGTCGCCAGGGCCTTGCCCAGCGTCTTGGCCGGCTCCGGCAGCTCCTGCGGAATCTCGGGCGCTGTCACGGGCACGATTGTCAATTCGCTGGTCGTATTGACCTGGGGATCGGCCATCAAACGGGCGACGGCATCCTGGGCATCCGTCACCAGCTTCTTGGCCTCCAGCAAGTCCGCCTCTCGCACCTTGGCATAGGCCCGGGCCTGCATCCGTTGCACGTCCGTGGCGTCGATCTCGCGCCGGCTCTCGACCTTGTGCAGGGTCTGGAGGGTCTCGTCCACAAGCTCTTGCTGAATCTCGAGGTTCTTGAGGGCTTGCACCAAACGCCAGTACGCCGCGATTACCTCAGCGGAGACGCTTTCGGCCTTGTCTCGAAAGCCCACCAGGGCGACCTGGTGCTCCAGCTTGGCGATGTTCACCCCCGCCAGATTCACTTCCTGCCAGGCATCCCGCAACAGGGGCTGCTTCAGTTGAAAGATCAGCATGGGCTCGTAGCGGGTCGAAAGCGTCCGTCCGAATAGATCGTCCCAATTGCGGGCGAAGGCATAGCTGGCGGACCATTCGGAACCCAGCGGTGTCTTTTGACGGACCCCGGACTCAAACAAGCGCCGTTCCGCCCGACCCGGCTCAAAGAAGCTGTTGGGGGGACTATCCTGGTCATCGTAAGAAACCTGATCGAAGGCGACGGGGTCAAATTCGCCGACGGCCTTCGTGATCTCCTGCCGGGCGATCTCGGGATCGAAGCTGACGACCCGAATCTCAGGACTGTTGGCCAGGGTCCTCGTAATGGCCTGTTCCAGAGTCAGTGCGACTGTCTTTTTGCCGGTGTTGGGGTCGGTCGTGATGTCAAGCTCAGGCAGAATCTTCTGGGCCGGTTCCACGGGCTGGAGCAGTCCCTGCGCCTGGACAGGCTCGGCTTCCTGCTCGCTCACCCGAGGCTGGGGGCCTTCCCGGGCAAGCTGCTGCTGATACGCAGTCAGCCGTGTCTCATCGCCGACCTTGTCGGACACGCAACCGCCGGACACAGAGACGAGAACCAACGCACAGAGGAACATGCGGGACTGCTTTGGACCGTTGCTTTTGGGGTACTTGCTGGGTGGATCTATCTTTGGCATCTTGAGCTTCGATCTCCTTAGAAGGTGACCATAACGTGCTCGCCGGCGGGCCTTTTGGCCTTATTCGGCACCTCAATCCGTACTCGCACGGTGCCGCTGGCGGCATCCGCGACGGCGGCGACGAAGACGATCCGGCCCTCCTCGATTTTGCCTTTTGCACCCAACTCCGGCAGTTCCACACGAGCGGTCATCCCCGTCTTCAGGCCGGCGATCTGCGTCAGCGGAACCGGCGCGTCAATCCACAATGGGTCGGTCTGGACCACTTGGATCGCTTGTATGGTCGTATTGACCGACTCGCCGACCTCGACGTCGATCTTCTCAATGGAACCATCAATGGGGCTCTTGATCTGCATGTTCTGGACGCGAATCTTCTGCTCCTGGTACTTCCGGCCCGCCTGCTCGTGCTCGAATTTGGCCAGGTCCAGCGACAAACCCGCGATCGTCACGTCCAGTCTGGCGTGCTCCACTTCCAACGCTGTGGCGGCATTGCCCGCCGCGGCTTTCTCCAGCTTTTGGAGGTCCACCTTCTTCTGGGCCAAAGATGCTTCGCTCGCACGAATCTGGGTGATATCCTCGCTCTGGGCCTTGAGCTGAGCCAGCAGGACCTGCTCGGCCGCATCATCCTGCTGGACCAGGACTTGGCCGGCCTTGACGGCATCCCCCTCCTTGAAGTGCACGGCGGCAATGCGGCCCGGCTGAATGAAGGACATCGCGACATCCGCGCTGGGCCTGGTGACCGCTCGAATGCGGCCCGCAGACGGAGGATTCTCACCGCGACTGAGATTCGCAGTTCCCGATCCTCGTTCCGCCATTGAGGCGCCCGCCACGAGGGACAGGATGACCAGGACAAACATTTGCTTCACCGGCATAAACTGAGCCTCCCTACCTATCTCGAAGAGATAAAACGACCGACCGCCCGGAGGAGTCTCCAGCGCGCTCACCAACTATAACGGCAAGATCTATTGCAACGATTGAACTCCACCGGCAGGCATTTTTACGGGCTGTTCACCGAGGGCTTTCGCCGACGTCTTGGCTACCGGCCGCTTGACTACTGCGACCTTCAGGTCTTTCGCGGCAACCAGGTGCCGGTACGCGAAGGCCTGCATCATGTCCTCCGCCGGTACGGCCGGTCGAACGATCTGCTGCTGCCCTTGAACTGCCGCACGACCTTCCACATTCAGGCTCAGAGGCCCCGCCACCGGCGTCGGCGCGACCGTCAGCGTCACATCCACCTTGTCCTGACGAGCCGATATGGGGCCACCGGTCAACGTATAGCCCTTCGGGGCGTCCTTCAAGGCCAGCGTGATGTCACCGGAGAAGCCGTCCTTTCGCAGGGCATAGACGGTGATACGAGCCGTCCCTCCGGCCGTGGCATTGATGGCAGATGGCGCGATTCGAAGGTCAAAATCGGGTCGTGGCGCGCCGATACGCAGGCGGTAGCCGTACTCCACCCCACCTTGGTGCTGAGCGTCGCCCAGATGCAGGCAGCAGGTCCCATCCGCCGGCACGGTGGCGGTGAGCAGGGAATCCGCGTAGTGCGTGTCCAATCCCGATCCCTTATCTTCGTGATCGTCGTTGAGCGCCAGTTGCCGACCTTGGGCGTCCGTCAGCTTGAGTACCGAATCCAGTGGGGAATCGAGCCTGCGGGCATAGACCTCGGCAACGATACTGTCACCGGCATGGGCGGCAAAGCTGAAGATGTCCCAATCGCCGCTCCCGTCGATACGCCCGTTGACAATGATGGGAAGCGTCACTGCCTGCGCCTTCCCAAGCTCGTTGTTCGGCTCCTTCTCGAGGCCCTCCGGCAGCGTGTCCACCGCAAAAGGCACGCGATTGGAGACCAGCTTGTCCGCACGCGCGGAAACCGGATAGACTCCCGGTCTTTTGCCTTTGGTGTCCATCGTCAGCTTATCGGTCGGGAGATTCCAGCCCTTGAGCTCGACGATGACCTGGCCGCCGGCCCGGCCGCCCAGCGGGAAGATGCTCGTCACGAACGGCTGTTCGCCCGCCGTGATGCGATACACGAAATCCTCGCGGCCGCGGTGGAGCGCATCCTGGATGCCGATCACGTAGTCGCCGTCCTCGGGAACCTCGTAGTGGAGAACGGGATCGGGATGGAAACGGTAGTCATCGTCATACGCCAGCTCCGTACCCTTGGCGTCATAGAGCGTTACGGCCGCCTGAAACCAGCCGGGAACGGCATCCGCCAAATACGGCGCCAATTCCCGCGCCCGGACCGCGAAGACCAGATGCTGACCCTTGCGTGCCGCGAAACGATACCGGTCCACGTCGGCGGGCAGATACCGCTGAGACCGGCGCACCAGCGACCGATATTGGTCGGTGCTGCCGGGCACGATCCGACCGTTTATGGTGGCTGGCAGCGTAATGCTCATGGGGCCATCGGTTGCGCTTCTCCATTCCTTTTCGCGGAATTCAGGCAGTTGCCCAACACAGAAAACCAGCGGATTGGACAACCCGGCCGCTACTGACAGCCGGAGTTCCCGCTCCCCAGGCTCGGCGTCCGGAGCCACCGTCATTTGGCAAGTGACAGTCTCGGAGAGCACGGGATAGGCATCCCTGTTCGAGTTGGTGTCGAATCGGGCCCTGATTTCGGCGATCTCCTTGAGAGATGCCGCATCCTTTCCCTTTCTCTGCAGCTCTCGAATCCGCAACTGCAACTCGGTGGACTGCTGCCCCACCAGCGGTTTGGTGTGCTCGATCACGGTGGCTCGCACGCCACTGCCGGAGGCGTGCATGCTGGCCGCACCGTCCAGATACTGCCCGCCAAGCTCGATCTGAAAGGTATCGCCCTGCCGGCCGCCGGCGGGGTAAACGTATCCAATGTGCGGTGCCCTGGTCTGCGCCCACGCGCTCGGGACCATCATCAGAAGAATCGCCAGCAATTGTAGGGTCCGCATTACATGATTTCCTTCAGGCGTCCGCCCATCTTCACTCCCTCGGCGGCGGTCGGCGTCACGCGGACGTCCAGGCCCTGGGGGTGAGGCAGTTTCGCCTCGGGATTGATGCCGAGCAGCTCGTACATGCCGGCGATCAGATCGCACGGATATACGGGCCGGTCCTTCACCTGCTCGCCCGTCTCGTCGGAGGCCCCTACGACGCGGCCGCCCTTGAAACCGCCGCCAGCGACCACGGCCGAGAAGACCTGGCCATAATGATGACGCCCGCCACTCCAGGGCGCTTCCCACGCCACCTTGGGCGTTCTGCCGAATTCGCCGCTCCACCAGACGATGGTGCTGTCCAGCAAGCCGCGATCCGAAAGGTCCTGGAGCAGGGCTGCCATGCCTCTGTCCATCTCCGGCAGCTTTCGGCGCATGGCCGGAAAGTGCTGCGTGTGCGTGTCCCAGCCTCCGTAGTTGATGGTGACATACGGGATGCCGCGTTCGACCAGCCGTCGCGCCACTAAGCAGGCTTGCCCGAACGTGGTCCGGCCATAGCTGTCTCGCAACTCGTTCTTCTCCTGCGTGAGGTCGAAAACCTTGCCTGCGTCGCCCAGGATCAGATCATACGCCTGTTCCTCCGCCTGATCGAAAGCCTTCAGGGACCCATTGCCTTTCATGGCCTGCCCCAGCGTGTCCAACTTGTGGAGCAATTCTCGCCGGTTCCGCTGCTGCTGCTCGGAGATGCCCTGAGCGACGACGCCTTCGACCGCGAATCGGCTCTGCGCCGGGTCGCCGCCCGTGGCAAAGGGCTTGTACCGATTCCCCAGGAACCCTGCCTCGGAGAACCGCCCCTGTGGCTGCGTCAGCACGACATAAGGCGGAATCAACCCGGAGTACCCGGCGTTGTAGCCCTTGAACAAGGAGACCACGGCCCCGACGCTGGGATACACGTCCCGGCCGCCGGCCGGCCGGCCGCTCTGAACCATGTAGGCCGCTGTCTCATGGCCATTCACGCCGTGGGTCATGCTGCGGATGATGGAGTATTTGTCCGCCTGCTTCGCCAGCAAAGGAAGCAGCTCGCCAATCACAGTTCCCTCGACATTCGTAGGAATCGGACGATTCAGCGGGCCGCAGTAATCGTTGCCTGCGGCCGGCTTCGGATCGAAGGTGTCCAAGTGCGGCGGGCCGCCCCACAGCCAGATCTGGATAACAGATTTGGCCTTGCCCTGAGGTTTGGCTGCCTCCGCCACGACCCGGCTGCGAACCCCCAGGCCATCGGCCAGCAACAGCCCGGCCGCGCCGGCAAGGCTGCCTCGCACCATCTCACGCCTTGTGATCGCCGTGCTCATATCTGCACCTTGAAGCCGAGGGAAAGCACAAAGTAGAGGCTATTTCGTGTTCACGACTACCCGAAATCCGATGCCATTGTAGCGCACGTCGGGTGCGCTCCTGTTTCGCGTCGCACAGCGGCAGCCATCCGAAGTATTGACCCAGGAGCCGCCCCGAAGCACGCGCGACTGGCCCAAGATCGGTCCCGTGGGGTCCTGGGCCGGTGCGTTCACGTACGAGCCGGCATACCAGTCCGCGCACCATTCCCAGACGTTGCCGTGCATGTCATACAGACCCCACGCGTTGGGTTTCCTGGAACCCACGGGGGTCGTCCCCGCGTCCCCGCTCTGGCCGTACCGCGCATAGGTGGAAAGCTGCCGGTCGTCATCGCCCGAGCTGAAGCGCGTCTTCGACCCGGCACGGCATGCATACTCCCACTGGGCCTCGGTGGGCAGCGCGACGGCTTGGCTGGTTCTTCGGGAAAGCTTCTTGCAGAACTCGATCGCGTCTTCCCACGACACCGACTCGACCGGTTTGGCGGCATCCGCGAATTTGCTCGGCTTGGCGCCCATGACGGCTTCATACTGGTCCTGTGTGACTTCATACAAACTCATGTAGAAGGGCTTGGAGATGATGACCTCGCGCTGCGGCCCTTCGTCCTCGTCCCGGCCGGCTTCGTCGCCGGGACTGCCCATCAGGAACTTGCCCGCCGGGATCAGGACGAGTTTCATGGCCACCTTCCGGCCCAGGTCCAAAGCGATGGTCCGCTCGTCCAGTGACACCGTCCGGCCGGGTAGCGAGGCCTCGGATTCGCCGGTAATAGGCGGCGCGACGCCGAACTGGGCGGGGGCCTGTTCCCGCGCCTGGCCGACGAGGATCCTGGCGAATTTGTCCTTATAGACGGCCGGCAATGCCAACCCCATCTCCAGATCCAAGGAGATTTCATCGGTCTCCCATGCCCCGCGCATCGTCTCGCCATTCGTCCTGGCGATGACCGCCGTTACCTCTGTCCCCGCCTGCATCCGGACGTCTCTGATCTCGCTGAAGGAGACCGGGATTTTCCCGTAATCGGTGCGAATCTGCACCGTGGGCTCCGACGGCTTGCCGCTGAGCACGTCCCCATTGGCCATGATGAACAGATCTTCCTTCTCACGGCCCTGGACGAAGTCCATCTCCTCTGGAGTTCTCTTGAGCAGAATGAATGCCACCGTCTCTTTGCGAATGGGCACCTGCATGCCTGAGGAGCCAATCCGGAACCGGAAAACACGATCGGTGACAATGCCCGAGACACGGTTGAAATTGACGGTAACGATGGCCTCCGCATTGGCCCGGCTCGCCTCGAAAGAGAGCCCGGCACACCGGCGCAGCGGGATCGACAGCATCCCATAGGGAGTCACAAGACCGATCTTTTCGTTGAGCACCTGCCCCTGCAACACGTCCTCGCTGCGAAAGTAGATGACGTCCTGGGTGTCCGGCCTGGCGATGCCGAACACGGACTCCATCTCAGGAAAGGCGGAGGATGCGGCCATCCCCGCATGAGATGCATGCAGCGCCGCCACAAGAACCACAGCGGTGAACAACGCATTCTTATCTCTCATCGTCGTGTCCTCCGTTGTCAACAACGGCCTGTACGCGGACCGCTCGCGGGCAGATCAAAACCAGCCGGCGATCTGTTCCTGTCTTACCCTCTTTGCCTGTGCCTCTCAAGAGAATTCCTTCGGCCAACACGATCACTTCTCGATGGTGAAGGCAGGATTCGCTATAATGGACGTAGAAGAAGTCTGAAGTGTGAAGTGTGATTTATGATTCTTACTTCAAAAATCGAACATCAAGAATAAAACTTGTTTGGAGATGGTCATGGCCAAAGCGAGTGTTGATCCTGCGGAGTTGCGGCGTTTTGCCCGCGATTTGACTCGCTTCAACTCCGATCTGGAGGCCTTGATGACCGGCCTGCAAAGCCGCCTGAAGGAGCTGGAGAGAAGCTGGACGGACCAGGAACAGAGACGGTTCACCCAGGAGTTCGAGCAGACCGTAAAGACCCTCCGCCGTTTCATCGAAGCGTCCACCCAACACGCGACGTTTCTTGCGAAGAAGGCCCACCACATCGAGGACTATCTGCAACAGCGGTAGAAAGGAGGTAAAAAGGCAAAAGGAAAAAGGTAAAAAGGGGAAGCGCTCCGGCTTTTTACTTTTGCCCTTTGCCTTCGACCATGAGCCAAGAGGCCAGGGTGAGTTCCGTTCTCGTGCTCAGGCAGCTCAGGGCATCGCTTGTCGCGTTCGCCGAGACCGCGTCGATAGCCCTGGAGGAAGCCGGCACCGACATTCAGCGCATACGCAGATGGCTGGCGGAGGACCGCTACCGGCACTGGAGGACACAGGTCCAGGCGCGAACGGAACGGTTTGCACAGGCGAAGATTGCCTTGAAGCAAAAGCAGGTGTTCGACCGGACCCTGGCGGGAACCCCAAGCTCGTGTGTGGACGAAAAGAAGGCCCTCCAAGTGGCAGAGGCCCGGCTTCGGGAAGCCCAGTACAAACTGGGCCGGGTCAAGGCCTGGAGCCAGCAAATCGAGAAGGAGTTGTCGGATTATAGGGGAGCCGTGCAACGACTCGCCAGTGCGATCGAGGTGGACCTTCCGAATGCACGAGCCAGGTTGGACAAGATGATCGACTCGCTCGAGGCATACCTCGCCCTCGCCCCCCCGGAAATGCCCGGCAGTACGGACGAGCGTGAATTGCGGATTGCGGATTATGGATTGCGGATTGAGCCCGTTGCCCCTGATCCGCAATCCGAAATCCCAAATCCGAAATCGGATGCGGAGGAAGCCCCATGAGTACCGTCGAAAGCCGTGCCAAGCTGATGCAAGCCGCCAAGAAACTGATGGTGGATTGGGAGCAGGTCAAAGAGGCGTGGCGCGATGAAAACTGCCGGCAATTCGACAAGAAGTACATGGCCCCGCTGGAGTCGAGCATCCGCGCAGCGGCTCTGGCCATGGAGCGTATGGGGACAACGCTCGACGGCGCCGAACAGGATTGTGCAGACAGCACGGGACGTGATTAAGGAGGTAAAAGGGTAAAAGGCAAAAGTTAAAATGGCCATGCTCGACGCTAAGGCGAACCGCTCCGTCTTCTTCCCTTTTACTTTTGCCTTTTGCCTTCGACAATATGAACCCCCATCTGCAAGCCTATCTTCACGGCCCCGAGCCGCTCAGTGACAGCGACCACACGAGTCTCCAGCGTCAGGCGATGGACGAAGTGCTCAGACTCTCCTCGGCCCGAGTACAACCCCTGGAATCTCAGATCGAATCCGAGTACCAGACCGCCGGGCAGCAAGCCCAGGAGCGGTTTACCACCGAACGAGACAGGATGGAACGCGACCTGCAGGCCCAGGGCCTGGAGATTCGACGCCGGCGTGACACGAGGATCGAGGCGATCCGAGCTGATTATGAGGGGCAGCTCAGTGCCATCAAGGTAGACGCTCAGCACGGGCATAACCGTGTCAACCAAAAGGCGGCCGAACTGAAGAGTGCGGCGGAGAAAGAGTACCAGGATCAGGTGATGGTCGCTGAGTTCGTGGCCGAGGGGGCTGCCACAAGGGTCCGGCAGGACCGCGTGAAGGCACAATCGGAAGTCCAGGACGCACGCCGACACCTTGATGCCCTTGGTGTGCAGGCGGAGAGACTCCTGCAGCTCTACCGGCACCCCGTCCCCACGCGTGGCGAGAAGACCGAATCCGGCACGGAAATGGGCGAGCATCCCGCCGAGACGTACCGTGTGCAGCAAGCCCTGGCCGAGCAGCATCTGAAGGCACTCGGGCAGTTGTTCACCGCTCGGCTTTTCGTGGGAGTCCGTCCGCTGCTCTTCGCCGGCGGACTTCTCGGCCTGGCTGCAACGTGCCTGGCATTCCTATACCTCCTGCGCGTCCCCCGCTTGCCTCCCTTTCTGGTGACCGGTCCCGCGACGGTGGGCCTCGTGGCCATCCTGGTTGGTTTAGGCGGGCCAGCCCTATGGCGGCGGGCGAAGGGCCGGGTCCAGCGGGAATTCAGCAAGTTTGAGCAAGCGTTGACGGAGGCCCGCACCGCCCTGGACCGACAGCACCAACTGACACTGCAAGACCTCGAACAGCAATCTCGGACCGTCGTGGAACAAAAGGAGGCGGAATTGCGAAAGGCCCGGGACACTCTCGAAACCGCCAAGGCGAACATCGCCAAACAGCGAGGCACGTCCTTGCGGGAAATCGACGAACGCGGGCGAGAAGCCCTGGATCACCTCAGACAGCAGAGAGACGAAGCCGTGCATGAGGCCGAACGCGAGTTCCGGTCGGCTCAGTCGGCCCTGGAGCATCGTCATCAGGAAGACCTGGCACGGATCCAGGCAAGGCACGACCAGGAAACGGCTGCGTTCGAGAACGAGTATCGGACGTGCCGCCAAGTGCTGGAGGAGCGATGGGACCGGGGGCTCGCCTGCATTCGAGCGATGCTCCAGGATGCGGCCAATCTCGGCGAGAGGGCCATCGCGGGCTGGGACCATCTGCTTGTCGAGTCGTGGATGCCCCCGGCAACATCGTCCTCCGCCGTGCGGTTTGGGGCCTTTGAGCTGAATCTGCGGTTGCTGGCGGACACGGTGCTGGCTCGGGCCGGATCGGGTCTGGGGCCGGCGGGGCCTGTCGTTCTGCCCGCCCTACTGGAATTCCCCAGGCGATGTTCGATGCTGCTTCAGTCGCCGCGCGAGGGGCGGCAGCAGGCGATCGAAACCCTGCGTGCGGTGATGACGCGGCTCTTCACTTCTCTCCCGCCAGGCCGGGTCCGCTTCACGATCCTCGACCCCGTGGGCCTGGGCGAGAGTTTCGCCGGATTCATGCACGCCGGGGACTACCAGGAGGCCCTCGTCGGGGGCCGCATCTGGACCGAGGCGACCCAAATCCAGCAGCAACTGCAAGACCTCACCCAGCACATGGAGAACGTCATCCAGAAGTACCTCCGCAACGAGTTCGAGACGATCGAGCAGTACAACCAGCAGGCCGGCGAGCTGGCGGAGCCATACCACTTCCTTGTGATCGCCGACTTCCCCACCCACTTCAACGAAGAGGCGGCCCGGCATCTGAGCAGCATCATCCACAGCGGCCCGCGGTGTGGGGTCCATACGCTCATCGCGTACGACACCCGTCACGAGATGCCGACCGGCATCGATATGGAGGATGTGAGCGCCAACAGCATTCATCTGGTGTATGAAGGCGGCAAGTACGTCTGGCAAGACCCGGTCTTGCGGCAATTCCCGCTCGTTTTGGACCGCCCCCCGGATGAGGCGACGGTGACGAAAATCATGCACGTCATCGGCAAGGCGGGCGCGAAGGCGGCTCGCGTGGAGGTCCCCTTCGAGGCGGTCGCTCCCGCCGCGCACCAGTACTGGTCGCTCGACAGCCGGGAAGAACTCTGTGTTCCGCTCGGCCGCACCGGTGCGACGCGGCTGCAGTATCTCCGTCTTGGCCGGGGTGTGGCCCAACACATGTTGATCGCAGGTAAGACCGGCTCCGGCAAGTCGACTCTGCTGCACGTGCTGGTCACCAACCTCGCCCTGTGGTACGCACCCGATCAGGTGGAGCTCTATCTGATCGATTTCAAGCAGGGCGTGGAGTTCAAGACCTACGTCACGCACCATCTCCCCCACGCCCGCGCGATCGCCATCGAGAGCGACCGCGAATTCGGACTGAGTATTCTGCAGCGACTGGATGCCGAAATGGTTTCTCGGGGCGAGCTGTTCCGCCAAGCCGGCGTGCAGGATACCAACGCCTATCGTCAAGCCACGGGAAAGACCATGCCTCGCACGGTGCTCATCGTGGACGAGTTCCAGGCGTTTTTCTCCGAAGACGACAAGCTCGCCCAGGATGCGGCGGTCCTCCTGGAGCAGCTCGTTCGCCAGGGGCGGGCTTTCGGTATTCACGTGGTGCTTGGATCGCAGACCCTCGGCGGGGTGTTTGGCCTGGCGCGCAGCACGATCGGACAGATGGCCGTGCGAATTGCCCTGCAGTGCTCGGAGGCGGACTCGCAGCTCATTCTCGATGAGGAAAACATCGCGGCCCGGCTGCTGTCGCGGCCCGGTGAGGCGATCTACAACGACGTCGGCGGGCGGGTCGCAGGGAACAGTCCCTTCCAGACGGCGTGGCTGTCGGATTCCTGCCGGGATTCCTACCTGAGCCAGGTCACCGAACTCGCTTCAGGGATCGGGGATCAGGGGTCAGGGGTCAGCCAACTGACACCTGACACCCGACGCCCGACCCCTGGAACACGCGAGCCGCCGGTCGTCTTCGAGGGCGGCGTTCCCGCCAATATCACGGAGAACCGCCAGTTGGATGCGTGCCTGGAGCGCGAGGCACAGGCCGCCGAGGTCTGTGCCCCCAGGATCTGGCTGGGGGCGCCTGTCACCATGAAAGACCCGACATCGGTGACGCTTCGTCGCCAGAGCGGTGCGAACGTACTGATCGTCGGGCAGAGGGATGAGGCGGCGATGAACCTGATGGCGGCGGCCATCGTCAGTCTGGCTGCTCAACTTCCCCGCCGGTCGGCCCAGTTCGTTATCCTGGATGGAAGCCCGCCCGACTCGAAGCGCGCCGGCGTGCTGGCGCGTGTGGCCTCCGTGCTCCCGCACGCCTGCCGGCTCATTCCCTGGCGCGACGTCCAGGAGGTGATCGCAGAGCTGGCCCAGGAGGCGGACAGACGCGCCCAAGACAACCAGCACAACGCGCCGGCCGTCATCCTGGCCGTCTATGGATTACAGCGATATCGAGCCCTCCGCCGCAGCGAGGATGCCTTTGGGCTGTCCCTCGACGACAAGGCGGAACCTCGCGCGGATGTCCAGTTCTCCCAGTTGCTGCGGGAAGGCCCCAGCGTCGGTATTCATGTCCTGGCGTGGGCCGATACACTGAGCACGTTGGAGCGGACCCTGGACCGTCAGACCCTGCGGGAATTCGACCACCGCGTGCTCTTTCAGATGAGTGCGGCCGACTCCAGCAACCTGATCGACTCGCCCATCGCCAACCAACTGGGGTTTCACCGGGCCCTTCTCTACAGCGAAGAACAGGGCGGGCTGGAGAAGTTCCGCCCCTATGACGCCCTCCCGGACGACTGGCTGGCCCACATCCGTCAACAATTGACTCGGGAGCAGTTTTCCTGAAATTCTTGTGGCCCAGGAGGCTCTCTATTCCGGTAAGAAGGGCCGGGATCAGGACTCGGTAGCGGTCTGGAAATGCGCTTGAGATGGCGACAGACCGGCGACGAACAGTTCGTAGTTGTCCCGGTGGACCCGGACGCTGGCGATCAACAACTGACCACGGCCTTCCAGGCTCGGATTCACGCTACGAGTCTGCCTCTTTGCCTCGGATGGCCGCGAGTAGGTCTTCGGACAGGATGGTCTTGAGCATGCAGCTCTCGGCAACGGCAAAATAGTCCGTCAGAATCTCCGCTTTTTGCTTGACAAACTTGCGCCACTCGATCTATTATTTTAGTCAAGTTGATGAATGAGCGTTGGATGTCCCGCCTCGATCATCTATGGGAGTGCGGGACTGCTTATGCGA
>Ga0315286_10001173_pt1 | contig 23505 bp, 24 predicted proteins | sample YL17G10_0_MG_FD_205038 | JGI IMG/M metagenome (GOLD analysis project Ga0315286, IMG submission 205038) | Sediment microbial communities from Yellowstone Lake, YNP, Wyoming, USA - YL17G10_0 | ecosystem: Environmental > Aquatic > Freshwater > Lake > Sediment | place: USA: Wyoming | collected...
AGCGCCTGGCGCCCTACGAACGCTTCGCCGACATGAGCGAGCGTCACTGGGACGGAATCGCCGCGTACTGCCGACCCGAGAACAAGGTCTCGCTCGGCTTCGTCGAAAGACTCAACAACAAGATCCGCGTCCTCCAGCGCCGAGCGTACGGTCTGCGCGACGAGGAATACCTCCGCCGCAAGGTGCTCACCTGCATGCTGCCGAAGCACTGGTTAAAAAAATGAGCAGTCTTCATTCACTCGATTTCCTGATGACCCATTTTCCGAAAGTTGAAGTACGCAATTAGCACGATGACGACCCGACAACGAATCCACGGCTGGGCAGCTGCCGCGAGCGCCGTAGACGCGTTGTGTGCTCCACCCTCCTTCAATACGGGGCGGCACAGGTGCATGGCGCCGCGGTAGGGAACCCGACAGTGCCGGTCAAGCACTTCGACCCAAAAGGCGATGACTTGATCAACGCCGGCAAGGCGACGTTCATCGGCGACCGCATGCCTTTTGACCAGCTTCGCGCCCCGATGGTCGCGTTCGCGCCTGCCTTCGAGATTTTGCCGGGAACTGCGCTCCTGTCGCGGTATCAACAGGTAGCTTGTCATGATATTTTAGGGACCGGTGTCATTGTCTTTGCTGCGTCACTCGCCTCCAGCGTCGGCGCAAAGAGATCCAGAAGGGGTGTTCTTCATGCGTAAACGTTTTTCCGCAGTCGCACCAGTTCCTGCATTGACGCTGTGTGCGCCGACGACACAGGCGCAGGAAGCCTCCGGCGACTGGAAGCAGACCGTATTCATCTACGGCATGGGCGCTGCGATCGATGACGACGCACAGATCGGCAACCTGAAGTTGCCCGTCGACGTGAGCATCTCCGAACTGTTCGATGCGCTCAAGTTCGGCGCCATGGCCGCCTACCGCGCCGAAAACGATGTTTGGTCGTTCGAGGGCGATGTGACCTGCATGAACCTGGGAGTGAGCCAAAGCGGCCCGCGCGAGAAAGTCCGCGGCGACCTGGGCACCGAGCAGCTCACGGTGATGGCGACCGCCGGGCGGCCTCGTTCTGACCTGGAGCTGGACGAATGAAATCGAGTCATGCCTTGTCTTTGATCCTGGCCGTGGCCAGCAGCGCCGCGGCGCCGCTCGCATCGGCAATCGAGCCCATCCCGCAGACGCCAGGCTGGCGTGGATTCGTGGTCGGCGGCGTGGGCTACACCGAGGTCAAAAGCAACCTTGTGGCGGGTAACGGGATACTCGACATCGGTCGCGACACCGTCAATTCCGTCAACGACGCGCCGCGAAGTGACGATGCCGTGCACCCGATCTTCACCGGTGAGGTCAACTACACGTTCGCAGACCAGTGGCAGGTCTTTCTCGGAACCTCGCTGGAGGACGCGGTGACGCTTGACGGCGTGGCCCAGTTCGGGGTTCGCAAGGACGTTGGCGCGCCCGGCGTCCTGCAGGCCGGCTTCCTGTTCAGCGGCATACCCACTAAATCCTGGGAAGATCCGTATGCGGAAGGCGTCAAGCGCGAGGAGACCGATCGCGACTCCAGTGGCTTGCGCCTGCGCTGGGACCGGGTCATGGGTTCCGCATTCGAACTCACATTTTCGTATCGCGACATTTCCATCGACACGGAACGCAGCGGGCAGGGCGTGGAGAGCGTCAGCTGCGACGTCGCCTGCCAGGACCTGCTGCGGCGCGACGGCGATCAGTATTCCTTCGACGTTTCCTACCTCTACAAGCTGGGTGAAGGTTCGCGCCACCTGCTGCGCCCGCTGCTGCGCTACACGATCGACGACCGCGACGGCGAGGCGATCAGTGGTGATTCGTACCGCCTGCAGTTGAGCTACGTCTTCCTTGGCCAGGGTTACACGGTCGCCAGCAACGTCGCCTACGGCGGCAGCAGCCAGGACGCGCGCAACCCGATCTTCGGCGCGAAGACGGACTCCACTCGCTACGCTGTAGATACCACGCTGTTCTACCGGCTGCCGGCGGTCAGCGGGCGCTGGCAGGCGGTGGGCAGCATCCTCTGGGGCAAGGACGATTCCGACGTCAGGTTCCACGACAGCGAGGTATTCAACGTCAACGTCGGCGCCATGTATCGCTTCGGAGGCCGCTGACGCCCGTTGTCGGTGGGTCGCGGCCGTGCGCTCACCAGCTCAGGTCGTTGATCGTGCGTTCCTCGATCGGTCGCCCGAGCCCGAGCACCAGCTGCCAGTCGCTGGTGCTGGTCGCGGCTAGCGACAGCGACACGGGGCCTAGTGGCGTGCGGCCGGTCAGCACGAATGCCCCGGAAAAGATCGGCGACGCGTTGACGCCGTCGATGCGGCCGCTCATGTCGGCAGCGGTCAACTTCAGGCCTGCGTAGATCGACTGACCGAACACGTAGCTGATGTCCGCGATCCGCTGCAGGTAGGACGCCTGCGCGCTCCAGTACGACGATCCGCGCAGTTCACCGAGGCTGAGGCCCGGCAGGCTCACCGGGCCGCCGAGACTGAACGTGTCATACAAGGGCAGCGAGGTATCGAACGACGACCCGCCGCTGACGCGCAGGTACCCGACGTTGCGACCGAGCGGCAACACGACGGTTGTCGTGCCCTCGAAACGGTCATAACCCGCTTCGGCTCCAAGCGCTTCCTCGCTGCGGAAATAGCTCATGCGGGCAACCATGCCGTGCTGCCAGAGCACGTCGCGGTCGCGCGAGTCGAAGGTGTAGCGAGCTGCAAGGCCGCCGTAGCCCTCGCTTGAGATATCGGGCAGATCGGGGGCGCCGATTTCCCGGTCGGCCGCCTGGACGCCAGAGCGGAAGCCCGCCCTCAGCTCGGCGCGCTTGCCAAAGACGCGTCCTGCGTCGACGTAGCCCCATGCAGACGAAAACTGATAGCGCGTCACCGCGTCGCCGTCCGCGAAGAGGTCCTCGATGGAGCGCTGCGCCGTCAGACCCGGCTCGACGAACCAGCGATGTGCCGCGTCGATCGGCTGGAAGAAAGAAGTCTCCAGGCCAGAGGTTCTACCGAGGCGAACTGAACCGCGCAACTCGCCGCCGCGGTCGTTGACCCATGTCTGCAGGTAGTCGCCGCCGATCGTGAACGCCGCATTCGCGTCCGTGCCCAGATGCAGGCCGAGATCGAAGCGCAGGATGTGCGGGCCCCAGGATTTCTCCTGCAGATGCATGTCCAGGGTCGGCTGCGCAGGGTCTCCCGACAAGGTGTAGGCCACACGCTCGAAGTCGGAAAGTGCAAACACGGCGTTGGCCCGCTGGGCCATCTGGCGCGCATCGACTACGTCGCCGGCCCGCAGGCCGAATGTCTGCCGGACGAAATCCGGATTCGCGCGCTCGAGACCGTGCAGGTTCACGCCCGCCAGGGTGACCTTCTCCCTCCCAGGCCGGGATGCAGCTTCCCGCCACGCCAGGTACTCGGCCTCGGTCACCGCATACCGCGCGAGTTCGGCTCGGTGTGCCAGCGCTGCCGCACGCCCCAGCGGGATGGCGTCGTCGACCCGGTCGAACGATGCCGAGCCTATGTCCCCCATGTCGATCACGATCTTCACGTCGGCGGGGCCGAGGGTGTCGAGCTGCTGTCTTTCGTTGGCGCCGACGAGCACGTCGAGGGTGCGCGACATCATCGTGAGCGGCGAACGCAGGTCGTCGGCCGTCGGCCGGGGATTCGGCACGGCGACCGCGATGACTACGTCGGCGCAAGTCTGCCGGGCGACGTCCACCGGGACGTTGCGCGTGAGACCGCCGTCGCCGAGGATGCGGCCGTCCATGCTCACGGGAGAGAACACGCCGGGCACGGCCATGCTCGCCCGCATTGCCAGCGCCAGGTCCCCGCGGTCGAGGACGACCATCTCTCCGCTCTGCATATCGGTGGCCACGGCGCGGAAGGGAATGGGCAACTGGTCGAACTCCGCGATACCGCGGCTACGACCCACCAGGTATTGGATCGTCAGGTCGACGTTCTGCGTGTTGATCAAGCCGGTCGGCGCAACGAGGCGACCGTCACGCACACCGAACTCCAGGCTGTTGCTGTAGGTGCCGCCGACGAGTTTGCGGCGCATCGGTACCTGCGCGCGCAATCCGCGTCGGGCAATGGCTTCCTGCCAGGAGATCGAGCGGATTGCGGCCTCGAGCTCGACCGCGCTCATGCCTGAGGCGTAGGTGCCGCCGACGAGCGCGCCCATGCTGGTGCCGATGATGCAATCGACCGGAATGCGCAGCTCGTCGAGCACCCCCAGGATGCCGACGTGCGCCGCGCCCTTCGCGCCGCCGCCGCCGAGGACGAGGCCGATGCGCGGCCGGGGTTTCACCGGCGCCTCCACGGCAGCGCTCTCGGCAGCATTTGAAAGTGCCGGAAACGCGGCGCAGGCGACATACGCGCACAGGAACATCGCTGCCAGCCGGCGGGTCGGCCCGTTGTAGTCAGTGCATGCTCGCTTCACCGGAACTCCACGTGTCGCGCGGGTACAGGCGCCAGGATCGTATGCTACCGCGCGGCGGTGTCATCAAGGACAACCGGCGTGATCTTTGAGAACGTACGCATCTTCGATGGGGCCAGCGGCTGGCCATCTGATCGAGGATTGGAAACGATCGCAGGTTGGCTAGTGGCCTGTACCAACTGATTGTGTACTGATGTGTCGCGACGGATCGGCGTATTTCCATTTCACGGTACGGGGTGCCTGGTTGTAGTGGCGGATGTAGCGCATCAGCTTTCTCTTCAGGTCTGAGACGGAAGTGAACACGCCGCGAGCGATGACATCGCGCTCGATCTTGGAGAACCACAGCTCGAACTGGTTGAGCCACGAGGAGTAGGTCGGAGTGAAGTGCAGGTGAACCTTCGGATGCCCCTCGAGGAAGTCCTTGACCGGTTTGCTCTTGTGAGCCGAGAGGTTGTCGGCGATCACATGGATCTCTTTGCCGCGGGGCTGATTGATCACGATGTCGGTGAGGAACGCGACGAACTCCGCCGAGGTGTGCCGTTCAGCGGTCTTGCCCAACACCTCGCCGGTCTGGGTGTTGAAGGCGGCATACAGCGACAACGTGCCGTGACGGAAGTACTCAAATCCATGCCGCTCGGCTCGCCCCGGCGAGAGCGGCAGCACCGGGTCCTTGCGGTCCAGCGCCTGGATTGCCGTCTTTTCGTCGACGCAGAACACCGCTGCGTGCTGCGGCGGATTCAGATACAGCCCGATAATGTCCGCGGCCTTCTTCTCAAAGTCCGGATCGTTCGAGGCCATGTAGCGCTCGATCCGATGCGGCTTCAGTCCGTGCTTGCGCCACACCCGCGCCACCATCATGTGGCTCACCTGCAGATGCGCGGCGAGTTTGCGCGTGCTCCAGTGGGTCGCCCCACCGGCCGGCGCGTGCCGGGTCGCCTCCAGAATCCGCGCTTCCAGCTCCGGCGTGAGCACCGTGGCGACCTGGCCCAGGTGTCGGCTGTACAGACCGGCGATGCGCTGCTCGGCAAATCGCTTGGTCCAGCTGGCCACAAAGCCCCGGCTGCACTCGATCCGCTCGGACGCTTCATCCCACGTCTGGCCGTCGGCCAGCAGCAGAATCAGCCGCGCTCGTCGCGCATCTTCCGCCCGATCCGTTCGGCTGTTCGCTCGCCGGGTCAGTTCCATACGCTCTGCATTCGTCAAGGTGATCGCGTCTTTCATGGAAGCGATTATAGTCTATAAATGACTGTTACAGTCCACTGGAATCCGCCAGCGAATTTCGTCCACCACCGAACTGCGCCTGCTGAGGCGGGCCATGAGCTTCTCGCACTGCAGGTGGCACAGGGTGGCCATGTTCGCGTCGTTCATAGGCATCGGCGTTTCCAGCAGCGCGGCCTCGACGACGAACTCGCCATACGGCACATCGAACTTCACGCGACAGCCGAAAAACGACTCGTACCTCGAGCGTTTCAACCGCTGCCCTTGGTTCAGGCGCACGCAATTGAGGACCAGCCTCCGCTGCAGGGCGCTCTCGATGCAAAGAAGCGTCGCCGAGACATCCCGATCGGCGTAAAGTGCGATCAGGTCACTGGGCAGGTCCAGGTTTGGACGGAGGCTCACCGTGGCATACGGTTGACGAACACTCGATTCCGCCTGCAGCAACAGTGCGTTTGCGTTGGTGGCGCCAGGATGGACTTCAACCGGGATTCTTGGTAATAATCAACGCGTCATCTCTCGACACCACCGATCGCAGGGACCACCCGTGAACCACGACCATTCCCGTCGACGCTTGCTGTTCGCGGGCTCGTTGCTTGGCTTGCTTGCGATGACAGGCTGCGCCTCCGGTCCGACGATCCGCACCAACGCCGATCAGAGCGTCGATTTCACGCGTTTCCAATCTTTCAATTTCATGCAGCCGCTCTCCACCGACCGCGAGGGCTACCAGTCGTTCATCTCGCGGGACCTCATGGCCGCGGCCGAGCGCGAACTCGTGGGGCTCGGCCTGAAGCGCACCGATACCAGTCCGGACCTGCTCGTGAATTTCAGTGCCAATCTCGACCAGCGGCTGCGCGTCACGCAAACGCCGCAATCCAGCATGGGCACCTTTGGTACGCATCGCCGGGGTTTTTACAGCGCCTGGCCGACATACCGGACCGACGTTCGACAGTACACAAAGGGTACCCTGGTTGTTGACGTCATCGATGCGTCCAGGATGCAGCTCGTCTGGGAGGGCGTGGCCACGAACCAGGCCACCCAGAGCCGTGCCGACAACATCGGACCGATGATCGATCAAGCGATGCGGGAGATCTTCGCTCAGTTTCCCGCGCGCAAGAAATAGCGCCAATCAGGGTATCGTCGCGGCGCCTGTCGCCGCGATCCCCTCGTCGATTCGCTCCAGCACGTACGGAAAGAACGGATTCGACAGCAGGCGCGTGAGTGCATCCTGACTTGTGATCAGCAGCCCGCGCTCGCCGCGCACCGCGATCGCGCCGAGATGGATGCCGAAGTCCTCGCCCGCTGTCGTCGCGCGCTCGGCGACCTCGGCAGATTCCGATCCGGTGCTGCCGATGACCGTGGTCGTGTGGCTGTGCGGCGCGGCCGGCAGCAGCCCGGTGATCGGTGCCGGTACGCTCACCCTGAAATCCACGACCGACTGGAACGTGATGATCGGCGGCAGGCCCGCGACGGCAGCGACGACCTTTACCGCGAGCGCGCCACCATTGGAGTATCCGACGAGGTGCAGGGGGACGGCGGGGCCCGCCCGGCGCCGGGCTTCGCGCACGGCAAGACGGGTCGTGGTGCAGGACGGGCACAGGCCGCGGCCCTTGCACGAGAAAGCGACCAGGAAGTCGTGGCCGCAATCGCCGCAGCGGGCGCGGGCGAAGCCGCAGGCGAGGATCCCTCACTCGAGGTAGCCGCGCAGCTCGCGCTCGACGTAACGTGGGATCGGCACACCGTCGGGCTCGCCCTGGCTTCTGCTTGTCAGCCAGGTCTCGAGGTATTGCTGCACGAGGCGGTAGAGCGCGGTGCGCTCGGGGTAGCGACGGCGGTAGACCCGCGCCGTGCTGGAGCAGTTCGCGGCGCTGAAGCGCGATTGGACGCCCGACATCCGTGTCGGGACCGAAGCAGCAGGTCCGCCGAGGGTAGCTCCTGTCGGAAGTGCGGACGCATCAGGAATCGAGGCTGATCAGCTGCTTTTCTACAGGCTGACGGAAACGAGCGGCCGCTCGATGGCCAAGATGCGCACGACTTCCCCGCGCATCAAGAGCATCCAGGAGCGCTACGAGGACGATCGCGAGCAGCTCGCGAAACAGATGATGGAGGTCTACAAGCGCGAGAAGATCAATCCGGTCGCCGGCTGCCTGCCGATCGTCGTGCAGATCCCGGTATTCCTCGCGTTCTACTGGGTGCTGCTCGAGAGCGTCGAGATGCGCCAGGCACTTTGGATGCTCTGGATCCAGGACCTGTCCTCGAAAGACCCGTAGCCGCTGGCCCGGTCCGAGCAAGGCGTCCGCCAGCGCCTCGAGACGATCGGTCCCGGCAATGATCACGGCCGTGTATTCGTGCAGGGCCGGATCCTTGAGCTGCCGCTGGAGCTGCGTGAGCAGCGCGTTCGGGCGCCGGACCAAAGCGCTCCTGGGATCCGCGACCATGTCACGCCTCCCCGAGGCGCGGCCGCTGCGCGGTCAGCCGCCTCGCGGCGCGTTGACCGGTGGGACCCGCGGCATGGGTACTGGCGGCGGGCGAGGGATCGGTCCGACCGCGTTGGGCTGGTTGATCGTGGGCTGGCGGACATGGAAGACGCGCGGTTTGCTGCGAATCCGCTCGTTGCCGCGCTCGTCGGTGATCACCGCGACGAGTGAATGTGCGCCACGCGCAGGCTCCGCGAGCGTGTAGGACTCCGAATTCGTCGCGCCCTCGACGAGGCGGCCATCCAGATAGAGGAGCAGCGTATGGCCGGTTGCCAGCTCCGGATCCGAACGCACACGCACGTTGACCCGGGCATCGCCGCCGAAAAACGACTCGTCGTTCTCCGGTTGCCAGATCTCGAGTGAGCGGTACGCGACCGCGGCGGCCGGCTGGGCGGACCGGGCTGCGCCGCCCGGCGCAGGGCTCTCGGCCCGCGGCGGCGGAGTCGTCGTCGTGATCTCGACTCTGCGTGCGCCCGGGACAGGACGATCCGCGAAGTGCGTGACGCCATTGGCGTCGATCCACGTCCACAGTTCGTGCCTCGACTCCTGCGCCTGGGTCGGCAGGGCGAGCAGGCATCCCAGCAGCAGCATCCGGATGTTCATGGCGCTAGAGCATGGCCCCTGTCCTAATCGCTGACAAAGTCACGGCCGGGTTTCCGCGAAGTGCGTCAATCAGGTGCGCTGGTTCGCATGCAGTCTATGTCTGGACCTTTACCGGCCACGATGCGAAGACCGGGAACCCGGTGAAGGTGCATGGCTGGGAGGAATGGGACCTCGGCGACGACCTGCAGGTGAAGTCCTCGCGTGGCTGGTATGACGCCGACGACTATGCACGACAAGGTGCGGGCGCCTGACGCGAGGCCCTTCGGTCTGGTGGTGTAGAGCCATCCCCAGATTGTTAGAAACATCTTGACGTTCCCGCCGGAACGTTCCGGCTCCGCGGGAACATCAGTGCTGTGTACCAACGGCCAACATCAGTGCCGTACCAACGTCAACCACACGGAGAGCCCAGCTTCAAACTGTGCACTTGACGGGGGCGCTTATGCCATCACGGCTAGGAATTGGTCAACGACCTTGCCCTGCCCCAACAGTTCCTGAAGCGATGGGTTGATGTGTGCCACCAACACCGGGTCGTTTACTGCGACGGCTTGCGAACGACGTGCGCGTCCGGGCCTGGTCCTCGTAGGTCGCGCCCGTCGGGCGCGGACCCGTTACGCCGCGACACGATCCAGGCCGGCGCGCAAGGTTGCGACCATGCGCTCCACGAACGCCGCGGCGTCCGGATGGCCCCGGCCATAGTCCGCAGCCTCCTGCAGCGCGGTGTTCACCCCGACGACCACCTGATCGAGCAGCCGCTCGGCGCCCTTGCTGGTAGTGCCCGTCACCTGGCGCACGAACTTGAGCAGGCGGGTCCGGTCTGGAAATGCCTTGGTGCCGGAGAGCTCGAGCGCGAGCGTGTCTCGCGGCATGTAGGGCAGCGTGGAAACGATGTCGTAAGCAGGCGCGAGCGAGACCTCGTCATCCGGGTGGCGATAGAGCACGCTGAAATTCTTACGGTGCGCGTCGCCGTTTCCGACGGTGCAGCTGTAGACCACCATCAGCGCAAACTGCTCGTTGGCACGAGAGAGGGTGCGCGGCGACAGGTAATCGTTCATGCGCCGGGCGATCGCCTCGTACGAGCCGTCGTAGCGGCCGTGGCTGCGGCGGGCGTCGAGCACGCAGAAGTCTTCGAGGCCCAGGTACGTGCCGTCGGCCGCGAGGTCGAAGCGATCCACCACGAGGAACTGGCGGTTCTCCGAGAGCTGCACGAGGGGCGTGTCGATACCTGCGGCCTGAGCGCCTCGAGTGCAGATGAACTCGTTCGCGGCGAGCTCGGGGTATTCGTTCGGATCGAAGGACTTCACGATGTGCGTGGCGCCGCGGTGCGTGACCTTCCCCGGAGCCGCGACTTCGCGCACGAGTACCTTAGGCTGTATCCCCGAGATGCCCGAGTACCGGGCGAAGCGCTCGAGCAGGTGCGCGAAGAGGTCGGCGCTGCCCCGGTAGGTCAGCACCTCGGCCAGGTCCTGCGTCGGCACGTTCTCCTCGAGGGATTCGCGCAGCGAGTAGCGCAGCCGCCCGATCTGGGAGCTGCCCACGATCTGCAGCAGGTCAAGATCGTCGAACTCCGGGATCGCCTTCGCGAATTGCAGCCTAAGCCGCTCCCGGAGCGCGCCTTCGGGCAAGTTCATCTCGAACACCGGCAACAGGCCCGCCATGGAGTCGTACTGATCGGCCCGCACGGGCATCGTGAGTGACACCGCGCCTTCGGCGCGCGCGTCGGCGCGGTAGTCGAAGAGGAACGTGTCGGCATCGACGTCGGACCGCGTGATCGACCCGACGGGCGCGTTACCGGCGAACACGTGGAGCGGAGGCTTCTTCACGGGCGGCGCTCCGCCCGCAGGTCATCGATCGTCGGGCGGCCCTTGCGTGGCGCCACCGTGACTTCGAGACCCACGCGCGCGAGCAGTGCGACGAGCTTCTGGAACCCGATCTCCTCGCACCGTCCGCCCTCGAGCGCTGAAATGGTGGCTCGGCTCATGCCGAGCGGCTGGGCGAGTTGCTCCTGAGACAGTCCCACAGCCCGCCTGGCAATCTTGAGGAGCGGGCCGACGTCGGTGAGATTCATACAAGTCTCCCCTGAGAAAAATTGCATTATATATGATGTATATTGATAGAAACATGCCTTTTTCGCATTATATATAGTGCACTTGTCCGCTGTCAGGGTGGGTTAGAAAATCGCGTCCCAAGTCACTCGGTCCCGATCCCAGACGACCACCCTTCGAAGGAGCGCTTCAATGAGGCGGCTTGTGATCAGGCGCCGAGCTTGAACGCCTGTCGGCCTCTCAATTGATTTGATTACGGATAGGGGATTCAAACGCTCTTTTGGGGGCGCGTGGTGCCAGGCGCGGGTGCAGGCGCTCACCGGCCGGTGCTGGGGGCGCTGGGTGACCGGGCGGCTGCGGCGGGCGTGCGGCCGGGCGTGGCGAGCGCTGGTGAGGGCAGTCGCGCGGTCCTCGGCGCCGGAATTGCCTGGTTGGCGGTGTGGAGACGAAGGGGCAGGGAACGCGCGCCGCGAGAACGATGTGGCGCGCGTGTCATCAGCGCAGGGTTTGATCGAAGCTGGGGTCCGCGGGGGTGCGCTGATCGAAGTCGAAGGCGAGCCCGGTGTCGAGGTCGGGCGGGTCGCGGGCGCGGGGCGAACACGCCGGCATAGTGATGGCGGTGGCGGCGCGGCGGCGGATCCGTCGCTGCACGGCGCATCGGGGCAGTGGCGTCGCAGGCCGGTCTCGATCCTGCGCAACACGCTGCGCCGCACGACTCCGAGCAGCACCGGATCGCGATGCAGGACGTAGCGCAGTCGCCGGGGGAAGGTGACGACCCACTGGCGTACCGGTACCTCCGGGAATACGTGCTCGACAAAGGTGGGCGGCGGTCTCGGCCATGCGCCGCGTGGTGCAGGACGGGCACAAGCCGCGGCCCTTGCACGAGAAGGCGACCAGGAAGTCGTGGCCGCAATCGCCGCAGCGGGCGCGGGCGAAGCCGCAGGCCGGGATCCCGCACTCCAGGTAGGTGCGCAGCTCGCGCTCGATGTGTCGGGGCGGCGCAAATTGAGCCGGATCATGCAGAAAAGAAAGCCCCGGTTCCCCGGGCCTTTTTCATCAGCGAGGAGCCAACACGTATGGGCCGAACAATCGCTGCGCGAAGCTAACGGGCCCGCACTATCTGCGGGACCTGACCTGCGCGACGAGCTTGTCGAACGCGCCGATGAGATCTGGCATGGAGGAGGCGGTCGCGAATTCGCGCACCCACCGCCGCACCTGTTCGAGGTCTGCCTCGGGATGAGCCTCCAGCAGCGCCTCCAGGTCGATCATGTCCCGGGGCCGTTGGGCGACCGCTTTCATGATCATCAGGTCCTCGACGCGGGGGAGCCGGATCTTGAACGGACCCACCGAATGAGATTGGCCCATCGACACGGCGTCGCGCTCGAACGGCAGCACGCCCAGGATGACGTCAATGTCGATCTGCGAGGCGCCATGGCGCAACAGGAGCACGCGAGCGCGTCGCGAAAATTCCAGTGGTTCGGCAATGCGCGGTTCGATGTCGAAGGGCCGTGCAGCGGCGATGATGTCTGGCCAGCGGTCTTCCGGTGCGTCCACCAGGACATCGATGTCCTGTGTCAGGCGCGGCCGGCCAAGCAGCGACGCCGCGACGCCGCCGATGACGACGGCCGGAATGTTGGCGGCGGACAGGCTTGCCGTGAGCGCCTCGAGGGCCGCCAGCAGTGATGCCGGGACCGTGCTAGACACCGGAGGCAGCCCGGATCCTGCACCACCGTTCGGTCAACGCTGCGGCTTCGCGCTCGACCTCCTGGCCGACAGGAAAGAGCGCACGGGAAGCGAAGAGAGCATCGAGCTGTCGCGCCCGTCGAGCAACGGTCGTCGCTCGCAGCTCGGCGGCTTCGTGCCGGGCCAGCGCAGTCCAGCGCGCGATGTAGGCACGCGCCTGTTCCGGTGCGATGAGCGTCATGAGCGAATCATAACCCGTGGACGGTCGGCGAGGGCGCAGGTCCGTGGGGACGCGAGCGCACGTCGACCTGGAAAGCGAACGGCCCCGCTTACGGGGCCTTTCTGCAGTCACTCTCACCCGCGCTGCGCGCGACCTCTCCCGCAGTGGCGGGAGAGATGAGGATCACTACAGCAGCGGCACCAGCAGCAGCGCCACGATGTTGATGATCTTGATCAGCGGGTTGATGGCCGGGCCCGCGGTGTCCTTGTACGGATCGCCGACGGTGTCGCCGGTCACGGCCGCCTTGTGCGTCTCGGAGCCCTTGCCGCCGAAGTTGCCTTCCTCGACGTACTTCTTGGCGTTGTCCCAGGCGCCGCCGCCGGTGCACATCGAGATCGCGACGAACAGGCCCGTGACGATCGTGCCGATCAGCAGCCCGCCTGTAGCGCGCATGCCGGCGCCAGGGCCCATCAGGAAGTTCATGCCGAACACGACGACGACCGGCACGAGGATCGGCAACAGCGACGGCACGATCATTTCCTTGATCGCCGCGCGCGTGAGCATGTCCACGGCCCTGGAGTAATCGGGCTTGCCCGTGCCCTCCATGATCCCCTTGATCTCCTTGAACTGGCGGCGCACTTCCACGACCACCGAGGCCGCGGCACGTCCCACGGCTTCCATCGCCATGGCGCCGAACAGGTAAGGCACCAGGCCGCCGATGAAGAGTCCTATGATCACGGCCGGGTCGGACAGCGAGAACGCGACCATTTCACGACCCGTGGCGAGCAGGTGACTCTCCAGGTTGTACGTATAGTCGGCGAAGAGCACCAGGGCGGCGAGACCGGCGGAGCCGATCGCATAACCCTTGGTGACGGCCTTGGTCGTGTTGCCCACGGCGTCGAGCGCGTCGGTGATCTTGCGCACGTCCTTCGGCAGGCCGGCCATCTCGGCGATGCCGCCACCGTTGTCGGTGATCGGGCCGTAGGCGTCGAGCGCCACGATCACGCCCGTCATCGACAGCATGGCGGTTGCGGCGATCGCGATGCCGTAGAGGCCGTCGAGCTGGAAAGCGCCCCAGATCGACGCGCAGATCGCGAGCACCGGCAGTGCGGTCGACTTCATCGACACGGCGAGGCCCGCAATGACGTTCGTGCCGTGGCCGGTCTGCGAGGCCGCCGCCACGTAGCGCACCGGCGCGTATTCGGTCGCGGTGTAGTACTCGGTGATGACGATCATCGCCGCCGTCAGCGCGAGGCCGATGAGCGAGCAGTAGAAGAGGTTCATGCTGTCGGGTCCCAGCATCGCCTTCGTGACGAAGTAGAACGCGATTGCCGCGATGCCGCCCGCGACGATCAGCCCGCGATAGAGCGCGTTCATGATCTTGCCGCCCTCGCGCGCCTTCACGAAGAAGGTGCCGACGATGGAGGCGACGATCGAGACGGCGCCGAGCACCAGCGGATAGAGCACCGCGTTCGGGCCGAGCGACTGCATCGTCAGGCCGGCGAGCAGCATCGTGGCGACCACGGTGACTGCGTAGGTCTCGAAGAGGTCCGCCGCCATGCCGGCGCAGTCGCCGACGTTGTCGCCCACGTTGTCTGCGATCACCGCCGGGTTGCGCGGATCGTCCTCGGGGATGCCGGCTTCCACCTTGCCCACGAGGTCGGCGCCGACGTCGGCGCCCTTGGTGAAGATGCCGCCGCCGAGTCGCGCGAAGATCGAGATCAGCGAGCCGCCGAAGGCGAGGCCGACGAGCGCGTGCAGCGACTTGTCCGTGTCGCCGCCGGTCACGTTCAGCATCAGCATGTAATAGGAGGCGACGCCGAGGAGGCCGAGGCCCACGACCAGCATGCCGGTGATGGCGCCGCCGCGGAACGCGACCTGCAGGGCCGGGTCGAGCCCGACGCTGGCGGCGTGTGCAGTGCGGACGTTGGCGCGCACCGACACGTTCATGCCGATGTAGCCGGCAAGACCGGAGAGCACGGCGCCGACGGCGAAGCCGCCGGCGGTGTGCCAGCCGAGCGCCAGACCGAGGATGAAGAACAACACCACGCCGACCATGGCGATCGTGCTGTACTGGCGGTTCAGGTAGGCCTTGGCCCCGGCCTGGATGGCCGCCGCGATTTCCTGCATGCGGGCGTTGCCTGCGGGTTGAGCGACGATCCAGCGGACGGACAGGACGCCGTAGAGGATCGCGAGCACGCCGGCGCTGATCGCCAGCCACAGGGCGAGACTAGTGGTCATTGATCGAACTCCCAGTCGAGGGTCTTGAACCCGGGTCTTGAATCGACGGCCGGCGGGGGTTCTGGAGACCCTCTACCGGCCCAAAAAAAGGCGCGGGACTATACCATAAAGCCTGTTTTCAGCTTCTTCCGCACGGCCTTGTTCTTCAGCACCACGTACTGGGGCAGGCCGTCCTTGTAAGGGGGGTAGTCCTCGCCCTTGATGAGCGGGGCCAGGTAGCGGCGCCCCTTGGCCGTGATGTGGAAACCGTCCGGCGTGATGTAGTCCCGGGGCAGCATTTTTTCCCGGTTGGCGACGTCTTCGAGCTTCGCCATGCCGATTTTCCAGCGATAGGGTCGGTTCGACGCCCGCACGATCGTCGGCATCACCGAGTTGTGTCCTTTCAGCGCAAACTCCACCGCAGCCTTGCCGACGGCATAGGCCTGCTCCACATCCACCTTGGAGGCAATGTGGCGCGCGGCTCGCTGCAGGTAGTCGGCCACCGCCCAGTGGTACTTGTAGCCGAGCTTGTCCTTGACGAGCTGCGCCACCACCGGGCCGACGCCGCCGAGCTGCGCATGGCCGAATGCGTCGCGCGTCCCCGCATCGGCCAGGAACTTGCCCTCGGCGTTGCGCACGCCTTCGGAGACAACAACCGCGCAGTAGCCGTACTTGTCCACGCACTCCTTGGCGCGGGCGAGGAAGCTTTCCTCGTCGAACGTGATCTCCGGGAACAGGATGATGTGCGGTGCTTCGCCGGCCTTTTCAGATGCCAGCCCGCCCGCGGCAGCGATCCAGCCGGCGTGCCGGCCCATCACTTCCATGACGAACACCTTGGTCGAGGTGCGGGCCATCGAGGCGACGTCGAAGCCGGCCTCGCGGATCGAGACGGCCACGTATTTCGCGACCGAGCCGAAGCCGGGGCAGCAGTCGGTGATGGGCAGATCGTTGTCCACGGTCTTCGGCACGTGGATCGCCTGCACCGGGTAACCCATCTTGCCGGACAACTGCGAGACCTTGAGGCAGGTGTCGGCCGAGTCGCCACCGCCGTTGTAGAAGAAATAGCCGATGTCGTGCGCCTTGAACACTTCGATCAGGCGCTCGTACTGGGCGGGGTTGTCCTGGTATTTTTTCAGCTTGTAGCGCGCGGAGCCGAAGGCGCCGGCGGGCGTATGACGCAGCCTGCGGATGTCGGCGGCGCTCTCCTTGCTGGTGTCGATCAGGTCCTCGGTGAGTGCGCCGAGGATGCCGTTGCGGCCCGCGTAGAGCGTGCCGATCGCGCGCCGGTGCTTGCGGGCGGTCTCGATGACCCCGCAGGCCGAGGCGTTGATGACGGCCGTGACGCCACCGGATTGTGCATAGAACGCGTTGCGCGGACGGGTGGGCTTCTGCATGCGGTCTCCCGGGAAAACTGTCGCTGGATCGTGGACTTACGCGTCATCGACCGTCGCGATGATACCTCTCGGAGGTGCCGGGTTTAAATGTTTAAACGTTTCGTATCTGTCGAAACGTTTAAACATTTAAACCCGGCACCTCTGGAGTGGTTGGCGGGGAGGGCGCTTTTCGGTACGGTGCGCGCCTCCCGATCGGTCGTGGACGGCAAAACCAATGAGACTCGTACTGCTCGGCGCACCCGGTTCAGGCAAAGGCACCCAGGCCCAGCGCCTGCGCGACCAGAAGGGCATCCCCCAGGTTTCCTCCGGGGACCTGCTGCGCGACGCGGTGGCGCGCGGCACTGAACTCGGCAAGCGGGCCAAGGCGGCCATGGACGCCGGTGAACTCGTCACCGACGACATCGTGCTCGGCCTGATCCGCGAGCGCCTCGGCCGCCCCGACGCAGCCAAGGGCTTCATCCTGGACGGCTATCCGCGCAACGTGGCCCAGGCTGGCGCACTCGACAAACTGCTGGCGGAGATCGGCCAGCCGATCGACGCTGTCGTACTGATGGACGTGGATGCGCAAGCGTTGTTCCAGCGCCTGACCGGGCGCCGTTCCTGCCCGAAGTGCGGCAAGGTATTCAACGTCTACAGCGCGCCCTCGGCGAACGGCGACCGTTGCGACAACCATGCCGGCGGGGAAGCGCCGTTGCTGACGCAGCGGGCCGACGACAAGGAAGACGTCATCGAGAACCGGCTCAAGGTGTACGTGAGCCAGACCAGCCCGTTGATCGAGCACTACCAGGGGCGCGGGTTGCTGAAGGTCGTGAATGCGGACCAGCCCGTCGCGAAGGTCTACGCGGAGTTCGTACGCGCCGCGGGCGGTTGATTTCACCTCTCCCGCGCTGGCGTGGGAGAGGTCGCGCGAAGCGCGGGTGAGGGCCTGTCTCAGTTCAGTGCCGCAAGCAGCTTTTCGCCGATCACCGCGCGCCGCCAGCCGCGCGTGAGCGCGTTGTCGCGTGATCCCTGCGCCAGCGCCTCGATGTCGCGCCGGGTAGCGAGCACCTCGGGGCCAATGCCCAGTGCCTCCGCTTCCGCGCGGACGATCTGCATGAACCTGGCGGTCAGCGCCGTCTCTTCCGGCGTCGGACGTTTCGATACGACATCCGCGGCGGAGTTGGCGGCGGCTCCGCTGCGTGCCGCAGCCACCAGTTGCAGCAGCTCTTCGCCACGTTTGCGAATCACGGCGGGCGGCAGCGCACGAATGCCCTCGAGGCCTTCGATCGAATCCGGCGCGAGACCCGCCATGGCGAGAATCGCTTCGTCCGTCAGGATCCAGCCGCGCGGCTTGTCGCTTTCGATGGCGCGCCGTTCGCGCCACTCGGTCAATGCGCGCGCCGCGGCCTGCTCCTGTGAGCCCATCCGCCCCAGGCCCTTGAGCCGGCGCCAGGCCTCGGCCGGGTCGGTGCGATACAGAGCGGGATTCGCGTAACCCGCCGTCTCTTCCAGCGCCCAATCGCTGCGACCCTTGGCTGCGAGAGCAGCAGTGAGGTCCGTATGCAACGTCAACAGATGGTGGACATCGTCGGCCGCGTAGGCGAGCTGCTCGGGCGAGAGAGGCCGGCGCGACCAGTCCGTGCGCGTCTGTCCCTTGTCGATCGAGTGGCCGAGTTGCCGCGCGACCAGTTCGGCGTAGCCGACCTGCGGCGCGAATCCGAGCAATGCCGCCGCGACCTGCGTATCGAACACCGGTGCCGGAACCGTCCCGCCCGTCAGCAGGAGGACTTCGAGGTCCTGTCGTGCCGCATGCAGGATCTTCAGGCGTCCGCCGTCCGCCATCAGCGCGTGCAGGGCGCCGAGATCGAGGCCCGCCAGCGGGTCGATGAGAAAGCAGTCCGCTTCCGTTGCGATCTGCAGCAGGCAAAGCTGGGGGAAATAGGTGCGCTCCCGCATGAATTCGGTGTCGATCGCGAGCCGCGTCGCCGCCTGCATCCGGAAGACGGCGGCATCGAGGGCGGCCGGGGTCGTGATCAGCGTGGCATCGCGCATTCGTTCCGGTACCTGCGTGTAGAATCGCGGCTTCCCGAGGCCAGGCTGCCGGCATCGTGAGCGCATTACTCAAGATCTTCCTCGACATCGTACTCTGGCGGCGAGGGCCGCAGGACCTGCCGGCGTCCAGCCTGCTGTTCTGGCTGACGCTGGTCGCGTACGTCGTCGTGTCGGCGATCCAGCTGTCCCTGCTCGAGGAATCGGCAGCAACCTGGTTCGTGTTTCTCGCGGTCGACCCGCTGTTGCTCACGGGTTGCGTCTGGCTGATTCTCAAGCTCTACACCCATCCGGAACGCTTCCTGCAGACGGCGGCGGCGGTCCTCGGGACCGGCGCCCTGCTCGGGCTGCTGCTCTACTTGCCGCTGCAGGTGCTGCTCGCGTCGCTCGACCTGGGACCCGACAGCGGACTCGCGCGCTTCTTTGCGCTGTTGCTGCTCGGCACCTTTGCGCTGGTGACCGGCCGCATTCTCAAACTCGGCACGGAATCGACTTTGTTCACCGGGGTCGCGATTTCGCTCACGTATTTCGTTCTCATCAATTCGCTGCTCGGCCTCGTGCAGGGCGGGGGGAACTGAGTTTGCACCTGCACATCATCGGCGTCTGCGGCACGTTCATGGGCGGCATCGCGGCCATCGCGCGCGCGGCCGGCCATCGCGTCACCGGCTCCGACCGCAACGTCTACCCGCCCATGAGCACGCAGCTGGCCGCGCTCGGCGTGGAAGTCATCGAAGGTTACGAACCGGACCAGCTCGCGCTCAATCCGGACGTGTTCGTCGTCGGCAACGTCATGAGCCGCGGCAATGCGCTCGTCGAGGCCGTGCTCGACAGCGGGCGGCCGTACGAATCGGGGCCCGAATGGCTCGCGCGCAACGTGCTGCGGGACCGTTGGGTGCTCGGTGTCGCGGGCACGCATGGCAAGACCACGACGACCAGTCTGCTTGCCTGGATCCTCGAGCATGCCGGACTCGCCCCGGGATTCCTCGTCGGCGGCGTGCCCCTCGACTTCAACGTGAGCGCCCGGCTCGGCGGCGGCAAGCACTTCGTCGTCGAGGCCGACGAGTACGACACGGCGTTTTTCGACAAGCGCGCGAAGTTCGTCCATTACCGCCCGCGCACCGCAATCCTGAACAACCTCGAGCACGACCACGCCGACATCTACCCCGACGTCGCGTCGATCCAGCAGCAGTTCCATCTGCTGCTGAGGACGGTACCGTCGAATGGCCGGCTCATCGTGAACGCCGCCGATCGCAACCTGGCGGGCGTGCTGGAGATGGGTTGCTGGACGCCCGTCGAGCGGTTCACCGCGGCGGCGGGCATCGCCAGCGACTGGCGCATCGACGCCGACGCCGGCAACGGCTACGCGAGCTTCGAAGTCTGGCAAGGCGACCGTCGCGTCGGCGAAGTGGCCTGGGACACGCTCGGCCGGCACAACGCGGAGAACGCACTCGCCGCGCTGGTGGCAGCGCGGCATGCGGGCGTGGATGAGCAGGCGGCGCTCGAGGCGTTGCGCCGCTTTGGCGGCGTGCGCCGTCGCCTCGAGGTGCGGGGGACGGTTCGCGGAGTGGTGGTGTATGACGATTTCGCTCATCACCCGACCGCGATCGCGACCACCCTCGATGGCGTGCGGCGCAAGGCACGCGACGGCCGCGTCATCGCCGTGCTCGAGCCGCGTTCGAACACGATGAAGCTCGGCACGCACAGGTCGGCGCTTGCCGAATCGCTGCGTGGCGCCGACAGCGTATTCGTCTATCAGTCGCCCGAGGTGAAGTGGGACGTGGCCGATGCCCTGCAGCCGCTCGGCACGTTGGCCACCGTGCACACGGATATCGGGCAACTCACGGTCGCGCTCGCCGCCGCGGCCCGTGCGGGCGACCACCTCGTGCTGATGAGCAACGGCTCCTTCGGCGGGCTGCACGAGCGGCTGCTGGCTGCGCTCGAAGCGCAACCGGCACCCTGACGCGGCATAATCGGACCCATGCCCGCCCAGCCAGTTGTCCGGCGCGCCGGGGTACTGACGAGTTGACGTGATGTCTGCAACAGTCGAAATACCGCTGTTCCCGCTCAACACGATCCTCTTCCCGGGCGGGCCGCTGCCGTTGCGCATCTTCGAAACCCGCTACATCGACCTCGTGCGCCGCTGCATGCGGGACGGCTCGGGCTTCGGAGTGGTCATGATCCTCGACGGCCCGGAGGCGGGCGGGCCGGCCACGATCTGTGATGTCGGCACCTATGCCCGCATCGTCGATTTTTCCCAGCAGCCGGACGGATTGCTCGGCATCCAGGCGCAGGGCGAGCGACGCTTTCGCATCCTCGAGCGGCGTCGTGCGCGCGACGGGCTGCACCTCGCCGATGTCGAATGGCTGCCACCGGAGCAGGTCGCTGCAGTGCCCGAGGAGTTCGAGGAACTTGGTCCTGCGCTCGACCAGGTGCTGCGGCAAGTCGGCCCGCCGCACGCCACGCTCCCGCGCCAGCTGGAAGACGCCGGCTGGGTGGCGAACCGGCTCGCCGAGATCCTGCCGATCGCTGCCGCGCACAAGCAGCACTGCCTCGAACTCGATGACCCCGTCGATCGCCTGCGGTTTCTCCGCCCGTTGTTCGAGATTACGACCGAGCCGCCCGGCTGAGGAAAACAGGGGACATTCACCGTTTTCGGCAGTCACCAAGTCGGTGAATGTCCGGTATTTTCCGCGCGCAAATCTCGACAAATGCGGCGCATAGACGGCTGGCCCGGCGGCCGCAGTGCGCATCGAATGGCTCCTGCGACGCCGCCATCCCGCGGCGGCCAGACAGGAGCATCGCGATCATGGACGACATCAAGGCCTCTGCAATCCTCAAGTCGCTGGCCGCCGGAGTGAGCCCGGACGACGGCTCGAGCCTGCTCGCCGCCTTCGATGGCGGGGCGACGATCGACACGCTCACGCAGGCCCACGAACGCACGCGCGCCGGCATCGAGGCCCGCCTCGTGAAGCACGGCCGCCTGGACGCGGAGCAGGCGCCGGCCGCGCGCATACGCTGAGCAGTCCGACGGTCCGATCTGGGTAGAATCGCGTGATGGACGACGTGCCGCGATTCCTGTTCATACCGGTGTCCGGGCCGGGAGGGGCCGGCGAGTATTTCCGCACGCTCGCGGTGGCGCGCGGACTCGAGCGGCGCTGGCCGGGCTGCTCGATCAAGTTCGTGGTCAGTCGCGACGCGACTTACTCCCAGGGCGGACCGTACCCGGCCCTGCTGCTCGACCGGTCGCCTACGTTCGAGGCGGCGGCCGTGGCCAGGATCCTCGAGCAGGAACGACCGCACGTCGTCGTCTTCGACAGCGCCGGTTGTCTTTCTCAGTACCTGGCCGCGCAACGAGTCGGTGCCCGGGTGGTGTACGTCAGCTCGCGCCCCAGCACTCGCAGGAAGGGCTTTCGTCTGCGCCGCCTGCTCGCAACCGACCAGTTCTGGATCGCGCAGCCGCGCTTCCTCGGCGGCGGGCTCACGCTGCGCGAGCGCTGGAAGCGCAAGTTGGCGCCGCACCTCGAGGTGCTGTTTCTCGAGGTGCTGCACGAGCCGGTGGATGAGGAAGGTACGCGCAGTCTTCAGCAGCGCCTCGGTGTGCAGCCGGGCGGCTATCTGCTCGCCTGTCCGGGTGGCGGCGGAATTTTCGGCGATGGCCGGGATGCCGCGCAGGTGTTCTTCGGTGCTGCGTCACGCGTAGCCAGGGAGACCGCTGTCCCCGTCGTCGCCGTGCCCGGCTTGCGCTTCCTGGCACCGGCGAACCCGCCACCTGGGCTGCACCTCGTGCCGAGCCTGCCGAACGGGCAACTGATGGGCATGTTGCGCGACGCGCGCGTCGGCATGGTCAACGGCGGCAGCCTGCTGCTGCAGGCCATGGCGCAGCAGTCTCCCTGCGTGGCCGCGCCGGTCGCTGACGATCAGCCGCGTCGCATCGCCCGTGCCGTCGCGTGTGGATACGCCCGGTCCGCTGTACTCGACGCGGCCGCCCTCGCCGGGGCAGCGGCAGAACTCCTGGGTGCCGACGCCGAACGCGAGGCGCTGCGAGGCCGTCTCGCGCGACTCGGGTTGCGCAATGGCGTCGATATTGCAGCAGGAGCGGTCGGGCGGCTGCTGCCTGCAGCGCCAGCCGGTGAGGCCCGATGAGCGTCCCTGACAAGGCGCGGCTGCGCGTGCTGCAAGTGGTGCTGTCGCGTGGGTTTGCGGGATCGGAACGGGCTGCGGCGGAAGCGTGCAACGCGCTGTGCGCGGAGCACGATGTAGCGCTGGTCCTGCGCCGCGATCATCGCAGCTCGGGCGGCGCCAGCATCCGCGACTTCCTCGACTCCCGCGTCGAGGTGTTCGAACTGCCGCCGTACTGGCGCACGCGCGCACGCCTGCGTGCCGTGATCGAAGCGTGGCGGCCCGATATCGTGCACACGCATCTGCGCCGCGGCACGCGTTACGTGGTGCAGATCGATGGCGGCGTCCCGCACGTCTGCACGCTGCATCTGTCCCTGAACAGCCGGCATTACCTGCGCACCGACGCGATCGTCTGCATCTCCGAGTGGCAGCACTCGACGTTGCCGTCCACGTACCCGGGCCGCGTCTTCCTGATACCGAATTCGCTGATCCCGCAGCAACGGATCGACGCGGCGCGCCGCGATCACCTGCGCAGCGTGCTCGGCGCACAGCCGGGCGACTTTCTCGTGGGGGGCGCCGGTCGGCTGGCTCGCACCAAGGGCTTCGACGTCCTGATCGAAGCATTCCGCCGCGCGGCTCTGCCGCATGCGCGGCTCGTCATCATCGGCGAGGGCAGCCAGCGGCAAAGACTCGAGCGCGCGGCGGCAGGGTCGGTCGTCTTCACCGGCTTTCGCGAGGACGTGAAGGACTGCCTGCAGGCGCTCGATCTTTTCGTCAGTGCGTCGCGCAAGGAGCCCTTCGGCCGGGTGATCATCGAGGCGCTCGATGCTGCAGTGCCGGTCATCGCCACGGACACGCTGGGGCCACGTGACATTGCGTGTCGCTACCCCGTGGAACTGGTGCCCTGCGATGACGCCGCTGCGCTGGCCGCGGCGCTACGCCGCGCGCACGCGGGCCCCCGGGGAACCCGGCCCATCGACCTGTCGGAATTTCACATCGATCGCATTGCGGAGCACCTGTTGCGGGCCTACCGCGACGTGATGAGCGGGCACGCGGGGCCCGCGGTTTCGCGGG
>Ga0315286_10001174_pt1 | contig 23504 bp, 25 predicted proteins | sample YL17G10_0_MG_FD_205038 | JGI IMG/M metagenome (GOLD analysis project Ga0315286, IMG submission 205038) | Sediment microbial communities from Yellowstone Lake, YNP, Wyoming, USA - YL17G10_0 | ecosystem: Environmental > Aquatic > Freshwater > Lake > Sediment | place: USA: Wyoming | collected...
GTTGCCATGAAGTCCGCGCCGGCGTTCTTTGCGGCTGCGAACGCATCCCAGGGCGTAGCCTGTCCGTCTGAGTATGAAGTGTGAGAATGAAGGTCTCCGAAGTACAGGTTGTAGGCTGTCGTTCTCAAGTGGCTTCCTGCAGAACTTGCGTTCCCGCAGGAGAATGGCACAATCATAACTGCGACCGCCACGACGAATAGGGCGGCCTGCATTGTCCGCTTGAACATGTTGTTTCCCTCCCCCTATCTCAAAGGCTACTGGCGTCCTGTAGGGTTGAAGAGAAATTTAATATCTTCCTGGCTTCTGACGCAAGACAAGGCGCGTGACCTCTTATCCAGTAGTTATCGAGAATTGGCCCGTCTACCATCTTCTGAGGAGAAATGAAAGGGGTTAGTGAGGGGCTATGAACCCCATCCTTTTCGATACCTTCTCGAAATGCCATTCTGTAAGGTCGGTGTACCTTTCTCAGTCGAGCAAGTCGAAGAAGCGTGCCAAAACCCCCTTAGGTATATTTATCTATTTTAATAAAAATAGCATGATTTTATGTTTCGCGCCTCGACGATTGAGAAAAGCACTTAGGGAAGGAGAGGTGATTGGGCCTGAGGAGTTAGAGAAGATGGAAAAGACCAAGGTGAATACGCCAAGCGGACCAGCGGATGCGACGGAATTGGAATTCAAGGTCAAGAGCGAACCATGGACTACATTGGAGCTGGAAGATGGCACGACCCTACATGTCAAGATCAGCATAGGGAAGGTCTTTCGGTTGGAGCAGTACGACCAGATGACTGGAGAACCTGCATACGTATTCAGGTCCAACAACATAGTCCGGTCCCAGGTGCCTGCCAAGCTCAAGAAATTCCAGTCCTATCCGAAAGCGACGAACGAAGATGTCGCGTAGCGATAGCGGAAGCCTGCAGAAGGTCTAACGTTGAAGTGTCCTAGTGCCTTCATGTTGAAATCCATAGGACTGGACGGGTGATGGCGGGAACAGAGGAATGTGAATGAGGTGCCGAAACTGTGACGCCGAGAATCCTGACTATGTCTTCTACTGCGGCAAGTGCGCGATGCAGCTGAAAGGTGTCCCAACGCCTGAGGCTGGGGATGACGCATCGCGCAACAAGCGGCCAGCAGAACAGATCGTGAACATACTGAATCGCAATCTTCTTCGGATCGAACAGAATGCTGTGAAGAATCGCAAGGGTCTGGCCGGAATACTCGGAGGAGCGTTCCTGCGATCTAGCACCCTGGTCTTCAGGAGCGAACTCGAGGAAGTGACACTTAGCATCGACAAGGATGGTCATGCTACGGTGAGCAAGGGGCGCCCTTCAACCCCTACCATTTCGCTTTTGGGTCCTCATGATTCCTTCTTGAGGCTGTTTCAGGACGAACGAAAAGTTCGCATGATTCCGGACTCAATCGACATTCACCTTGGGGACCGGATGTTGCCACATGATGTTTCACAGCGTGTGATTAGGGAAGTAGTCGAGAGGTTCTTGCAAAAGCTGTTCGAGTAGGCAGGTTCGAACCTCTCTCTTGGTCTCCAACTCATCTCTGATCCAGTATCTTAATCAGATGCCATCCGAACTGCGTCCTCACAGGACCTACAGTCGAGCCTTTCTGACCGTTGAAAGCGGCCTCTTCGAACTCTCGGACCATCTGTCCTCTGCCGAACCACCCGAGGTCGCCTCCTTTCTTGCCTGATGGACAATCCGAGAACCTCTTCGCCAGCTCTGCGAAATTCTCGCCCGAATTGACCTTCGTCAGCAGTTCCTTTGCCTTGTCCTCGCCCTTTACAAGGATATGCGCTGCATGGACTTGCTTTGCCATGGCCAAGCGTAACGAATCGATAGATATGAATCTTGCCGATGGCCCCTCGATAAGGTTAATGGATGCAAGTGCCATGCACGGACACATGGCCGATATAGAGATCCGACAGTTCACGGGGGCGGATATCGGATTCGGGAAGCTGCTCACCGATGCCGAGGGATGGCATCGGACAATCACGGACTGGGAGCGGCTAATGCGCATCGAACCGGCGGGCGTTCTGAAGGCTCAAATAGGAAGCGAGGCAATCGGAATCGGCGCGGTTCTGACCTACGACCATGTTGCCTGGGTTCACTCTCTCATAGTCCATCAAGACCACAGAGGGATTGGCGCCGGCAAAGCCCTGTTGCGAGCGTGTCTGGCAATGGCCGAGGAACGCGGCGCATCAACGGTCAAGCTCGACAGCGTGACCGGATTCGAGTCGTTCTACGAACACATCGGCTTCGTTCGCGAATTCGAATCAATGAGGTTCATCGGCAAGGACACTACGCTTCAGTCAAATGCCGAGAGAGTCCGAGGGGCCGACATCCAAGACATCTCCATGTTCGACAAGGCCATGACTGGGATAGACCGACAGCGGGTGATCACTGAGGTGTTCAATGACGCCCCAGAGCTCGCGTTTGCTGTCCGTTCAGGCAGACGGTTAGAAGGATATGTCCTCGGCCGACGAGGAGAGATGTTCACGCAAATAGGACCCCTGGTTGCAAATCCTGACGATGTGGACTGTGCGAGAAGATTGTTGGTCGCCGCATTGAAAGGCTCGCCTGCTGGAATGTACAGGGTATGTGTCCCTGGCAACAATCCGGATGCCGTGGATCTGGTCACTGAACTAGGTTTGGAGAGCAGACTATCTTCCACAAGGATGTTCAAGGGGCGGAAGTTCGAGGAGCCCAGAGCTGCCTATGGGATGATTTCTCCAGAGAAGGGATAAAAATCGGCATGTAAAAGCCCAATAACATCTTCGACATTGTGACAGTTCATGGACGAATGGACCTATCTAGCCTTTATCGCGGGAGCGCTGACATCGACAGGCTATCTGCCTCAGATCATCAAAGGCTTCAGGACCAAGAGGCTCGAGGACGTCTCATTGCTCATGCCAGCAGTGCTTGGCATCGGCATGTTCCTCTGGCTCGTATACGGATTGGCCAGAGAAGATCCTGCCATAATCGCGGCAAACGTCGTCGGCTCTTCACTCACAACGATCCTGGTTCTGATGAAAGTGCGATATGACGCATCGAGTTCGCGGAAATGATCGTCAAAGCCTGCTCATCCGCTTCTCGTCTTTGATGTCTATATAGTCAGCACGGCTCGTGTTTCGCTCAGAATTTGCGAAGAAGTAGAGGAATAGTGCAATTCCGGGTGCGAACATAGCAGCCAGCATCCATTCCAAGGTAGAGCCGCTCACCTGGAACCCGTCATCCGAGTTAGCAACGACCAGCAAGAGGCCGACTATGAACATGACCATGAGAACGATGAAGATGGCACTCAGAATCGCCGAAGCATCTGAGCTTAGGGTTTGGGTGATGAAGACCGCGAGAATGACAACGACGCCTACAAGTGAAACCATGATGCCGAGAACGCCATATGCCATACCTCTTTCCATTCATACCACCTGCATATGAACGAGCGTCTTGGCGCTATTTATGCTCTTCCTCGGGATACCAGCCGCCAGAGACGGTCGAGGCCCTCCGGCGAAATCGTGCCATGTACTCGGCCGACCTCGACGCCTCCAACAAACGCAGCCACGGTTGGGATCTCGTCTATGCTCCAATCCTTCCATCCAGGATCTCCGCGCATGATCTCCACCATGAATATCGGTCCAGCCCTGCTATCTGTCCAGGCCTCCCAGGTGGGCTTGGACTCCCTGCAGTCGATGCACCAGTTGCCGAAGAAAAGAACCAGAGCAGCCTTGCGCTCCTCTCTCACGATTCTGGCAAGCTTGTTGGATTTGATCTCCTTCGCCAATTGACCTACCTGAGCACCAGATGATAGGAAGGATAATTGAAGTTTAGCACTGCAAGGCGATCTGAAAACATCGGGAGATTCGGTCTCCAAGCTGAAAATCGAGTGAGTCGACTCTACGTCAACTAGTCCTCACGGGCTGGCGCCTCGAGATCCCACTCTCCCGTCTCATTGGGCGGGCTCGGCTGCCGCGGCTTTTTCCTTGTTACGTAGGCTTTGAATCCAATGACAAATGCCACGGCCACCAACGCCAAGGCCGGAGCGAGCCAAACGATGAATGGTTCATTCAGTAGATGGATCTCATCCTTCAAGGCGTATGATGGCGTGCTTCGCGGTTGAGGAGAGGCGAAGTCGTAATGGACGGCCAGACCAATTACCAACAGGAATACTGCCCCCATTACCAGAAGCCAAGTGCAAGAGAGCAGCACAACGATTCTCGTGTTCTCGTCCGGGGACAGGAGATCACGTGCCTTCCACGACAGTCCATAGTATACGAAGCCATGATCCTCGTACCTCTTGACGAGGCCGCCATCCTCCATCTTCTTCAGGTGCCTGAAGATTGCCGCCTTGTCGATGTTCAGGGATTCGGAAAGCTGCGACACGGTCCTTCGCATTGGTTGAAGCGATTTCAGGATGTCCAGTCTCGTGTCTGAGGCTAGCGCGAACAACGATTTCTTGTCAAGCTCTACTCGCATCCTCGGATCGCCTAGATGGAGTAGGTGCTCCTGGAACATTAATCTCCCCTAAGCAGGACAGGGTAGAGCTGCGGGTCATCCGCGGAGTAGATCAACGAGTTCTCCTCCTGCAGGTCAGAGAGTCTGTTGACTTTCAGCATCGAATGTGATATCGTGTACAGATGGTCCTCGATGTAGAGCGACCTTTGAACCCCCGAATCTCCCCAAACGCCTGAGGTTTGGTGCTGGATTACCCCCCTCAAGGATATGCCGCTAGTCAGCGAGACTTCGAAGACGTAGGCACCTCCAGTGTAGGTGGAGTAACCCAACGAATAATCGTAGCTGGTCACGGGGATGACTAGCAGCTGCTTCTGGAGATCGAACAGGACTGCCTTGTGGTCTGAAAGCGCGGCGGACCACGAGGACGATTCGGTTAAGCACTTACTTTGTTCAGTCGGATTGGCCGGGTCAGAGACGTTGTACACCGCTATCTTGAGTCTGCCTGATTCCGATCCGATGCCGAGCACATGGTTCTGGTCCACGGGGTGCAGATAGGACGAGAAACCCGGCATGGACAACTCTCCGACCACCCTCGGTGCTGTCGCGGTCGAAAGGTCGATCACGAACAGCGGGTCAACCTGTCTGAATGTGATCAGATAGAGGGTGTCCCCGACGAACCTAGCGGCGTAGATGTTCTCGGATGGCGCGAGCCCTTCCAGCGCCCCTATTGTCCTGAGCTCATCGTCGAGGATGTATACGTTGTTCATGGTGACGTTCCCGGGATTAGTCGCGGCGACTCTCAAGTACGGTGCTTCCTCATCCATCGAGAACTGGTTCAGCAGCCAACCGCTGACGTCTCCTCTTGCTGAGGCCGACATTCTGAGTCCGTCGACCGTCACCTTGTAGATTGAGGTGGTTGTCGTGCTCCGCCATTGGGTTACAGATCCCGACGGCGAGGTGGTCGACTCCATTTCCCACTTTTGGAAGGTGAGATAGAGCGCGCTCTGGGACATGTAGATCATGGACGACGACCCGGCGACTATCGAAATGTAGTAGAAGCCACCCGTCGTCAATCGCACGGAGAGCATGTTCAAGAACGAGTTCGCGTCCTTCGTGTCCGGGTCATATCCAATCCTTACCGGGTCGAAGCTGTTCTCAGAGCCGCCGACCCAGTACTTGGGCAGGATTTCCAGGCCGCTGGAACCCCAAACATACGACTGTGAAATCACGTAGAGGTAGTCTCCTATCAACCTGCTCCCGACATAGTGCCCGGATATGCTGTATGATGCCTCGAGCCTAGGCGTTGATGGGTGGGTCACGTCGAACACGGAAACGATCGTCCGGATACCTTCCGGCCTGCTGAGCGACGAGAAATCCATCACCCTGACATCCAGCGGGTCGTATCGACCGCCCACCCATGAGATTACGACCAGCCTGCCATCCGCGATGAACAATCCAGAAACGCCGAAATTGGCTTCTTGGGTTTCGCCTTCCAGGATATCTTCCGCATCGATAGAGGAGACGTTCCTAAGATCCTCGGGCGGGTATGCCGCGACGATGCTCACTCTGTCTGATGACGCAATGTATGCGTAGATCCCGTCCGTCTTCACGATGTCTGCCTCATCGACCCCCGCAACCTGTATGTTCGTTTCGGAGTGTGAGGGCGCGCCCATCTCGTACTTGAGGGAGCCATCAGATAGCAGGGGGTCGCCTGAGCGCCAGCCCTGGTAGGGATATCCTTGACTGGCCGCATCTAGAGACTTCTCGAAAAAGAGTGACATCTCGGCCCTTGAGCGAAACGTGGCCAACACTTGCTGGTCTATCGTCAATGGCTGATGCCCGTCTGTTCGGGTTATCGCGTATACCAAGGTTCCGGCGGAGATTGCCACGATTGCCACGAGAAGTGCAAGCAGGGCTTTGAGATGAGAGTCCATGGTTGTCGAATGACCAGTGGCCGACAAGCTATAAGAAAGCGAGTTCGCCGTTGACTTGGAGGTCAACGGCTTGTGAGGTTTGCCCAGGTTTACTTGCTCTTCTTTGAGATCTTCGCCAAGACGACAACAACTCCGACCAATCCTAGAACTGGAAGCAGTAGGGCTGGGAATTCCGGAATCGCAGTTGTGCTCAGAATCCTCACATCCTGCTCCCATGGTGAAGTGCTCCTTGAGCCACCGCCGTAGACACCCCACGTCTCAACTATGACATCTCCAGACATTGGCGCCGTCCAGACAACCGTCCAGCTCGAAACCGAGTCCTCAAGCGTGTGAGCCTCTGTGTTGTTGCCCAGGACCTCAACGTTGGAATCAGTGGAGGACAATGTTCCAGCTGAGACGGTCAAATCGAATGCGTTCCGTCCCACTCCGTTCGTATCAGTGATCGAGATTGTGATCGTGTATACTCCACCCGGAGTGTAACTGGATGTCGGCAAGTTTTCAAATGTAAGAAAACTGGTCGTTAGGGTCGGATGACAGTTGCTGCAAGCCCCACCTGAGATTGTGTTGTCCGAGTGTGCGCTCGACATTTCTATCGGGACCATAACGACCGCGAGCACCGCGATGACTCCTATCGCCGCCAAGACCGCGAGGATGCCCTTTCTCCCGCTCGGTCCTCTAGCTGTTTTTGGCACCTTGGTCTGCACCCTAGCGTACCTTCTCGTGGATCCCGTTCTGCCTATCATGCCAGACTTTCCGATTCCTGACGTGTTCCTTACAACCATAACATCCACATGTGTCGCGATCTCTAGGCCAGATGCCGAATTCGCAGGGGCCTTTAACATCGTTATGGTATATAACGGTGTTTACTACACAAGTATTGATTGGTGTTCTCCCCAATTGCCGTTCGATTCCCATCACCTCCCACAATATCCTCTCCGAGTCCGTTGAAGTACATTGGTGCTCTCTTGAGGGACCTAGGGTCTACTGAGTTCTGAGGAAGCAACGAAATCCCTAGTTTCGAGATGATTAACTTGTCCTGGAGATTCGAGTGGGAAACAGAACGGCGTTCCTCGGGGAGGCGGTGAGGAACGGAGTCTCCGGCTTCGTCCGGATACTCCGGGGCGTTTGGGACACGGCCCACGAATGTCCGGTTCGAGGCCTAGCCTTCTGCGAGGACCCCCAAGATCCCCTTGACAATCTCTCTGGATGCGTCATCTGCTGGGATGATCTCGATTTCGTCCGGCCCGGCCGCTCCGAGGCCAAGTTGGGCGGCTCTCCTGATCTGGTCCTGCTCGAAGATCGGTTTGTTGTCGATCTTGCGGGTACTACCATGCATCTTCAGCGTCGCAACTCCGACGGCATCCAGGGCTATCCTGTCCGTCGCTGCGAATGTCAGATCAGCTTTCCACCTTGATCCGGACATCGGTCCGCCGGTGTAGAACGCCTCGACTCCATCCATGACCACCAGCGTCGGCTTGTACGGGTAGTTCATCTCGGCAATCATGTTCCTCTGGTTGATCACAGATGTGTGCAACTCGGTCATGTTGCTTCTGTGAACCATCCCAGTCGTCAACTTCAGAGACATCGTGAAATGTCCTCCGTACTGATGTGTCTTCAGGCAGCACAGGCCTACGACGGCATCTGCCTCGAGGACGGGCTTGGCGAACCAGAAACCGTTCATCCAGTGGCTGCCAGGCGGTTTCACCTTGACATAGTTGCTCTTCGGCATCTCGTCGAACACCAGGCACTCGAATCCCAGCTCCTCTGCCAATGCAAAAACACCCTTCTCCTGAAAGACCCTGCTTGTCTTGGCGGGGCCGCTTCTGTCTCCAACGACTATCTTCCTCGGCCCCTGCTCATTGATCAGTTCGATCAATGTCCTGAGTGTGTCGATGTGGGTGGACCCAGGTGCCGGGTCGGCTGTGTTGAAGTTCGGCTTGACTAGGACGGTCTTCCCTCTGAGGTCCGGCATACCGAGGATCTCAATAACTCTCCTTACCCCGCTCGCCCTGTCTGGGTCGAGAGCGACAACGACTTTCGATTTGGGCATTTGGCAGCATCTCCCTAGGTCATGACTCCGAATGAATGGTCTGCCTTTACCTTTTCGCAGAAATAATGTTGAGAGCGAGGTCGACAGCCTTCTTGGGACTATCAACTTCGATCAGGTCCGGAATCGGCTTGGTGTGTGCCTTATCCAGCTTCCAGGAGCGCAGGCCGATGACAGTCTTCCCCAGCTTGAGTGCGTGGGCGATTTCCGAAAGCGTCCCGAACTCCCCTCCGACCGCTATGACAACATCGGCCGTCTTCACGAGCATGACGTTTCTACCCGTCCCCATGCCCGTGACAATCGGTATCTGGACATACGGGTTTGCGTCGTTTCTGTTGTCCGAGGGTATTATCCCGATGGTGAGACCGCCTTCCCTTCTCGCGCCTTTGCACACGGCCTCCATCACGCCGGTTAGGCCGCCGCATACTACAGCCGCCCCTCTCTTCGCTATCTCTGCGCCGACCTCCTCCGCGAGGCTTAGGAGTTCTCCCTCCGCCTTGCTGGAGCCTATGACTCCTACGATTTTGAATCCCACAATCGACGTAATCGCTGTTTGGGTTCATAAGCCAGTCTCATTTCCGAGATAGAGGTTTTCCAACGACATGTTTATTAACCCAGCTACGCGATATTAGCCGACTATAATCGGAGGGACCCCCCGATGCCAGACATAAGAGAAAGAGTAGAGGAAGATCAGGGCATATTGAAGAAGATACAGAGCGTCATTCCTGGATTCCGTGGTTACCGGAAGAAGGAGGACCTCAGGGATGCGGACAGGATGCTCCGCATGCAGCTCGCAGACAAGCTCGGCTTGCAGAGGCGAGGGCTCGAGGAGTGTAGGGGCGTGCTCGTGCAGAGCTACGGCTCCAAGGAGATCGAGACGCTTGGTGGACTCATTTTCACGTTCAAGAAGGTCGAGGGCCTCGTGACCCATGCGGAGATGGGCTATTCCGGCATCGCCGCAGACATCCAGATCAAGGAGGATGAGCTCGACAGGCTCTATGAGTTCGATGCGGCGATGCTCGACCACATAACGTCCATTTCGGCGAGCATAGACTCGCTCAAGAACTCGCTGATGGCTGCCGACGAGCAGAACAGCTACAAGGACCTCATGAACATCAAGGCGAGGATAACCGGATTCGAGGACCAGTTCAACAGACGGATGAACGTCATTCAGGGAACGGAGGTGTGATAGATGAGTCTGATAGGCGCGGATACATTCAAGTGGGAGGACATCGACAAGCGTCAGAACATCATGTATCGGATGCCCAGGAACATCAAGTTCAACGACAACATAGTCGTGAGAGAGGACGAGATGGCCGTCTTCTTCAGGGATGGTAAGGCGCTCGCGTACATCGACAGGCCAGACAGGTACGCGCTTACATCGCTGAACGCCCCCATAGTGGGCAAGATTGTCAAGTTCCTCTCGGGCGTACAGCAGCAGGCCGAGGTCGTCTTCCTTCAGAAGAGGGTGTTTGACGGCAAGTTCGGCAGCAAGCAGGCCTACCAGTTCAGGGACAAGGAGTTCGGAATGGTCAACCTGCGCGTGTTCGGCGAGTTCAGGTACAAGATCGCAGCCCCAGAGAACTTCGTTAACCAGTTCGTAGGTACTTTCAACTTCGCCACCAGCGCTGAAGTGGAGGACAGGATCAAGGAACAGATGGTCATCCTGATATACGACTCGCTCGGGGACATGAAGAACCAGGGCATGGGCGTTGCTGACATAGCGTCCAACCTGACGAACATTGAACAGGTCGTGCTCACGAGGACAAAGGAGCATTTCGATCTTTATGGAATATCGATAGACAAGCTCTCCGGGCTGTACATATCCCTGCCAGAGGAGGTCCAGAAGGCAGTCGACACGAAGTCCTCTATGACCATCCTCGGCGCGAACTACATGCAGTACCAGACAGGACAGGCCATGAGGGATGCGGCAGTGAACCCGGCCGGAGGCGCCGCTGCTGCAGGTGTCGGCGTCGGTGCAGGCATCGGCATGGGCTGGAGCATGGTTGGCGCCATGACTCAGCCACCTGCTGGTGCTCCAGGCGCCCCGGCCGCGCAGCCGGCTCAGGTAGCCGCCGTGCCACAGGTAGCATGTCCCAAGTGCGGCACTCAGAACACTGCAAACAACAAGTTCTGCGCATCCTGCGGCGCCAAGCTCGGTGTCGCAACAGTACCATGTCCCAAGTGCAAGGCAGAGGTGCCTGAAGGCACGAAGTTCTGCCCTGAATGCGGAACGGCGATGGTCGCTATGAAGAAGTGCGCAGCATGCGGTGTCGAATCGCCGGCAATATCGAAGTTCTGCGCGGGATGCGGAAAGGCGATCTAGAGACCAAACCGTTTAGGAGTAAGGAACCAGCCCCCGAGGAGTTGAGATAGCTTGGCATCTACTAAATGTCCGAAGTGCGCAGCCCCAGTGCCGTTCGACACAGGGGTTAAGTTCGTCAAATGCCCGTACTGTAGCTCGCAGATCTACATCGACAGGACGGGGGCGGGTTTCTACTATGCCATCCCGTTCATGGTCACTGAGAGCGACTCGGTCGGCATGTTCAAACGCTGGGCGGCCGGGTCCACCAAGGCAAAGGACCTGGACAAGCTCGCTCAGCTAGCGGGAGTCAAGAGACAATACTTCCCAGTTTACATGTTCAAGAGGGACGTGAACGGGGTCGAGCAGGTCCTCATAGAGACCGCAGGATCGACGACTCTCCCAGGCTTGCACAACCTCAAGATCCCCGCAGGCGACTTGAAGGTCTTCGATGCCGCCTTCGATACCCAGGGCGCGGAACTGGTCAAGCCTGACATCGAGATGACGTCGTACCTCAGCACGCTCCCGGGGAAGCCCAAGGAGCAGGCCCTGGTCTACTTCCCGATATGGAAGATAGACTATGTTTTCAACCAGAAGAAATACGGAGTGGTCATCGACGCATCGTCTGGCGAAGTATTTTCCGCAGAGTTCCCCACAAGGAGCTCGATGGCGTACATGGCAGTCGCATTCGTCGGTTTCTTGGCCTTCATAGGTGAGGGTATGCTCGCCACGAGCTCGCTCGTTGCGGGTGCAGGTCTGATGATCGTGACGGTGATAGGCGTGTTTGCGGCAGCGCTGTATGTTGCGAGGAGGATGTGAGAATGGACATATCAGTAGGTTTGAACTGCCCGACCTGCGGCGGCGCCATATCGCTACCCGAAGGCGAGACGACAATCTCGTGCCAATACTGTGGCTCTGCACTCTTCGTCGAAGGGGACCAGGGAGTCACCACAATCGCATTCAAGAACAAGGCCTTGAAGGACGCTGCGGTCGCGTCCACTCAGCATTGGTGGACGCATGGGCTGAAGGCGAGAGATCTCAAGAAGGTCGGAAAGATCAACGAGGCCTACCCGATCTACCTGCCGTTCTGGAAGACGACCACCAGGGTTGCCGGCTGGATATGCGGTTATGAGGAGAGGAGGCACACGGACCAGAAGGGCAACGTGACAGTCGAGAAGATACCGAAGGAGGTCATGGTGCTCCAGGACTACGTTTTCTCGGAGATTGCTTGCGACCCAGGAGACCTGGGCATAAGAACTCTCAAGAACATGGTCGGCGAAACGAGTTTCGCAGACTTCGAGATGATTCCGACGTTCGAGGCGACCACGAGCAAGGATGCCGCGGTCACTAAAGCCAAGGGCGACGCACTTGCGAAGGCGAAGGCGAGCGCACATGTGCCTCATGTGACGTTCGAGAAGCTGCACGTGTTCGCGAAGGCCCTAACGATGATATACTACCCCATTTGGGTTGTAAGGTACAGCTACAGGGACAGAATGTACATGGACACTGTGGACGGCGTCACAGGACAGGTCGTGTCCGGCAGGGCGCCCGGAGATCCATTGTTCCAGGCGCTTGCAGTTACATTCGGTGCCGCAGGCGGCGGCCTGGTAGCTGCTGGGAGCATCATCTACGCTGGTGCATCATACGCAAACGACGCTAGGATAGCCGGTGTTGGCCTGGTCGTGGGCGCGGTGATCCTGTTCCTTGCGTACCGGTTCTTCAGGCACGGTTCCGAGCGTGTCCAGGGCGAGTTCAAGGAGAAGCACGCGGGTGTTGGTGACTTGCTCAAACAGGCTCAACAGGTGTCCAAGACTCTGGAGGGATTGCGATGAGGGTCATACAGGTCAAATGCCCGCAGTGCAACAGTCCATTGACCATGAAGCAGAAGGACAAGCTGTTCTACTGCGCTCAGTGCGGCACTATGCACGTGAGGAACGGCGGAGTGGAGAAGCTGGATTACGAGATCGCGGAGTTCAGCCCCAACGCTCAGGGCGAGAAGGTGTTCATGCCGTTCTGGAGGGTCTACGCTTCCCTGATTGTAAGGTCCAAGAATGTGGAGGGCGGCACCCTGTTCAAGATCGCCAATTTCCTGAAGGGTGGCGACAGCGGGAACATGTTCATCTACATCCCAGCTGCCGATCTGAACACGGGTGACTTCAGGCGGATGGCGGTCCAGTTCACGTCAAACCCGCCGAGGTATTCGACCAGGCTCAAGTTCGGCAACGAAGCGAGGATCCCGGCCGCGATATCCAAGCAGGAGGCCGCGGAGCTGGCCGACTTTGTCGTAGTCACAATGGAGGCCGAGCAGCCCGGCGTGCTCCAGAGACTGGACTACACGCTCACAGTCAACGACACCAAGCTGGTCTATTTGCCCTACGTCAGAAACGCGCAGGGCCAGCTGATGCCCGGACTGTAGGCGAGAACCCCAATCAAACTCATTTAGCGCTTCTTTCTTTTCTCTTGGATAGGAAATCCTGGATTATCTTGCCGTGGTCGAACGCGAACTTCGGGAGCCTGTCAAGAGGGGTCCATTCAGCGTCCTTCGCATCGTCCCCTGCTCTCAGGCTCCCGCCGATCGGCTTGAGGTGGTACACCGCGGTGATGAAATGGCCTCTCGGGTCCCTGTCGGGCGCCGAGTAGACTCCCACCAGCTCGATGATATCGGTCTTCAAGCCTGTCTCCTCTAGAACCTCTCTGACGACACACTCCTCTAGACTCTCACCATAATTCAGGAAACCGCCAGGAAGTGCATACGACCCCATGTAAGGTTCGCGTCCTCTCCTGATGAGAACGATCTCGTTGTTCTTGATGACTATTCCGTCTGCAGTTACAGAGGGTTTCCTCCAACCATTCTCGAACTGGCTTTGAAGAGAGTCAGCCTTGTTCTCATATTCTCTGAGTATCTCCTCACCGAATGGGGTGAGCGTCGAGACTCCTCCCTCCCTGCCTCCCCTGGTCGATGCGACTATGTCTCCGCCCGCGCTCTGGGCGATCCTATGGAGTATCCCCCACGCGTGCCTGTAGGACATGCCCATCTCCTTGGCTGCCTTGGATAGGGAGCCTGCGTCCTTCACCTTGCGAAGGAGTTTCGCCCTTCCGTCACTGACGATGAATCTCCCGTCGCGCTCGAGCCACATCTTGAGCTTGAGGTCGTACATGCCGAGTTCCGTCCGGAGGAACTCTCTCATCCGTACTTACACGTTTCGAGGGATTTCACGGAAAGGGTCATGCCGGGTTCGCAATCCTCGATTTCGGAATCCTGACGATCGTCGTAAGATACGGCGTGGCGAGGCGACCCAGGAACCGAATGCTGTTCACTTCATCATCGGGATTCGAACCTTTTTGGCCTTTGCGACCCTTATTGCCTCTGGATAGCCAGCATCAACGTGTCGTATGATTCCCATACCGGGATCCGCTGTGAGCACGCGTTTGATCTTCTCGTCGGCATCCTTGGTGCCGTCAGCAACCACCAACAGTCCAGCATGGGTGGAATACCCAATGCCGACGCCCCCACCGTTGTGAATGGCGACGAGGTCGGCGCCGGCTGCCGTGTTTATCATCGCATTGAGCATCGGCCAATCCGCGATCGCATCGCTTCCATCTCTCATCCCCTCAGTCTCTCTGTTGGGTGATGCGACCGAGCCACAGTCCAAATGATCTCTGGTGATCACAATCGGTCCGCTGAGTTCTCCGTTCCGGACCATCTTGTTGATTATCCTGCCGAACCTCGCTCTCTCGCCGTAACCGAGCCAACAAACCCTTGCGGGCAGTCCCTCGAAAGGAACCTTCTCTTCAGCGAGCTTGATCCAGTCGACGAGCCGTTTGTTGTTCTTGAACTCTCTCATGACCACCTTGTCGGTCTTCAGAATGTCATCAGGGTTCCCTGAGATGGCTACCCATCTGAACGGTCCCCTGCCCTCGCAGAACATGGGTCTGATGTACAGAGGGACGAATCCTTTGAACCCAAACGCATCCTTGACACCGGCCTTGAGCGCCTGACCGCGGATATTATTTCCATAGTCGAATACAATCGAGCCTCTGTGCATGAACGCGAGCATCGCCTTGACATGGATAGCGATGCTCTCCATTGCCCGTCTTCGATACTCGTCCGGGTCCGAGGCTCGTAGCTTGGCGGCGGCGCCCATGTTCAACCCTTTCGGAATGTATCCTCCCAGCTCGTCGTGAGCGGAAGTCTGGTCAGTGACGACATCTGGTAAGACGCCTTTCTCAACCAACAGGGGGTGGGTCTCAGCGCAGTTCCCAAGCAGGCCGATGGACAACGCCTTCCTCCTTTTCCTGGCATCCATGACCACCCTCACTGCATCGTCCAGATCGTCCATCTTCATGTCGCAGTAGCCCACTTTGACGCGCCTGTCGATTCTCTTCTCATCGCAGTCCACTGCGAGACAGACGCCGCCATTCATAGTGACCGCAAGCGGTTGAGCGCCTCCCATGCCTCCAAGACCGCCTGTCAGGACAAGTCGTCCCTTGAGCGATCCCCCGAAGTTCTGCCTCGCACATTCAGCGAACGTTTCGTAGGTCCCCTGTAGGATACCTTGAGTGCCTATGTATGCCCATCCCCCTGCGGTCATTTGGCCGTACATGATCAGGCCCTTCGCTTCCAGTTCGTGAAACACTTCCCATGTCGACCATCTGGGCACCAGATGGGCATTCGCGATCAGGACTCTAGGGGCGAGCTTGGTTGTCTTGAAGACTCCTACAGGCTTCCCGGACTGAATGAGTAGAGTATCATCCTCATCTAGCTCTGTCAACGACTTCACGATGGCGTCGTAGCAATCCCAGTTCCTCGCTGCCTTGCCTGTGCCGCCGTAGATGATGAGCTCTTCGGGCTTCTCGGCGTTCTCAAGGTTGTTCTGGAGCATTCGTAGTATGGCTTCCTGTCTCCATCCTTTGCACGCGAGCTTGTTGCCTCTCCTCGCCTTGATGTTCCTCATTCTGTTCGGAGTCCACAGAGGATTTGCTCGATAAGAGGTTTTTGGACAGAGAGGAAGCCTTTATCAGAGGGTCGGGGCATGACCACGACGAACATGTTCGACATCCCCACTGTCCTGACGGCAGATGAGATACTGGACAAGGCATTCAAGAGAGCGTCCAAGGTCGATTACGTAGGAGTAACCAAACTTGAGAGCGTCAGGGAGATCAACATTGGGAAGTTGAAGTCATCTAGGGACATCATTGTGGGCACCATGGGGAAGTACGTCAAAGCCTTTCCCAGCATCGACCGGGAAAGCCCCTTCTATGCCGAACTCATCAACATCACCGTCGGGAGGGATAAGCTCAAGAAGTCCCTGGGCGCCATCGATTGGTCCCGTGGAAACGTGGCGAGGGTCTCCAGAGCTGCAACGAGGGAGATGGCATCCGCGCGCACCATAGGGAAGATTGACGAGATCAGGCGTTCAGCATATGGGAGGATGGCGTCTTTCGTGAAGCAGGTGGCCAAGGAGCTGAAGTTCCTCGGAAAGGCAAGGAACATCATGCGTAAGTTCCCTGTGATAAACCCCGAGGACCCAACTGTCGTAATCGCAGGGTCCCCGAACGTAGGTAAGAGTCAGCTGGTCGGGAGGATATCGACAGCCAAACCCAGGGTCGCCGTGTACCCGTTCACCACGCAGGAGATCTCGGTCGGCGTCTTCGAGAAGAAGTACTTCCGATACCAGGTCATTGACACGCCTGGACTTCTGGACAGGGACCTCAGCGAGAGGAACGCGTTCGAGCTCAGGGGCATACTCGCGCTCAAGCATCTTGCGGACCTGGTAGTATTCATGTTCGACCCGAGCGAGTCCTGCGGGTACAGCATGGCGGACCAGGAACATCTGTTTAGGGCCATCAAGAAAGAGTTCTCGTCCGTGCCGATCATCGAGGTAGAGAACAAGATCGATATGCTGAAGACGAAGAGCGACAGGATGAAGCTATCGGCCATAACGGGCGATGGCGTTGCGAGACTCGTGGACGCCATCGTCGCCCAGCTCAAGCCATCAGCAACACTTATAGTTGCAACCCGCGATTAGCTCTCGGGATTGCACGTCTAAGTAGTTCCGCGGAGAGGTCGTGCCACCGTCCGTGGATCCATATCGGGGGGACAAATGAAGACAGTTGTGTGCAGTGAATCGATGGAGGAGTACTTCTCCACACTCCAGCGTGAGGTGGATAGGTGCTACGAAGTCGCCAAGCGCGCAAGGATGAGGGGTTTTGACCCCGAATTGGATGTCGAAATCCCCCAAGCATCTGATCTAGCTGCGCGCGTCGAGAAACTCCTGTTCGAATGGGACGTGGAAGGAGTTGCTTCGCGCATCAGGGAGCTCAGCAGGGACCATGACAGGGAAGAGGTCTCAATCATCATCGCGAAAGAGTATGCGAAGCTGCCTGCCAAGTCCCGGGAGTTCGCGATTGAGAGGGCGGTAAGGGTAGGACTGGCAGTCCTCACGGAAGGCATACTTGTCGCTCCGCTCGAGGGCATAACCGGCGTATCAATAGGACGCAACTCAGACGGGACAGACTACCTCACAGTCTATTACTCAGGACCGATAAGATCTGCCGGTGGGACTGGTCAGGCCATGAGCGTTCTGATAGCAGACATCGTTAGACGCGAGCTTGGCCTGGGAAGGTATCAACCAACGAACGGGGAGGTCCACAGGTTCAAGGAAGAGATACTTCTCTACAAATCATGCCAGCATCTGCAATATACTCCAACGAATGAGGAGATAGAGCTGATTGCGAGGAACGCTCCGGTATGCGTAGACGGAGAAGGTACGGAAGACACCGAGATCTCAGGATTCAGGGATCTGCCAAGAGTGGGGACGAACAGGGTTAGAGGCGGAGCCTGCCTGGTCATAGCTGAAGGTCTTTGTTTGAAGGCCCCGAAGGTGCAGAAGCACGTGAAGCGCCTTGGGATAGACGGCTGGGAGTTCATCGATCAGTTCCTCCGCCTCAAGAAGAAAGGGGTCGAGGACGGAAGCGCAGAGATTGCCCCTAGCGCGAAGTTCTTGAAGGACATGCTCGCTGGCAGGCCCGTGCTGGCATATCCGTCCAGGGTCGGCGGCTTCAGACTGCGGTATGGTCGGACAAGGGCGACCGGCCTCGCCGCTCTGGGAATGAACCCCGCGACAATGACACTCCTCGGGGAGTTCGTGGCTGTCGGGACGCAGATCAAGATCGAGAGGCCTGGCAAGGCGGGGGCCATCACGCCATGCAATACGATCGAGGGTCCCATAGCGCTCCTTGATAATGGCGACCTTGTCCAGATCGACACCCCCGAGGCTGCCCGGGACATCAAGGAACATCTGAGCGAGATAGTGGATGTGGGCGAGATCTTGGTCCCATACGGGGAGTTCGTGGAGAACAACCATCTATTGATGCCGGGCGCCTACAGTGTCGAATGGCACAGAGAGGAGCTCATTGAGAAATGTGGTGAGCTCCCGAAGAACTGGGAGAAGCCAACTCTGGATGAAGCCCTCGAGATGTGCCGTAATCACGGTGTGCCCCTCCATCCGAACTACAACCTGTTCTGGTCAGACATGTTGGTCGAGGACATCATGCTTCTGCGAGATCACGTCATGAGGACGGGCAAACTCGACGGTGAGACTCTCACCGTGGCTAACACGGCGAGTGTCAAGAGCCTGCTGGAGCGCCTGGGCGCGCTTCACTGTGTTGTTGACCAGAACCTTGTGTTCGAAAAGTGCGCTAGGCCACTGATGTTGGGTCTGGGCTTGGGTGCGACCAAGGACGAGCTCAAGCCCAGGTCGGAAGCGATTCCAGATGCCAAGAAACCGCTGGAGATGGTGTCCGCGTTATCGGGTGTTGAGATCAGGGCAAGAGCGGTCACGCGGATAGGGGCGAGAGTGGCTAGACCGGAGAAGGCCAGGGAGAGACGGATGAAGCCTCCACCTCACTGCCTGTTTCCTGTGGGCACAAGCGGAGGGCCTCAGAGGCTCGTGAACCTGGCAGCCGACGCTGGTGAGCTCAAAATCGAGCTTGGCGAAAGAATCTGCCCCATGTGCAATCGGAAATCATTCATGGCAAAATGCGAGTGCGGCGCGCACACAGTACCTACAGGGAGCGTTGAAGTCCAGGAGATTCCCGTAGGTAGGATATTCAACTCTGCGATGGACCGCCTCCGGGAGAAGCGCACTCTGGAGGTCAAAGGCGTCCAGGGCATGATATCGAGGAACAAGACGCCAGAGGCGGTAGAGAAAGGAATACTCAGAGCGAGGAACGAGGTGTTCGTTTTCAAGGACGGGACGATCCGTGTGGACGCCACCGATGTTCCGCTGACACATTTCAGGCCCGACGAGGTCGAAATCGACGTTGTCACTGCTAGGAAGCTGGGATACACGAAGGACTTCGTCGGCAGGGAGCTGGAACGGCCAGACCAGCTGGCGGAACTCCGCGTTCAGGATATCATAGTTTCGAACGCATGTATCAACTACATCATCCGGACGTCCAAATTCGTCGATGACCTCCTCGTCAAGCTCTACGGTCTTGAGCCGTTCTACAGAGTCGAGAGGAAGGAGGACCTGGTAGGTCATCTCGTAGTTGGTCTAGCGCCCCATACCTCTGGCGGCGTTCTCTCTCGGATCGTAGGGTTCACGGATGCTCATGCCGGGTACGCCCATCCGTTCTTCCATGCCGCGAAGAGGAGGAATTGTGATGGGGACGAGGACTCGATCATCTTGCTGATGGATTGTCTGCTGAACTTCTCACGCGCCTTCTTGCCGGAGAAGAGGGGAGGGCTTATGGATGCACCGCTAGTGCTCACGACCAAGCTGGACCCCAATGAGATCGACAAGGAGGCGCATAACATGGATGTCGGAGGCAGGTATCCCCTGGAGTTCTATAGGGCCACGCAGAGGTACGCACATCCGAAGGAGGTGGAGGTAATCATGGACCTAGTCGGCGGCAGGATAGGGACGGTCCTCCAGTACGAGGGCATGAGCTTCACTCACTCGCTCGGGAACATATCGGACGGCCCGACCATGTCCGCCTACACGTCCTTGGAGACGATGGATGACAAGCTGAGAGCCCAGATAGCGCTCGGCATCAAGATCAGGGCCGTGGACGCAGCCGATGTGGTCCATAGGATCATTACAAGGCACCTGTTGCCTGACATCCAAGGCTGCCTAAAGAGCTTCACCGGACAGCAGCTGAGATGCTCCAAGTGTGGGCAGAAGTACAGGCGCATTCCGCTCAAAGGCAAATGCTACTGTGGCAACAAGCTCACCCTAACCGTGCACGAGGCCGGAGTGAGCAAGTACTTGGAGAGGACCAAGGAGATAGGCAACGCCTTCAAGGTGCCAGCATACACTCTGCAGCGGCTATCGCTCCTTGAAAACTCGATCAACTCGCTGTTCCAGTCGGACAAGGTGAAGAGCCCAAAGCTCGACGAATTCCTCTAGAATCATTCCTCGAGAGAGGAGATCTGTTCTCGGATGCTCTCAAACCGCTCCTCGAGCGTCTTGAGCCCCCTTATCAGGACCTCCTTCGCCTGGAGCGCCCCGTCCGTCTCGAACCTGAAGAGTATCTTCGCGGGGTCCGGTGTGACCTTTATCACGCCAGCGTCACAGACCTCGACACAGCTGTTGCAGAGGTTGCACTTCTCTGGGTGCTTCGCGACGATCTTCCGGTCCTCTTTCCCGAGCACACCTTTGGGGCACACTTTGACGCAGCTCCCGCCGACGTCGCACTTCGAGGCGTCGATGGTTATCTTCGCAAAGTACCGGTAACCAGCGCCTATTGCTACCTGCCACTTTGCGTGCTGCTTGCCGGTTCCGAGCTCAGCGGTCGCGTATATGAGCAGCGCCTGGTCATCTGCAAGCTTCACTATCGGGATGAGGTCGTCCTTGATTTTCAACTTCTGGTCACCTATCGGCTCAAGGTCTCCTGAGTACACAGTGCAGGGTCCCTTCTTGTTGAGAGAGTACATGATCGTGCAGCTCGGGCACCCCTCGCCTTTGCAGGTGCATTTCGCCCTGAAGTTGAATGCGTCGAGATCGGTAGGGATCGGTACGAGCCCCAACCTGTGGGAGACGATCTCATCGAACATGGGGGATACGCTCTCATACGCGACGCCCTTCTCGTCCATTATTGGGCCCAGGTGGAATTCGACAGAGTCCAGTGCCATCTTGGGAACGTCCCCGATGATAGTTCTCCTGAGCGCGTTCACGAACGCTGGGTTGGTGTCTGTGATTACGAACTGCGCCTTCGTCTGGGTCATCTCGACAATATCGATCTTCATTTAGAACCACTCTATACCCTGCGTCCCCTTCTGCCGCCCTTCTTCTTGGTCCCGTCGTGAGGCACAGGGGTGACGTCTTCGATTCTTCCGATCCTCAGCCCTGCCCTGGCAAGACCTCTGATGGCTGCCTGAGCCCCCGGCCCTGGGGATGCGGACTTGTTGCCACCAGGCGCGCGGACCTGGACGTGGATGCTGTCTATCCCCTTCTCCTTCGCGATCTCAGCGACCTTCTCAGCCGCTTTCATGGCCGCGTACGGAGAAGCCTCGTCCTTGGCCGCCTTCACCACCATGCCTCCGCTGGCCTTGGTAATGGTCTCAGCTCCGGTGACGTCCGTGATGGTTATGATAATGTTGTTGTAGCTTGCGAAGATGTGCGCGATGCCCCACTTGCCCATTCAGCTCACTCCTTCCTCTCTTCTGCCTCGGGCTCAGGAGGATTGGCAGTCTCGATGTCTGCTTCCTCGTCCTCCTTCTCTTCCTTCAGCTCGGCAGTGACCAACTTCTTGAGCTTCGGCTTCGCGACATGGATCTCGTCCTTCTTGGGCAGCTCCTTCTTCGCGGCCTCCTCCAGGGCTTTCGCCTGTAGCTCTTCGGGCTTCGGTCTCACAGGGTGGAGGTCATTTGCTATCGGAGATGTCGAATGGTACTGGATCTGCTCCTCCTCGCCTCTCCTGACAAGATAGCCTGGAATAGTGATCTTCCTGTCTCCAATGGCTGCGTGACCATGGACTATGAATTGCCTCGCCTGCTTCGGAGTATATGAGAGCCCCTTCCTGTAGACGATCGTCTGCAGGCGTCGAGCGAGGACGGCCTCGGTTGTCAAGACCAAGACATCGTTGAGGGTCGCCCCCTCAGCTGTCAACAGCGACATCCTAGCGCATCTTGCGAGCAGCTGGTCGGTCTCAATCTTGGCCTGGGGGTCTCCGGTCCTGACTCGCGCCTGGAGCTCCCGGCTCTGTGCTCTCAGAGACCTGATCAATGATTGCGCGCGCCAAAGCTCCCTCTTGTTCTTGAGGCCGTACTTCATGACAATTTCGTTCTCGGTCTTTATGCGCTCGCCCTCCCACGGGTGCGCTGGAGTCTCATACTTCCTTCGTGAAAACTTCGGATCTCCCATGGGTCACATTACTCCTTCTTCTTCTTATCGTCCTCGACAGCCGCTCCGGGCTCGAGCTTCTTCCTGATGACACCCATGGTCATGCCAGTCCTGCCGTTGGACCTCGTCCTCTGGCCACGAACCTTCTGGCCCTGTTCGTGTCTTATGCCCTTGTAGCACCTGATCATCTTCATCAGGTTGATGTCATCCCTCCTGTTGAGTTCGACATCGACGCCCACAAGGTGCGCGTCTGCACCTGTCGACCAGTCGCTTTGTCTGTTGACCATCCAGTGCGGGACTTTATCGGAATAATCGTTAACTAGCTTCTCGAGTTCATCCGTCTTGCTCTCTGGCAGATCTCCGATTTTAGCGCTCCTCGGGATGCCAGCCATGCGTGCGATGTTCTCGGCGCTTCTGATGCCTACGCCCTTGATACCTGTGAGGGCAATCACGATGTTCTTGGTGCCGTCCAGGTCGGAATTCACAATCCTAACGATATACCTGAAGTTTTCGTCCCTTTTCTCCAAAGGCTTCTTCGCGACGGGCGGACCCTTCTCTCCCTTCTTCCCAGCCTTGGCTGAGTCCTTGTCCTTGGGCGCACCCTTCGTCTTGGCCTCTTTCTCCTCGGGCAATCGGCAACCTCCGCGGTATATCTCTTAGTCCATTCCAACCAGACAATCAAGACTGTCTGGGGAGCATTCTCCCCGACACACTAAGGTATATAAAACACTTATGCTGGTGACGAACAGCTGATAGGCGCCGATTCTGAGACATCCAGCACCTAATCCTCCTTGGACAAATCCTCAAGGGGCGCTCGTTTGTGCGGGTGTGCGTGAGATGCATCCCCTCGGGCGTGGTTATGCTCATGGACGTGTGCATGAACGTGCCTTCCCTCTCTCTCGATGACCTTGGTCAGCTCTGCCACAGCCTGGTCCATCGACACTGGCAGAGCGCCAATCTGGTAGCCCATTGAATCAAGAGCGTCGAACAGCTTCGAGACTGGCGGGATCTCCAGCCCGGCCTCTTCTAGGACATCTCTGGCCAAGACAAGGTCACGCATCGATCCTTCCATGATGGAGGACACGTTCAGTACGATTGCTCGGTCAACTATCTCGGCAGCAGCTTCCAGATCATGGGTCGCTATCAGCATGGTCTTGTCCATGTTCCTGAGTAGCCTGATCAGCTCGCTTCTCGACCTCGGATCGAGGCCTGAAGTCGGTTCGTCCATCAATAGCATCTTCGGGTCCATGGCAAGCGTGCCCGCGATTGCGACCCGTTTCTTCATTCCGTAGCTGAGCCTGTGCGGCCTCCGCTTCGCAAGATGCTCGATACCTGCGCTCTTGAGCGCCTTGGTCACGCGCTCCTCCACATTGTCCAGGCCGAGATTCCTCGGTCCGAACGCGACATCCTCCT
>Ga0315286_10001175_pt1 | contig 23481 bp, 13 predicted proteins | sample YL17G10_0_MG_FD_205038 | JGI IMG/M metagenome (GOLD analysis project Ga0315286, IMG submission 205038) | Sediment microbial communities from Yellowstone Lake, YNP, Wyoming, USA - YL17G10_0 | ecosystem: Environmental > Aquatic > Freshwater > Lake > Sediment | place: USA: Wyoming | collected...
GGCCGACTGGAACGGCCTCGAGACCGTGACCCTGACCACATCGGACACGGTCAACAAGGCGCTCACTGACACCTTCACTATCACGGTGAACGCGGTGAACGACGCACCGACGCTGACGGGCACAGGCTTCGAGACGCCCAAGATCGACGAGGACAAGGACTACACCACCGAGAAGGCCGTGAACTCCCTGTTCACGGACATCGATGGGCCGGCCCTGACGTACTCCTCGGACCCCGGCGACAACGACCTGACCATTACCCTGAACGACGACTACACCATAACCTACCACCCGGCGGCCAACTGGAACGGGGAGAAGACCTACTGGATCAAGGCCACGGACGGCCAGTACACGATCCAGTACAACGCGACCGTGTCGGTCCAGGCCATCAACGACCCGCCCCGCATCGACACCTTCGCGCCGGCCAACCCGTCCATGACCATCAACGAAGGCGAGAAGATCGACTTCAACATCGTGGCATCGGACATCCAGAACGAGGGCGAGACGCTGGTCTACAAGTGGACCTCCAACAGCAAGGACATCGGCGAGAACGCTGCCTCCTACCAGTTCGTCACCGACTCCACCTCCGCGGGCAAGTACACCCTCGTGGTGACAGTCTCCGATGGCGAGCTCAAGGACTCCCACACCTGGTCGGTGACCGTGAAGAACGTCAACCGCAAGCCAACGGCCCTGATAACGGCCCCGGGCGCCTCTGACACATTGAAGTCGAACACCCCTGTGACACTCTCGGCAAACGGGAGCGACCCCGACAGCGACACACTGACCTACCAGTGGTCCATTGACGGCGTGTCCGTCGGATCCGGGCCCAGCGTGACCACCATGATCGCTGCCGGGACGCACACGGTGAAGGTCGTCGTGGCCGACCCGAACGGTGGCTCCGTCGAGGCTACGACGAGCATAACCGTGACGAAGGTCGGAGGGAGCACCGGTGGTGGCGGAGTGGGCAGCTCCATGCTGTACATCGCGCTTGCCGTGGTTGCCGCGGTGATAGCCGTGGCCGGCATCCTTGCCCTGGTCATGAAGGGCAAGAAGAAGGCGGCACCTGTCCCGCCGACCGAGACCGCGGCGCAGTTCCCGCCCCCGCCCCCGCAGACACAGCCATACGATCCGGGCCAGGCGACCTACGGCCAGTACCAGGAGCCCCAGTCCCCGCCGCCGCCCCAGTACGGCGGGTACCAGGGCCCACCGCCCCAGTACTGAACGCAGGAAAGACGAATGTAAGGTGGGCCCTTCGGGGCCCACCATCTAATTATAATTTTTTCAATCCCTGAGAAATAATTTCATAATGTCCACCACGGGCCAGTCCTACTTCCGCCGGCCCTTCCCTTTGCGGGCGGCCGAGGCCCGCGCCGCGGGCGGCTTGGCATGCCCCCCCAGCGCGTCGAGCTCCTTGACGGTCCTCTCGAGATAGATCTTCGCACCCATGGCCTGGAAGATGGCCCTGGCCTTGTCCAGGTACATCCTCGCGCCCTTGGGGTCGCCCTTGTCCTTCAGGGCCAGCCCGAACTCGTAGGCGGCGCAGGCCGTGTCAAAGGGCGTCCCGACCTCCTCGAAGTAGTTCAGGGCCATCATGTAGTAGTCCTCGGATTCCTCCCATTTCTTCTGGAGCCGGCCCATGACGCCCCGGCTCAGGTAGTTGTAGGCCAATCCGTGGTCGTCGCCAAGCTTCTTGAAGACCTCCTCGGACTCGTTGAGGTATTGCTCGGCCTTCTTGAAGTCCCCGGAGCGCGAGTAGAACTCCCCGAGGCTGTGGCACACGGGCCCGAGGCCCTCGGTGTATCCCACATCCCTGGCGATGAGCATGCCCTTGATCATGGACTCCTTGGCCCTTTCCCAGTCGCCCTTCTCGCGGAAGTACTCCCACCCTAGGCAGTTGTAGGCCCTCGAGGTCTCGAACGGGTTCTCGAGCTGCTTCAGGACCGACAATGACTCCTCGAAGCACTTGCGGCCCTCCTCGAGCTTCCCCATGACGCACAGGACGCGCCCGAGCTCGATGTAGGCCGAGGCCATAATGTCCCGGTCGTCGGTCTCCTCGGCGAAGGCCAGGCTCTTCCTCAGGAAGTCCTCGGCGTCCTTCAGGTGGCCCTCCCTCCAGGCCACGCGGCCCATGCCGTGGTAGGCCTCGGCCGTGGACCTCGTGTCCTTGAGCTCCTCGGAGAGCTCGAGGCACTTCCGGAAGTTGTCCATGGCCCCCTCCCAGTCGTTCCTCTTTTGGAGGATCCAGCCGATGTTCCAGAAGGACACGACCTGCCTCGCGGGCTCCTTGATGAGCTCCAGGGCCCGCTTGTAGTTGTCGAGCGCGTTGTCCCACTCGCCTGTGATGTCGCTGATCCTGGCACTGACCAGGTGCAGCTCGCCCCGGGTGCCGTCGTCGAGCTCGAGGAAGTTGATGTCGTTGAGCAGGGTCTGGAACTCCTCCAGGTATCCCTTGCTTATCAGCTCCCAGCCCTTCTCGACGGCAATCTTGGCCGCCTCCTTGACCTTGCGGGCGTTGACCAGGTGGTAGAGCGATTCGAACCAGGCCCTGTGCCCTTCCATGTCCAGGTAGTAGTCCGCGGCCTTGGAGTGCAGGCCCAGCCTCTCCTTGGGCGTGAGCCGGCAGTAGAAGAACTCGCGGATGAAGTCGTGCAGGTCGAAGGACTCGTAGGAGAGCTCCTGTATGAGGCCCCTCTCGACCAGGCCCGTCAGGGTCTCGTAAACGAGGCTGTCGTCTATGAACAGGCCCTTGGGCTGGACCGGATACCTGTAGACCGAGGCGATCTTGAGCATGGCCTTCTCCTGGCCGCTCAACTTCGAGAATATCTCCTCCTCGATGTACTTGTTGATATGCAGGTCCATCTTGCGCTTGACTCCGTCCGCCTCGATGAGCTCCAATGACAGCGGGTGGCCCTCGGTCAGCTCGTAGGCGTCGTGGTAGAGGTCCTTGGCTATGTTCCTGGACTCCAGCAGCTGGTTGCTGCTCCCCTCGTCGAGGCCCTTGAGGTTGAGCTCGGCCACGATCTTCTTTATCATGACCTCGCGCCGGTCGTAGAAAAGCATCGGGTAGCGGGTGGTCAGGATTATCTGGACGCCCTTGATGCGCTCCAGTATCTCGACGAGTACGGAGAACAGCTGGATGATGGGCCTCGAGGCCTTGTGAAAGTCGTCGAAGACCAGCAGGATGTTCGCGTCCTTGAGCTCCTCCTCAAGGATGTAGCCCAGCTCGGTCATGTCTATGTTCAGCTTGGACTGCAGGTAGGTCCTGAGCCGCCGGCGGTTGATCCTCGTGAGGAGCTCCGCCAGCTGCTCCAGCGGGCCCGTGAGCGTGTCCCACTCGTGGAGCTTGTACCACATCAGGTTCCTCTCGCCCTTGTACTGCTCCACGACCTTGGCCACGAGCGCAGTCTTGCCCATTCCCGCGATGCCGTGGATGACGATGACCTTGTGAGTCTTCAGCCAGCCGATGATGTTCTGGCGCTCCTGCTCCCTCCCGAAGAAGTGCCGAAGCTTCGGTGCCTTGTCCGATAGGTCCACGACGCGGTCCGCGGCGCGCTTTTCGCGTATGTCCAGGACCCGGCATTCGCCGGCCTCGGTCGTGAACCGGATGATGTCCAGCTCCGAGAGGTTCTCCTTGGATTGGGCCTTGAGCTCACCCACGGACATCTTGCGGTCCTGGCCGCCCTCGCCCTTGACCGTGATGACCGTCCCGCGCATGCGCTCCTTGATCTTCTGGGCCTCCTGGATGCCGGCCATGGTCAGGAAGTAGACCTTCCTGCGCTCCCGGACGCCCTCGACCCTGGACCTCTTTTCGACGACGAGCTCCTTTTGCTTGAGCCGCTTCAGGGCCCTAGAGACGTAGTCTTGGCCAGCGTCAATGCTCAGGCCTATGCCGTACTGGGTGACCCCTATGGGGGACTCGAAGGAATCCTCGTGCTTGATGAGCGGGAGCAGGTGGACGAGGATCCTTTCCTCTGCGGTGAACACGTAGACCATGGTGCGCCTCCGAAGGGTCGCGCGTTGTGCTGCTACATCCCCCTGGCATTATTTTTGGGTTGTGGTGCGCGATGTTAATCGGTTCGCATGCATGCGCGCCCATGCTTTCCTAGTGCGCGGCGCGACCGGCACCACCGTGAAGTATCCGGCGCTCTCATAATCTCAAATTGGCGGTCAGCAATGATGTCAAGATGGTCTGCCCGATAACATTGTCCTAACACATTTATAGATTCTCCGTCAGGGGAATGCTGGATTTCCGGCGATTATTATTGATATATGTTTCCCTTCGAACGACAAAAGATATATAAAGCCTTACAAACAATATATAATGGCCGATAGCAGAAAAGTTGCTCGGGGAGAGGGGGAATAGTGCAATGGAAGAACTGAACGAGAGGACGTTCATTCTTAGCGCGGACGACCTCACGAAAGCGATACGCAACAGCATAGACCACAGGGGTATGGAGGAGGACGCGGCCCACGAGATGGCCCAACACGTCCTGAACTTCTTCGGCTTCAACGACAGGATAATCGACAATGTCTTGGAGCCCGAGGACAGGGACGCCTTCTACATGCTCGAGGACTCCGGACTTCTGACGACAGAGCGCGAGGAAACGACGCTCTACGACGGCCGCGAGTGGAGGATCCACTACTGGCTGTTCAAGAAGGACCGGATAATCGAGCTCGTCAGGAAGGCCAACGCCAAGGAAAAGAGCCTCATGGACACGGGCTTGTCCGTCTACGCGGAAATCCCGGAAGAGGCTTGGCAAAGAAGCAATGGCCTCACCAACGGCATGTAGGCGACCATCCTAGCCCTTATAACGTCGAGATTGTGGCCTTTTGTCAATCGGGACCATTTTTAATTTTCCACGATTACGAAGGGCCACGGCCATTTCCTCGATGGCCGGTACTTTCACTCTACCCTCCACCACATATTTATAGGCCCGGGCACGCTCCTACCTGCGGTATCCTTCCATGACCGATGAGCAGGATATGTTCCCTTATAGGCCAAGGCCCCACCAAGAGGCGATCCTATCGACCGTCAGGGGGCTCCTCGACGGCGAGGTCGACAAGCAGGGCCCTGGCACCCACCTGGTCATGGAATCACCGACGGGCTCGGGGAAGACCATTTGCACCCTGGTCCCTTGTCTGGAGTCGGCCCTGGCCCGAGGCCAGCGTGTCATCTACACGACGAGGACGAACTCGCAGCAGCTCCAGGTCATGAAGGAGCTGCGACAGGTGGTCAAGGCCTCCAAAAAGAAGGTCCTCGGCATGGGCATCCAGGGCCGCGGGAACATGTGCCCACTGGTAAAGTCCCGGCCCGACTGGGTCGAGGGCAGCCCGGAGGAGCTGTCGGCCCTGTGCGGGGACCTCAAGAAGATGTCCCTCTCGAAGAAGGCCACCGACAAGGGCCTCGGATGCCCGTTCTACATGGCACTGCTGTCGACGGACATGGAACGGACCATGCGGTGGGTCAAAGACGAGCTGCCCACCATCGAAGAGCTCGTCAAACACTGCGAGGAGAAGGGCATCTGCCCCTACGAGCTCGCCAAGAGGCTCATGCCCGGCGCATCCGTCGTCGTAGCTCCCTACATCTTCGTTTTCCACCCGCACATCCGGGGCCGTCTGCTCGAGTGGACAAAGATGGAACCCAAGGAGACGGTCCTCATAGTCGACGAGGCCCACAACCTGCCCGAGTTCCTGCGCGAGCTGCGCTCCATAGAGCTGGGCCAGGTATCCCTTCGCAGGGCCGCGGCCGAGGCCCACGAGAACGGGGACCCGCGCCTCGCGGGCGACATCCGGGCCTCGGAGCTCATGGCAGCCGTCGAGGAGGTCATCCTGAGCATCGAGAAGGACTACATCGTCGACGAGGACGGCCTCGTGCCCGACGAGGAGCTCATGGTCCAGCTGATGTCGAGGCTTAAGATGGCTAGCCCCAGGCTCCAGGGCCTCATCAAGGAGCTCATGGTCCATGGCGAGATCATCAAGGAGACCAAGCGCAAGGCCGCCAGGCTGCCGCGCTCCTATTTGAGCCGGGTCGCAACCTTTCTAGGCGCCTGGTCCGCCCTCGAGGGCGAGGCCTACGTCAAGCTCGTCCGGCGGGACCGGGAACAGGCCATGGTGCAGGCCTACTGCATGGACCCCAGCATGGCCTCCGAGGCCCTGACATCCATGGCGCACACTATCCACATGTCGGGCACGCTTTCGCCGCTCGAGGAGTACCGTGGCTCCGTCGGGCTCCCCTCCACGGCCACGGCCCTGAAGACCTTCCCGAGCCCCTTCGCAAAGGAGAACCTGCTCGTGGCCTACACCGATGTGGTCACCACACAGTACGAGGCCATGCAGGGGGACCCGACCCTCGTGCCACGGATGAAGGACCTGATCGTCGATGTCTGTGGGAGGGTCCCGTGCAACACGGCACTGTTCTTCCCGTCCTTCGAGCTGATGCGCAAGATGGATTCTTTGGGCCTGTCCCGCGAGCTCGAGGCCCTGGGCCGCAAGGTCTTCGTCGAGACCCAGGGAGACCAGGGCCTGCTGATGGAGACCATCGGGGCGTTCAAGGCGGCCACGGCCGTGCCCGAGGCCAAGGGGGCCATCCTGCTCGCGGTCTGCGGCGGGCGCGTGAGCGAAGGGATGGACTTCCCTGAGCGGGAGCTGGACATGGCGCTCATCGTGGGGATACCCTACCCGAAGCCCACGGCCAGGCTCAAGGCCCTGCAGTTCTTCTACGACCGCAGGTTCCAGAAGGGCTGGGAGTACATCGTCAAAGGTCCCACCGAGCGAAAGCTCATGCAGACCCTCGGGCGCCTTGTTCGCAGCGAGACCGACATAGGCGCCGCGGTCATCCTCGATTCGCGGGCGCTCTCCTTCTCGGAAAGGATCCCTGGCCTCAGGTTCGAGAGGGACCCGGTACCGGCCGTGAGGGAGTTCTTCGCCAAGAGGGCCCCGTGGTGGCAAGCCTAGGGCTAGACCATTGTGTTCTTGAGATAAGACCGAGGCCTATCTGACGAGTTCCTTGACCTCGTCCCGCACGGTCCTCATGGCCTCGAGCACCTTGTCGACGCCCTGGGCCGTGCCCATCATCGTGACGAGGATGGCCTTGGGCCCCGAGTCCATGGCGATGAGGGTCCCGTCGGCCACGGCGGCCAGTATGTAGCTCGGCTCGCCCTTGCTGAACTCCGACATGGCGGCCGTGCTGGCGCCTAGCATGGTGGCGACCATGGCCGCGAAGGTCTCCTGCTGGATCTTGTCCTTGAGGTTCGCCGATATCACGAGGCCCGTCTTGCTGATTACCAATGAGCCCCGGACATCCGGGTTCTGGGTGATCTTACCGAGAAGGTCCTTCAGTTGACCGATCTTGCCGCTCATCACCCACACCCCTGCCGACCTAGGCCAGCGGAAAGGTAACTGTGTTCAGGGGTTAAAAATGTTTTTAGGCAAGGATGCCCGTTTGTGGGCATCACGGTCCCACGGACCCCAGGTGCCTGTCGAACCGCTCGAGATAGGGCCCCATCCTTTTCCTCATGCGCGCGAGCCTTCGTCGGACCTTGAGCGCTTTACAGATGCGTTCAAGCCTGTCCATGTCGAGGCATGGGTGCTGACGGAGGTAGATTCCCTCCGCGTCCATGACATCCTGGGCCCGGTCCGAACGGAGGTAATCCGCGATGGCGTCCTCGGGCGATTCCAGCGGGAAGGCCACACCATGGAGCTCCACGACTTTCCGGCCCTCAATGAGCGACCTGTCCCTCTTACAATAGGCCCCGCGTAGCGACAGGGAAAGACCGTTCCCCTCCTGCCTCAGGGGAAATCGGGTCCTCTGGTCCAGGGCCTCCTCGAGCCCTTCCAGGTCCGCCCTGAACCCCTCGATTCCAAGGATGTCCACGAACCTTTCGATGGCCCTGGGACGAAGCCCGACGACGAGCCCCAGGTCGCCTACGGTCCGGAGGACCCCGAACGCCAGGACGGCGGCACCCCCGACCAGAACATTCACGATATCATGAGCCCCAAGGTATTGGCATATCCTCCCGACGGTACCCTCCGTCCCGGCCCCGAGTTTCTTGGCCTTGAGTTCTATCGACCTGTCCATGAGGCCGAACCCGATCTCTAGCGTCCCACGGGCCGTGAGGTGCCTCGCATGCAAGGCGCTGCTGGCGAGCTCGTCCCTTCCATTCTTAAGGGCCATGGACCTCCGACCTCCTTCCAATGGTTTGTCGGAGGTCCTATATTAATGAAAGGGGGGGTCCAGTGGAACTTTCACTATTAATTCATATACGTAATTATTATATCATATAAGCCAATTCGGTTAACCACGGGTTTCTTATGGCCTCAGACAAGAAGGAATCGAAGAAGTCCACAGACCCCTCCAAGAAGAAGGGCGACGTCAAGCAGAAGACGGAGACCAAGGATAAAGGGGACTTTAAGGTCGAGGTCGTAAAAAAGGATTCCCAGAAGAGCCCTAGAAAGCGGCCTTCCGTCGGCGCCTCTACCGACGAGCTCTACGGGTCCAAGCTCCCCAAGGCCAAGACCCCCGATATCGTCCCAGTCAAGAAAAAGGCCCCGTTGCTTTGCCCCGACTGCGGCGCGGAGCTCCAGGATGGCCTGGCCAAGTGCCCCGAATGCGGCCTCGAGCTCGGCTCCGGCGAGGAGATCGTCTGCGCCGTGTGCGGTGGCATCATAGACCCCGTCTCCGAGGTCTGCCCCCTGTGCGGCACAAAGCTGACCATGGCCACTGACGAGGCCAAGGCACACGAGGCCGTCCCGGACGCCAATATACCTATCGAGGACATCTCACATCGTCACGGCATCCGGAAGGACAAGGAGCGGCCCGAGGTCACGGTCGGGGACCAGGGCGAGGTCAAAATGGTCAAGGGGCCCGAGGCCGCCAAGGGCAAGGCCAAGGGGACCAAGGGCAAGAGGCCCAAGGGCACCGCAAAGAGGCCCCCGCCGCGCAGGAAGGGCCTGCTCCAGAGCCCTGCCATCGTTCCCATCGCCATCGTGCTGATACTCATCCTCGCCGTTGTCGTCGTCATGTTCCTGCCCAAGGTCCCGCTGGCCGTGGACGGCCAGTTCAGCGACTGGGACCAGGTCACCATGCAGTCGGACGATGTCTTGGCCTCGGCGCCGGCCGGGACCCAGGTCAAGGACTACGCTGTGCAGCTCCAAGGCAGCGATGTTTACCTCTACATGAGGGCCAACGGGAAGATGTTTTCCGGGACCCAGAACGAACCCGCCTACGCCGTGGTCTTCGTCGACGCGGACCGGAACGACACGACGGGATACAAGGTCGCGAGCATGGGCGCCGAGAAGATGCTCTGCATGAAGGGCTGGGATGGGGTCGTCAAGGAGGCCAAGGCCTACTCGTTCGACCAGTCGGCCTCGCAGCAGGACTGGACCGGGTTCAAGGAGACGGGAGGCCTGAAGGCCAAGGCCTCCGGGTCCGAGCTCGAGCTCGTGTCGGGCCTTAACGCCCTCGGACTGAACAAGGCGTCAAAGCCATCGATACGGTTCATGCTGCGGTCGCCGTCCGGGGCCACCGACATGAGCGACGCGCCCATAGGCCTCCAGCCGGGCGGCATCGCAGTCACGCAGTACCTCAAGGCGCCCAAGACGCCCGTGGCCCCGGGAACCAAGGGCCAGGTGTTCACGACCATCCAGATGGACGCCAAGGGCCGCGACGACAAGCTCGAAACGGTCAAGTTCACGAGGCTCGGGCAGGGGCCCGTGGGCGATGTCTCGCTCGTCACCCTCTGGAGCGGCGACGTCCGGGTGGACTCGGGCAAGCTCTCCGACGTTCCCGGGACGAACCTCGAGGAGATCACCTTCTCGCCCAATCTCCTCGTGACGGCCTCGCAGCCGGTGGTACTCACGCTCAAGATGGACCTTTGGGACAAGGCCTCGGGGAAGGCCCTGGGCGCCATGGTCACATCCACCGCGAACATCACCTTCAAGAACTCGCCCTCGGCCCTCTATACCGTCCAGCAGGAAGAGGCGATGTCCTACATCAACAGGACCCCGCTGGAGCCGACCGTGGACGGGACCTTCGGGGACTGGAGCACGGTCAACTCCGACGAGCATCTCTACGCCGGGGGCGGCCCCAGGCCTGACATAGACCTCAAGGCCGTCAGGTCCGACGTGGTCTCCGCGGGCCATGTGAAGCTAGATATCGAGGTCACTGGCGACCTCCTCGCAGGCTTGGCCGCGCCGGGCCTCTGGACCATGAACGGGACCTGTTCGCAGGGCCCGGGCTGCCCCGGGACCGGCGAGGCCGTGGTGATGGTCTACATCGACGCTGACAACAAGACGACCACGGGCAAGAACCTGGGCCCCATCGGCGCGGACTACGCGATCATCGTGCACGGCAAGTACGGCAGGATCGAACAGGCCAGCATCGGGATCTACGACTACGACTCGGGCAAGGACTCCTGGGAGCTGCACACCGTCCAGGGGGTCACGGCTTTCGGCGACCAGCACCGGATGGAGATCGAGCTCGACCTGACCAAGACCAACATCCAGGCCAGCAAGGACATGAACCTCATGGTGGAGCTCAAGGACGGACTGAACTACTGCACCAGGTCCGGGATGATCGAGGGCTAGGGACCTGCCCTCAATACCTTTTTATCCGTTCGCTTCCCTTGCCCGCAGCGATGCTGGTCCCTGAATCTATGCGGACGGAACGGCTCGTGCTCCGACCTTTGCGCGAGGAGGACCTCGGCGACCTCATGCGCTTCTTCGGTCACAAGGAATGCTGCGCGTTCTTGGCCCCGGGCATCGTGTACCAGGTGCTGGTCCAGGGCCACATGCCCCACATCCTGGCCCAGTGGATAACGAGCTACCATGTCGAGGAGGACGCGAGCTCCATGGTGGGCGTCACAGAGAGGGGCCACGACCCCCTCGCGGGGTTCGTGGGCCTCGAGAAGCGGGCCATCGACGATTCCCCTCGGCTCGTCTACTGCATAATGAGGGAGCAGTGGGGGAAGGGCTACGCCACCGAGGCCGCTGGCAGGATGCTACGGTTCGTGCTGGAGCAGACCGCCTGGGCCAGGGTCGAGGCCCTGGTGGACCCGAGGAACCAGGCCTCCGTACGGGTCGCCGAGAAGCTCGGGATGAGGTACGAGCGCATGGTCCACGACGCGGAGTTCCCCGACGACCAGAGGCTCTACGCCATCGACCGGGAAGGCCGGCCCGGCGCGGATAAGGATTAATAGAACGCTGAACCATCACGGGCCGTGATGGGCGGGGCCAGCCAAGGCCGGCCCCGGGGGATGGTCCTAATGGTGAAACTGATAACCATAAGGTCCAAAGGCAAGGGCGTGACCAAGACCTCCATGGGCAAGTTCGTCGAGAAGAGGCCCGGAAAGGTCAAGATAACCATCTTCGACTACGACGCGACCTCGTTCCAGGAACGCAACGTGGACGGCCCGGAGGAGTGCGTCCCCCCCAAGGAAGGGACCTTCCGCTGGATAAACATCGACGGCATCTACGACAAGGAGCTCGTCGAGAAGGTCTGCGCCAACTTCAAGGTCCACTCGCTCGTAGTCAAAGACATCCTGAACAACGAGACGCGGCCCAAGGCCGACGACTCGTGCGAATACATCTGCATCATCATGAAGATGCTGTATCTCGAGAAGCCCGGGATAATCATCGAGCAGCTGAGCATGATCCTGGGGCCGAACTACATCGTGACCTTCCAAGAGCGCGTCGGGGACGTTTTCGGCCCTATCAGGGACCAGATAAGGACAGGCCGCGGGCGACTGAGGAAGAGCGGCTCCGACTACCTGGCCTATAAGCTCATCGACGCCGTCGTCGACGACTACTTCGTAATCCTGGACAGCATGCGTGAGAAGATCGAGGACATCGAAGAGGAAGTGGTCATGGACCCGGCACCAGAGATGCTGACGGTCATGCACCTACTCAAGAAGGAGCTCATCTACCTGCGGAAGGTGGTGTGGCCCGCTAGGGAGCTCGTCAACGACCTGCAGACCTCGGAGTCACCCCTCATCAAGGAAACGACGGTGATGTTCCTCAAGGACATCTACTTCCACATCATCCGCGTCGTGGATACCATCGAGATCATCCATGACATAGTCTCGGACACGCTGGACATCTACCTGTCGAGCATCAGCGTCAAGACCAACGCCGTCATGAAGGTCCTGACGGTCATAGCCACCATCTTCATCCCGCTGACCTTCCTGGTGGGCATCTACGGCATGAACTTCAAATACATGCCCGAGCTCACGGAGCCCTGGGGCTATCCGCTCATCCTAGGCATAAGTATCACCGCGGCCGTGACCATGCTGACATACTTCTGGAAGAAGCACTGGCTGTGACGGCGGGCCGACCTCCCCTTCGCGTGGTTCGTCTGTTTCATCCTTTATTGTTAATTGTGTCGTACCCATACACTTTTGGCCGGATTTCATTTTTTGCCCCAGGGTTAATGGACAAGAGCCATTTTCTCAACGCCTTGAACTTTAATGATCCAATATCCCGTTTTGTGTATTTCTGTTGACTATGGTTGGATGCTTCAACACACTCAGGGTCGGCAAGAACTAGATTTTCACATTTCAATTTGACCAGCATTTCGGCGGCGAGACTACCATTGCCACCAATCCCTATATGGGCGATTCGTGCATGTCTTATTTTTTCTTGCATCTTCTTGCCTAAGAAGGGCCCTGAGACGCTATCATCTTTTTAAAAGTACAATACTTGAATTATTATTCATGTTCGTCTCTCCTTTTTCTTCCTGACTATTTTCTTCATTTTTAAAAAAATATTTATAAATTGGAATGCCTTTCGATAGAGATCTTCGAGCTCTTGTTGGGCTATTCTGCATTCTCCGAGATTAAAAACCTTCACCAGGAGAGAACCCCCCGCTGGTAGTTCTCTTCTATGATCCAGAAGATAACGCCACTTCAATGCGTCGGAAAATGGAACCCCCCGTTCAACGAAGAATTCCATGCATGTGAAGCGGACGACAAATCTGAGTTTCTCCACGAATTCTTTCTGAAGTCGGTCATTACAGGCTCCCCGGGACATGAAAAAATAAGTTTCTTGCAATATTTGTAGGATGTAACCAATCCTCTTCTCGAAGGATGGAAGCCGACGCCGTTTTATGACATCTAGGCGCGATGGGTTCCCTATTTTCACTTTAATTGTTTCTGCAAACCCACGGATTACCGAAGGATTTTCGTATCTTTCAAAGATTCTCAGGGATGAATATGTCAAAAGATGGATTATAAAAACCCGATTCCCATGAATTGCCCTAACCAACTCTTCGACCCTGAAGGTCGGTACAATCTGAAGTGGCGTTTTTCTCTCTTCCTTAATGAACACATTAAGTGATTTCTTTAAGGAAATAAGTTTTTGGGAGTTCGAAGGATCTCTGCGGGGGGGATTTTTAAATATTACTACAACGTCAAGGTCGCTTGTATCTCTGATTGATTCTCTGGATGCCCTGCTTCCTACAATTCCTGCGATGAGGATGTCATTCCTATTTTTTTCAATGGCCCTAATAAGGTTTTTAATTATTCTGCGAGTTTCCATTGAACATCTATCCTTTTCATTTCTTCCGGTCCACCAAAAGAAATAGGTCTATTAAAACATTCATATTAAAATAGTATTGCCTATAATTAAAACCTTAACAATTATAAGGAATTTATTGTGAACAACATGAATTATCTAGTATCTGTGTTATTCTGCCGATTGTTCATCAAATTTCTCGGGCGCTTTTTTTATTTTTTTTAATTCTATTATTTTATCCCTAGAAATGTTTGCCATTCGTAAGTAAGTATTTCTTTTAAAATCGACGGAAAATATCTCATTTTCGATTTGATATTCGCCCTTTTGTTTATTTTTTCTAACTATACCTTTATTACATAATTCTCCTAAGGCATTCGATACAGTCGTATTCAAAGATTTTTTCATCTCATCGTTTTTTTTCTCTAGAAACATTATATCTTTTACTATGTCCCTTAATCTCATAGAAACTGGGTCTCCGTGCTCATCAAAATCAGATAATATCGCTAAAATAATGGAAATATTTTTATCGGTGAAAGTTCTGACGATATCCGTAATATTCTCGTCATCATCAAGAGAACGGTATCTCCTGAATCGAGGAATGTCGACAATCTTTTTTGCGATTTCAAAAACATTATAAAGATATTTTGCAAATGTTTCGCAAAATTTCTCCCCGGATAAAACCCTCCCCACCCCATTTAATTCTTTTTCTAAATCGCTCAACCGACTTTTATAGATTTCATCCTTGTTTGTTCCATCATCTTTCTCTAAATATTGTAATAAACTTTCGAATAACCAATCACGTTCTAATATATTTAATTTATCAATTACCTTCAACATTCTATTACGATCTTCATTAGAGACCTCATTATTTTTTAATAATTCTTTTTTTACCATTTTAGTAATTGAATCAAAGTCTAACCCAACATTGGGGTCATTCTCCTGAGAAAACCACTCGAAAGATGGAAGAACTAGGACTGCTGGAGTTTGGATAATTTTCTCTTCCCTGGTGCTGTTAATTGTTAAAAATTCAATAATGTCATGATAAAAACGTTCACGATCCTGACCTATTATAAATAGGTCGACCAATCTGTTACGAAGTACAGTTTTTGATACCATATTCCCAAGGAAAAATTCTTTTATAAATAATATAAACTCGAAAAGTGTCATTTCACGAGGACGGAATATATTTGCGTCGATCCACATTTTATTAAGCTTTTCTGGAGGCCAATCTACTTTTGTTTGTATACGATTCAATTTTTTATTCTCTGCTGTTGGATATTCGACTTTTCCTTTTTCACCAATAAAATTTTTCATGTAATTATTATAATCTTCATTTTTCTCGAAAGAGACAATTTGGATAATATCTGTTAAAAGATGATATTCAAATCCTTTCGCTGTTCCACCCTCGCCGAGAAAATTAGTGAGAAAAGAGATGAATTCCTTTAACTTATCTTTTTTTTCTTGCTCCGAAAAATCCTTGTTTTGAATCAAAATATCATCGTAGAGAACTATACAAATATCAAATCCAGCCATTTTTAATTCCTTTAGATTCAGGACCCATAGAATATGGATAATAGAAATTGGTCCTGGTATGCCCGCGGTAAAAATAAGTGGATTTCTTTTTTCCAGCCTGTAAAATGTAAGATCCTCTTTATTATCTCCTTGTTTGTTTCTATCATATCTATCTTTTTCATCTATTATATTTTTAAGGTGCTCCATTTTTTCCTTTTTAAAACCTCTGGGAAGTAATTCTACATCCCACTCATCACAGAGCATTTCAAAAGTTTTTACTCCGTTTTCGGGTTTTTCCTTTTTTCTTACCATTGTTATGATATTAATTAAACAATTATTAATATTTTCTGTTTCTATTTTATATCTGATATAAATATTGTTTTAATATATGAATTAAGGTATTTATGGGCATAATTAAAAGATGTTCAATTTTTTAAACTAAATCATGATGTTTTTCCAACTATTACCGGAAAATTATTATACGCGCCTCTATAGAATTAATGTCAACATCGGCACCGTAAAACCAGTAATAACGCGCAGACCTAACACAGGCCCAGCATCTGTGAATGGGGTGCGAAGAACTGGCAGGGAGCGAACGCATGAGCACGGGCAAGGCGACCTGTGCGATGAAGCGCAAGCGGGGACCGAGTGTGAATCTCGGGCGAATAAAAATTATTTTCAAGCACCTGTGGGCAGGGGTGGCCTGGATTTAAGTACCGAGGCTGGAGGCTCCAGAAAGAATCCGGGGTAATTAGGCGGGAATTAATAGAAGTATCTCTTAAAACGGGGTGGAATAGGCCCACAGGTCTTTTCCTTGTGATTTTTTTTAAGGATCTAAGTTACCTAATTAAAATAGCCTATCCTTGGTTGAAATCCGGGGAATGGGCCAACCAAAGGTTGTGATATTATGGTGGGCCGTGGTTGCTGTGGCCATGTATTCCATCCGGGCCTCATTGTCGAGGGCTCTAAGTACAACTATCTATGCTCTCGCCAGTGCGGTCTCTGTCCCTTCTTCGTTGCCTTCAGCAAGAAGAAGTAGACCAAGTGGACCTTCTATTCTACACATGGGCTGAAGTATTTCATCCCCTCAGATATCGAAGAAGGAGATAGGTCCATTCTTTGCGGGGGATTGCCATCGATCCCCCAATTTTTTTTCCAACTAAAATGAGCGTTCTCGTGGTTTCAAATTCCGCAGGGCTCAAATGCATTTAGGAGGTAGAAACATGACAATGTGGAGGGAGTTTTCAGAGGTTCGTGAGCAAGACCTTCGGAAGATTATTTTACTGGCTCAGGAAGAGATACACTTGGAGGGGTGTCTTTTCGGCGACGCCCTCAGGGCGCTCGCGTGGTTTGGAAGAAACCAGATTCACGGCCAGCGGATCAATGAACTGTATATCTTATGGATCGACGGGGTCCTCAAATGGGCGAGCGCCGAACACTTGTACACCACCGGGCATCTTCTAGCGGCGAAGCTCCTGCTCTCGGACGCCCAGGGCTCGATAAAAACCGCCATCATCCAGGCGCGTGGGAACGAGGCCGGGAATGACCTATCTCCACTCGAACAACTCGACCGGCTCCTCGAATCGAGGGCCTGCTATCTTGCCGCCGTTGTGATGGTGAAGGACCAGGATGTCCTCGATGCCAATCGCCCGAACCTTTCGGCCAAGTACCAGGTGGCCATCGAACTTTTCGAGAAGGCGATGGATCTGGACCCGTCCAGGGCCAAGGACTATGCCTCCTCGGCCATGAGCGCCAAGGTACTGGCGAAGTTGTCATCTGGACGTAAGATGTTTATCGATGCGGTCGACGACCTCGCCCAAGGGGACATTGACCCAGCCAGATTTGATGCCGTGGTCCGTGAACTCGAACCGTTCAAGAACGTGCGCGATGTCAAGTTACTAATTGGCTCCGCCAGGGTGCTGTGTGCCATCGTCGAGACCGTGTCCAAGCTTCGCGATGGCGAGAATCTTGAACTCTCTACGGCTTTTCTGTACGGGCTTGAAACAGAGCGCCCGCATTGCGACAGTGTCATCTACGGGGTCGTAGACCAGATCCTAAGCATCTTCGTCGGCGCCCCCGGGGACGTCGAATATACACACCTCAACGAACAGCTCGCCCGGACCATCTGCTCTATGTCAAAGTTCGGGTTGAAGCTACACTATGACAAGGTCAGGGAATTGGTCGACCTCTTCAACAACAACTGCCGAAACGAAACAACCGAAGATCGGAAGACCGACAAGACCAAATCTTTCGTCACATCTTTGGAGTCGGAGCTCAGGTCCGAGGACAACAACCTACTTCTCCTGCAAGGGATGCTCGGTATCGCTGGGGCGATCACGGTCTCGGAACAGACCCGTGAAGAGGTCGAGTCCGTATCATGTAATGCGTCGTCCCTCCGCGCGGTAGCCCTCGCTGAAGGAGACCGGTTGAAACTTGCCCGTATCGAATCAACCGACGATATGGCAATCTTCCTTCTTCTGAGTGAGTGCGAGTGCCTCCTTGAATCGGCCACCAACCTCCGGGACCACGCATTCTATGCCTGGCCAATTCAGGACTTCACCAAAATGGTCAAGTCCATGGTGCGATCTTCGACGGCGAAGCTCGCCCTCGCAACGGTTGACAAACTCTTGGCCCTGGAGGATTTCAACAGGGCCCTCCCCTTACTAAACGATGCTCGGGCAAAGATTCTCGCGGAGGAGGGTGACGGGGATCAGTTGAGACCGGTCATCCTTCTCCATCTTGACCTGAAGACCCTAAAGGCCCTAGCCGGACAGGCCCACCGAGAGGCCATCACGGTGAAGAACGAGGACCCAATCAAAGCCAGAGGCCTCTTCGAGCAAGAGGTGACTGTGCTTCGGAAGATCTTCCCGGTCATCACAGCCATGACCGAGAACGGGATTTTCGACGATGACGAATTCAGGGAACTCCAGCAGGAGACCCTCGCAGCCGTGAACCTTGCCTCTGCCCTCGCGGAGGGCAGGGTCCCGAATGTCAACGGCGATGTCGCGGTCGCCCTAGGGTCTAGATTCGATGTGCGGTATATCTCGTAATGATTGGAAGGATGGTGTGTAGGATGGAAATAAGCACAATAGTTATTGGCGGATTTCTAAAACTGTTCGAAATGGTGGGCTGTATTGGCAGAAAGTATAGGGTTGCGATCGTATCATTCCTCCCGCACATGGCGGTCATCGGGGAGATGCTCGGTCTCATCGACGGTCTCCAGCGCGAAACCGATGACCTGGGCCGCCGAAACCTCGCGAAGGCAAAGACCCTTCTTGTGCGGGCCTCCGCGATGATGATGAACCTCGACAAGAAATGGGCCTTTTGGGGTCTTCGCATTATAAAGCACGAGGTCGCACCCATTCTGGAACGGGCCTATTTCCTGGTCCTCGACGAGATCGTTCGGTTGTCCAAGGTCTCGAAGGTCAGGTTCTCAGAGGCCGCGATCAAGTTGTTGCCATCCGAGGACGAGGTCCAGAAGGACCTCGGTCACTTGATGCGGTGCCAGCTCGAGCCAGAGAACATCAAATTCCTCGGCGACAGGCTCCTTCCGTACATACGGATCTTCGAGAAGGCGACCAGGGTCACCAGAACGGATCGGTGGACCACCATCTGCTCGCTCGCTACAGGCGCGCTCGAAGACATCAGGGACGCGTCCATCGACCCCACGTACATCAGCGGGCTCACGGTCGTGAGGACCTACAAACAGGACAGACCCGCCCTTAAGGCCTGGTACCACAGGACCAAGAGCGCCTACGCACTCTCTGTCGCGATACACGAAAGCCTCATCGTCCGGAAGCACTATGATGCCCGGCTGATAAAGTCGAAGGGTGTGTGCACTTTCTTCTTCGCGACCCTGAAGGAGCAGGTGGACAACATCTCCAAGGACCTCCCTGGTCTTGTCGTTCCACCCCTGATGACCCCCGCCGACCCCACAACAATAAAGGAGGCACGACAGTCCCTGGCCCTCCTGAAGCGGAGGAGCAAGGAACTCTTCATCAACTTGTACCTGCACCTGGTCCAGATGGAGACCGAGACGGAGAATGCCGTCATAGAGTACGTCTCCTCCCCGCATATATCCGAGGAGGAGAAAGACCTTATAGCGGCTATCTATCGGCCACCGGAAGCCCCTTCCGTCCCTGGTAAAAGCTGCTCCTCTATCCTCTCCGCGCTGGCCCGGCTCAGGGCATGGTCCGAGGCCCTTCAGGAGAACAGGGCGGCCTTCGAGACATACCTGCTCGACCGACTGGAGGACACTGATTGCCAGATACTCGAGATCAAGCCGGACTTCTTCAAGACCTCCTCCACGGCTGCTGTCATAGGGATACCTGTTTCCAAGTTGGCCAAGCTCACGGTTTCGAGGTTCGGGAGCCTTTATACCCTAGAGGAATCGACGAAGAAGATCCACAACGACCAGGCCCACACTATCAACGGGAAGGCCACCAGGATCGGCGCGCTCTACGAGGCACGGTTCAAGCTGACCCTCCAGCCACCGCCACCCGTGGTGGAAGGAGGGACCGGTCAGGAGGCGAAGCAGGCCTACAAGACCCAGTGGGAGTTCTATCAGGCCCTGCTCGCCAGCATGGCCGTCGGCATATCGGCGAGGGCCAAGGAGTGCTCCATGGTCCTCCTGGACCGTGGTCTCGGCTCCCTCGTTCCCGCCTATGTTTTCGAGCGTGACCGATTCTATGGCGACCCCGAGGGATACCTGGAGGTATATCTCAACAGGTTCGCAGCCATCAGGTCACAAGGGGTGCTTCTCGGTTACCGGGATCACAAGGTGGTCGAAGTGAGCGCGAAGGTCCCGCGGTGCATGCAGTCCCTCGTCCCGGATCCGGGCCAGAGAATCTCCGACTATAGGTTCACTGCGACCTTCGTGTCAGACGACATCAAGGAGATCGACGCACTATGTACCTGCATAGAAAAAGACATCCTTTCGGCCTGCATCGGCATCCACCTTGAACTAGCGGACCGCCTGAATGTCTGCAAGAGTCTCCTCGGCAGGGAGTGCAAGATTGAGCCCCCTTCACCAGACGGGCTGGTCCTCGCCGGGATCGAAGCGCATTTCGCGGCCTGGTCAGGCATCGCCAAGGCCTTGTCATCGTCCTGGAATGAGTATATCGAGCTTTCGTCCAAGGCCTCGCAGGCTCAGAAAATCAAGCACAGCATCGGTCTGATGGTCTTCGAGCCTGACGGTATCGATAACTTCGTGGGCCTGCGGACCCTTTTCGATGCAGGCTTCGATCTCCTGTCCTGCATCTCGAATGCAATGAAGGAACCTATGGAAAGGGGCACATCCAATATACGCCAGAAATGCCAGGATTTCAGGGATTACGCTACACGGGCGGTCATTCCCGGCACGAGCCGCAGGTTCTCCCTGATGGATATCCTCCTCAAGGTGAAGGACAAGGAAGCCGACTGGGCGAAGGCCCTAATAGACCTCGGGCCCTTGGCCGAGAGGCTCTCCAAGACGCTGCAGACCTCGGAGTATGTGTCCATTGAGTCCTTCAGATGGTTCCTTCGGGTGTGCCTCATATTCCGCAGGGGCATCACGGCCGTCGATCGGATCGCGATGGTCCTGAAGGGACAGAGGAACCTGCAGTTGTTCGACAAGGTCCCGGCCTCCGATCCGACCCTTGAGGTTCTCGCAAAGGAGGTCCAGCGAACTGTGCAATCGCTCGAACGGGCCCCAACGGCCATCACCATGGAGATATTTTCCCGCTGGGTCTCGAATGCTCTGGTCTTCGATATGTACAAGATCCCCCCAGGGGTCGAGGAGGAATCCATTAGGCTCCTAATCCAGGGCCACCCAGACGTCGGGCTTCCAGGGGAGAACAAGAAGGTGACCTTCCTCGCCGCACCGATGATACTGCAGCGGAACCTTGCGTGTTCCTCTGCGGTGGAGGCCTAGGCCGAGGACCTGCAGGACTACAAAGTCATTGGAGGTAAGAACATGGTGAAAAACAACAAATCTAGTGGTGAGAATACAAACGTGGACGGTGGGAAGGAGAAGCGGACGCCCGAGGAGAAGGCGAAGGCGGCGCTTGTCACATACAGGGAACAGAGGCGCACGAACCCGATGGTCATCAGGAACTTCAAGCTGTTGTGCATCTCCATTGGCGAGGCCGGTGGCAAGATCCAGAGCCTACTGGTCAATGCCATCAGGAACCAGCCCGTCGAACAGATGGACTTCTCGACAAAGCTGATGGCCAAAGCGATCGGGGAGTGCACACTCCATATCGATTGTGACCAGTCTGGGGCCATACACAACTATTCGATAGAGGACATCGCGTGGATCGGCCTAAGCGACGACGAGGACGGTATCCCCCTGGACGGTTGCGGGAGCACGGGCAATGGGGAGCGATGCACCCAGGACGACATAATGGTCATCGCCGAGAGAGTGTCCCAAAAGTGCGGTGACTCCCAGCCCAACCTGATAGTGACCATCGGCTCAACGGCCGGGGGGACATCCTCGGGGGGTCACCCAATCCTGATCAAGTATCTCGTGGAGCGGTTCCCGAACACCAAGATCCTGTCTTTTATAATCGGGGGCTTCAAGGTCGATCAGCGGGTCGCGCAGTTCATCGCGGGCATGGGTAGCATGTTGAAGCTCCATCTGGAGAATAAGGAGGTCCGGAGCCGTGTCATACCCATCTACATGTCCAACGAGGCCCTAATGGGTGACGACCCTCCAGAGGCTACGGATGAGGTGAGGGAGCTCTATCCTATAGCGAACTTGATGGTGGTGCGGATCATCAAGACCCTCATACTCCCCGCCCTCCTCTGCAACTATTTCTTGCTGAACCCGGACGCCAAGAACCAGGTAAAGATAACTATGTCGAACCGGCCGGACCTTAAGGAGCTCTGCCTCCTGCCATTCTTCATAGTTCCAATACTCGTGGACTACCACCCTGATGACATGGACCTGACCATGGTGCTCAAAACGGTGAAAGGTTCCCTCAGGTTCCTCAGCGGCCGGGTCCCGGGCATGAACCTTGGCGTGAACGGGGCCGCTGCAAGGCTCAAATCGACCTCGGCCAAGATGGTCTTTGCAATATACATGGCGGACGGCTGCGCGGACCTGAGGTACAGGAAGGTGGTGAACGAGGCCATCATGGAGGTCTTTGAACTAGAGTACGGGCAGCTCAGGGACTACATGATAAAGATACAGCCCCAAGGGAACGAGAAGCTCGGGTTGGATACCAAGCTCCTTGCACTGGTTGGTGGTGCAGACATCGAGGATATCCACTTCTACATCCAGCAGTTCGACGACCTCAAGGAGAAGGGACTTTCGGAGCTCCTTGAGACATGGGGCGGGTACCCGATCGAAGAGCTTACCGCATACCGGAACCTCCTCGAGGATTACCTGAAAAGCCTCATGAGGGCGGCTCGCTGCGTGAAGGAACCCCAGATCGTGCCACTGGAGGTCCGACGGGATGACCTCGTCCAGCTCAAGTAAAGGCCCCATTTCTAAGCCGGGTAGGTGGCGCCAGTTCATGACGCAATCGCATTCCAGGCAACATTACCCAAAGGTCACAGCATCCGCACTTTTCCCTTGCAGCATTTGTGACCATGGTGTGCCCTTGTGCCGTGGTCGGCGGGTTCGTGTCATCGCATCAGGCGCCTGTCTTTTTCTCTGCCCGTCCTGCCATGCCCTGAGGCGCAAGAGGATCCCGAATCGCTCCATAGGTCTCGCTATGCGCCGCAGGCGTTCCTTCCAGTCTGTAGCCCAATGTAAACCATCTCAAAAGGATGTCCGCAAGGCCTCACGAATGGAAAAGAGACCTATTGCAGAGGGGCCTGGTCCTACAGTCTCGAGGGATGCCCGGGAGGACGAGACGACTTTTGAAGAGGTCGTACTCATCGAAGAGGATGAACACGTCGAGGGCCCTCCCGATTGGGAACGCAAAGACCTCCAGAAACTTCTGGTCTATGAGCATACGGCATCGGTCGTACGTCGACGGATCAGGAACATCATTGGAAAGGTCCCCGCGCACTCCCGGGCGTTCTACATCTATCTTGAGCGCATCTTTGAGAATACTGTGTCCGATGATGCAGTCGAAGTGGATCTGAAGGCAATCATCGCCAAACTCCTCGCAGACCTCATCCAACGGCTACCCAGACAACGACTGTGCCGGGTGGTACTATTAACGAAAAACCACGGTGCGTCCATCGAACGGTTCGCATCCTCCGAGACGGTGATGGCCCGTCTACATGAGGCCAATGACGACCTGACGCGGTGCTCGACGGCCCAGCTTCCCTACAACGAGCAGGACTGCAATGAGGGCCTCGCCCTAGTGGCCTCCCTTCGATGGTCCATTAACGCAGACCCCAATTTCCTCGCGTCTCTTATCCGGTTCCTCCGGTCCCACCTGGTCGTTGCCGAAGACCCACAAATGAGCCCGAGGGAGGCCTGGTCCACACATTGGGCTATCCTGTTTCTCTGGGAAATTCTGAAGATGGCT
>Ga0315286_10001176_pt1 | contig 23472 bp, 16 predicted proteins | sample YL17G10_0_MG_FD_205038 | JGI IMG/M metagenome (GOLD analysis project Ga0315286, IMG submission 205038) | Sediment microbial communities from Yellowstone Lake, YNP, Wyoming, USA - YL17G10_0 | ecosystem: Environmental > Aquatic > Freshwater > Lake > Sediment | place: USA: Wyoming | collected...
CTACGAGAAAAACGGCGAACGCAGCGAGAAGAATCTTTTCTCCGCTAGAGAGAGAGGCGGCGTCTTTGTCTTGCATCTCTCGAAGGGGCGTCACCGTCGCGCTCATCGCGTCCCGATGGGGATCGATGCCGGTGCCACGGCTTCGCGCGCGCGGCCGAACCACACTCCACGCGGCGGCAAGAACGAGAACCACCGGAAGCGCGATCTGTAAAAGCCCGAGCGGAAGCCCGGCGAGCGCCCAGATGAATGCGAGCGCCATGAACCCTGCAAGACCCAGAAGCGCGGTCGTCGTGATTCTCTCGAGGACATCGGACGGCCGGGGAACGATGCGCGTTGAGAGGAGAAACCCGGGTAGAATGATCGCGTAGACAAGAAGAAACGGGATGCCCATCACGGATCGGGCATCAGGCGCCGCGCCCCAGGGAATGACATAATAGAGGGGCGTCAGGAGCAGGATGAGTCCAGCGACCCATCGTTCACTTTGAAAGTACCGTCTCAACATTGACTCGTTCTGAATCCCGCCGCCGGGAGCGGTCCCCGAAAACCGTCAGAGGCGACCCCATAAGCTCAAAGCTGCCAATCGTTTTGACTTTATACCATAGAACGCGGCCGGTGAAAAAGGTTTTTCGGAGTCCTTCGAGATAGGCTAGGCTTACCGTCAACACACAACGCGAGGCGGGTATCCGCGCACATGAGAATCTGTATTGTGTCACCCAACTTTCCCTGGTACTTCCGACCGTGTGAGGCGGCGTATTTTGCCGGGTCTGAAGTGCAGGCGGGTTTCGTCGCCCGAGCGCTCGTCTCACAAGGTCACGAGGTATCGTTCGTGGTGGCGAACCTCCGTCTGGGCGAGAAGCTCCCGTACCCCGCCGAGAACGCGTTCCAATCGGGGGATGGAATTCCCGGGCTTCGCTTTTTCTACCCGCGTCTTCCGGGAATCTGCCGGGCTTTGAAGCGTATCGACGCGGACGTCTACTACCAGCGGAACGCGGCGATGGTTACCGGTGTCACCGCGCTTTTCTGCCGGCAGAAGGGGCGAGTGTTCGTTTACGGAGCGGGAAGCGATACCGACTTCTCCTTCAGGGACGCGCGGATGGACAACTTCCGCGACCGCGTGCTGTTCTATACGGGGGTGAAGCTTGCCCACGGCGTCGTCGTTCAGAACGAGCACCAGAGAGAGCGATACCTCACGCGTCACCACGGCCCCGTGAGAGTCATTCCAAACGGGATCGATGTGGTTGAAACCGAAACGGCGGGCGCTCGGGATCTCGTCGCGTGGATCGGCGGGATCCGGCGAATCAAACAGCCGGAGCTTTTTCTCGAGCTCGCCCGGAGGATACCCGACAAACAATTTGTCCTTCTCGGCGGGGGATCGGGTGTCGAGCCCTGGTTCGAACAGAAAATTCGTGAAGAAGCGAAGCAGATTCCGAACGTGACGCTCGCCGGTCATGTCCCGCACGACACGATTCGCGACTATCTCGCCCGCGCGGTCGCCCTCGTAAACACATCGCGTGTGGAAGGCTTTCCCAACGCGTATCTCGAAGCGTGGAACTTGTGCGTTCCCGTTGTGTCATTCAACGATGTGGATGGTCTGGTCGAAAAAGAGAAGCTCGGTGTCATCTGCGAGGGGCTGGACGAGATGGAGACCGCTGTAAGATCGTTCACGGACGATACGGAGCGGAGAATGACCGCGGGGCGGCGGGCCCGAGCCGTCGTGAGGGAACGCTTTTCGGCACCCGTCCTCGCGCGGCACTACGTAGAGTTTTTCGAGGAGCTCGCCCGCCGCGGGTCCTGTCGGCCATCCGCCCGCGGTCGTGCTCGCTAAAGCTCCGCGCGGGCGCGGGCGCCCGTGGCCGCACGGCCAAGCCCTTCTTTCAATCGCGTCGGCAAAGCAGCGACGAGAAGAGTTCCTCGCGTTTTCTGCACATCCCGTCGATCGGAAAGCTTTTCTCCACGACCGCTCTTCCCCGCGCTCCAAATGCCTTGGCCTTGTTGACGTCGAGCAGCAACTCGCGGATTCTCCGTTGCAGAGCAGCCGCGTCATCATGAGGAACGAGGAACCCCGTAGCGCCTTCTTCGACGAGCTCCGCCACGCTCCCGACGTTTGTGGCGACAACAGGGAGCCCCTAAGCCATCGCCTCGAGCACCACATTCGGAAACGCTTCGGAGCGGGACGGTAGCACGAAAAGATCGGCCACACGCAGGACCTCGTCGATAGGAAAGGTTTCTGATATCTGCGCAGCAGCCGTCCGCCGGTCGGTCCGCCGCTTCCGTGAAAGGATACGACGACGGTCTTCACGCGTCCCAGCGACTTGGCGAGCGAACAGAAAACGGCGTACCCAGCCGGGTGAAATCGGCTTTGAAGAACCCGCCTTTTTTCAGACAACACACGACGACACGGAAATGCGAGCGATCGATGCGCGACGCCAAGTCGACGAGCTTCTTTTCGAGTCCGCCCATGACGAACTCGTTTTCGAGGATCAGGATGCTAGGGTCTTTCCGCAGTGCACGTCGGTCAGATATCCGTTGTTGAATGAAGGGACATTCGGCAAAAAACAAAGAGCCGTCAGCGAAATCGCTTGATTGAAGGGACGATGGTAGCACAATCGTGTGCGCCGCGTGGAGTGAAAAGGCGGCCGGCGACGAGGCACTCGGCGAACGAATAGACTCGCTTTCCCACCGTGACCTCGCCTCTCCCCGCAAGAGAAGCCCTCGAGTGATCTAGTCCCCGGGGTTCACACCAAATCCAAACGGCGGGGCTGACGCCGGAACCTCAGGGTCGAACAGCACGGCGCACTGTCCGCCGATCTGGATCGTTTCGGCGAACAAAGATCCTTCGTGGTACAGGAGTATCGGCGGCGTGTACCCGTTCTGAGAGAAAAACTCGCCGTAATCCTCGCCGATAACCGCTTTGCCGAGGACACCGTCGTTGTTGATGTCGATGGTGTAATGGCCTCTTCTCACGGGAATCACCGGCCGGCCCGAGACATCCGAAATCTTCACGAGATCGAAAACGTCCCCGTCGTCGTTCAAGTCGATACGGAGTATCGCTTCGTCGAGGATGTCCTCTTCCGATCGGGTTTCCTCTTCGTCGAACACGATCGCCTCGCCCTTCCATCCCCCGCGGCCCCCGATGCGGATCTCGCTCCCCGCAAAGAGAAACCCCTGGAGAATGGTCGCCGCTTCGTCGCCGATATCACCCGCGTGAGCGGCAAACCCGGCCGTCCGTGGTGTGATCGTGATCTGCGAGGCGGCGATGAGAGCGGGGAAGGTCCGCATCGCGTGTCCCTCTTCAGGAACGGCTACCGGGATCAACTGCTGGTCGTCCCCGGTGCGGATGGTCCGGTGCCGCCAGACGTAGGGTCCGCCTTCGCGGTCGGATCGATACGTTTGTCTAACGTGCATCCGTATGGGTCCGCCGATGATCAAGCTCCCGCTCTTTGGGAAGCGATCGATCGCGGCGGTGCTGCGGGGGACATCGACGGTCTTTTGCGGCCACCGGTACGGGTCGCCGTCGGCAACGACGATGGTGCCGTGGACGACGAGGTTTGTTTCGATACGGCTCAGATCGAGCGTTTCGTCGTCGATGTAGAAAACGCCGGCGATTTCCACCGCCGGTGTCTTGCCCGTTCCTTCGCACGTCGGACAGTCCGTCGAGTTGTCGGGGTCTATCTGCCCGTCACCGGCGCACCGCCAGCAGAGCACGTTCAACTGTTTTTGTAGGTTGATCCAATCGAGAAAGACCGAAGCCGAAGAGAAGTAATGACCTTGTCCGTCTCCGGCGATCTCCAACATCGCGTGCTCGTTTTCCGGTGGGTACGTCGAGAGGCCGGTGACCATCTCGTAGTAGGCGCGGACGTCAGGATACGGACAGACAACGGGTCCCGGGCGTATACCCCTGATCTCCACGGGTTGTGTGCCATCCGCAATATGGCGATCGGTATCTCCGCTCGACAACTCCGCGTCGCCCGAGATGATTCGCCGTGACGCTTCCACCGCGGGGGGTATTTTCCCTACGAGGAAATCATCGGCGTCGCCGTCGCGGTCGAGATCGACTCCCTGAATTACCTCGTTCAAGTTTTCGAAGCCGCGCACCTCGCCGAGGGCGCCGATCTCGATCGTGTCTGCCTTGACCGATCCATGGACGACCGCCGGGCCGTCGCCGTCCGAAGATCCGATCGTGATCGTCCCCGCGCTCGTCACGCGCCCGTAGACGTCACACACGCCGGCGATTCGTATGCGGCCGCCTCGCCACGCGTTGTTGTGGAGGTTCCCGACGACGACGGAGCCTGCGCCGTCGGACCCGTCGATTCGAATCTCGTTTCCCGCACAAGCCGCGTACTCGAACGCGGAGAGCGGGTCGGCCCACGCCGAGTTCGGCGTTTTCTCGCCGTCCGTCACACGGCCCGTCGCGTCGTCCGCGCCCTCCGTCCCTTGCGCCACCGATCCCCGCGGGTCGTGGGAGCGGTGCCTTACGGAGACCGTCCGTATCACGGCCATCGCCGCCACGGTGACGACGAGGAGAGCAATGCTCCATCGTTTGACGATTCGACGCGGGTCGTTCGTTTCGGGGATCACGTTGTCGCCTCCGGGGCGCGTTCTCGATTGCGGGAGTCGGTGCTCTTCGTCACCAGGAGGGAAGTTCCTGGACCAAACCGGCAGGGGATATCCGTATGTTCTTCTGCGCACCGTCGCCGTCGACGAGACGGATCACGATGGGTGCACCGCGGTTTTCGATTGCGCCATTCGCGTTGATTTCGATGTAACCGTTGGACGGACCGCTCACGAGACCGATGGAGACCCCCCGCGGCATTGCGCCCTCATCCGGGCCTTCCGCCAGCCACAGCCCAGAGGACACTTCACGGTACGTCGTCCACCCGCCGGTCTTGTCGTCGTAGTGTAGACGATAACGGGTTCGTCCGGCGATAGCTTTCTGGCGCGCGAGAAGGATCCGGCCGCAGACGAGCTCCGTCGCTTCGTCGATCTCCTTTTTGTGCGAGAAGCGATGAGACGACGGAGGAAGTTCAGCAACGACCATGACCACCACGAACACGAAAACGAGAAGGTTGAGCAAGTGCGTCGTCGAAAAGCGTGGGCATTTCATACGGTGTCGTCTCGACCATTCACGGTATGGCCATCACGGTCGTGTCGCGATCTGCGTCCGTTCAACGAGTCCAGCTACAAACAGTCCGCAGGTTCATTCCCGCGCCGTCGTTCTGCAATTTTCGTTCCTCCGGCAGGATCCGGCCGGCCAATCGGTTCCACGCGGGCCGCGCGGGCGCCCGGTCGAGCGCCATGCGGCATTTGGTTTGTTTCCAGGTCATTGCGGCGGTGTGGCGCGGGCGTACCGCGGGTCGCTTGCGGTGCGGGGCGTCGAAAGGCCCATCGGTGGGCGAAGGCCATCGGGAAAACGGTCGAGCGAGGCGAGAGCAGGAAGCAATTTGCACGGGCGACCTGCTCTGATATGAGCGCCGCTCCCCTTGGAACACCCCGCATTACGAGTCTGCCGTCTTTGCGGCACACACGACGCGTCGCTGCGGGCAAGAGGTCGTTGACAGACCTCAAGGGGCGGAATTAGTATGCGCAAGGCAACGAGCCGACCGGAAGCGGAAGAAACAATTTTGGCGAAACAAATGATGCTGGCGGGCCGGAAGGGGATTGGTCATGACGAAAGAAAAGTCGAAAAGAGTGCCGAAGAAAATGCCGAAGAGAGCGGCGAAGAAAAAGCGCACGGCTGCGGGACATGACAAGAAAACCAAACAAAAAAAGAAAACGGCGACGAAAACGTCTCCGGCAGCGCGCGCATCGCGGGGGACACGAAAGATCGTTGCTGCAGACGAACGCCCCGCCGCTCGTGTCGTCGAAGGACTTCCGCTTTTCGACAGCGAGACATCCGGGACAACAAAAGCCTCGCTCCCCGAGCCGCGGGTCAAAGCCAAACCCAAGCGAGACGTCCCCGAAGCCAAACCCAGGCGGGACGTTTTCAAAGCAAAACCGGAGCAAGAGCTTTTCGAAGCCGAACCGCCGGAGGTTCTCGAGACCGAACCCAAAACAGACAGTCTTCAAGCCGAACCCAAACAAGAAACCCCGAGAAGAACGTCAAAGGGGAAGAAGACCTACGAGACGGCGGAGACCATCGCCCGCCGCCAGAGAGAAATTTCGATCAGCGAGTTCTTCGCCAAGAACCGGCACCTGCTCGGGTTCGACAGCCTTTCCAAAGCGCTTCTCACCGCGGTCAAGGAAGCGGTCGATAACTCTCTCGATGCGTGCGAAGAGGCGGGGATCCTCCCCGATCTCCTCGTGGAGATTCGCGAGGAGAGCGAAGACCGTTTTTGTGTCGTCGTGGCGGATTCGGGTCCGGGGATCGTCAAGGCCCAGGTCCCCAAGATTTTCGGGAAGCTCCTTTACGGATCGAAGTTTCACGTGTTGAAACAGGCGAGGGGCCAGCAGGGGATCGGGATATCGGCCGCGGTGATGTACTCGCAGCTCACCACGGGAAAGCCCGTCAAGGTCATCACGCGAACCAACCCCCGCCAGGACGCCCACGTCTACGAGATACAGATCCACACAAAGACGAATACTCCGGTGATCATCAGCGAGGGGACGCAGGAGTGGAACCGTCCCCACGGCACACAGGTGGAAATCGAGCTTCTCGCGTCGTACAAAAAAGGCCAGCGTTCCGTCGATGAGTATCTCCACCAGGTGGCGATGGCCAACCCGCACGCGGAGCTTGTCTACCGCCCGCCCCGCGATCCGGAAGTGGTCTACAAACGGCTCGCGAGCGCGCTCCCCATCGAGGCGAAGGCGATAAAACCTCACCCCCACGGGATCGAGCTCGGTGTGCTTATCGACATGCTCAAGGTGACACACGCGCGCAACATCAAAGTCTTCCTCGAGAAGGAATTCTCGCGCATGAGCGCCCGTGTGTCTCTCGACGTCCTCGGAGCGGCGAAAATCCCGCCGACGACGGCGCCGAAGCGGATCACGCGGGAACAAGGGGACGAGCTCGTCCGCGCGTTCGCGAAGGCGAAGATCATGAAGCCTCCCACCGATTGTCTCTCGCCGATCGGGGAGAATCTCTTGCTCCACACCGTCCAAAGAGAGGTGGATCCGGAGTTCTCCACGGCTTTCACACGCCCGCCCGCCGTCTACAGGGGCAACCCTTTTCAGATCGAGGCGGCAATCGCGTACGGCGGACCGATGCTCCCCGAGGACGAGATGGTGAGGCTCTACCGTTTTGCCAACCGGGCCCCCCTCGTGTACCAGCAGTCAGCGTGCGCGATGACTCACTCGGTCATGAACACCGCGTGGAAGAACTACGGCGTCTCGCAGGCGCGGGGCGCCCTTCCCGCGGGTCCGCTCCTCGTCGTCGTGCACATCGCCTCGGCGTGGGTTCCCTTTACGTCCGAGAGCAAAGAGGCGATTGCGCACTACCCCGAGATCATAAAGGAGATCAAGCTCGCCCTCCAGGAGTGCGGGCGGCGTCTCGCGCGGTTCATACGGCGGGGAGCGAAGGCCAAGGAAGAGGCAAAGAAACGCTCCTACATCGAGCAGTATATCCCTCACGTCGGAGTCGCGTTGAAAGAGATCCTCTCGCTCTCGGAAGAAGAAGAGGAGCGTGTCGTCGATACGCTGAGAGACACGCTCGAAAAAAGCCGCACGTTCTAAGTCGAAGGAGATTACCGTGTCAGAGGGAATCGTAGTCAAAAAGATCAAGAGCGAAGCGCAGAGGATCAAGGGATCGATACTCGACGGCAAACGCCCGTCGATGAAGTTCCCGCTCCGGGCGCTCTCGAACGTGAAATACCACTCGGCGAGCGGCTACTTCGAGATGCGCGGCCTCAAGAAAGAACGCACGCTCACGGCGAACACGGTCAAGACCTTCGCTCAGACGCTCCGTATGATGGCGCTCTCGAAGCAGCTCATCGAGACCGACGATATCGCCACGAAAAGAGAGGCGTACTACGTCTCGAAAAACTGGGAGGCCGCGCGGTTCAGCGAGCAGCCCGAGTCCGATACGGTGATCGACGACATCGAGGCCTTTTTCGGGATGAACCGCGAGCAGCTCGGGTTCATCCCCGAGGAGAAAGGCGGCGACGTGGCGGGGAAGCTCGTTGTTGTCGATGAGGACAGGGATACGAGGAAGAAGATAAAGATCGACTGCACGAAATTCGGGAGCGGGGCGTATTCGATCCCGATCGCCGTCGAGCACCTCGAGTTCGAGACGGAGGCCGATTTCATCCTCGTCATCGAAACGGCGGGGATGTTCCAGCGCCTCGTCAAACACAACTACTGGAAAAAGGCGAACTGCGTCCTCGTCTCGATGGGCGGAGTTCCGACGAGGGCGTGCCGGCGTTTCATACGGCGGCTCGCCGACGCGAAAAAGCTCCCCGTTTACGTGTTTGTCGACGGGGACCCTTACGGGATCAGCAACATCTACCGGACGCTCAAAGTGGGAAGCGGCAACGCCGCGCACTTGAACGAGTTTTTCTGCGTGCCCCAGGCGCGTTTCCTCGGGATCACGCCGCAGGATATCATCACGTACAAACTCCCCACGCACCCGCTCAAAGACGTGGATGTCAAGAGAGCGAAAGACGCGATCAAAAACGACCCGTTTATTCTCCACCACAAACCGTGGCAGAAGGCGCTCGAACAGATGATCAAGATGGGGGTGAGGGCGGAACAGCAGGCACTCGCCAAACACGGTTTAAACTATGTGATCGACGTCTATCTCCCCGAGAAGATCAAACACCCCGAGCAGTTTCTCCCTTGATTAGAGTTCCGTGGGTGGAGGGTTGGAGGGTCATGGCGGGCCCTTTCGCGGGAACGAGCGAGGATCGCCCGCCGCGGGTGGCCGTGAGTCCCGTTCGCGCGGGTCCTGTCGGCCATCCGCCCGCTGCCGTGCTCGCTTCGCTGCGCGCGTGAGCGGGCGCCCGTGGCCGCCACCCGCGCTCACCCGCTCTTCAACGAATCCTCAATCTCGACGCCGAGCCCGCTCGCAAAGCGGTTCGCGTAACTGTAGTACGCGGTGAGCTGGGCGATGTCGAGGATATCCACGTCCTTGAATCCCGCGGCTCTCAGGGCGTCGATGTCCGCTTTCTCGATTTTGTCCGGCTCGAGCGTGAGTTTCCTCGCGTATTCGAGCATCGCGACGTCTTTCTGCGGAATGTCCGCCGTCCTGAAGTCGCCCTCCATCGCCTTCACGAGAAAGTTGTTTTTCGTCAGCTGGAAGAGATCCTTCCCGTGGTGGCGTATCCCGTACCGGCAACGGTTCGCCGCCGACACCACCACGCCGATCATCTCCCTCTGCATCCGGCTCAGACCCGACCGGCCCGTGGTGAGATGCTTGTTGAGTTCGTAGTGGAAATGCAGCGACTCGGGGTTGAGACTGTGGGCCTTCCAGATGTTGTCGATCCCCTCGAACGGGTCACCATATTTCTTGTAGTACGTTTTGACCAGGTCCGTGGCGTGTTCTTCGTCGATGGTTTTGATCCAGGCCATTCGTTCGCCCCTCCGATCGAATTAAGTTCTTTTTCGAGCGATCGCGCACGACGATTCCAACGAAGATTATCGCAAAGCGCGGCCCCTGTGGGAAGGGGTGTCCGAACGGGACGGCCCGCATCGACCCTCCACCGCACAAACAAGCGAAGCGGGCGCAGGACTCGCGACACACCATCCGTCACCCGTTGCACGGTATCGATGATTGAAAAGTTCAGTCACCCATGACGATGGGGGGTGCGAGAATGGCCGCGTGCCCGCGCGCTTTGAGCATGTACCCTCCGCCGGGCAGGGTCGTGATGCTGATTTCTCCCGGGTTGGCCGGGTCGGCGTTCCAGGGCACCACGGTCACGGCTTTCGTAAAGGGGTTTTCGGGGTACGACCCGTGAGGGAGGAGAGCCTCGAGTTCGGCGTCGTCGGCTTGCTGGGGATACACACCGCCGTGATCGACGGAGAATGACTCTATCCCGATGTGGATCGCGTGCATGTTGCCGCGGATCGATGCTTCCTTGCTCCTCTTTATGAGGTGCTGCATATTGGGGATGGCGATCGTCGCGAGGATCCCGATGATGACGATCACGATCATCAGCTCGATGAGCGTAAACCCTTTCTCACCGAGTCTGAAGCCGGCGCGCCGAAGATCTCGTGTCGGTGTTTGTGTCGTCTTCTCCATCTTTATTCGTCTCCGATGGGCAGCTGCGGCGGTTCGACTTGCCGTGTGTTGGGAACGCCCGACCCCGCGGGCCCCCTTTTTTGGCGTTCGTCTCGTGCGGCGCGTCGGTTTCTTCACCCGTATGGACACCTAGAAAAAAGCATGCCATTAAAATCTTCCGGAGCCGTCATCATAACTCGTTACGTCACAATATGTTGCTCGGGCGGCCTGGTCCCAGCCCTTCTCCCGCCCATCCGTGTCCGGAATTCGCACCGCGCAGTATGCACGCGTCCTTTTCGCGAGCGAGGACTTGTTTCGGGATACACGAGAAAGACATTCCCGGGTGGGACCACCCTCTTCCGCCCTCTCCCAGCGCGATTGACGCGCCCACCCGGCTAACGTACTATAGGCGGGTCAATCGCCTTTCTGTTCTTTCCACTGCGCTTCCCGTCGGATGAGGAGGAGTTCATGCTCAAGGCTTCCAAGTTGGAGCTCAAGGTCGACGATCTCCGGTGGCGGTGCCACGCGGATGACCTGGGTTTCAAAACCACGGACGAGATCCCGTGCTGTCTCGAGATCATCGGCCAGGACCGTGCGCTTGGCGCAATCACTCTCGGGCTCGAGATCAAGAGTCCAGGTTACAACATCTACGTGTCGGGGCTGACCGGCACGGGGAAGTCGACGACGATCAAGTCGCTCCTCGAGAGCATGCGGCGCGAGGCGAAGAACCTCAAAGACATCTGTTACGTCTACAACTTCAGGGCGCCCGACATGCCCGCGTGCATCGTGCTCCCCGCGACTCAGGGGAAAAGGTTCAAGAAGACGGTCGCGGACATCCAGCGGACGCTGAGGAAACACATCCCCAAGGCGTTCGAGAGCGACGCCTACTCGAAACGTCAGAAGAAGATCATCGAGGAACTGCAAAACAGGCGAGCCAAGCTCGCCGCCGAACTCGAGAAGACGATCGAAGAAAGGAAGTTCCGGCTCCTCGAGGTCCAGTACGGTCCGTTCACCCGTCCCGTCGTGATGCCCGTCATCGAAGAGCAGCCCGTTGAGATGGAGAAGCTAGCCGCGCTCGTCGAGTCGAAGAAGATCGACCAGAAAGAGTTCGAGCGGATCAAACGGGACCACGACTTTCTCGTTGAAAAGATGGAAGGGTTTTTGAAAATCGCCCGCGAGATCGATCGGGAGCTCGCGGACAAGATGGCCTGGCTCGAGAAGGAATTCGTCAGCCCCATCGTCGACACGTGCATCAAGGAAGCGAAGGAAAAGTTCAGCGAAAAAAAGGTCCACACACACCTCGAAGAGCTCCGCGACTTCTGTGTCAACAACATCGACGAATTCAAAGACTCCACCGGTGAGCAGAAGGAAAAGCCCGAAGAGAAGGAAGATCTCCTCGAATTCGAGGTCAACGTCATCGTGGACAACTCGCGCACGAAGCAGGTCCCCATCATCATCGAGACGGCCCCGAGCTACGGAAACCTCTTTGGGACCGTCGACCGCGTCCACGAGGGAAGGGGCGAGTACAGGACGGATTTCACCATGATCCGTGCGGGCTCGTTGCTCCGGGCCAACGGGGGGTACCTCGTTTTGAGCCTGACCGACATCATTGAAGAGCCCGCCGTGTGGCCCGCGCTCAAGAGAGCTTTGAAAAACAAGAAGGTGACGATTCAGAGTTTCGACGCGCTCTTTTTCCTCTCCACCTCGGGGGTCAAACCCGAGCCGATCGACGTCGACTTGAAAGTCGTCCTGATCGGCGACGCGTACTCCTATCAGATTCTCTATACGTACGACGAGGATTTCAAAAAGATCTTCAAGGTGAAGGCGGATTTCGACACCGAGATGCCAAACATCCCGGACAACATCGTCAAGTACGCCCAGTTCATCAAGACGGTCATCGACAAGGAAAGTCTCCTCCCGTTTCACAAAACCGCAGTGGCGGCGATCACAGAGGAGGGGGTGAGGATCGCGGGGCGTCAGGACAAACTCACGACGCGCTTCAGCGACGTGGCCGACGTTATCAGGGAGGCGGACTACTGGGCGAGGAAAGACAAGGCAAAGAGAGCCGAGGGCAAGCACGTCGAAAAGGCCATCGACGAGAAGATCCGCCGGGTGAATCTCATCGAGGAGAAGCTCCGGGAGATGCTTTCCGACGGGACGATCCTTCTCGATATCGACGGGGCAAAAACGGGACAGGTCAACGGGCTCTCCGTGTACGACATGGGGGACTACTCGTTCGGAAAGCCGAGCCGCATCACCGTTGAAACGGGGCTCGGGCGAGCCGGTCTGATCAATATCGAGAGGGAGGCGGATCTGAGCGGCAAGACTCACAACAAGGGTGTCCTCATCATCGAGGGCTACCTCCGCCGGAAGTACGCGCAGGACAAACCTCTCGCGATGACTTCGAGCATTTGTTTCGAGCAGTCGTACAGCGGCGTCGACGGGGACAGCGCCTCGTCGACGGAAATCTACGCGATACTCTCGAGCCTCGCCGATCTTCCCCTTCGTCAGGATCTGGCCGTCACGGGGTCCGTCAACCAGAAAGGGGAGATCCAGCCCATCGGGGGGGTCAACGACAAGATCGAGGGGTTCTTCGACATTTGCAGGATCAAAGGGTTGACGGGAAGACAGGGTGTCATCATCCCCCGGCTCAACAAGAAAGACCTGATGCTCAAACAGTGCGTCATCGATGCGATCAAAAAAAAGAAATTCCACATCTACGCCATCGGCACAATCGAGGAAGGGATCGAGCTTCTCTCCGGTGTCAGGGCGGGCAAACGGCTGAGGAACGGCAAGTTCGAGACGGATTCGGTGAACTACCGCGTCGATCACAAGCTCAACCAGTTTGCGGAACAGATCAAGTACTACCTCGACACCGGCGATGAAAGAGATTAGCGGTCCCAAACCTCCGGCCCAGCCTTCTCCCGAGTCGCTCATCGAGAGCGCCGCCCGCGAAGTCGGGTTCTCCCTCGTCGGCATGACACGCGTCTCGCCGAGCCCCCGCTCGTCCCCCGTGTTCGAGCGGTGGGTCCGCGAAGGGAAACACGGCGGGATGGGATTCCTCCCGGGAGGCGCGGGCAAGCGGAAGAACCCCGGTCTTCTCCTCGAAGGGGCGAAGAGCGTCGTCTGCGTGGCGGTGAACTACTATTCGCGGGCGAAAGAGGAGTGGAACCGCGGGGCCGCGGCGGACGACCGGGGATGTGTGGCGATCTATGCGCACGGTCGGGACTACCACGACGTTTTGACTGAGATGCTGAAGGAGCTCGAACAGCGGCTAAAAACGCTCTTTCCCGGTTTGAAGACGCGGGCGGTCGTCGACACGGAGCCGATATCGGAGAGGGATTTCGCCCTCCAGGCTGGGATCGCCTGGCTCGGAAAGAACACGTGCGTCATCTCGCCCGTGTACGGGTCGTGGATATTCCTCGGTGAGCTCATCACGGACCTCGCGCTCGAACCCGGCACGCCGCTCCAGAGTCTCTGTGGTACGTGCACGAAGTGTATCGGTTCGTGCCCCACCGGAGCGCTCGAGGAGTATCTCCTGGATGCGAACAAATGTATTGCGTACCTCACGATCGAAAAGCGGGGAGAGATCCACGGCGAGTTTCACGAGGCGATCGATGGGAACCTTTTCGGGTGCGACGAATGTCAGCGCGTGTGTCCTTACAACAAGGCGCCGCACGAGTCTCTCGTCTTCGGCGGCGGAGACCGGAACGCGATCACCGGGATGCGGATCGGTGACCTCCTCGACATATCCGACGATGATTTCGAAAAGCTCGCCCGCGGTACGGCCATGGAGCGGTGCAAGGCCGAGGGAATCAGGCGGAACGCGAGAATCGCGGCGGCGAACCGCCCGTCATCGCGGCGGTGAACTGCCCGTCATCCGCCCGGAGGAAAGGGCGCCCTGAGCATCGTCTCGCTCCGGCGATCAGGGTCTTGCGCCGACTTTGAGCTCGTTGACATCCTTTATGATACGGAAATGCATCTTGATGTTCAGGACGTCGAGTATGTCGTTGACGAGCTTCGACGGGTTCATGAGCACCAGGTCGCCGTTTGTCTCCCTCAACGAGGACACCGTTCCAAGAAGCAACCCCACTCCGGAGCTGCTGATGAACTCGGTCTCCGACAGATCGAGCACGATTGTGTTCTGTCCGTTGCGCAGGAGCGCGTTGAAGGATGAATCGAGCTGCGGCACCGTCGACGAGTTGATGCTCCCCGACGATTTCAGCACGACGGTCTCCGGGGAATCGGTACGCATCGCAACGATGGAAAGATTGTTCATATCCGTCCTCCTATCCAAGTTGCAAGAAGCCTCTTGCTTGCGTCTGATTATGAATCTCGTGTGATTCCACATCGAGTCTCGTTCGTAGCTCAGTCCTTCGGTAACGTTGTTGAGCAGCAATAGCCCAAGGCCTCGCTTGCTTCGCTGTTTGATCCCGTGGTGTCCGAGAACCTGACCGCCGATGCCGTGTTCAGCATCACGCCCATCGTCGAGAAGTTGTCGAGACCCACGTGAAGGACCAGATCCGTCTCGCCCGCAAACGTCACGTCGGGGTAGAGCGTGTTCGGCGTATCGGTCAGCGCCGGACCCGAGGCGCAGGCGACGGGGAGGGCCCCGATCAAAACTCCGCACGAGTTGTGCGCCGGCCCGCAGGGCGAGTATCCGGCGATCGAGACGATTTCGCTCCCCGGAGGACCGCAGAACAGCGGATCGGCGGAGATGTTCCCTCCGCCGTCCGTTCCACACAAAGCGTCCCCTCCCGCGTTCCCGAAGATATCCGTGCACGTCACCGTGAAACTCGACCCGGAGACGCAGGCGAGCCCAGGGCCTTGCGCGCTCAGCGCAATGATCGTATTCGATACGAGCCCTGTGGAGCTGCTCATGTGGATCCCCGCGCCTCCGTTTCCGGCGCTGGATTCCACGATGGTGCAGTTCTCGATGACGGGAGACGACGAGTCCGAGCAGATCGCGCCGCCGTCTTCGCCGGCGCTGTTTCCGATGAAGACGCAGCCGGTGATCGTGGGGCTCGACCCGCCGGTGCACCATATCGCCCCGCCGTCCTTCCCGGCCGCGTTCCCCACGAAGATCATCCCGGAGATCGTGGGTGACGCACCGCTCATTTTCAAGCAGGCGCCCTGGTGCTTGCGCCCGTTTCTGATGGTGAGATTGGAGAGAACGCCGCCGGGGCCGACATTGTCCAGGAGGAACACACGGTCATTTCCTTCTGCGTCGATGATCGTCGCGCCGGGTCCGTTTTCCGATGTGATGAGGATCTCCCTGCCCCCGAGATCGATGCCGTGGTTCCCTCCGCCTGTGTATGTTCCGTCTGCGAGAAGGAGCGTATCTCCATCGAACGCGAGATTCACCGCCGCTTGAATCGTCGGCGCGTCGCCCGAACCGTCAGCTGCGAGCCTCCACAACGTCCGGTGGACGGTGACGACGAAAGTGTCTTCGACAAAGAGAGCCTCTGAGTCCGTGGCCCGGATGACGAGGGTCGCCGAGCCGCTCGTGTCGGGCGCGAAACTCATGTCGAGAGCGCTATCCGCGTCGATGATCGCGGATACGAGACCGGGGTTCGAATTGCTTTCGATCGTGAAGGTGAGCGCGCTCCCGTCCTCGGCGTCGTCAAAAACGGCGTTGAGATCCCGATAATTGCTGACCGGAGGCGAGTCCGCCGTAACGGTCGTATCGGGAATGGCGTTTGTGACCGCCGGCGGGACGGCTGACGCGGACGACGGCGCGAAGCCGGCGAACGCGACACTCACGAGGAGAACGAGTGCGAGAAGGCGTCCTGTCATTCGTGGCCCTGCAATTTGTTGAACACGCGTCAATAAAGCGTCCCGCGGTGCCGGGGGAGCGGATCACAGCCGCCTCTCAGGTCTTCCCTTGGGGGAAGCAATCCATATGCCATGGAATGAGTTGGAAGCCGGGATGAACGGGGTGGAGGGTGGTCGCAAACCCTTTCGCGGGAGCGAGCGAGGATCGTCCGCCGCGGGTCCTGTCGGCCATCCGCCCGCGGCCGTGCTCGCTAAAGCTCCGCGCGGGCGCGGGCGCCCGTGGCCGCCACCCGCGGGTGGAGCTGTTTTCTCAGGGGTTCCGCGTCCGGTTCCGGACGAGGATCGCGGGTTTTGCATCGAGCTTGCCCGCGTCGACGAGCTGGTAGAAGCGTTGTCTCGATTCGATGAGAAAATCGAGGAGGTAGTTTGCGTGGCAGTACCGCTGGGCGCGTTGGAGCAAATCTCTGGCCTCGGAGTAACGACCGTCGGCCCCCGCGAGTTCGGCGAGGCGGACCGTGGAGTACATCTGATAGATCTGTTCTCCGCCGCGTGCTTCGCAAGAAAGCGCCCGTCCGTACGCCGACTTGGCGGATGTAAAGTTTCCGGTTAACAATGCGAGGTCCCCCGTGTAGAACTCGTACAACGCATCCCCCCCGCAGGTTTCCTTGTAGCGCTCGAGCATTCTCGATGCGTCGTCGAACTCTCCGTCGTAGATCAGCCGGACGAAATCGAGATCGGCGAGATCGATCGTTTTCATGGGCCCCCCGATGCTCTCCCCCATGGCTTCGGCGGCGCGGCGATAGGTCACGGTTTGTCCGTTCGTCCGCACCGCATCGAAGGCGTTCCTGGCGTCGTCCGTGTTCCCCGCCTTCTGCTGGAGGTAGCCTCGGTTGAGAAGGGCGATGGGGAGGACCCAGTCGGGGTGGTGTGGGGGAAACTGGATGAGCGGTTCGTATTGTTCGACGGCCTCGAGGGGCCTCCCGAAATACGATTCCGTGAAGGCTTGTATGAGCTGCAATCGCTTGACAAGGTTCCAGTCGGCGGAGCGCTCGCTCAGCGCAAGATGCCGGTCGATGGCGGCATCCACGATCGTGTAGAACTCCCTCGTTCGTGCGGGGTAGAAGGTTGCGACGACGGCGATGGGTTCGGCGAGCCGCGTATAGTACGGGTATCTTTCGAGCAGACCGACGAACTCGTCGGACCCTTTTTCGAAATTGCCTTCGAAAACGAGATCGACCGCCGCCAGTACGAACCGCCAGTCGGTACTGAAGACGCCCTCGTGTGCGGCGGCGTACCGCATCATGTCGAGACCTTTTTCCCTGTCCCCGCCGGGAAGGAAAAACAGCTTCGCGACGATCTTGACGAATCCCGGTATGGCGTCGGCAAAGTACAAGTACGCGCCGAGAGCGCCCTGGGCGTCGGCGTCATCGGGATACTTGTCGAGATACCGTTCGAGATCGGCCTTGCCGCGTGACGACGCGCGCGCGGCGCCCCAGTAGCTCTTGGTCAGAACGTAGAGCTGCGCCTTGCTGAGCCAGCCATAGCCCCGATAGTAGAATTGCCCGTAATCTTTGACGTCCCGCTTGAGCGCCTCGTCCGAGAGGGCGATCGCGCGGTCGAGCACCGCGTGAATCGGCGGAGTCGATTGTCGGATGAGGTCTTTGTTGTTGTCTTCGTCGTTGAGGCGATCGCGGAGCACCTTCGCCTCGAGAAGCAAAGGGTACGGGTCTCTCGGATTCGCTTTTTGATAAAACCTCGTCAGGGCAAGCGCGGAATCCGATTGGTTGTTGTAGAGAAGATCCAGGATCTGCCGCGGGTCGAACGGCGGTTTCGTCTCGACGGCGAGCGTGGTGTCTTCGAACCCCTGAGCAGCGGCGTTGCCGCGCGTGGACCCGCCAACGAGACCGGCAGCGAAGAGAGCGATCACCAGCAGTGCAACTCTTTTTCTTGTCATAGGTTGGCGCACGCGTCCCCGGGAGGCTCCCCCGTCCGGCGGCTTTGCACGCATAATGCAACAGCCCCAACGCAATCGGAAGGGAAATCTCCTCCGGGACAAGGGTTTTTGCGGGTTTTGGCTGGCATGCCGATTGCTGCACGGTTCTCGAAGTCTCCATGGAGAAACGATGAATTCCAACCCCCAAACCCACTCTGAGGGCACCGTGCGTGCCGACAACGGTGCCGCCCCCGTCGAAAAGGTGCGAGCGGTATTCAACTGTTTATCCAAGCTCGTTCTCGGCAAGAAGATCTACGCAAAGAACAACCCGGCGCTCCTTCGGTTCTCCGGCGACCTCGCGGCCTCGCTTCGGGATTTCTTCGAGTATGAGGATGTCCTCGTCGTTTCCACCGACAAATACCGGATCCTGTGGAACGAACAAGTCGTTTACGAAAACGACAAACGTGACGAGAGCCTCGCGTTCATTCTGTACCGAGACGGGATCGGTGAGCTCAGTATCCACAAGACCGTCACACCGCAGGAGACCGAACAGTTCGTCGATCTCCTCAAGGAGGCTGTGAAAGCCGTCTGGCAGGACGAGGATGTTGTCACCCAGTTGTGGAAAGCGGATCTGGAACACATCTCCTACCGGGTCCTCGACGAGTACCTCCTGGGTCAGTTCGGCGAGGGGCGCCGCGGAGAGGCGGAGGCCCGTCTCGCGTCGCTCGAAACCGAGGATCATCCCGATGCCCCCTGTCTTGCGGACAAGGGCCGCATCATCGTGAATTCGCGGGACGAGGTCGAGCCCATAGACAGATATCTCAACAAACTCGTCGGACACGACGCGGCAGGGATGTCCGAAGAGAACAGGGAAGAGCATTTTCAAAACATGATGGCGTCCTTCTTCACCGTGAGCAGCGACGAACTCCGTACCTTCAAGGAAAAGCTCTTTGAGAAGAAAAAGAAGGACAACCTTGTCGGCTTCATCTCGGAGTTGCTCGATTTCGTTTTTATCAAGGACAATCCGTCCGCCGTCCTGGATGTGATGGACACGATCGATCGCCTGGCGGACTATCTCACCTCGGAACTCCGCGGGCCCGTCCTTGTCTCTCTCCTGGAGGACATAAGACAAGCCGCCGCGAAACAGACGCCCTCGGGGAATGTCCGGGAGTTTCTCGCGGGTCTCGAGAAGAGACTTACCGATCCGTCGATACTGCTCTTGATGCGGGAGACGGTTGGGACTTCCGACGAGGTGGGGGAGGAGGCGTTTACGTACTTCGAAGCCGTCGGCGAGAAAGCCATCCCGACGATATGCAAGCTCATCGAAGAGCACCCCGATCCCAGGCTCCACAAGAAGGCCCGTGAATCTCTTGTTCGGATCTCCGGCGGCAAGCTGTCGGAGGTCATCGAACAGTTGGACATCGACAAACCCCAGATCGCGCGGGACGTCATCGCGCTGGCGAACGCGGCGCATTTCCGCGAGATCCCCCAGGTGATCAAGGAGTTGGTCTACTACCCGGACGATCATGTCCGCCATGAAGCGATTCAGTTTCTCGCCGGTCTCGGCAGCGCCGAGGCGCTGGGGCTGCTCGTGAAGCTGTTGGACGACGCCGACAAAAGCGTCCGGTTGAAGACGCTGGCGGTGGTGTCCGATGTCGACGCTTCCGTGGTGAGAGAGAGGCTCGTCGAGATCGCGTTCGGCAAGGAGTTCACCGAGAGAGAGTTCGACGAACAGGCGGAGATTTTCAAAGCGCTGGGCAAGGTCGTGGGCGAAGCGGCTCTCCCGAAGCTCAAGCATTCCGTTGGGAAGAAGAGCTTCCTCGGTCTTGCGAAGCGCCAAACCAAAATGAACAAACTCCTTGCCATCGAGGCGCTCGAACAGATCGACAAGCCCGGCGCGAAGAAGCTCCTGGGCGACCTCGCCAACGATTCGGACGACGCGGTGAGATCAAGGGCGGCCGAGGCGCTCGGCACCCGGGAGGAGCTTGGTCCCACCGGGGACCGCGACGGGGACCCGCAAATCGATTGAGGGCGTGAGACGATATGAGCGGTCGAGAAAGAGACATCGTTGAGAGGGAAGAAAATCCCGGTCTGACCCCGACATCGGTCGAGGATGGCCGGGAATCGGGATCGGGCAGATCGGGCTCTCCCGACACGGCCGGTTTCGCCGACACGAACGGGAACGGGAAAGAGCAGGAGGTCATACACGAGGCCGGCTCGCTTTTCATCCACTACCTCTTCAGCGCTAGCAAGACCGTTCAGGTCCACGACCTCAGCAACCGCGCGACGCAACGGGTCCTCGCCGATCTGATGGTCCCTCTACGAGAGCTCTTCGCCTCCGAAGGCGGGTTGAGCATCCGCGTCACGCCGGACTATATGTACATCAATGACGTCCGCCTCGTGATGGACTCCCACAACTTCGGCCCGATCATGTACATCATCGAGGCGTTGAGAGAGCGAGACATCGAGATCGTCGAGCTGCACCCGGACGTGACCCCGTCCGAGATCGGCGTGTTCCTGAAGGTATTCTTCGGAGAGTTGCCCGACGACGACATTTTCGGACAGCTGAGCGCACGCCTCTCCGATGCAAAGGTCAGCCACGTCAAGCTCATCCAGTGGATCGAGCGCGAGAGACACCTCACCGAGCACGCGGAGACGGAGAGAAACGTGCGAAAGGAAAGCAACCAGGTTTTCTTCCGTTCGTTGCTCCTCGTCGGAGAGGTGCTGCGCGGGATCGAACAGAAAAGGGTGATACAGGTACGAAAGGCCGAGAGGCTGACCCAGCAGATGGTGGACATCGTCCGGACGGATGAGTCGATCCTCGTGGGGCTGGCGAGCATAAAGGACTTCGATGAATACACGTTTGCGCATTCGGTGAACGTTTGTGTGCTGTCCATGCTCATCGGCGACCGTCTGCGTCTGTACAAGAACGACATCGCCCGTCTCGGAGTCGCCGCCCTTCTGCACGACATCGGCAAGATGTACGTCCCCCAGACCATTCTGAACAAGCCGTCGAGGCTCGAAGGCAAAGAATGGGATGTGATGAAGTACCACACGTTCTTCGGAGTCAAAGAACTCTCGAAAGTGAAGTCGCCGCGCGAGGTGGCCGACGGCATGTTCGCTGCTCTGCAGCACCACGTCCACTACAACGGCAGCGGGTACCCGACGAGACCGGGTGGGTGGGACCTCCATCTCTTCACACGGATCGTCACCATAGCCGACTACTACGACGCGATGACGACCCCGAGGATCTACAAGGTAGACCCGCTGACACCGGACAGGGCCCTCAGGTTCATTCTGGAAAGAAGCGGGCAGATCTTCGATCCGTTCATCGCCAAGGTGTTCATACAGGCGATCGGCATCTATCCCGTGGGCACCGTCGTTGATCTCGACTCGGACGAACGAGGAGTCGTGGTCAAACAGCACGACTCGAGCCGTTTCATCCACAGACCCGTGGTCGCCCCTATGCGTTTGGACGGTTCTTTCGACCCCCGTGGGGCGCTGTACGACCTTTCCGAGCGGGCCACCGGGTCACGGAGCTACCGCCGGACGATCGTCCGAACGATCTACGACGGCAACGCCGAGCGGGGCAAGGTGAAATTCTTCACCGCCGAATAATCTCCACTCAAAGTCCAGAGAATTTCGCACAAAGCCGCGTGGGTCCTGTCGGCCATCCGCCCGCTGCCGTGCTCGCTGTCTCACGGGATGGAGGGTGATCGCGGGCCCTCGATCCGCTTCGCTCGGCTTTCCGGCCCTACGGCCGGACGATCCTCGCTCGCTCCCGCGATCACCCTCCATCCCGTTCATGCCGGCGCGTATGACAATGTACTTCCAGCACAGGATACTAGTACCGTGGAAGCGTGGGATCGACGTCCTCCGCCCAGGCGAGCAGCCCCCCGCGGAGGTTCCGCACGCGGCTGAACCCCGCTCTCTTCAGAAACGCCACTGCGGCGGCGGACCGTTCGCCCCGCCGGCAGTAGACGACCGTGTCGCGCGAGGGGTTGAGTTCGCCCACACGGGTTGGAATTTCCGCGAGGGGAATCAGATATCCGCCGATGTGGCAGATCTCATATTCGCGGGGTTCACGGACATCGAGGAGGAAGATGTTCTCGCCTGCATCGATCCGGGTCTTGAGGTCTCTGGGACTGATCTCCGGGATTGCGGTGGAGGCTTCCACGGGTTGACCGCGTGCCCCGCAGAATGTTTCATAATCGACGAGCTTCCGAATCGTTTTGCCGGGTCCGCACACTGGACACGCCGGGTTTTTGCGGACCCTCAGCTCACGAAATGTCATCTTGAGCGCATCGACGAGAAGAAGCCGACCCGCGAGAATCTCTCCCGCGCCGAGGATGAGCTTGATCGTTTCGGCAACCTGTATCGAACCGATGATACCCGGGAGCACACCGAGAACTCCTGCTTCGGCGCAGCTCGGAGCACCCCCCGGCGGAGGCGGTTCGGGGTAGAGGCATCTGTAGCACGGACCGTTTGCGAACCCGAAGACGCTCGCCTGTCCTTGGAAGCGAAACACGCTTCCGTAGACGTCCGGTTTACCGAGGAGGACGCAGGCGTCGTTGATGAGATAGCGAGCGGGGAAGTTGTCCGTCCCATCGACGATGACGTCATAGCCGGCGAGGATCTCCAGAGCGTTCTCGCTCGTCAGCCGAGTCTCGTGAGCAAGGATATTGATCTCGGGGTTCAGATCCCTCAGACGCTCGGCGGCCGCTTCGAGTTTGGACCTTCCGATGTCCGACGTTCCAAACGTGATTTGCCGGTGAAGATTCGTCAGCTCGACGACATCGAAGTCCACGATGCCCAGCCGTCCCACCCCCGCTGCCGCGAGATAAAGCCCTGACGGGGCGCCCAGACCCCCCGCACCGACGAGGAGCACTCTGGCCGCCTTGAGCTTGAGCTGTCCCTCCAGCGACACTTCCGGCAGGATGAGGTGACGGCTGTAGCGGAGCATCTCCTCGTGACTGAGGGACGCGGGCAGCGAAGGGGCATCCGAACCGCGTTCTTTACTGGCAGAGGGAACGGCAGGGGCCGCATCGCCTTTTTCGGGCGGCGGCTTTCTCTCCGGCCCACGGACGTCTCTGTCGTTCACACCCATCATTCGCTCCTCGTTCCAGACGAATTCTAACATGCAGCGCGCTCTCCCGCAACTTTTTGGCTCTCAACGAGTTGAGAAATGCGGGCGCGGCGATGGCTCGAAAGATACCCCGTCCCGTCTCGCGGGACCGAGCGAACGGTCACAAAAGCCTGGAACTCCGGGGGGAGGTCCGGTATATTATACGGTACCGAACGGACGCGTTTACTTGAATTTAAGCCGCGTTGCGCGCTCCGTGTCGCGTCCCCGGAGGGATGGGACCCGTTTGGGTTCGGTGCTGTGGTCCCTCTGTGCGGAATTCGAACACTCCCAGAACCCGTCACCCCAGGGAAGGTGAGATCGAATGCAAAGGCTCTCGGGCAGCTTGGCTCTCGTTTGTGTCGTTGCCGTTCTTGTCTTTTCGGTGCTCGCCTGGGCTCAGGATCAGCCTCAGTCTCAGCCGACCGTTGTCATCGAAGAGATTCGCCACGACATGGGTGAGGTGTTCGAGCAGGACAAGTACATACACGT
>Ga0315286_10001177_pt1 | contig 23466 bp, 21 predicted proteins | sample YL17G10_0_MG_FD_205038 | JGI IMG/M metagenome (GOLD analysis project Ga0315286, IMG submission 205038) | Sediment microbial communities from Yellowstone Lake, YNP, Wyoming, USA - YL17G10_0 | ecosystem: Environmental > Aquatic > Freshwater > Lake > Sediment | place: USA: Wyoming | collected...
GCCGAAAAAGTCTTGGTGTCGGCGCCGTTCACGCTGAAGGACAAGGCGCGCCCCATGCCGGCCGATGCCGTCACCACCATCATGGGAGTGAACGGAAACGACTACAACCCGCGAGCGCACCGGATCGTCTCGGCGACCTCGTGCACGACCACCTGCCTCGCGCACATGATGCGTCCGCTCATCAACGCTTACGGGGCCCGCCGGATGCTGTCCGCCTCCATGGCGACGGTGCATGCCGCCACCGGCTCGCAGGAGGTGCTGGACCGGCTGCCCGCGGCTGGCAAGACCGACCTGCGCAAGAGCCGCAGCATCATGAACAACATCATCCTCACCTCCACCGGTGCGGCCAACGCCCTGCGGCTGGTCATCCCGGAGATGAAAGACATCCCCTTTATCGCGGAGTCGGTGCGGATTCCCACCAGCACCGGGTCGCTCATCATCCTGGTGGTCAACCTGCAGGAGGAGCCCGCCGGCCCGCGCATCGACCGGGCGCAGATCAACCGGGTCTATCGCCAGGCCGCGGCCGACAGCCCGGAAGGTTACCTGATTTACACGGATGAGCAGAACGTGTCGGCGGACATCATCGGCATGCCCCGCGCGGCCGCCATCATCGAAGGCCACGAAACCCACACCCGGACGGCGGAGGCCTGCGTCGACCTGGCGAAAGTGCCTGGCTTGGACGCAGGCCTGCTCGCGTCGATGAAGACCCAGGTGATCCACATCCCCGTGACCCAGGCGGTGATCTACGGGTGGTACGACAACGAAAACGGCAGCTACGTCCACATGCTGGGGGACCGGACGGTGTCGATCGCGGAAACGCTTTAACTGGGAGCTGAAAAACCGCGCCTCAGGCCGTGATCCGGCGTTGTGCGGCTTTTGCAAATGCTCACATATCTTTGAATATGCTGCGCTTTACAAAATGCCGCACGCCTTGTCTGACGGCCTGATGCTTGTTTTTCAACACCCTGCTAGAGGTGGTGCAGGCTGATTTCTAAAGCCACGAACTCCTCCGCAGAGAGCGTCTCCGCGCGCCGCATCGGGTCGATGCCGGCCCGGGCGAGCGCCACGGCGGCCGCGGCGGGGGGAAGGTTAAGACCCGATGCGGACAGGGCGTTTTTCAGGGTCTTCCGGCGCTTGCTGAAGGCGGCCGTGATCAGGCGGAACAGGCGCGCCTCGTCATGAGGCGGATACGGCCGGGGGGCCGTAAAGCAGATTTCGAGAACCTCCGAGTTCACTTTTGGCGGTGGGAAAAAGTTGTGGGCGTTCACGGCGGCCAGATGCCTCACCGAGGCGCAGTAGGTCAGCATGGCGGTGATCCGGCCGTAATCCCGGCCTCCGGGGCCGGCCGTGAGCCGCTGCGCCAGCTCCTTCTGGAACATGAGGACCGCGCGCGAGATCTGCTGGCGCGACTCGATCAGCTTGACCACGATCTGGGAGGAGATATTGTAGGGCAGGTTGCCGAATACGGTCAGCGGCCGGCCGGCCCCGCGGGCCAGTTCCGGGAGGTCCAGTGCGAGCGCGTCCGTTTCGATGATCGTGACATTCTGAATGCCGGCGGCGAGCAATTCGGCCCGCAGCAGCGGAACGAGGTTTCGATCCCGCTCGATCGCGGTGACGCCGCGGGCGGCGCGCGCCAGCGGGATGGTCAGGGCTCCCAGCCCCGCCCCGATTTCCAGGACCACCTCCTCCGGTAACACGCCGGCCCGCGCGACGATCATTTCCGCAACCGAAGGCTGTGACAGGAAGTTCTGCCCCAGTTGCCGGTGCGGGCGCAGTCGGTGGGCGGTCAGCAATGATCGGGGTGACGTCATGATGTCTTCACTTAACAGGAATCCGGCCGGCGATCAATTCATCTTCCGCTCCCTTTCGATCTAGATATTGCATGTCGAGTATTGCTTGACTTTTTCTCGCCGATCATTTAGCGTGCCTTCCAATTTACTTTAATTCACTGTCACCCCTACTGGAGGAGTAAACGTATGGCTAGGAAAAAAGGTAAGTCGATCAGCTTTGATGCCATGGTCAAGTTCTTTTTGCGCACCTATGAAATCCCCACCACGCGGGACGTCGACAAACTGATGGCCCGCCTGGCCCGCCTGGAAAGCCTGATTACCGCCGTCCCGGCGGCCGCCCCGGCCGGCCGCAGCAGGGGCGCCCGCCGCGGCAAAGGGGTCCCGGCGGCCGAAGCCGTCCTGGAGACCATCAAGCGCTCCAAGCAGGGCCTGAAGTTCGCAGACATCCAGACGAAGACCGGTTTCGCTGACAAGAAGATCCGCAACATCATCTTCCGACTGAACAAGCTCGGCAAGATCAAGCGGCACAGTCGGGGCGTCTACATCGCGATTGGCTGACCGCAACACTCGTCCGGCGGCGGGCGAACCGTGCTCGCCGCTGGGTGTGGACGCGGGTCGGAAATTAGCGGCCGGGACGCGGGGCGGCGAGAAGGCAGTTTAAACGCCCGCCCAGTTTCCCCTCAGGGCGGCCCCCTATCCTTCCCGCCTCGCTTGGCACCCGCTGCTCACGCACCGCTGCCCCGGTCACCCGCCACACCTGCGGCTGCAGCCGGAGGCCATCCGTATTCAAGGGGTCTTGCATGAATCCGTTCTCTGACGCCAGCAACCCCGGCCTGCGGGCCGGCGACGAGGTCCACGGCTATCGCGTGCGGCGCGTCGAGCACCTGCCCGAAATCCATTCCGTCTGCTACGAACTGGACCACCCCGCCACGGGCGCGAAGCACCTGCATGTCAGCCGGTCCGACCCGGAGAATGCCTTCGGCGTCATCTTCCGCACGGTGCCCCATGATTCCACCGGGGTGGCCCACATCCTCGAGCACACCGTGCTGTGCGGCTCGGAGCGATTCCCGGTGCGAGACCCCTTCTTCTCCATGCTCAAGCGCAGCCTGAGCACGTTCATGAATGCCTTCACGGCGTCCGACTGGACCATGTATCCGTTCTCCACCCAGAACCGCAAAGACTTCTACAACCTGCTCGACGTGTACCTGGATGCCGCATTTTTCCCGCGCCTGGAGGAAGTCAGCTTCAAGCAGGAGGGCCACCGCCTGGAGATCGACGGGGACGACCCGGATGCTTCGCCGCTGGTGTACAAGGGGGTGGTCTACAACGAGATGAAGGGGGCGATGTCCGCGCCGGATCAGGTCATGCTGCGCTCGATGATGAAGGCGCTCTATCCGGACACAACGTACGCCAACAATTCCGGCGGTGACCCGGCCGCGATCCCCGCGCTGACCTACGCACAGCTCAAGGAGTTCCACCGTCGACACTACCACCCGAGCAACGCCTTTTTCTACACCTATGGCGACCTCCCCTTGAGCGGGCACCTGGAGATCATCGGGCGGAACGTCCTCGCTCGCTTTCACGCCATCGACCCGGCGACCGGAGTGCCGCCGCAGCCGCGCTGGGCCTCGCCGCGCACCGCCAGCTGCCCGTACCCGTTTGCCCGGGGGGAGGATGCGACCCAAAAGCACCAAGTGAGCCTCGCCTGGCTCACGACGGACATCCGCGACACCCGCGAGGTGCTGGCGCTGTCGCTGCTCGAGCAGATCCTGCTGGGCAACGCCGCTTCCCCCCTGCGCAAGGCCTTGATCGACTCGGGCCTCGGGACAGCCCTCAGCGACGGCAGCGGCTACGACGCGGAAAACCGCGACACGCTGTTCGCCGCCGGCCTGAAGGACGTGGCGCTGCCGTCCGCCGAGCGGGTCGAGGCCATCATGGTCGACGTGCTCACGGGCCTGGCCGACCGCGGCGTCGACCCGGAGCTGGTCGAGTCGGCCATCCACCAGCTCGAGTTCCACCGCCGGGAGATCACCAATAGCCCCTACCCATACGGGATCAAGCTGCTGCTGGGCCTGACCGGAACGTGGATCCACGACGGCGACCCGCTGCGGGTGCTGAAGTTCGACGCCGACCTGGCCGACATCCGCCGGCAGGTCGAGCAGGGGGGCTTCTTCGAGCGGCAGCTGCGGCGATATCTGCTCGAAAACCCCCACCGGGTGCGGCTGACGCTCTCGCCCGACCCGGAGATGGCCGAGCGGGACGAGGCGCGGGTGCGGCAGGATCTGCAGCGCACGCGGCAGGGCCTGACGCCGGCCGATTTTGCGATGCTGAGACGGGACGCCGATGCGCTGCGCCGGCTGCAGGAGTCTGGGGAGAATGTCACCTGTCTGCCGACCCTGGAGCGGCAGGACATCCCGCCGGATGTGCCAGTCGTTCCCGCCCACGCGGCGGAAGCGGGCGGCCGGGTGGTGTACTACGACCAGGCCACGTCCGGCATCGTCTACATCGCCGCGGCCGCCGGAAGCGGCAATCTGCCGCCGGAGCTGAGCGGCCTGGCGCCCTTCTTTTGCCATGCCTTTTCCCGGATTGGGACAGCGCTTCGGGATTACAGCGAGATGGCGCGGCGCATCGACGCGGTCACGGGCGGGGTCGGGCTCGCCGTCCAACCCCGCACCGGCTTCGACGGGGCGGGCGACTGCATTCCCTTCGTTGCCCTGAACGCGAAGAGCCTGCGGCGCAACTTGGACCCGATGGCGGAACTCCTGGCGGAGCTTTTGGGACGCTACGACTTTTTCGATCGGGGCCGTCTGAAGAACCTGTTGCTCGAATACCGGTCCGGCCTGGAGTCCGCGGTGGTCCACAACGGCCACCGGCTGGCCATGTCGCTGGCCGCGCGGCATTTTTCGGCCGCCAGCGCCCTGAGCGAAGCCTGGAGCGGGGTTCACCAGCTGCTGGCGGTGAAACGCCTGACCGAGGATCTCTCCGAAGAGCGCCTGACCGATGTGGCGGCCCGGCTCGACGACATCGGCAAGCGGGTGTTCAGCCGTGCCAATTTCCGGATGGCCGTCATCGGCGAGACGGCCGCCATATCCGCCGCCCGGCCGCGCGTCGCGGACCTTACGGCTGCGCTCTCCAATGCGGCCGGCGCCGGCTTCACGCACCCGCCCGCGCCGGTCCCCGGGACCAGGATCCGGGAGGGATGGAGCACGGCCACGGCGGTCAACTTCGTCGCCGCCGCCTTTCCCGCCGTGCGCCTGGAGCACGCGGATTCGCCGGCCCTGGCGGTGATCGCCAAGATGCTGCGCTCGCTTTACCTGCACCGCGAAATCCGCGAAAAGGGCGGGGCCTACGGTGGCTTTGCGGTGTACAACTCCGAGGACGGGGTCTTCAGCCTCGCCTCCTACCGCGACCCCCGCATCGCCGCGACGCTCGAGGTGTTTCAAGGGGCGGGCGACTTCATCGGCTCGGGAAAGTTCGATGACACGGATGTGAAGGAGGCCGTCCTGCAGGTCTGCGCGGAAATCGACAAGCCCGACCCCCCGGGGCCGGCCGCACGCAAGGCCTTCTACCGTGAGATCATCGGCCTGTCGGATGAGCTGCGCCGCCGCTTCAAGCGGCGACTGATCGGTCTCACCCGCGGCGAGGTGCGCGAGGTGGCTGAACGCACCTTCGGGACAGGGCTATCGGATTGCTCGGTGGCGGTGGTCGGCAGCGAGGAGTCGCTCCGGGAAGCCAATACCCAGCTGGCAGAGCCGCTGGAGCTGTTCAAGATCTGACGCATCGTCGATGAGCGGCCAAGGGCCTTGAGGAGCGTCCCTGCTGCGCAGGAACTCGAGGAACGCTGCGCTTAAGGCAAGATTTCTTGCCTCGAGGTCCGTGAGGCCGCTCCTAAAGCCCATTCTGGGGCGCTCCTAAAGGCCTGTAAGGCCGCTCGTCTCTACTTCTTTTCTACCATTTTCTTCAGCTGCTTCAGGGTCTCGTCGGGCATCTTGAAGGAGTGCTCGGCAGCGGGGAACTTCACTTCCAGCACCTCCTGCTTGTAGGCCTTCAGGGCGTCCAGAATGACCGGCCGGATTTTCGTGTACTGCTTGACGAACTTGGGCACGAACTTGTCGAAAAGGCCGACCATGTCGTGGGTCACCAGCACCTGGCCGTCTACGTCCGGGCCCGCACCGATGCCGATGACCGGCACCTTGACCGATGCGGCCACCAGCTTTCCGAGGGGTGCGGGCACGGCCTCCAGGATGATCGAAAACGCCCCGGCATCTTCAAGGGCCTGAGCATCATCGATGATCTGCTTGGCCGCGGAGGCGTCCTTGCCCTGCATCTTGAAACCGCCCAGGGCGCTGGCCGTCTGAGGGGTCAGGCCGATGTGCCCCTGGACCGGTATCCCGGCCTTGACGATGGCTTCGACGGTCGGGGCGAAGTAGGTGCCCCCCTCCAGCTTGACCACGTCGCAGCCGCCTTCCTTCATCAGGCGGCCGGCGTTGGTGATGGCCTCCCGGATCGAGGTGTTGTAGCTCATAAACGGCATGTCCCCCACCACGAGAGCGGTCTTGCAGCCGCGCATGACCGCCTGGGTGTGATGGATCATGTTCTCCATGGTGACGGCCACCGTTCCCGGCAGGCCCATGACGACCATACCGAGTGAGTCGCCCACCAAGACGATGTCCATCCCGGCCTCGTCGGCCATCAGCCCAAAAGGGTAATCGTAGGCCGTCATCATGACGAGTTTGCGCTTTTCTTCCTTGGCTTTCTGAATGTCCAAGATGGTGACCTTGGGTCTGCTCATTGCTTTGCTCTCCCTTCGCATGGGTTCAGAGTGTTTCTTTCATGAGTCCATTTCCATCATTCAGCCAGCAGGCCATCGAGTGGCCCGGGGTCGCGGGCGCTAATACCGGTTTTTCCACGCGGCAGCGTTCGAAGGCGTAGCGGCAGCGCGGGTGGAAGGTGCAGCTCGCCGGAGGGTCGGTCGGGCTGGGGACATCCCCTTCCATGGCGAACTGCCCGGTCTTGCGATGGGGGTCCGGCAGGGGTACTGCCGACAGCAGGGCTGCGGTGTACGGATGGCGCGGCGCGCGGCTGAAACTCTCCGTCGGGGCCAGTTCGACGATCGAGCCCAGGTACATCACCGCGATGCGGCTGCAGATGTGCTCGACCACGCTCAGGTCGTGGGAGATGAACACATACGAAAGCCGAAACTCCTCCTGCAGGTCTTCCAGGAGGTTGATGACCTGGGCCTGGATCGACACGTCGAGAGCGCTCACGGGTTCGTCCGCCACGATCAACTCCGGCCTGACGCACAAGGCGCGGGCGATGCCGATGCGCTGGCGCTGGCCGCCGGAAAATTCATGGGGGTATTTGTCCAGATCCGCCTCGCGCAGACCGACCTTGTCCAGGAGGGCCTTGGCCGTTTCACGCCGCTCGGCGCGAGGTGGACGCTGCCCGGCCCGCAGCGGTTCGGTGATGATCGGCTCCACTGTCATGCGGGGATCCAGGCGGGAGTAGGGGTCCTGGAAGATGATCTGCATGCGGCGGCGCAGGCGTCCCATGTCCTTGCGGCTCAAGGCCGTCAGGTCCTCTCCGTCGAACTCGATGCGTCCGCCGCTGGGCTCGATCAGGCGCAGGATCATGCGGCCGATGGTGGTCATGCCGCAGCCCGACTCCCCGACGATCCCCAGGCTATCGCCGCAATTAAGCTCGAAGCTCACCCCGTCCACCGCGCGGGCGACACCTTCCGGGGTGTGGAAGCTGACCGAGAGGTCCTCGATGCCGAGCAGGCTTGCGCTCATTTCAGGCGGTCCTCACCCAAGTAATGCAGGGCGGTCAAGGCATAGATCTTCACGGTTTCCACCAGCTGATCCAGATCGACCCATTCGTCCCGCTGGTGTGGGACCTGGCGGTCGCCGGCGCCCATGGTGACGATGGGGATGTGCTTGAGGGCCCACAGGAAGGTGCCATCGGTAGCGCCGGGCACCCCGCCGTAAACGGGCTCGGAGCCGGTGACGGTGCGGGTGGCCCAGGCGGCCGCCTGCACGATGGGGTCCTCAGGCGCGGTGCGCGTGCACGGGCGGTCCGTGAGTATCGAAAGGTCGATGCCCAGATCGCAGCGGCGCGCGATGCCCAGCAATCGGTCGTAGGCGTGGTAGTGCGCGCGGCAGCGGCGCTCCACATCGCGGGCCAGTTCTTTCAGGTCGTTGACGATAACGGGATGAGACTGGCGCGGGACCGTGCGGATGTCGACCAGGATGCGCGATTCCCCTGGCACCACGTTGAGCTGCGGTGTGCCGCCGGCCGGCGCCTGGATGACGGTGGGCGTGAAGCTCGGCCACCCGAGGTGGTCGTCCCGGCCGAGCCGGCTGGCGGCAGCCGACTCCAGCCGGTGCAGCCCCTGGATCAGGTCCGCCATGGCCGGTGCCGTGTTCAGCCCGGAGAGCGGCATCGCGCCGTGGCACATCTTCCCGGCGAGCTGAAAACGCGCCCGCAGGGCACCCTTCTGGCTCGTGCAGATCATCCCGTCCTGGGGTTCGCAGATGACCGCCGCGGTGACCGCGTCGGCGTGCCCGCGGTCGATGAAATGCCGCACGCCGAGCATCTGGTCCTCCTCGTCGCATAGCACGCCGCCGACGACGGTGCCCGAAAGCGGGACCTCGGAGCGCCTCAGGGCCGCCATGGCGACCAGCATGGCCGCGAGGTTCCCCTTGGTGTCGTTGGTCCCCCGCCCGAACATCTGGCGGCCAACGATTTCGGCGCCGAAGGGGTCATGCGTCCAGGCGGATACATCCCCGGGAGTCACCACATCCGTGTGGCCCTCGAACATGAGGGTGCGTGGCCCGGGGCCGGCCGCATGGGTCACGATCACGTTGGGCCGCCCGGATGCCACCGGTTCCAGGCTGACCTGCAGGCCGTGTTGCTCGGCCCAGCGCGCCGCGTGCTCGGCCGCCGGCTGCTCGCTCGTTCCGGCGGCCGGGTCCCAGACCGAGTTGATTTTCACCAATGCGGCCGTGAGATCGATGACGTCGTCGGGATCGATGGCACGCAGCACGTGTTCGATCAGTTTCTGGGAAATCATCAGCACTCCATGCTCACCGCCCGCTGCGCGCTGCGGTGAGAAATAACGTTGATGGGCGGCAGTCTCTCAGAGTAAAACATGACCGGGAAAAATGTAAAACGAGCCTTATCGTATTCTGACCATTCTCGGATCCAGAGTGTCCCTCAACCCATCACCCAGCAAATTGATACCGAGCACCGCCCAGGCGATCGCAACCCCCAGGAATATTGCCATCCAGGGCGAGGTGGACATGAAGGTCTGGGCGTCGTTCAGCATCCGGCCCCATGAGGCATGGGGCGGTTGGGTGCCCAGGCCCAGATAGCTCAGCCCGGCTTCGGCCAGGATCGCCACCGCGAACTGGATGGTCCCCTGAATGATGAGCGACGAGAGGATGTTCGGCAATACATGGCGCCAGGTGATCGACCACTCGCTGATGCCGCTCACACGGGCGGCCGCGATGAACTCCTTCTCCCACACCCCCCCGGCGACCATCGTGGAAAGGATGAACCCGATGGTGAAGTTTTTGTTGCGGAAGAAGCGTTTCATTTCAATTTGATCCTCGGATCGACAAACGCGTAGGCCAGATCCACGACAAAGTTGATGAGCATCACGGCCGCGGCCATGAAGAGAACGATGTCCCGCACCACCGGGAGGTCGCGCTGGCCGATGGCACTGAAGACCAGCCGCCCCAGCCCCGGAAGGAAGTAGACATTCTCGATGATGATCGCTCCGGCCAGCAGCTGCCCCAGTTGGAGACTCATGATGGTCAGGACCGGGATCAGCGCGTTGCGAAGCGCGTGGTCATAGACGACGGTCCTCTCCGTGAGCCCCTGGGCCCGCGCGGTGCGGACGTAATCCTCGCCCAGCACTTCCAGCATGGAGGAACGCGTGAGCCGCGTCAGGATCGATGCGCGGATGACGCCCAGGGCAAAAGCCGGCAGCAGCGCCCTGAACGATCCCCAGAAATCGACACTCCAGCCCGGGAAGCCCCCCGCTGAAAACCACCCCAGCTGCACCGAGAACAGCAGGATCAGGAGGATCCCGAACCAGAACTCCGGGGTCGCCAGGCCGAGTTGGGTGAAGCATCAGAGTCTTTCGAGATCGCCAAAAGCCACCATTCCGGCCATGGTCCGCGCGGTCAGGATCGCGCGGATGATCGCCCGCGCCGCGCAGTCGGCCGCCGCATGGCCGATCTCGTTGACGGCTTGGGCCTCACCGGCGGAGAAAACACCCGCTGTTTCCGGCAGCGGTTTGCGGCAGGTCGCCAGGCAGAAAATGGTATCGCCGTCGAACATGGTGTGGGCCGGCCGAATGGCCCGGGCCAGGCCATCGTGGGCCATCTGCGCCACCTTGAGCGCCTGGACCTTGGTGAGGACGGCATCGGTTGCCACCACGCCGATGGTGGTGTTGCGGGCCGGCCCGCCGGGCAGCTGGGGCGGCAGTTTCACCGCGCGCCGCCCCGGATCCCCGAACTCACCGGCGAGTTCAAGCCCGATCTCCCAGAGCCGGCCGGTCGTCGGGTTGACTACCGTCCCGTGGGAATTCACGGCCATCAGGGCCGCGACGGTGAGGCCCGCATCGAGGACCTGACTGGCCGACCCCAACCCGCCCTTGATGCTGTGAGCCAGCGCGCCGGTCCCGGCCCCGGTGCAGCCCAAGACGATGGGGCCGGAGGCCGCTGCGTCGCAGGCGCGGCGGCCCCAATCGGGCCCGACCGGCGGCACGAACTGCGGGCCGCGGCCAAGATCGTAGAGTACTGCCGCCGGGACGATCGGGGCCACCTGCCCCCCGCCCAAAGGGAAACCCAAACCCCGTTCGGCCAGCCAGTGGACCACTCCGTCGGCTGCGGCCAGGCCGTACACCGAACCGCCGGACAGGACCACGGCCTGCACCTTTTCCACCAGGTTCACCGGCGAGAGTAGGTCGGTTTCACGCGTGCCCGGGGCGGCCCCGCGTACATCCACCGCGCCGGTCGCACCCTCGGGGCAGACAACGACCGTGACGCCGCTGACGGCGGCCGTGTCCGTGTAGTTGCCGACCAGTATCCCCTCGACGTCCGTCAATCCATTGAGCTTTCCGGGAGCCGACAATATTACCTCCTTTCAGTTTCCGGGGCATATTACCGAATCCATCCCATCGCGGCAACCGTATTCCAGCGGCGTGCCGATAGAACACAATTATGTTGACGGATAGCGCCTCCTTAGGCTAAAAATTCAAGTTTATGCAATGGCAGAAATAACATTATCAGAAATCTGAAGGGACTCCCCGTCAACATGATTCAACTTATTCGCGGCTTCAAGGACATCCTGCCGGGCGAAGTGGAACTCTGGCAGAGGATCGAGCGCGAGGCGAGAGGGCTTTTCGAGAATTTCGGGTTCCGGGAGATTCGGATCCCGATCATGGAGAAGACCGAGCTCTTCAAGCGCAGCATCGGCGAGGACACCGACATCGTTGAAAAGGAGATGTACACCTTCGCGGACCGCGGCGGCGACCTGGTCACCCTGCGGCCCGAGGCCACGGCCTCCATCGTGCGCGCCTACATCCAGCACAAGCTCTACTCGCCCGACCCGGTCCAGCGGCTGTACGTGATCGGCCCGATGTTTCGCCGCGAGCGGCCTCAGAAAGGCCGCTACCGGCAGTTTTACCAGATCGACGCCGAGGTGCTCGGCGTCAAATCGCCGTTGGCGGACGCTCAATTGATTTATCTTCTATTGCTGCTTCTTGAGCGGCTCAAGGTCGTCGGAGCGGAGGCCCATATTAATTCTCTGGGTTGCCAGGCCTGCCGTCCGGATTTTCGCGCCGCGCTGCAGAAGCTGCTGGCATCGGTCGGGGACCGGCTTTGCGAGGACTGTACTCGACGCAAGGACCGCAACCCTCTGCGTGTACTGGATTGCAAGGTACCGGCCTGCCGGGAAGCCTTAAGCGATGCGCCGGCGATTGTCGATTACCTCTGTGCTGATTGCCGCAAGGACTTTGACGAGTTGCAGGCCGCGCTGACCTCTCTCGGCATCACCTACATCCTCGACAAACGCCTGGTGAGAGGCCTGGACTACTACACCCGCGCCACCTTCGAGATCCAGACCGGCGAGCTGGGGGCCCAAAGCGCGGTTGCCGGCGGCGGCCGCTACGACAAGCTCGTCAAAGAACTCGGGGGCCCCGACCTGCCGGCCACGGGGTTTGCCATCGGCTTTGACCGCCTGGCCGAGATCGTCGGCCTGCAGGCCGGCGATTACCAGCCGCGGCCGGAGGTCTTTCTGGCGGCTCTCGGAGAGCGCAGCCGGGCCCTGGCGTTTGAGTGGTGCTGCCGTTTGGGACGGGAAGGCCTCCGGGTGGAGATGGAGCTCGGCGACAAGGGTCTGAAAAGCCTGATGAAGAGCGCCGACCGGCTGGGTGCGGCTCAGGTCCTCATGATCGGCGACAAGGAACTCGAAGAAAAGGTTGCCATCCTGCGCAACATGCAGACCAAGGAGCAAATCCCGGTGCCGTTCGGCACCCTGATGGAGACCGTGCGTCACCTGACGAAAAGGCATTGAAGCTCGCAGAGTTGTTTTACGATAATGGAAGGAGCAAGGCGTGGCAGACAAACTAGGCGACATGCGTAGAACCCATAGCTGCGGGGAGCTCGGGGCGGCGGAGGTCGGCAGGGAAGTGGTGCTCATGGGATGGGTGCTGCGGCGGCGCGACCACGGGGGCGTGATCTTTGTCGACTTGCGGGATCGCGAGGGCATCACGCAGGTGGTGTTCAACCCCGAGATGGCGCCGGAGGTGCACGCCAAGGCCCACGTCATCCGCAGCGAGTTCGTGCTGGGGGTGCGAGGCCGGGTCAGACACCGGCCGGAGGGGATGGTGAACCCGAATCTGACCACCGGCGCGATCGAGATCTTGGTGTCCGAGTTGAAGGTCCTGAACCCGGCCCAGAACCCGCCTTTTCTGGTCGAGGACAACGTGGATGTCTCCGAAGCGACACGCCTCAAGCACCGCCACGTCGACCTGCGGCGGCCCCGCCTGCAGCGCAATCTCATGCTGCGGCACCAGGCCGCGGCCAGCGTGCGCGCCACCCTGAACGGGCTGGGCTTCCTGGACCTCGAAACGCCCTTCCTGACCCGCAGCACGCCGGAGGGCGCCCGGGACTACCTGGTGCCGAGCCGCGTCAACCCGGGGATGTTCTACGCGCTGCCCCAATCGCCGCAGCTTTTCAAACAGCTGTTCATGATTTCCGGCTTCGACCGATACTACCAGATCGTGCGCTGTTTCCGGGACGAAGACCTGCGCGCCGACCGCCAGCCGGAGTTCACCCAGATCGACCTCGAGATGTCCTTCGTGGGCGAGGAGGACGTGATGGGAGTGGCCGAGGGCCTGATGGCGGCACTCTTCAAGCACATTCTCGACCTCGACCTCACGACCCCCTTCCCGCGCCTGTCCTACGACGAGGCCATGGGGCGCTACGGCCTCGACAAGCCGGACACCCGCTTCGGGCTCGAGCTGAAAGACATCTCGGACATCGTGGCCGGGTCCGGTTTCAAGGTGTTTGCGGAGGCCGTGGGCAAGGGCGGTATCGTCAAGGCCCTGAACGCCAAGGGCTGCAGCGATCTTTCGCGCAAGGAGATCGATGACCTCACCGCATTTGTGGCGGTCTACCGGGCGAAGGGCATGGCCTGGATCAAGGTGCGCGAGGACGGCTGGCAGTCGCCCATCGCCAAGTTCTTCACGGACGCGGAAAAACAGGCCCTGGCTGAGCGGATCGACATGCAGCCCGGGGATGTGGTCTTCTTCGTGGCCGACCAGGCCGCTGTCGTGCACGATTCCCTCGGGCAGCTGCGCAACCATCTGGGGCAGAAGCTCGGCCTGATCGATACGAAACGGTTCAACTTCCTCTGGGTGACGCGCTTCCCGATGTTTGAATACGACGAGGCTGAGAAGCGCTACCAGGCCCTGCACCACCCCTTCACCGCACCGCTCGAAGAGGACTATGAAAAGCTCGAAACGGCACCGCTTACGGTGAAATCCCGCGCTTACGACTTGGTGCTGAACGGGTTCGAGGTGGGCGGCGGCAGCATCCGCATCCACCAGCGCGAGCTCCAGGAGCGGATTTTCAAGACCCTCGGCATGGACCCGGAGGGGTATACGGAAAAGTTCGGTTTCCTGCTCTCCGCCCTGGATTCCGGGGCGCCGCCCCACGGCGGCATTGCGTTCGGGCTGGACCGCCTGATGATGCTGCTCTGCGGCGAGAGCTCCATCCGGGACGTGATCGCGTTCCCCAAAACCCAGAAGGCCGCTTGCCTGCTGACCAGCGCGCCATCCATCCCGGCCCAGGCCCAGTTGGACGAGCTGTTTATCCGGATCAGCCAGACGGCCAAACCGTAACGCGTTGGCTTTCCGGGCGCATGCGGGGCAGCCGGGCCGTTCCGCCGGACGTCTTTTAAAAATTGTGTTGACAGAAAAACGGTTATCGAATATTTTTTTAAAGTTTTACGATCCCCGATAGCTCAATCGGCAGAGCGGGTGGCTGTTAACCACTAGGTTGCAGGTTCAAGTCCTGCTCGGGGAGCCAGACATATCCGGGGCCGGTTTTGCCGGCCTCTTTTTTTTAGGGGGGTGCCAGGCATTTTCAGCGGACCTGATTTCAGCGGCATCCGCAACCTGCCGTTTTGTGACATAACCGAATCGACGGCAATAAATTCCGCGGCGGACGGAAAACCGTCTGCCAACATACCGATGTGTAAGCAGGGCCCGCGCGCGGAAAACCGCGCCGTAAAGCCTAACTGAATGATTTTTTTATAGATCGCTGCATGAATGCATTGTTGGCACTGGGTTTGCATTGTTTAAATCTCGAAACACCGGTGGGATCAAAAAAAGGTTGACACCGTCCCGACCGTCAGGCTAAAAGTAAAGCTTCGGGCATGCCACAGCGTGGGAGGCAGTTGACGCTCCCGGTTGCGGCAGGCACGGGGGCAAGGGTTACATCCCATCGGGCGGCGGATTTCCGCCGAAAGCCATTCGGAGGGCGCCAGGCGCAAGGTAGCAACTGCGCCAGTTCGGGACGATACGTTCAAGTACCGAGGTTGGAAACTTTGATCGACGCACATCGCGCATCGCCTTACGAACTTGTGTTCGCGAAACTTTCCGGGTTGTCCAGGGGCAGTGGGCTAATTCTGGCCAGCTGCCTTTTTGTGTGGGTTCATTTTGCGGGGCAGGCATTCGCCGCCCCGGATAATCCGTCAGAAACGGATCCGCCCAGTTGCGCGGTCGTCAATAAGACGCCGGCTAAGACCAAACCCCAAGTGCAGGCGCCGGCCAAGGCCAATCCCCCGGCGCAAGCCCCTTTAAAAACCAAGACCACCGCCGCCTCCAAAGGTAAGCCCAAATCCGGAACTAAAGCAGCTGTCGCCGCGAAAACAGTCGCCAAGGCCCAGGCCATCACGGCGGAGATTTCCCCGGCCCTGCCGGAAAACCTTGAAAATGAAATCAGCAAGTTTTTTGGAATCAGCTACCGCCTGGGGGGGGAAGGCCCCACGGGTATCGACTGTTCGGCCCTGGTCAAGAAAGTGTATTCCGACGTGTTCGGGATCAGCCTGCCGCGCAGTTCCTCTGAACAAAGCCGGCTTGGAAGTTTAGACACGGTTGCCCGCGATGAACTCAAGACCGGGGATCTGGTCTTCTTCGGTCAAAACCGCAAACAGGTCAATCACGTCGGGATGTATCTCGCGGGCGGGCACTTCCTGCACGCGGCGCGCAGCGAAGGGGTCACGATCTCCAAGCTCGACGAAAGCTATTGGAAATCGCGTTTCATGTTCTCCAAGCGCTTCCGCGGCCTGGAGACGGTTGAGGAACCGGAAGACGTTATGGGTTTTGAGAAAGACCTGGCGCGGGATTCGGCCTCCTTTGCGTTCTCCAACTTCGGCGCCGGCGGCATGCTCAGCACCCTGGAAGCGGGCGTCCGGGTGAACGACTCCCTGGAGTTGGCCCTGAGCGGCTTTTTCCAGAGAGCGCTCCTGGACAGCGACCCGTCCGCGGACAGTTTAACGGTCGTATCCTCGACGCTCTCCGAGCCGAAAGAATCAGAGAGCGGTTTCCGTCTTGCCGCCATCCTGTCGCCGTCGGAATGGTTCAAACTGACCCCGTCGGTGACCCAGATCGACAGTGCCGGTGAACGTTCCGGACGCGAGCGCGATCAACGTCAGAAGATCGGCCTGGAGTCCTGGATGGTCCTGCCGTCCACCAAAATGGCCGTTTTCATGGGCGCCCATGCCAGCAACCAGGAAAACCTGCTCCAGAACCCCACGGCGGTGTCACCGGACTGGCAGACACTCAACTTCGCCCTGGGGCTGCATTACACGTTGTCCGACTCGCTGCGCCTCTCCCTGTGGGGCACGCACGCGTACGCTCCGGACGCGAAACCGGGGGAGGACCCTGCCCGGCGCAGCAACGTCCTGGAAGACGTGGGGATCCAGTTGGACATCAAGTTCTGATCCCGCCCCCGCCGATCCTCGCATGACCCGGTCGTGATACATGCCGTGAAGCGGCCCAGAACCTGTTGAACCCGCTTGACCCCAACCTGATTTCCCGGTTTCCACGACGCCATGCCCTTCCCGCCTGATCCATAGCTATAATCTATTCCACGCAAAGATATCATCAAATCAAACGATTTGATTTTAGACTTCTGTCTATCCTACGATCAACTCGTCAGGCGGCAGGTGTGAATGCCGATGGCGGGCCGGTTGCCCCATCACCTTTACTGGTGCCGATATTGTCGGTCCACGGTGCCGGTCAGCATGTCACACGTATTTCAACGAGCCAAGATAAGGAGATTTCAAGATGGGCAATTGGGTCAAGATGAAGTCGGCGTGGATCATTCTGGGTGCTTTCGTTCTGTTGAGCGCCGGCGCCGGAGTGGCTGCGGACAAGTTCGAGGATGAGTTCACCTTCGAGAAGATTGCCATCGGCATAGTCAATCAGACGAAGTCCGGCGGCTACAAGCTGGTCGGCACCGAAGAGCTGAAGGGCTGGATCGATGCCAAGAAGGAGATGCTGATCATCGACACCATGCCCTACGAGGACAGCTACAAGAAAGAGCACGTGCCGGGCGCCAAGCAGTTCCTCTTCCCCATTCCGGACATGAAAACCTGGGACCCGCAGGAGACCGCGGGCAAGACCGAGCAGGATTTCGTGCAAGTGCTGGGGCCCGACAAGAACAGGCTGATCGTGATCTACTGTGGCTTCGTCAAGTGTACCCGCAGCCACAATGGCGCAATGTGGGCGGTCACGAACGGCTACGCCAACGTGTATCGCCACCCCGGCGGGATCTTCGCCTGGAAGGGTGCCAAGTATCCCACCGAAGAGGTCAAGTAAGAAAGCCCGGTGGGAGTTCATCATGAAAAAATCAGTGGATCTCTCCTTGCGCACAGCCGATCCGGGTTTTTGATCACCTATGACACGCCGGCCGGCGGTCTCCTCAACGCCGTCGCCCGGCGCATGGGATGCCGTCTGCACTGAAACGACGCCATCCATTTCACCAATGAGCCCACCAATCGGTGCCGCTTACTCCGACGAGAGCCGGGTGTCGCCCGCGATGAACGGCGTGCAGCGCACGGCGACGCTTCCCTTCTTCACCCAGATCCGCACCATGGTCAGGGTGTTGCCGTCCATGTCCGCGATGCTCGGGAGTTCCTCCGCAAACGCGACGTCGGATTTCTCGAACTCGAAGTAGAAGGTGTTGGCGCTGTAGGGGTCGGCCACCAGCACGATCTTGTCCGGGGCATCGGGGTGCTTGCGGGGGCTCCCGGCGAAGGAAACGTTTTCCATCCGCAGCGCGCGGATGTCTTTCGGCCGGCGATAGGCCTGGACCGGAAAGGAAACAGCCTCTTGTAGGGGATTCGTCTTTTGCATGGCTCAACCTCTGGCGGATGGTTGGAAAACCGGGAAAAGCGTGTTACACATCCGGTCACAACGTCAAACCAACCTGCCGCTGCGCGGCACGGGAGTTGATCGTTCTTTATGGGCCTGACGCGTTGCGCTCCTCACGTTCCGCAGGAACGCTCCTCAAGGCCGTGGGGACTGCTCCTATCGCCGGCGCGCGGCGACCCCATTCATAGCGAAGGTTTTCTCGATATGCAACCGCTCACCGGTTCCCAGGCGAAATACCTGCGCGGCCTGGCGCATGGCCTCAATCCGGTCGTGTTCGTCGGGTACAAAGGCGTTACACCGGCCGTGCTCGATTCCGTCCACGAGGCGCTCGACGCGCACGAGCTGATCAAGCTCAAGTTCATCGATTTCAAGGACCGGCAACTGAAAGCGGGGTTGGCCGCCGAGATCGAGGCGAAGACCGACAGCCGCCTGGCGGGGCTGATCGGGCACACCGCCATTTTCTACCGCCAGCAACCGGACGCTGAAAAGCGCCGGATCACCCTCCCGGGCAACCTACGCCCGTCCGCGGCATCAACCGGCTGAAAAACCGGAGCGTCCTTACGGCCCTGGTTTGCCGGAGTTGCCTACCGCCTTTACGAGGATCACGAGCCGCTGGCCGGGCTGAATGGGCTTTTTCGCTTCCAGGCGGTTCCACCCCACGATGTCCGCCACGGACACGTTGAAGCGCTCGGCGATGGCCGTGAGGGTGTCCGCCTCCCTGACCACGTAAACGATCGCATCCCCCTTGTCGTTCGCCGGGGGCGTCAGCTGCGCCAGGCGCTCGATCAACCCGCTGGCCGAACCCGCGGGCACCAGGATACGGTGCTGCCCCGGGGCCAGACGGTAACCGCGGATTTCCGGGTTCAAGTCCTTGATGATCTTGACGGAGGTGTTGGCCGCCTGGGCGACGGCGAGCAGCGGTGTCTCCCGGGCGATGTCCAGCGCGATGCGCTCGGACGGCCGCGCCGGGAAGATGTCGTCGGGCCTCAGGTGAAACCCGTAGCGGCCGGGGTCGGACAGGATGGTCTTCGCCGCGAGGATCCGGAACACGTAGCGCTGGGTTTCCAGGGACAGGTACAGGCGGTAGTAATCGCCGCTGCCCTGGGTGGCGATCTCTTTGCGCAGCCCGTTTTCGCCCATATTGAAGGCGGCGACCGCGAGCGTCCAGGACCCGAACATCTCACGCAGCTCCCGCAGATATACCAGTGCGGCCTCGGTGGCGGCCAGCAGGTTGCGGCGCTCGTCTTTTTCCGGGTCGATCGTGAGGCCGTATTTGCGACCGGTGGGTTCGATGAACTGCCAGAACCCCATGGCGCCCCTGGGCGATCCGGCGTGGGGCCGGAGCGCGCTTTCCGCCACGGCGACGTATTTCAAGTCCTGCGGCAGGTTATGCTGGCGTAGGGCCGCCTCGATCGGCGCCAGGTACTGGCCGGAGCGTTTGATCCACATGATCACCTGGGGCGCGTCCCACAACACCAGGAGCATTTCCCGTTCCATCCGCTCGCGCACGTCCGGGTCTTCGAGGGGGACCGGCTCCCCGCAGAAGTCGAGCGGGCCTCGCACGCGGGCCGCCTCGATCAGGGGCGTGAAATCGAGGGGCGGGCCGGTATAACCGGGCTGCGCCACGGCGCTTGCGGCCATCACGGCCACGGCCAGTGCGGCGGTGAACGGAATCTTCAGACACGTGCGCATGGTGCCGGCCTCGACCCGGTTCAGGCCCGCACGGCGCTGTAAATGGTCCACGCCCCCACGACCAGGAAGAAGATGCCGGCGCCGATCTTGATGGTGGCCGGCGAGATGAGGCGGCTCACCCCGGCCCCGAGCATCACGGCGATGAGGGAGCTCAACACCAGTGCACCGGCAGAGCCCAGGAAGACCGAGAGCCGGGAGTCGCAGTCGGCCGAAAAACAAAAGGTCGCCAGTTGAGTCTTGTCGCCCAGCTCGGCCAGGAAAACCATTCCGAACGTGGTCAGCAGAAGCTTTAAATCCATAATGCCCCTTCAGGTGGATAGTGGCTCATGAGGTCATTTGTAATTAGACATGGTGGAAGATTTTTCATGTTCCAGCCGCCGATCGATATTCTGCTTGTACCGTGTGCCTTGAGCCGCATTCATAGCCTCCTCATAAACTCCGGCTTCAAGGCGATGTCTCCGGCCAGCGCCCGGTCGATCAGCTCCAGCACGGCGGTCTTGTCTTTCGGCAGCCGGGCCGCGATCGGCAGGTAGTTGGAGGCATGGTTGGCATGAAAGAGCCCCTGGGAGAGGCAGGTTTCGGCGATCATCGTTTTCAGTTCGGTCAGCATCTCCGCGGGCTCGAGCAGGGGGAACCGTCCCGCCCGGTGGTCTTCGTAAAGCGGTGTTCCGGGGATGAGCATCAGGCTGAGCGCGCCCACGTAGTCCGGGTCGATGGCGGACAGCACCCGCCCGGTTTCACGCGCGTGGACGAGGGACTGCTCACGGCCCGCGATCCCCAGGAGGACCGTGATGGACAACTTGAAGCCGGCCTGCCGGGCTTTGCGCCCCGCGGCGATCATGTCCTCCGGGCCCGCGCCCTTGCGGATCGCTTTGAGGGTGACCGCATCCCCGGACTCGAGGCCCATGTAGAGGATGCCCAGGCCGCGGGCGCGCAGTTCTTTCAGATCGTCTGCGCTCTTCAGCCTGAGGCTCTTGGCATTGGCGTAGGTGCCGACGCGCGTCACCCAGGGCAGGTGGCTGCGAATCTCGTCCAGGATGTGCAGCAGCCGCCCCTGGGGTACGATCAGGGCGTCGCCGTCGCACAGAAAGACGCGTCGCTGTCTGCGGCAGTGGGCGGCGGCGAAGCGGATGTCTTCCAGAATGACGTCGTCAGGCTTGATCCGAAACCGCTCGCCCTGGTACGTGCCGCAGAAGGTGCACTGGTTGCGCGAGCATCCCACGGTGATCTGGAGCAGGATGCTGTTGGCCTCGCTGGGCGGTCGGATGATGTTGCCTTCGTAATGCATCGTGCTCCTTCTGGTGGCCGGCCCGTCACTGGTTCCCGAAGCCGTTACCGGCGCCGCAGTTCGGGCAGTCCCAGGTGATGGCGTTGCAGGACATGCCCCACAGGTTGTCCTGCATGCAGTCCTGGCATATGTTGAACCCGCAGCGGCACGTCCAGCAGAACGGGAAGGTCTTGCGGCAGCAGTGGCAGGCGGGCTCGCGTTGCCTGCGGTGCCTGCGTTTATAGGGGGACGTTGCCGAATAGTCTTTCATGTTCACGTTTGATGCAGCGGTCCATGACGACATCGATCCCCGCCGCGGTGAGCAGGCCGGCCGCCTCCGGGTTCGCGATGCCCTCCTGCATCCAGAAGGCGAGCGGCCGCAGGCGCAAGGCCTCGCGGGCGTGGGGCAGGATCTGCTCCGGGCTGCGGAACACGTCGACGATGTCGACCGTGTCGGGCAGATCGTCCAGCGACGGGTAGGCCTTTTCGCCCAGGATCTCGGCCTGCGCCGGCCGCACGGGGATGATGCGGTAGCCGTGGTCTTTGAGATACGCCGCCACCCGGTAGGAATCGCGGTCCGGCTTCGGGCTCAGCCCCAGGACGGCGATCGTTTTGGCGCGGGTGAGCAACGCTTGGATGCGGCGGTCGTCGGTGATGATCTGCCCTGTTCCCATGCGGGTTCCCTTCTTGCCGTGCGGCGGCGGGGGTGGTATAGACGACGGTGGCCGACACTCGGGCCGCCCATGACATTCAATCTAACCGGCAACTTTAATGCAACCCCAACAGGGTGTCAACCGGCTTTGCCGGTGTCGGGCCCCCGCCCGGCGAACATCCCGCCCAAGGTCGTGGAGGCATGCAACCACAGCGCACGGTCTATCTCATCGACGGCACCGCTTACATCCATCGCGCGTATCACGCGATTCAGGGCCTCACCAACTCCAGGGGGCTGCCGACCAACGCCGTTTTCGGGTTCACCCGCATGCTGATCAAGCTCATGGCGGAGCGCACCCCCGAGTACGCGGCCATGTTTTTCGATGCCCGCGGCCCGACCTTCCGCCACCGCATCTTCCCCCGCTACAAGGCGAACCGCCCCCCGATGCCCGCGGACATGGCCCTCCAGATCCCCTACATTAAGGAGATCACGGCCGGCTACCGCCTGCCGATCTTCGAGATGGCCGGCTACGAGGCCGACGACCTCATCGGAACACTGGCGCGGCGTCTGGAGCAGGAAGGTTTTGCGGTCGTGATGGTGACCGGCGACAAGGACTTCGTGCAGCTGGTCACCGAACAGACGAGCATCTGGGACCCGATGAAGGAGACGAGCACCGATCTTGCCTCCGTCAAAGCGCAGCTGGGCGTCGATCCGGCGCAGATGGTGGATGTGATGGGCCTCTCCGGCGACATCGCGGACAACGTGCCGGGGGTGCCGGGTATCGGCCCCAAGACGGCCCTCGAACTCATCCGGGACTTCGGCAGCCTCGAGAACCTCTATGCCCGCATCGATTCCATCGCCCGCAAGAAGCAGCAGGAGAACCTGCTGCAGTTTAAAGATCAGGCGTTTCTGAGCCGCCGGCTGGTGACCATCCACACAGATGCACCGGTCACGCCGGACCTCGCGGCGCTCAAGGTCAAGCCGCCCGACGCTGAGACCCTGGCGGCGCTGTTCAAGACCCTGGAGTTCCGGCAGCTCCAGCAGGCCCTGCCGCTGCGGGCGGACCTGAGCCGGAAGGACTACCGGGCGATCCTCGACGCGGCGGCACTGGCGGACCTCATCGCCCGCCTCGCGGCCGCCGAGACGGTTGCCATCGACACTGAAACCACCTCCGCAGACCCCATGCGGGCGGAGCTGGTCGGCCTGTCCTTTGCCATCCAGCCCGACGAGGCGTTCTACATCCCCTGCGGGCACTTCTACCTCGGGGCACCCCGGCAGCTCGACCGCGGCGACGTGCTGCTGCAGCTCAAGCCGCTGCTCGAAGACCCGGCGCGGCCGAAGGTCGGCCAGAACATCAAGTACGACTGGATCGTGCTGGCGCGCCACGGAGTCGAGCTGGACGGTGTCGTGTTCGACACCATGCTGGCCTCCTATCTATTGGACCCTTCCAAGCGCGCCCACAACCTGGACCAGATTGCTCTCGATTTTCTCGACCACAAGACCATCTCCTTCGACGAGGTGGTCGGCAAGCGCAAGGACCGGCCCACTTTCGCGCAGGTGCCCCTGGAAGAGGCGGTTCCCTATGCCTGCGAGGATGCCGACGTCACGCGCATGGCCCACGCGGTGCTCGCGCAGCGGCTGGGCGAGGTGGGCCTGACCGAGCTCATGCACACGGTGGAGATGCCGCTCATCCCGGTCCTCAAGCGCATGGAGATGCGGGGGGTCAGCGTGGACGTCGACCGGCTGCACGGGCTGTCCAAACACTTCGAGCACCAGCTGGGGGTTCTTGAATCCTCCATCTGCGGGCTGGCCGGCGAGTCCTTCAACATCCACTCAAGCCAGCAGCTCGGCTTCATCCTGTTCGAAAAGCTCAAGCTGCCGGTCCAGAAGAAGACCAAGAAGCGCACCGGCTATTCGACCGACGTGGACGTGCTGATGACCCTGGCGAAGCTGCACGAGCTTCCGGCGCTGGTGCTTCGGCACCGCACCCTGGCGAAATTGAAATCCACCTATGCCGACGCGCTGATCGGCTTGGTCCATCCGCAGACCGGCCGCATTCACACCTCGTACCACCAGACGGTGACCGCCACGGGCCGGCTGTCCAGCTCCG
>Ga0315286_10001179_pt1 | contig 23459 bp, 18 predicted proteins | sample YL17G10_0_MG_FD_205038 | JGI IMG/M metagenome (GOLD analysis project Ga0315286, IMG submission 205038) | Sediment microbial communities from Yellowstone Lake, YNP, Wyoming, USA - YL17G10_0 | ecosystem: Environmental > Aquatic > Freshwater > Lake > Sediment | place: USA: Wyoming | collected...
CGAGAACGACCAGGAACGCTTATCCCCTTGTTCGGGATGAACGACAAACACCACCATCTATTAACTCACGCTTTCCGTGTCCATTTCACGCTGAACCAGTACACTGTCTATCCAACAAATTCCCCGTACCGACTCTATGCTCTCTCGAACGTCGGATCCCTTTTGGGATTGCTGCTGTATCCCATCCTTGTCGAGCCCCTTCTGCCCATCCGAGGGCAGGCAATCGTCTGGTCATTGACTTATTTGCTGTTTGCCCTTGGTGTAATCATGAGTGCAAATAGGCTAAGGAGTGTTGCATCGGTGAGATTGAAGTCTCAGGTCGAGAATGATCGTACGCCGACACAATCGACCCCTCATCCAATGGATGTCCTTCTCTGGACAGGCCTTGCTGCCGCTGCATCCGCACTTCTCCTTTCCACAACCAATCATATGTGCCAGGACGTAGCCACCATCCCTCTCCTGTGGATCCTTCCGCTTTCGCTCTATCTTGTCACATTTATCCTCTGCTTCGAATTCGAAATACTCTACCGACGCTGGCTCTTTCCTCCTCTCTTCGGCGCAGCGCTGGTGTGGGCTCTTTCCATTCTCTTCAGTGATCTGACCTTTTCCCTTCTCCTGCAAATTGGTGCTGATGCTGCGGTGCTCTTCACAGGTAGCATGGTCTGTCACGGAGAACTGTCGAGGGCCAAGCCCGCCAAAGAATATCTGACGATTTTCTATCTTGCGATAGCCTCTGGCGGCGCTCTCGGTGCGATCGCCGTTGCCATCGTCGCACCAAATCTGTTCGACGGATTCTGGGAGTTTCAGCTGAGTATCTTCATCACAGGGACCCTATTCCTTCTTGCACTTCTGCGGGATCGTACATCGTTCTTCTACAAGAGATCGTTTATCGCCGGCTCTACGTTCGGCCTCGTCCTTGTCATCCTGCAGTGGTTTCTTTTCAAGCAGGCACTTGAGCAAACCGATGAAACTCGTTTTATGAAGAGGAATTTCTATGGCGTCCTGCGTATCGAGGAGGATGCGGGTTCTCATTCTCTCAAACTGCGTCATGGTCGGATTACGCATGGCTTTCAGTATTTGGATTCGATCAAGGCCCGCTTCCCGACGACCTATTTCAGCAAGGGTAGCGGCGCAGGTCTGGCGATTGAAAACCATCCACGGCGTCATGAAGGACTCCGGATCGGTGTGATCGGCCTTGGCGTTGGAACACTTGCTGCTTACACACACCAAAAGGATACGATTCGTTTCTATGAGATCAATCCCGCTGTCTATGAGCTTTCCAAAGGTCCAAAACCTTTCTTTACCTATCTCAAGGATTGCGAAGGAACAGCAGAAGTAGTTCTGGGGGACGCGAGGCTGACGTTGGAGGAGGAACTGCGGCAGGGGAAAGACCAGAGATATGACATCCTGGCCATCGACGCATTCTTAAGCGACGCCATTCCCGTTCATCTCTTGACTCGAGAGGCATTTGAAGTGTACCTCCGGCATATGCGGTCACCGGAATCAGTTATCGCCTTTCACATCAGCAATCGCCATTTGAATCTGAAGCCGGTTGTTCGAGGCCTGGCTGACAATGCAGGTCTTGCAAGTTCTCTTATTTCGGCAGCTGAAGATGACGAGGGGGGATGGTCGAGCGAATGGGTTCTCGTTTGCCGGTCTGAGTCGGTGCTCAGGCTCAAGCCCTTGGCTGACGCAACGACACCGTGGGACTCAACAGGCACGAAGAAGACGTATCAATGGACGGACGACTACAGCAACATCATTTCTCTTCTCAAGTAGCCGGTTCGCGAATACCCGGTGGCAAGATTTCGCGAGTGCCAGGGGGCAACAGAGAGGCCCTTCTCCAACATGAAGGAACCAGGTATTGTTCAAGATCCTTCGAGGGCTACTTCGGTTCTTCAATTTTTCGGATTATCCCTTCGACAGCTTTCCTTAGAGTCTCATACCGTTGTTTTCCCACCATCATCGTCCGCTGCTTGCCGGATGCGTCATAAAGGAATGTCGCAGGCACCGCACCACTCCACTTCTTGCTGAATGCGTTGATAAACTCTTCGTCATTTCCTGCCGCTTTCAGAAAATTCTCGAACGGGACAGAATGCCGTTTGAGGAATGGCACGACTTTCGACGTCGAATCCTCCGGATCATCGATACTGATCCCAATCACCCGCACGTCATGGCTTTGAAGATCATTTGCCAGTCTCACGAGGTCAGGAAACTCTTCGACGCACGGTACACACCATGTTGCCCAGATATTGACTACCAGGACCTTGCCACGGTGCTGCTTGATCATTGTCCCGATTCCCCGTGTGTCTATCCGTTCGAGGGAACGAACGTTCGAGCTGGTAGAATCTGCAGGATACGGTACGCCGGAATCTGAGGGATTGGCAGCTGTAATCCCCGACGATGAAATTGCGCCAAGAAGGACAAGGAGAACAAAACCGATGGAAACCTTCACTCACTCGCTTGATCGTGCATCCAAATGCCTTCGTCTGGGGGACGGAAACTGCCTTGCCGGCAAGGATTTCGTCCAAAGCTTTTCGAAGATCCCTGGACTTGATACTTGCCAGATTTCTGGAATCATCGATTCGTCCGTGGTACTGAATCTCCAGGTTCGGACTGAGGACATAGATCTCAGGTGTCACCGATGCCTCGAGTTTGTCCGCAATTTTGTTTTCCCTGTCTTTCAGTATCGCGAAGGCGAATCCATGTTCCTTGGCATGTGCCTGGATGGCCGCGACTGTCTCCTGCTTGTTGGCGTTAATTCCAAGGAACACAATACCTTTGTCTTTGTAATCTTTGTGGAGATCGGCCATCCTTGTGTTGTATGCGTTGGAGACCGGACACTCCGTTGCGATGAACATGAGCACAATTGCTTTTTGTTTCGAGTAGTCGCTCAGTGAGTGCTTCGCTCCGTTGACATCATCCAACGTAAAATTCTCGACCTTCTTCAACTTATCTTGGGCGTTCAGGAGGACAACTGCGCCCAACAGGCCGAACACGGCAGAAATGATTCTTTTGTGCATGATGTTCCTTTCTAGAAAATTGGATGGGATTTTGTTGATACACTCTTCAACATCCTTCGGCACGAGCTGGTTCCTGTCACAACCCTGGGGAAGACAGGCTGTGTGCATGGCAGTCCCTTTTCTGTCCTTACATGGCCAATGCACGATCCTTCATGCCTCGTTCCATCGTTTTTAGCATATTTCAGGAAACTAATGCCCCCGCAATTCGTTTTTCATTCATCGGCCGACAAATCTTTGTTTTTCCAGCCAGTTTTCTCCATATTAGGAAAAATCTTTCGCACATTATGCCTACGATGATTCGCACGTTATTGTTCATAACAGGCTTGGGCTGTCTATTCGCTCTGTCATCCTGCAAATCAAAAAGCGGCGATACTGCAGTCCGGCCGGGGGGTCAAGCAGGCCCCATGACGGTGAACGGCGTCGTCATACGGCCTCAGCCGCTGGACAACATCGTGCGCTCGTCGGGAACGGTTCTTGCCTCCGAGTCCGTGGAACTGGCAGCTGAGGCTGCTGGGCGCATCGAAACAATCTACTTCAAAGAAGGGACTCTGGTCAAGAAGAACGATTTGTTGGTAAAGATCAACGATGATGATGTGCGTGCGCAGCTCAAGAAGACTGAACTGCAGATTCAGCTTGCCTCGGACCAGGAAAAACGGCAGAAGCTGCTACTCGAGACAAACAACACCAGCAGGGAACTCTACGATATCGCGCTCAATCAACTCAATACGCTTAAAGCCGATCGGGAAAATCTTCTCGTGTCGATCCGTCGAAGGGAAATCAGGGCTCCGTTCGACGGCGTGGTCGGACTGAGGTATGTCAGCGAAGGAGGGTACGTTTCGCAGACCTCCCGGATCGCTTCAATGCAGAAAATTGACCCGGTGAAAGTCGATTTTTCCATTCCCGAAAAATATGCGGGCAAGGTGGCTGTTGGCGACCTTGTCTTCTTCTCCAATGAGGAAGTGAAACTTCGGTTTACGGGAAAACTGTACGCCATCGAGCCAAGAATCGAAACCACGACGCGCACGCTGCAACTGCGTGCCCTGTGCAACAACAAGTCGAGGACTATATTCCCCGGTGCGTACGTTCAGATTGAATTGCGTCTCAAACAGATTCTCGACGCACTGATGGTTCCGACGCAGGCAATCATCCCCGTGCTTCGAGGACAGACTGTCCTCGTTCGGAAAAACGGTGTCGTCGTGTCCGTGCCTGTGAGCGTAGGAACCCGGACTGCTTCAGCGGTTCAGATCACCAGCGGACTCTCGGCCGGTGATACGGTCATTACAACGGGTCTCATGCAGCTGCGTCCGGGCAATCCCGTCAACGTCGTCTTGAAGTAGTGCGGTCCATTTGCCGGCGTTGGCCGGTACCACCATCAATCGTTCTTCGCAATGAGTCTTGCTTCGGTAAGCATTAAACGGCCCGTGCTGGCGATTGTGATGTCGCTGATCATCATCCTTTTCGGGATCATCAGCTTCACGTTCCTCGGGGTTCGCGAATATCCGGCTATTGATCCTCCCATCATTTCCGTCCGCACAAACTACGCCGGCGCAAACGCCGAAGTCATCGAATCGCAAATCACTGAGCCGCTGGAAAAAGCTATTAACGGCATTGCCGGCGTACGCAATATTTCTTCCAGCAGCAGCCAGGGATCCAGCAATATCACCGTGGAATTCAATCTCGACGCCAATCTTGAGGCAGCGGCCAATGATGTGCGCGACAAGGTTTCCGGCGCGGCGCGGTCGCTTCCCCAGGATATCGATTCTCCTCCCGTTGTAACAAAGAGCGACGCCAATTCCGATGCCATCATCACGCTGACCATTGAAAGCGACACCAAAAACGTGCTCCAGCTGAGTGATTATGCGGAAAATGTGATCGCACAGAATCTGCAGACAATTCCGGGAGTCAGTTCGACCTACGTGATGGGTCAGAAGCGGTATTCCATGCGCATGTGGATGGATCCCTCGAGGCTTGCCGCCTATGGATTGACGCCGTTGGACGTCAGAACCGCACTGAACAGGGAGAATGTGGAACTCCCATCAGGCAAAATTTCAGGTCGGCAAACAGAGCTTATCGTCAATACGAAAGGGCGACTGAAGACCGCCGAAGAATTCAACAACCTCATCATCAAGTCAGACGGAACCAGGATCGTCCGCTTCAGTGATATCGGCTCCGCAAATCTCGGTCCTGAAAACGAGGAAACCATTCTAAAACAATCCGGCACGCCGATGGTGGGCGTCGGTATTGTTCCCCAGCCGGGGAGCAACTATGTGGAAATCGCGGACGAATTCTACAAGCGGTTTGAGCAACTGAAAAAAGACCTACCGGCTGACTACAAGCTTGACATCTCCATCGACAACACCCGGTTCATTAAGAAGTCGATCGCGGAAGTGCAGGAGACGATTCTTATTGCCGTCACGCTTGTTATTCTGATCATTTTCATCTTCTTCCGTGATTGGATCATCGCCTTCCGGCCCCTCATTGATATCCCGGTCTCCCTGATCGGCGCGTTCTTCATCATGTACCTCATGGGCTTCACGATCAATGTGCTGACGCTGCTGGCCATTGTGCTGGCCACGGGGCTTGTTGTGGACGACGGCATCGTCGTGACCGAGAATATCTTCAAGAAAGTGGAGCAGGGAATGACTCCCATGGAGGCGGCATTCGCCGGCTCCAAGGAGATTCTCTTCGCCGTCATATCAACATCGATTACATTGGCAGCCGTGTTTCTGCCAATCATTTTCCTTGAAGGCTTTGTCGGACGCTTGTTCCGCGAATTCGGGGTTATTATAGCAGGCTCAGTCCTGATTTCCGCCTTCGTTTCGCTTTCCCTCACACCGATGCTCAATGCGCGGCTCATCCGTAAGAAGCACAAGCACAGTCGGTTCTACGAAATGACCGAGCCGTTCTTTGTGCAAATGAATTCGATCTATGAAGGCCTTCTCACGCGCTTTATGAAACACCGTTGGCTGGCCACCGTCATCATCTTCGCTTCGATCGCCGCCATTACGTTGATCGGGGCCACCCTGCAGTCAGAACTTGCGCCGTTGGACGATCGGAACTACCTGCGTGTTTCCATCACCGCGCCGGAAGGTGCGTCGTACGAATACACCGACGCCTTTATGGACAAGCTTATTACATTGGTGGGAGACTCCATTCCCGAGAAACGAATCTGTCTGAGCGTCACCGCGCCTGGATTTGGCGGCGGGAGCGGAATGAATATCGGTTCTCTGCGCGTGATGCTGACCGATCCCGGAGAGCGAAAGCGCTCGCAGCAAGAAATTGCTGACTATCTCGCGGCCAAAACACGTCGAATGTCTGAAGCCCGTGTATTTGTTTTTCAGGAGCAGACGATCTCGGCCGGCGGTGGCGGATTCCGTGTTGGTTTCCCCGTTCAGTACGTGCTGCAGAACCAAGACTTTGAAAAGATCCGTCAAAAGGTTCCATTGTTTCTCGAAGAAGTCAACCAGAGTCCCGTTTTCCAGGGGGCGGATGTCAATCTGAAATTCAACAAGCCGCAGATTGATCTTTCGATTGACCGCGACCGTGCTCGGAGCCTGGGTGTTTCGGTGCTTGATATTGCCCAGACTCTGCAAATGGCATTCAGCGGACAGCGGTTTTCGTATTTTGAAATGAATGGATTTCAATATACGGTCATCGGACAGGTGGCCCGGGCCGATCGGGATGAACCGCTTGATCTGACATCCCTGTACGTACGGAACAACCAGGGACAATTGGTGCAGTTGGATAACCTCATTGTGTTGCGGGAACAAAGCGCACCACCGCAATTGTATCACTTCAATCGGTTCAAGTCGGCGACTGTTTCCGCAGGACTGGCGCCGGGGAAGACGATGGGAGACGGCATCGCAGAAATGAACCGTATTGCAAAAAAAGTGCTCGATGATTCCTTCAGCACGGCACTCAGCGGCCCGTCGCGCGACTACTCGGAAAGCTCCTCCAATGTCCTGTTCGCATTCATTCTCGCCCTCGTTCTAATCTACCTTGTTCTTGCCGCACAGTTCGAGAGCTTCATCGATCCGTTCACGATCATGCTGACGGTGCCGCTGGCACTGGCTGGAGCAATGCTCTCACTCTGGATCACCGGCAAGACACTGAACATCTTCAGCGAGATCGGTATCATCATGCTGATTGGCCTGGTGACGAAAAACGGAATTCTTATCGTTGAATTTGCCAACCAGCAAAAAGAAAAAGGAATGAAGCTGCTCGAAGCGGCGCAGTTCGCAGCGGCAGCGCGTTTCCGTCCCATCCTGATGACCAGTCTGGCAACCATTCTGGGTGCCTTGCCGATTGCGCTCGCGCTCGGCGGCAGCGCCAAGAGCCGTGTATCGATGGGTATTGTTGTCATCGGGGGACTCTTCTTCTCCCTCGTTTTGACGCTGTTTGTCATCCCGGCTATGTACACGTTCTTTTCCAAGGACAAGAAACCCGAATCCGCATGATGTTGATGCCCGGCCGCGGGGCAATCCATCGCCCAATCGCCACTTCCCGAACGAACTGCAGGATGGCGGGATCGACTTTTCCATCCAATCGGAGTTGTCGAGGCATTGGTTCCCTCCATTTTGTTCCTCTTTTTTCTGTATATTGAAGTGTCTATCAATCATATCTCATTGCGAGAAATCTCCCTTTGTTCAAGAAATTCGTAACCAAAATCAAGACACTCTTCGGCGCACAACCGAAGTCTCTGCCGAAGCCGACTGCCGCACCCGTCAAAGAAAGCAAATCTTCGCTGCGCCAGCGTAAGCCCTTCACGCACGAAAAGGCCGGCGGCACGCATCATCCGAGGGATATCCGGAAGCGGGAAACACGAGAAGAATACGCCGCACGGCACGCAAAAAGGGAGCAGCGACCACCAACGGTCGCCTCTGTCGCTCCGGTAGAACCATGGGAAAGTTCGGTTTTCAAGGTGCCTGTCGCCAGCGGCAAGACGAGGTTCCACGATTTCGATCTGCCCCGGGAGGTCATGCACGCAATCTATGACTTGAAATTCCAATATTGCACGCCTGTGCAGGCAGAAACGCTTGTGAAATCGCTCGCCGGTGAAGATGTGACCGCACAGGCGCAGACCGGCACCGGAAAGACAGCCGCATATCTCATCACCATTTTCGATCATTTCCTCAAACATCCCATCGAAGGGAAGCGCCATCACGGCACGCCCCGGGCTTTGATTCTTGCGCCAACACGTGAGCTGGCAATGCAAATCGAAAAAGATGCTCGATGCCTCGGCAAGTATGTCTCGTGTGGTATCTTGGTGCTTTTCGGGGGAATGGACTACGTGAAGCAGCAAACAGCCCTTCAGAATGATCCGAGCGACGTTCTTATCTGCACTCCCGGCCGGTTGCTCGATTTCAAACGAAAGAAGCTCGTCGACCTGAGCAAGGTGGAAATCCTGATTCTCGATGAAGCCGACCGCATGCTGGACATGGGATTCATTCCAGACGTGAAATCCATCGTGCTCAGTACCCCTCCGAAAGCAAAGCGTCAGACTATGTTCTTCTCTGCGACCATGTCCACCGATGTGAAGCGGCTCGCCGAATCATGGACACGGCAGGCGTTTGATGTCACCATTATGCCGGATGATATTGCAGTGGACACTGTGGAACAGATCACGTACATCACAACCCGAAGCGAAAAGCCCGCGCTCCTCTATAATCTCATCATGCAGAAGCATCTGGACCGCGTACTCATCTTTGCAAACCGCCGCGATGAAGCCCGACGCCTCAAAGAAACGCTCGAGACCTACGGCATCAGCTGTGCACTTCTTTCCGGCGAGGTGGAGCAAGAACAGCGCATCCGCCGATTGGAACGATTCCGAGAAGGAAAAGTTCGCGTCCTGGTCGCAACGGACGTTGCCTCGCGCGGTCTTCACGTTGAAGCCATTTCGCACGTCATCAATTATAATCTGCCGCAGAATTCGGAAGAGTACGTCCATCGGATTGGACGAACCGGTCGGGCGGGCGCGAGCGGTATTTCCATCAGTTTCGCCGATGAAGAGGATTCGTACGAATTGCCAAAGCTGGAAGAATTTCTCGGCAAAAAAATCACATGCATCTATCCGGAACCTCACCTGTTGGTCCCGATCCCGGAAATCCATCCACGGCACACGGTGGACAAGAGCGACCGCAAAGAATCATTTCGACGCGTAAATCCAAGGCGCAGACGCCGGTGAGGCCTGAAACGACTGAAGCCCCGATCCTGCTCGCAAGACCGGGGCTTCGTTCGCAGTTCGTCTCCTTTTCTCTACTTCCCGTACATGAGCCTCAGAAATTCGTCCGGGCGTACAATCAACGCCGAGGGACGACGAAAGAATTCCAATTGACGGATTTGCAGTTGTTCCTGTTGTCGGATTCTGAATACCTCTTCGAGATACTGATTGTAGCGCCCTTCAAAAATTCTCTTGACACGGACAACGCCGGAAAATGTCTTCTCAAGTGATCCCCGGCTGCCGCGTTCCTCCACCAGGATGGCTCGCATCATGGCACGTGATCGTTCGATCAAGAGCCCATCCGGCTCACCGTCTACCGACGCAATCAATGACACCAGCTCCTTTGATCGTTCCGCAGGAACACCATGATCCTGCAATGCTCTCTGAAACTTGTTTCCGCTTTCGATGAGCCGTATTCTTGACGCATAAACCATGAGAGAGAGCCGGTCGATCGTACTTAGTCGTCCTTTGTTCCGTCCAACCCTTGAGTGAATTCGTATCATCGATGAACGCCTTGTTTTCATCATCAGTTCGAGAGAGCAACGTGAATACGGGTAACGGATGTACAAGCGCTTTGGATAATTGGTGGGTCGACTGCGCAGAGAAGTATATGAGCGGTCTTCGAAAGAATTGGTACTTCCTCGCAGCTTATGAAGCTATACTTTAACGATTCGCCGGATGCTTCTTTTTTCCTCTACACTTAGAAGCTCAGAGGGAAATCTATCAATTTTGATTGGAAAAATCAATTCGTCGACAGGACTGAGTTGAAAAGCCGCTATTCGACGGCAAAGATTAACTACGTCAGCACATGAGAGATGGGCGAAGGATTTCTTCCCGTTGGCTTCAGGATCGCCTGCTTCATCCCAAGCAAGCTTGCTAATCTGCGATCAAGAGCGGTTTTTGCCCCTCAAACGGCGATCTTTTCTTGCTCTTCGACGTCTAATAGATGGCCACATTTGCTGTTTCCAGGTTCGAATCCTGCGCTGCTGGCTGTGTATATTTCGGGATGGATCGTCGGGACCAGATGACGGTTCTTTTCCCTCAGCGTCTGATTTACGTTCGGAAGGAGAATCGTCATTCGACTGCGTGGTTGCTCAACGATCTTCACCGACAGGCGGTCAGTCTGCGATTTCAATGAGGCGTGTGCGCATTGTCTCCCCACTCGTTGGAATAGTGGAATCATCTCTTCACGGTCTGTTCCGTATCGTACCTCCCGGCAGTCTGATATTTGCTATTCATTAGCGACGTTCATAAATTGCCGTTGCCGGAAGGAACGGGCAAGTGCTTATTTCAGTCCTGGGATCCTCGCGGCGCAAGATCCTACGGCGTATCGGGTCTTTTCCGTCACCGCAGTACCTCGAGTTGCCATGGTACGTTGCCTCACATACAAAATCGCTCTTCTCTACCTCCAACACATCCTCTGCGCCTTGTTGATGGTCGGTGTCCTTTCCAACCATTCGTTTTCCCAGCAGTCAAATCTCCGATTCGAGCGACTCTCGCTTGATCAAGGCCTTTCCCAAAGTATCGTTCGTGTCATTCGGAAAGACCGAAAGGGTTTCATGTGGTTTGGTACCGAATCGGGTCTAAACCGGTACGACGGGTATGATTTCAAAATCTACATGCACGATCCGTTCGATTCCACTTGCATTGCCGAGAACAACATCCTTTCGCTGGCCGAAGACCAGTCGGGTGCGCTCTGGATCGGTACTGCCAATGGCGGTCTGAACAAGTTCAGGATTGACACGGAATCATTTGAACATTTTCGTACCGATCCTCGCAATACTGCATCGATAAGCTCAGACCGAGTTCAATTCGTGTACGTCGACCGAACCAACAACGTCTATGCCCTGACACTTGCCGGAGGAGTCGATGTCTTCGAACGATCCAGCAATTCGTTCACACACCTTCGCAATGATCCGGATGACCCACAGTCTATCTCCGGTGATGGTATTACAGCTGTGTATGAAGACCGACGGGGCAACGTGTGGTTTGGCACGCGGAGCGGACTGAATAAACTCATCATCGGCGACCGTTCAGACACTACGGCACGCTCATATCTGTTTCGACAGTATGTCCATGACCCCGATGACCCGACAAGCTTGAGTGACGATAACGTTGTCTCGATCTATGAGGCTCCGACGGAAGCCGGCATTCTCTGGATCGGCACGGGATTTCCGCAACCGCCATTCTCGGGTGGAGGACTCAACAGGCTCGACACCCGCACCGGAAGGTTCAAGCGGTTCGTGCATGATCCATCAAACACCAAGAGCATTGCTGCGAATTTGGTGGGACCGGTTGTTGAAGACAGGGAAGGGAATCTTTGGATTAGCACACTGAGGGGTTTGGATCGATTCGACAGGCGCACGGGAAGTTTCACCCATTATCTTCCGGATCCGGCGAATCCGGGATCATTCAGCAATGCTATCCGCGCCATTACCGAAGATGTCAACGGTGATTTGTGGCTTCGGACTCTGGCAAATCAGGGGCTGTATCAGTTCGAGAGCCGGTCGGGGACATTTACACACCACATCAACAATCCGGCAGATCCATTCAGTCTCAGCAACGACGCTGTGCTTACCGTCTTCGAGGACTCCATCGGCGTTCTGTGGGTCGGCACAAATACAGGAGGAGTTAACAAGCTTAATCATTTTGCCAGAAAATTCGAGTCGTTTTCACCGGAGGCAAACAACCCCAACAGTATCAGCGGCAGTGTCGTTCGCTCGTTCTGCGAGGATCGTTCCGGAAACTTGTGGGTCGGAATTGCAAACGGGGGTTTGAATCGTTTTAATCCACGGCGCACAAGAATTGCACACTACCGATTCGACCAACATGATCCGAGCGGCATCAGCAATGACAACGTTTTTGCTCTTCTGGCGGATCGCAGCGGTACGATCTGGGCGGGTACACTGGGGGGCGGACTGAACAGGCTGAACGCAGGAACGAAAACTTTTATCCATTACCGGAATAGCCCAGGCAATCGATGGAGCTTAAGCAACGACAACGTCAGGATCCTGTTCGAAGATCGTCAGGGTATACTATGGATTGGCACAGAAGGCGGGGGCTTGAGCAAGTTCGACCGGCGAAAGGAGACCTTTATCTCCTTTCTCAACGATCCCGCAGACACGACATCGATCAGCGGCAACGTAGTTCGAACAATTGTTGAAGACCCTTCGGGCAATCTCTGGGTGGGGACATTTGGATGGGGCATCAACAGATTTGACACAAAAAAAGGAACGTTCAGGCGATTTCAGCACATCGAAGGAAACGCCAGTAGTCTGAGCAGTGATTTGGTGCAATCCCTCTATCTCGACACCGCCGGTATTCTCTGGATCGGGACGTTCGGAGGCGGCCTGAATCGCATGGATACGCGCACAGAAAGATTCGACTGTTTTACACAGCAAAACAGTGAGCTTCCCAATAATGTCATCTATGGAGTTCTCGGTGACGACAACGGCAATATTTGGCTCAGCAGCAATTCGGGACTGATCAAGTATGACCCTGAGAACGACGCGTTCTCTACCTATGATATTGATGACGGCCTTCAGAGCAAGGAATTTAACGGTCAAGCCTGCTTCAAGTCCCGCTCCGGTGAGATGTTCTTCGGCGGAATCAATGGTTTCAACGTATTCCATCCGGACAGCATCCGGGATAATCCGTATGAACCAAAGATGGCGATCATGGACTTCAAGCTATTTGACGAATCCGTACCCATCGGCAAACAGTATCCTCTCAAGCGTCATGTTTCCGAATCAAACGAGATAACGCTTGCCTACTGGCAGAACAATATCTCATTTGAGTTCGTCGCGCTGCACTTCAACCGGCCGGACAGAAACCGTTACAAGTACATGCTGGTCAATTACGACAAGGGGTGGCGATCGGCAGGGAAACGGCGGACGGCGACCTACACAAACCTTGAGGCCGGAGAATATTTCTTCCGCGTACGGGGTTCCAACAGCGACGGTGTCTGGAATATGAAGGGCGCTTCGATCAGGCTCCTGATTACGCCTCCCTGGTGGAAAACGACCGAAGCCTACGTCGGCTTCGCTTGTGCCACGCTTCTGTTGGTGTTGCTCTTCTACCGATGGGAACGGCAACGGCTCATCAACAGAGAACGACAAAAAGCCGCCATTCTTGAAGTCGAGCTTCGTGCACAAACCGCTGAGGCTCAGGCACGGGCGATGCAGGCGGAAAACCAGCGTAAAACACAGGAACTGGAGCAGGCGCGCAAACTCCAGCTCTCCATGCTACCGAAGACGCTCCCCCGCGTCAGCGGACTGGATCTCGCGGTCCACATGCAGCCGGCATCAGAAGTCGGGGGAGACTACTATGATTTCGCCGTCGACGACGAAGGCGGACTCACGATCGTTGTCGGAGACGCAACAGGACATGGATTGAGCGCAGGAACGATGGTCTCGGTTATCAAGAGCCTTTTTATTGCTACACCCCCGGGCGACAATTTTCAATCCTTCTTCGACAGCTGTACAAAAACCATCCGGCAGCTGCATCTCGGCAACCTCTACATGGGATTATCGCTGGTCAGGATCAAGGACCGCGAGCTTACCTTCTCCGCCGCGGGGATGCCACCTGTATATATTTTCCGGCATGGGACGAGTATCGTCGAAGAACTCGTCATCAAGGGAATGCCACTGGGGGCTGTTGACCGGTTCGTGTATGAAGACCGTCGGGTAGTTCTCGAGGAGGGGGACTCGGTTCTGGTGTTGAGCGACGGATTACCCGAGCTCTTCAATGAACGGAAGGATACGTTTGATTTGTCACGTGTCCGGCAGACATTTCAGGGCGCGGGTAGTGAGAAGCCCGAAGAAATTGTCCGACAACTTGTGAGTGTGGGAGATCAATGGCGCAACGGCAAGACTCCGAATGACGACGTGACATTTGTTGTCATCAAAGTGCAGAACGGTCGAGCGTAGTCCTGTAACCGGCGAGAGTCCCTTCCACTCTTCTGCACCAATGAGGATATTCTCCGGTGCATTCTATTCGCAAATAGCATTCCTACAGAAATCCACGCAGGCCGCTCCAAAGGGCGATCCCGCCAAAGACAATCAATAATACACCGGCAGTTCGGTTCACGATGGATATGCCCTGGAGAGTAATCCTATTCCGGTACTTATCCACGACGAACGTAATCGAGGCGAACCAGAGGAAGGAGCCCAGAAATACACCGGCAACGAGCATCGTCAGCGTGGCATAATCATCGACAAGCCGTCCGACCCCAATAGCCGACATCACAGCGCCGAATCCAAACATCACGAGCGGATTGGTAAGTGCAAGCAACAACGTGGAAATATACGTCCGTGTTTGCTGCACGACGTTGTCTGTGTTAAGTGCCACAGCGGGCCGGGAGCGCATGGTGAAGAACCCCATGAGCAGCAGGAAAATCCCTCCGACAAGCCGAATCCTATATTGTTCCGCGACAACGAAATCAGAGATAAGTCTGATGCCAAAGGCGGCAACCGTGGCAAAGATCATATCGGCCGATGCACCCCCCAACCCGGTCAAGAATCCCTGTCGTCTGCCGGAAGCCAGTGTACGCTTGATACAAAGAATACCCACCACGCCGATCGGCGTCGCCAACAGAAACCCAATCGCTATTCCCTCAAGCAAATACAGTAACGGCATACGACATGCTCACGTCGATGAATTCTCAAGCGAACCAGGAACCGACAATTTCGTCCCGCTCTGTTCTTCCGACAGCTTGAATCGCACCCGCAGGACTCCGTTTTCGTAGCTTGTCGAAATAATGCGGAATTGCCCGATCTCCTTCGTTCGTGTGACATGCCCGCCAATGCATGGACAGGCATCGTAGTCGCCGATACGGACAATCCTGACTGTTTCTTCGTTTTGGTCCGGAAGTCGGGCGAGATTGAAGAGCTTCTCCGCCTCTTCTTTGTTCAGAACTTCTTCGCGGACCGGTGCGTCGGTCTGGACAACCTGATTCACGCGTGATTCGATCTCACGGATTTCATCCTGCGTCAAATCACGTTCAAAGCGAAAATCGCATTTGGATTTCTTCTTTTCCAGGTGCATGCTGAACGATCGCCCACAATGGAACATCCGGACCATCGTTTGATTGAATATATGTTCCGCCGAGTGCATGCGTGGATCGTAGTCTTTGGGCATGGTGCTCCTCGCTCCTTGTGAAATGCTCGAATTCCGAATCAACAATCCGGGGTAATCGCGCGAAAATGATTCCCCGTCTTCAGCTGAATTGCCGGTAAAACATAACAGCGGAGATAATGAGTCCAATGGCTGTAATCGCGGTTCGCACGGCGTGCTGTGGCACCCGTTGCGCAAAATGAGCCCCGGAATAGCCACCGACGATTGTGCCACACGCCATGATGAACGCATCGGGCCAACTCACCAGACCGCTGAAAACAAAGTAGACGGCGGCAACCACATTGATAAGAAATCCTAGTATCACTTTCAAGGTGTTCATCTCATGAACATCTTCAAAACCGAGTATTCCGAGCGACGCCAGCATGAGGATACCAATCCCGGCGCCAAAATACCCGCCATAGACGGCCACAGCAAACTGGAACGCCATCGATCCATACAGCCACTTCTTCGAATGTTGCGTGTGGTGGATGGACTGCGTTCCAAGGAAGCGAACAAATGAACTGTGTGCCATGAACAGAATAGTGGCAAACAGGATCAGGAACGGAACCATGGCATCAAACATCCTCGACGGTGTCTGCACCAGGAGAATACCGCCGATGAGTCCACCCACGAGGCTCACGGGAACAAAGACCTTGAGCCAGGAAGAAATATGCTGGATTCGCTTTCTGTAGCCGACAGTACTTCCGAGCGTTGCCGGAAGCAGCGCCACGGTGCTTGTTGCGTTTGCGATAATAGGCGGCAATCCAATCGAGATGAGGGCCGGAAACGTGACGAGCGTCCCGCCTCCCGCGATGGCATTCATCAGACCGGCGACACATCCTGCCATCATCAGGACGGCAGCATGGAGAAGATCAATGTGAATCAACTGATATACCCTTCATGGAACATGGACGAGCTTCCGTGACGATGAGCTGTGACGATAGTCTTTCTGATTGGGAAGTTATCATGGATCAATGAGTTTTGGTTGAAGATAGCTCCATTTCCAATCCTTCACATTCTTTGTCAGTCCTGCTTTGACGGGATTGTGGAGAACGTATTGGACAATTCGTTCGAATTCTTCCCCATTCCGAACAACGTGGTCATAACTTTCGTGCAGCCAGAATGCGCCGGTACGTCCGAGAATTTTGTTTCCATGGAGGGCGGTATACCATTTCAAGTTTCCAACTATGGATGTGACTCTGTACGACGACGAGGCTCGTCGTCGTACAGAAGACGCGTTGACTGGTCGTTCCGTTTTTTCCCGGTTTTCCATAATCAATACCGGGCTCGGTACATCAATGGATGTTCCAGCAGATTCTGTGCATCCTTCTGATTTCGCAGAACCAAAGATATCCGGCTGGCCAATCGAAAAGACTACGTGGACGTGATTTGGCATGATGCAAAAAGCGTGCAATTCATACTCTTTTCCGTCACGATACTGTATCGCTTCAGCGATCATTCCGGCAACGCGCCCGTCTCCCAGCCAGACTGGTTCTCCCGCCTCGCGGTCCGGTCCATTGTCAATGAGAGCTGAGTATCTCCGTTTGATGTTCAGCAGGATCTCCAGCCGTCTCCGTCCGTCGAAGTCGTTTCGTCCTCCTTTCTCGAGGAATGTCAACTCTTGTTTCATTGACTCAACAGCTTTGCGCGGGATCGACCCTGCCAGATGAAACGTGACAAAATATGTGGCGTTGTTCGGCTGGAAGTGAGGCAAATGTCGACGATAGTATATCGTCTCGTCCTGCATTGCACGAACTCCTCACACAAAGCTCTTTGACTATCGTAAGATCACTCCAGCGAATCTGCCGCAGTCGTTCGACTAGTACCCTTTTCCTTTTTCAATTGCTGCCCCAGCACATACGCGAAGACACCGAACGCACGGACGGCCTGCGACTGGGCATGCACTGTCCCCACTTCGTTCACACCGTATCCGTCCTCGCCGCCGTTGGGATTCCAACCGTTCCGGATGCCGTCGTCTTCTGTCCGGCGCAAGGTGACGGCAGCCGACCCATGATGGTTGGACCAAACATGCTCCAGCATCTTCTCGATCTTCATCGGAATGTCGGGAAGTTCTTCAGGCGCAATCATGTACGCATCCAGTATGTAGTGTACGAAGGCTCCGTTGCCGTCCATACGGACCTGATAGTAGTCCTGGCCATCGACCCAGCCGTTGGCAGGATCCATGACACGCTTCGCGATGGCGACGGCGACATCCTTGTACTTTTTGTCGCCTGTCATGCGATAGAGAGCAGCGCCGATTGAGCAGTATCCGGCTCCCTGCCATGGGAATTGTTCGCCGAAGGCCGCTAGTCCACTCTTTCCTTCCCACCGCCCATTCCCCTTGTAGAACATTCGTTCTACGCCGGGATACCTCGTATCCCCGTCCCAGATTCGTAGGGCATCATCATAGAATTGCGTTTCACCGGTCGCTGCATAGAGCATGCATGCCGCAGTCGCCATTTGATTCATGTTGCTGTTGGTGATGAGCTTTTCGCCGGGTGGAACTGCGTTGGGAGGCCAGTTGTACCAACTCCAGAATCCTTCGTGGTTCGAGAGTCGGCCTTCCTTTTTTGCCTGGAGATACCGCTGCTTTGCATCGTCCACCCAGCCGGCGTTTTGTCTCCCGGCAAAATCCCACCAGTACATCTCTGCCAAACAGATCCATGCCCGGTCATCCACCCAGGTTCCGTTGAACATATCCTGCATTCTGTATGTATTGGTAAACGAATAGAGAAGTCCCTGGTCCCCCGTTGCCGCAAACAGATGCGCAACTCCGATTGCACCGTTCGCCCCCTCCCAGCCGGCAGAGTAAACCCTGCGAAACGACTTGTCAATTGCATAGGTGCGCTTGACGGTATTCTGGAACAGGACTTCAACTTTCGATCCGGCCGCCGATGCCTGGCTCGTCGTTGTTTGGTCCATTCCTGACAGTTGTACCTTGAGAACAACATAGACCAGGACGGCGAGAGCCAGAAATCCGAGGACTCCCAGGACGGCACGACGCCGATGGCTGTGTGATTCGATGTTGTTCTTTGGTGAAGGAGAGCGTTTGCGTTTATGCTGTCGCGACATTGCATTCTTGCCGAAATGGCTTGTTCACATTCTACGATTTTTTTCAGACTTCTGCATGAAGATCGCGATAGGCTGAACTTGACCAATCGATCGAAATCGCGGGGCGCGTGATTGGCCGTGTTTTGATTCGACCGCCGCCAGATGGTTTCCCATCCTCATCAACATGTGCTACCATCCCGGTCGCTGCCTCTTGCAAATCTCCTCTTTTTTCCGGACTCTTAGATGGCCTCTGAATCAATTTCTTCATATCAGCAATCCGACAATGTCCTCCGCGCAGGAAAATTTCAAACCGACAAATGATCAGGAGGAGCTGGAGATATACCTGAATGAACAGCTTGCCATGCGCCGGAAACGCCTCTCACGAATAAGAGGAAGGAAGCGGCGGTTGATTTTGTTCCGAATGCTCTCCCTGTTCTTCGGTGTCATACTTCTCCTGTTCGGATTCATCGTCTTGTTCTTCATCAACCCGGAAGACGGGAATTTCAACAATATTCTCATCTTTGCGGTTTCCGAACTCACTGCCATTCCGCTGCTTCGCTACAGCTGGCAAGTCTTCCGCAAAATGGATCTCGACCAGGAAATCAGCGACAGCGCTGAACTTGTCCTGCAGACACAGGACAGCGTGGCGAAACTACACGAGGAGCGCCTGAAAGGTATCCGAACTTCGACTCAAGAGTACAAACCTTTCGTCCGACCGGACAAGCTTCAGGACGATATCATCGATGCAACGGCGCTCACCGAAGAACCCACATTCAAGTTATGCCCGAAATGCGCTGAAAACGTGCGGGCTGAGGAACCGTCTGCATTTACTGCGGCCACAAGTTCAGCTCATAACCACCTGCGTCTCATCTTGACGGAAGATAAAGAATGGAACGATCCGTCCGCATTGTTGGCTGGTCAACAATTGTTCTCTCAGTCGTCGTGATTGTCGCCGAACTGAATGGCCTCATGTCCGGTGAATCGACGGACCAGATCGGGCCACTCCTGACGATGCTTCCGCAGACTCACACCGGATCCATCCGGTCATTCCTGGAAATGTTCCAATACATACGTGCCTGGTCGCTCTATACGATTTTGTACTTCGCGGTAGTTCTCTGGGGGGCGATTCAATTCGTCCGCTTCCATGCTATTGGGCGGACAATTCTGGAATTCGTCGGCTGGGTGGGTTTACTCAATGCCTGTGTCGACACGGTCCTGAGTTACATGATATGGAAGAACATGCAGGCCATGTTGTCCGCTGTGGCCGGACCTATGGGGATGGGGGGCGTTGGCTTAGGTCCGCTCGGAATGGCCACCATCATTGCCGGATTTTTCTTCTGGATTGTTACCGCGAGCGGCATGATCGTCTATTTGCGAAAACCAAAACTTCGGGAATTGATGCGATAGATTTCCCTGCCAGAGTTATCCTCTTCAATCCATCGCCGGATAGTCGGTATAGCCCTGCTCACCTTGAGTGTAGAATGTCGCCTGGTTCCATGGCGTCAACAACGCACCGGTTTCAAAACGCTTCGGCAAATCGGGATTGGCAATGAACAGTTTCCCGAATGAAACCAAATCCGCCAGCCCTTCTTCGATGACGCTATTTCCTTTGTCCCGGTCGAATTTGTTGTTGATCATCAGCGTCCCCTCATAAAGAGGCCGGTAGTGCTTGGCAATATTGGGCTCGGCAAACGGAACCTGTGAGACGTCCGTGAACGGTTCGGAGAGATGCAGATACGCAAGCTTGTACCGATTCAACTTCTGGACGATGTAGTCGAATGTCGGGATCGTCTCCTCATCGACGACCATACCTGAAACACCATGCATGGACGGATTGAGTCTTAGTGCGATGCGATGTTCAGGCACTACCGTACGGATAGTCTCGATCACCTCAAAGAGAATCCTCGATCGGTTTTCGATGGACCCGCCGTATTCATCAGTCCTTGTGTTGGAACACCGGGAGAAAAACTGATGCAGGAGATAGGCGTTGGAGGAATGGATCTCCACGCCATCAAAGCCGGCCTGCATGGCATTCGCTGCGCCGTTTTTGAAGTCCTCGATCGTTTGCTTGATCTCATCGATCGACATCGCCTTGGGCGTTACGGTCTCTTTGACACCTTCGAATGTCCGTGATCGGGCATTCGGATTGATTGCCGACGGGGCAAGCGGAAGCTCGCCGCCGTGAAAGTCCGGATGCGAGATGCGCCCGACATGCCAGAGTTGGAGAAATATCTTTCCCCCCTTCTCGTGGACTGCATGCGTCACATTCTTCCAACTCCTGACTTGGGCCTGGGAGTAGATGCCGGGTGTATGGATATAGCCCACGGCACGAGGTGAGACTTGTGATCCTTCGGTTATGATCAATCCGGCCGATGCCCGCTGTGCATAGTATCGGACATGTAAGTCTGTGGGGGCGTGTTCGGGATTGTCTGCCCGGCATCGGGTCATGGGAGCCATAACAATCCGATTCCGAAGCGTGATGTCCCCCATGGTGTGTTCTTGAAGAAGCGGCTGTTTCGTTGTCATTGAGTCTATTGGTTGAATGAACAGTGATGAATGGTATGGCGTGTGAATGTAACGCTAAAGAGGGTATAGATAATTCCCGCTATTTTCTCTCCGCAAATATCCTCGTGTTCGTTCGGTGCTTGTATGCTTGCAGCTTGCGTATCTTCTCAATTTTGCGAAAGAACTGGCAAAGAGTCTTTTCGTTGATAGTTGCTTGGATATTTCCGAAATTGAATATGACGGCATGACCGACTTCGGAGAGCAAAGATGTTGATTGAGGTGGATCAATTCGGAGACGAAGGAACAAGGGCACCATCATGACGACGAATCGGTGGATAGGCTTTTATGCTGATCCGCATAAGATACCATGGTGTGGAAGATCAAGAGATAAAAGTAGCTGATTTAGAAGGAACGATAGCACACAATCCGAGTGTGGCTGCAGGATGTTATGAGGAATACAACGACGTGTTCCGCAGATATGGCGGATCAATCTAATCACTGTTAGCCCGCAAGCATAGGAGAACAAAATATTGCGAACAATATTATTTCTGACTTTGCCTATATTAATATTCAATTATGGTAAATCACAAGATAGCTTAGAATTCTATCCAGGACCAATAATTGAAATAGGTGCAGCATATAGTACGGCGAAGTGGCATGCATATTCAAATCCCCCTTATCAAAAGGAAGAAGATTACTATAGAAATCAATTTAACATCCAACCCGTTATTCGAATAGGATATGAGTCTGAGATTCTACCTAATTTCGTTTTTACCCCATTCATGGGTTATTCAAAATATGGTGGCAAAAGTAAGACAGACTACATGGGTTATAAAGATGAATTCTGGATTAATGCATTTGAAGTTGGATTTCTTGCAAAATATTGTTTTCGCCAATTCAGAATTGCTAGTGGAGTGAAGTTTAACTATCACTTCGAAATGACTCGCCGTTTTTATGAATACAACCAAAGCACATTAAATCGAGAATGGAAGGAAATTGAAGAAACATTTTTCTTCCGAGATAACTCCTTCGATCTTGGTTTTGAATGTGGCTACATCTTCAGTAATTGGCTTTTTTCATGTGATACTTGGTTCAATATCAGTCCTCTTGAAAAAAACGACTTGTCTAAATTTGTGAGTATTCATCAAATAAATTATCGAATACTAATTGGTTATAAATGGTTTTAATATCAAATGCTTGCGGGCTAACCAGCGGTTCAAGTTGACAGAATGAGCGTGAGTACTTTAAGCATGGCTGACAGAGGTCGAGAGAAATTGGAGAGAACCAGCGAGAACTTGTTTCGTTTGGTGCAACATTCAACTTGGTCACGCTGCAACTTAACCGCCATCGCTAGGTGGTTGCTCAAAATGATTAAGAATATTAAAACAATACACATCGTAACATTCTTGGCAGTTGCCAATATTTGTCAGTGGATTGCAATCTTGCTAAACGTCCATCTCGCTAATCCCTATTTAGACCGAGGATTCTTGAGCACGACAGGTTTAAATGTTCTCCTTATTGTCATTGTTATTAGCTATCACTTCATAAAACAAATCAAGAGGGCGGTTTATAGGATTATTGCCTTGATACCTGAAGCCATCATCGTGTTATTCTTTCTTGCGTATATGTTTAATACTTGTCTTATAATATCAGAATCAGGAGACGATCACAGACATCGAATGAATCTCTTTTCAGACCAAGGGTGGACGTATTACGCATATTCACCTACAAGATCTCCTAACACTGGATTGTATGTTTCATATTACAAAGAAAAACAGATTTTGTATGGATTTCTCATTCAAGAACGCGTAAACTTTAGTGAGATTGGAAATCGTGGTTTTAGCCAAGAAGAAGTAGAGATGAAACTGAATAAACACATCATTTCAACTTTCGAGAATGACTGAATTGTGGGCAACCACCTAACCAGCAACTGCTACTGACATCACCTAACAGGTAAGGGAGTAAGCTGGAGACCAAGCAGTCTTGCCTGTTTGTATAAGCGTTTGAGTTGTTGTTCTTTTCACGAAGTGATGCCTTTGGCAGAGACGCTGCTGATAGATTTCAATGCCGTGTTCAACGTAATCGATCCCCTTGGTCATGAGATTGTAATAGAGTTCAGCGATTTTGCCCGCCTGCTGCTTGCCTCGCTGCAAGCGGGCGGGCGGGCAAAAGCGGGAGATGCCATAGCGCGGCAAATAGCGAGTAGAGGTTTTCGTTCTCAGTAGTGAACTGTTCAGCATAAACTTGTTTCGTTTTGTGTATATTGAAAATTATCAGCGTGGCAGCTTAGCGCCAGTCGTTAGGCGCCTGCAATAAGGAGGAGATGTGAAGAAAACTGTTTTTGCTTTGTTATTTTTTATGGTTGTGCCTCTGTTAGGACAGACCATTTCATTCCAAGCTGGTATGGCGTTGAAGCAGTATCAATTTGAAGATCCTTCGGTCTACAACTATTTACATCAATTCAACGGACTATCACAATCGATGTCAGGTATAAAAGTTGGTGCTGGTGTTTATCTAGACTTTCTTCTGGTTAATCGGATAGAATG
>Ga0315286_10001180_pt1 | contig 23447 bp, 22 predicted proteins | sample YL17G10_0_MG_FD_205038 | JGI IMG/M metagenome (GOLD analysis project Ga0315286, IMG submission 205038) | Sediment microbial communities from Yellowstone Lake, YNP, Wyoming, USA - YL17G10_0 | ecosystem: Environmental > Aquatic > Freshwater > Lake > Sediment | place: USA: Wyoming | collected...
ACCATGCTTTCCTCCTTGTAGAATGGTTAAACTACTTGCCTTTAGTTTATACCATGTTTGGGAAAGCTTAGCACTCTAAACATATTATCTATTATAGTAGGGGTCACCAAGACACAAAGACACAAAGTCACCAGTTAACACAAGGAGGCTAAATGCAGAAAGGATATAAAAAACTTCTCGTGTGGCAAAAGGCAGATGAATTGGCTTATCAGGTTTATTTAGAAACTAAGATGTTCCCTAAGGATGAAATCTACGGGATAACCTCTCAATTAAGAAGAGCGGCTATTTCTATCCCTACTAACATTGTGGAAGGTTCGGGCAGGCAAAACCGAAATGAATTCAGGCAATTCGCTAATATCGCATTAGGCTCTTTAGCAGAAACAGAATATCTCTTGGAATTTTGTTGCCGCTTGGGATATTTAAGTAATGAAAGTTATAGTAAATTGGAATCCTTAAGGAAAGAAGTAGGTGGATTACTTTGGAACTTCTATAAAAGCTTTTAACTGGTCACCTGATAACTGTTAACCTTGCAACTACTGGTGTCCTTGTGTCCCGGTGTCCTGGTGTCTACTCAATCTCTTACTCGTCAAGAAAAAAGGCGCCCAAATCTGTTACAATTCGAGCGCCCCTTTTTGTGTAATAAGCGCTTTACACGCAAAAAGCGGCGCTAACTTCACGTTATTTCTAACGCAAAATTAGGCAACTTTTTTCCTTCTCATAGTTGCTAAACCAAGTAGGCCCATTCCCAGCATTACCATAGATGCAGGTTCAGGAGTTGATGTTGCGTTTGCTGGATCAGAACTTTTTGCATCAAAGAGATTTCTGTTACTGGGACCGAAACTAAACGTTGTATACACATCACTACCGTTCAACGCCCAATCATAATTTCCACCCCAAGTAGGATCATCTCTAAGATACCCCCACCCAGCGCCTGAGAAACCACTAACATAGTTTGACAGGTCAGAAGTTACTATTTCCCAACGCGTGATTGATGAACCGGCAATAACCCCTGAGACACCATTCAATCTCGCGAACTTCACGCCATTATGCATGTTAAAAGGGTCAGTTGACCTATCAGCTGGATTCGCGGTTGAAACTATATCTAAGTTACTCAGATATAGATCCAAAATTCCGCCTTCCTGCCCAACTCCTGTTCCGACTAAACCCGAATAATTCGAGTTGGCTGCGATCAATACATCATCGTAATCGTATATTTCACCATTAATGTATTCACCGTTTTTCGAGCTATACCACAAAAGCGGACCATTAACCGCATTTATGCTTTGCAAGGACATAATTCCCCAGCTATCCTCTACACCATCCGCACTTGCCTGTACGCCGTCAGTTAAATTCTGAGCATCGCCAGTTAGACCAGAGCGAACAGTATCATCAGCAGTCCAAGTAATGGTGTTGGTACCGCTAGGGGTGTATGCTCTTCCGACTGTCCAGTCATAGAACTTTAGTTCAATCGGTCCAACATAACCACCTAAGTCAAATGCATATGCACTTGAGGCAACTAATCCTATTAACAAAACCATCAATATAAGTTTCTTCATTTATCTTTTTCACCTCCTTCTTTTTTAAATTTTGTTACATATTATCAATCGCATTCCGTGGCTTTCGTAACGCGAGTAATAAACTTAAAGCGTTTGCGCGTTGGCGCGTTCTCGCGTTGGCGCGTTGGCGCGTTGGCGCGTTGGCGCGTTTACACGTTTAACGCGATAACGCGTAAACGCGTTAACCCGCTAACTTTTTCTCTTCTTTCTAAATCTTCTTGCCGCTAATCCTACTAAACCTACTCCAAAAAGTATGATACTAGCCGGTTCGGGGTTATGGTACGTCTGAATACCCGAAGCGCCGGAATCAACACTACCCGAAGTGCCAGAATCAACAATACCCGAAGTGCCGGAATTAATATTAGAATCCCAACCCTGGACTCCATTTGCAGCTCCTCCTGAATCAGATATTAAAGCTGAATCACCACCGCTGCTGCCACCACCTCCACCCCGGCAACCAGTGACAAGTACAAGCATAGATAAGGCTAATAGTAACGAAAACGATATTCTTTTCATTTATTATTTCCTCCTTCTCAACCCGACTAATCCCAACAACCCCAATCCTAAAAGCGATAAGGTTGCGGGCTCGGGAATGACATTACCAGGAACATAGGCACCGGTAAGAAAAAGTTCCTCTCCTCCGTCATTTAAGCCTGCTAAACGAAAATCAGTCACAAACCAATATTCTTTATTCAACCAATCAGGATTATTCAGATTCATTGTGGGCGCATATCCCAGAAAGTCGAGTTTTCCGCCACCCTTATTATGGTTTACGAAATACGACCCTATTTGAAGCGGGCCAATTGCAGTAACCCACGGATTAGTCGGGTCATAAGGATTGCTCGGGAGGATATTCGGGTCAGGAGCGTCAAAATCGTTGTCTGGCATGTTATCAAATGCCCACGAAGCTCCGGAAACTCTTGCTCCTGCTCCGGAATTAGCGTCAGGGTCCCAAAGATAAACCTCGCCTGCTATGTAAACATTCCAATTCGGGTCATCGTCTTTTCCTTCAGCTCCTTGCTGGTTCATATCAAAAATAAAGACCGGGATAGATAAGTTTTGGTCGTAAGCCTGTAAATATCTAAGTACATCATCAACTAATACCGGTCCATTAATCGGTTTATCACCACCACCCTGTTGCGTATCCGGTGTGCCATCGTTATTTTGATCATTTTGGCCCCACCAACCAGCAAAACTTTCTACGCTTCCGGCCGGAGCGGACATGGGGTCCTCAAAATCAAAAGTACCGGCCGGGCCAATATTTTGATTTCTATCTTTTGTGCCTGCTCCGGTATAAAGCAACAAATCTAAGGTTCCTGTTCCAGTTGCTTGGTCATACCCTGCTGTCGGGTATAATAAATTGTTAAGTTTTCCGGAATAGGCATAAAAATCATCATGTTGTGAAGCAACCCTCTCCCAATCTCCAGTATAAGAATTCCAAATCGGTGTTCCGGTGGGAAAAGGCGGTTCAGTTATAATAGTATTGGGATCAGGAAGCACTATTAATGCTTGCGCTTGAACCGTAAATATTAAGCCTAGTAACATTAAAATCACCACTGCCGCATTTGTTTTTCTTAGACGCATCTCATCCTCCTCATTTTATTATCGAGCTCCTCTTCCTGTTAAAACTACTACAATTGTCTGAGCTAAAATTCTTAAATCTACCAATAGGCACATTCTTCGGATATATAGAAAATCATATTTTATCTTTTTCTTTACGTCCTCAATGGTCTCATCATATTTGTGCCAAACCTGAGCCAGGCCGGTAATGCCGGGTGTTACCTGAAGGCGCTTCTCATAATCGTGGATGAGCGTTTTTAAATCTCGCACAATTTCCGGCCTTTCCGGCCGCGGGCCCACAAGGCTCATCTCGCCTTTCAAGACATTAAATAACTGCGGTATTTCATCAATGTGCGCCTTTCTTAAGACTCTACCCACAGAAGTTATGCGTGGGTCATCTTCCTTTGCCCAGACTGCACCGGTTCCTTTTTCCGCATCAAGGCGCATTGTACGCAGTTTATAAATCTGAAAAATATTTCTATTTTTACCTACTCTATTCTGTTTATAAACGACCGGGCCCTCGGAATTCAATTTTATTAAAATTGCCGCAAAAATAATTATGGGAGAAGTAATGACCAGGCCTAAAATAGATAATGCTACATCAGCTAGCCGCTTAAATTCCTCAAACCTTTTGCGGGAAAAACGCACAATCACGCCCCCCACTCCGCTTAATAGTAAAAATAAGGTGCTTGGCTCAGGGGCATGGGATCTCTGCGGCGCGGCTGGTTGAGCAGCCGGTTCAGTTAGGCCTTGATTGTTGATTTGCTCAGAAGAAACTCCAGGCTGGTCAAAATAGGTAATGGCAAAGGTAAGCTTTGTCCTTAAGGAAGGCTCTAAGAGAAATAAAGTGCCCAGAGATAATAAAACTATGATTATTCTGAGGTTAAATTTTCCTTGCTTTCTACAATACATAGACTTATAATAAAAACGGCACGTAGAATTCACCCTTTCCCTTAATTTTTTTGGGCTTTAGGGTGTTTTCTTGGCTGGCTAGTTAATGGTGGGCTCGACAGACTACCTTGACTAGCCTTTTTTATATCTGTTTTTCGCTTTGAAAGCGCTTTCTTTTATCTCTTAATATATATAGTAGCATTTTTTATGCCAACTTAAGAACTTTATAAAAATATTTTTAATTTTTTAACGCTTTTATTTCCAATAAGTTACAACAATCAAGTTTTAACCAATAATGTCACCCCGAAATCCGCCTTTCCTTTTTGTTCATTAAAATCAACACCTTTAAGCTCAATATTCTTTTATTAGCGTAATATATTGTAAATAAATAGGTTGCATATTGTATTTATCTCAACAAGGAATCTCCGATTGTCAACATTTTGGATTGGATTTAGCTCTTTTATTGAGTTTATTAAATGAGGCTTGGTGGGAATATAACGTATAGTTACGTTTTAGGTCGGAGGTCGGGGAGGTGCTCTTTATATTAATTCAATACCTGCCTGGACGAATTCCCTATCAAAGGCAAAAGCCTTCCTGATATCGAAATCCTTCATTATCACGAAAGAGGCAACGTCAGTAAAGCTAAACCTCTTATCTTTGTACTTCTGATAAAGCTCCCAGGCAGATTGAAAATAGCCGGGACAGACATGAACGATCTTTATTATTTTGCTGGTAAAAAGCGCCTCACCTGCCAGGACAGATTGTTTATGACTGCCTCTTGCCAGAATAGTAGTGATGGTTTCATCAATACAATAATCTGAAGTATAAATGAGCGCCTTTAAACTTTTAATCTCCTTGAAAATAGAAACTGCCTTTTTGTGGTTTTTATCATTCTCTACAAAAAGCGCCACCCAGCCACTGGTATCCACAAAAACCTTTTCCATGAATTATTTCCTTTTCCCTGAACTGTATAAATAATGATCATGGCCCACAGAGGCATCATTTACCGCGAGTTTGACTTTACCTACAGCCTTAGTAAGTGGATCGCTATCCCAGTTAACACTTCTTATGTTTGTCTCTAAGAGGCTCCGTATTGCCATTCGGATTAATTCAGAAATAGCGAGGCGCTCTCTCTCTGCCTCAAGCTTAAGTTGGCGCATCTGATCCTCTTCGATATAAATTTGAGTCCGATGTAAATTACCCATTTCTCTCTACCTCCACTATACACTATACATTATACATTACATCTTGTCAAGAGAAAATTACCTAACAAGCATCAAACCAAGGCCCTCGCCTGATAATCCAACACATTCGCCAAGGTAAGCGGGTTAGGATCCTCAATATCTACTGAACTCCAGGCATCCATCATGTAGCGCCGGATATACTCATAGGGTAGGTATCCAAAGCCTTTCTCGCCCCATTTAGTGGACCAGGAATTTTTAAATTTGATGAGCCTCTTTTCATCGTCATAACCCATACAACAAATCGCGTGGCCTCCTAAGCTGGTTTCATTTTTATTAGGTAAAGGAACTATACCGGTTTTTGTCTTAAACATTCCTTTAAAGACCTCAATGCCCAGGACAACCGGCCCAATACTTGAAACACTCAAACGCAATTCATTTAAACTAAGTATGCGCGCATAAGTAATGATACGAAATTTTCCGGCATTGGCTTTAGCGCCAACTTTCGGTTTATCCTTTTGATGGGGAGAATATGGCCAGAACTTCTCCTGACAGACTCCTGTCTTTTTAAGCACCCGCATGCTTGCCCGGATAGTGGTCCCTTCTGCTTTCGGCACACCATCAATTTTTTTAGCTTCACTATAAACAAAACGCGGGGAAAGTTCTATCAACTTTTCATAATCAAGGGCTTCCTGATACTCCTTCATTCCCGAAGCAACCGCAAAGCCAACGCAGGCCCCTTCATCTCCCTGGTCTCTTATCGGAGACATCTTCCGGGTATAGTCAATCTTTTTGGGTAACTTTACCACCGGCAGATACGCCCGCATTAAATAATCCCTATCATCAAACTTATCTTTTATACATCCAAATCTACTAATCTTGTTTTCCTTTCTCTTTATTTAATACCATTGAGTTGGCTACCTGGCAACCTTGTAACGACGGATGACCTTGTGGTTTGGTGACCTGGTGACTTTGTTATGGTTCGGTAATGGTTATTCCAGGATAATTTTGATGGCTTTTTTTAATGTTGGTAGGGATTGTTTTATTGTTTTCCAGATAATTTTTAAATCAACGCCGAAATATTCGTGTATCGTCTTATCCCTCATTCCGGCCATTTCTTTCCAGGGTATCTTATTATATTTAGTTTTCACTTTGATAGATATATTCTTTGCCGCTTCGCCAATAATCTCAAAATTTCTTACAACAGCATCGATTACCATTTTGTCCTTAGCGAAATCCTCAAAAGATAAACCCTTAACATATTTTTCTATTTTATCTATACAATCTAAAATATCTTTTATGTAAAGCTTACTGCTTCTTCTCGTCATATATAAATCGTCTCTTTTAATATCTCTTTTTTTATCAGCGGCTTCAAAGCACTGGGAGTAGCTAAATCCACTCTTATGCCAAGTAAATTTTGTAAAAACTCCTCAAGCCTGATAAATTCAAAGAAATCCGGTGTTTCTGAAAATTTAACGAGGATATCTATATCACTACCTTTATGCGAATTCCTTCGGGAATATGAACCGAATATTCCCAGAACCTTAACCTTATAGTTCTCTACTAATAATCGCTTGTTTTTTCTTATGATTTCTTTAACGCTTTTTAAACTTTTCATTTATATTATCTCCTCGTGTTTATATTACCACCAAATTAAAAAATCGGCAACAATTTTATATTATTATTTCAACCAGCGGTTAACGCATGGCTTGGTTATTTAGTGCCCGCTTGCCGCTTAAGCGCCTCTGACATTTTAATGCTTCCCTCTTTTTATAATCCCATTCAATATAAGGCATCTTATCTGATTCTTTAAAATCCCACGTTTTCCGAAAAGACTCTATGAATTATTCGGGAATAAAAAACCGCGCCTCGTAACAGGCATAGCCAGTCTTATCCTTCCGATCATAAACTTCAATTCTTCCTCCACGCCAACCTTCGTATTTAGGATTCATAATTGCCTCTTCGATTACGGAGAAAAAATATCTTTTTCTTTTAGGCACACGCCCTCCTCATTGTTCTTTATATTAACTAATCTACTCTTAATCTCTTAATCTAATCCAACGATTTGTTTCGATAAACGATGCAATTCCGGATTAACTAAGGCTAAAACTTTCTTTTTCACTACCCTAGAAAAATATTCCTTTTCGGTCTTGCTTAATTTTTCCCGTTTAAGCTTCTTGAAGAACAGCTCTTTTTGCTTTGGTGAAAAAACCTGAGACAATGCATATTCTAACCCAAACTCTTCCTTTACAGAAAGTAAATCATTAAGCTTTGATTGTGCAAGGCTTAGATAGTTATTAAAAGTGGATTTTAATCTCTGGCTATCCATAACATGTTGAGCAAATTTCAATTCTTCGTCCTTTTTAAGTTTTTTTAGAAAACTATTGAGTTCCTTTTTTCTATCAACCGCAAGAGCTTTATAAAATCTATCTGCCCAAGAGAATTTCAGTTTTAAGGCCCTATAAAGAGCAAGCGACATTGACATTAGTGAATCTAAGCAAGGCTTATCAGATGATTTCTTAAGATGTGATTTCACCATCCCATAATTAAATATTCCCTTTTCTGCGCTATTGGCTAACACAACAGGAAAACCCTCCCAAAGACGCAGGTCTTTGCTTTTGACCACTTCCGCCAAGGTCACATTTGCATCAAATTCCTCTTCGGTTTCAAATAAAGGAAACCCTAACTTGCTTACTCTTTTAAGGAGATTGCCTTGTGCCATCGCTTGAACCCTCTTTTTTGATAATCTTTAAGAAATGCTCTAAATTCTTATTTACCTTATCTTCAGAAACATCAAAAGAAGCTGTCTCTTTGAACCTTTTTACAAGTAACCCTAACTCAATATCTTTTATTTTTGCTTTCATCAAAGAAAGGCAATCCTCTAAATCCAGCGCAGTACCTCTAAACAACTTACTAATAATAAGGTCGTAATAATTAAGCGCGCCTAAATAAATATGGCTAAATTCTTTTATTAAAGTATTATTTCCCTCTTCCAATGGAGACTCCAACAATTCCGTAGTATGCACCGACTTGCCTCTAAATAAATCAAAAACAAAACCATCTCTCCTTGACCAGCCCCAACCACTTACGGATTTATAACCCAGTTCTTTTAAAATATTTACCAGGTACTCATATTCATTTAAAACCGGCACCATTAAATCAATGTCTTTGGTGGATGCCTTAACTCCTAAAAGGGTTAATGCTGTTCCGCCACACGCGATTAAATGGACCTTGCGCTTAAGAAAACTATCCCAGACGACAATCTTCTCTAATACCCCTTCTTTGTCTATTCGGTATTCCATACAATTATTTGTATAATTTTATACAATTCTCTGTATTAAAATATACAATATATTTTCTGATTTGTCAAGGAAGATTTTAGGTAGCGGCCTAAAGACTTAAGATACTGTAAACGTGGTGGCAACGGGTGACCTGGTGACCTGTTACGGCACATACTGCGGCAGGAGCGGCTCAATTTGGGCAGTAAACGACTTGAGCAACTCCAGCGCTGCATCTTGCTCATTGTCTTTTATATCCGTGGACAATCTAATCAGCGCGCAAGAAGTTCTTTTGCCTCTTAAGAGGTCAAAGGCCACCTTAAGCTGCTGCTTGACATAACTATCAGTATTAAGGCTGCCCGCCCTGAACCAATAAGCCACTATCTGCCGCGCATCGCCTTTTTCCATCAATAGCTTTACTGTCCGTAAATTATCGGTCAGCTGAATTGAAGATTTATCTACTATGGTTAGGCCTCCACCTGTAAGGCAAAGTTCAGGCGGATGAGTTACCTTACGGTTATTTTCTGAATAAATTATATAAAGATATATGGAATCCCCTTTGCTATTTTTGTAGTCTCGCATAATCAGATTTTTCGTTTCCAGTATCTCATAATCACGCTCAGAAAGCGGTATATCCGCAGCCTGCCAGTCACCGACTGTCATCGGAAAATCCGCCATTAAAACTTTCGTAGCTTTATCAAAGCGCGTCGGCAGATATGATAATAGACCTACCGTAGCCACTGCTACTAAAACAACTGTCACGATAATAAAAGTTTTATTATTCATATTTAGCTCACTGCTCCTAGCTCATAGCTCATAAGTTACGACCGCTTCGCTTACCCGTAAGATGGCTGTTTCGCTCGGACGAAAGACGACCGCCGCGCTAGGACGAAGGACGATTTAGTTATTTACAAAACGTATCCGCCTTACGTTCCATTGTGATTAACATTGCGAATATATGTTCATATTTTTCATCTAACCTATCAAATATTTCTTTATTGATATAATTACATTTTAAAGCAAATTCTAACCAAGTTTGCGTTTCCGCGGCTTCACATTCTGCATCCGATAACTTATTAATAAATACCGCTATATATTTACGTTTACGCCAAGCTTCTGCAAGGTTAGCGCATACTGACCTTGAAGACCTGCGTATTTGGTCAATCAATGAATACTTTTCTTCTTTCGGAAAATTCTTTGAAATCTCATATATCTCCATAGCAGATTCAAACGCAAGACAGTAGGCTTCTAAATCCCTTACGCTTTTTATTTTTTTGCGCCCCTCGTCCATCGTCTCTCGCCCCTCGTCCATCGTCCCTCGTAACAGTACCTTCTACTCTAATACCTTCCCCACTAACGCCAGCCCCACGAACGCAAACACAAACACCAAAACTCCCATCGTATTATGAAACCATCCTGTAGCAAACTTAGCGCCGTACATTTCACTGGCTAATGATAAAGCCACTATCCTTATCACATTTGTGCCTATGGCTATTGGTATGGAAGATAAGAACAATATCGCTTTTTTAACTTTAGGGATATCGCTAAAATATGCCATTAAAGCTCCTAATGCAATCAGCGCAATCAATGACCTTATGCCTGAACAGGGGTCTTCAACTACAAGATATGAATGCATAGTCCTGATGACGCTGCCCTCTCTTATCGCCGGCACGCCGACGCGATTAATTATAAATGCCGACATTTGTGCCGCAAAAATCTTTAATTTAAAGCTTAAGTTCACTATTGCGACCGACGGTAAAGGAATCATAAAAAAAAGAAATGATAACGGGAACATTAATTCCTTTAAATGTTTTTTACCCAAAAATAATAACACTAAACCCGCTAAAACCGGGATTAAAGATAGCGCGGCGCTAAAATTTATGCGCAACAGAGCGCTTATCAGGTAAATTAATACACTCGGGCCCAATAATAACCAACCGGAATTGCTAGGTGAAATTTTCAACTTGGCTAACTTTTCTCTCTTCAGCCAAACTATAAACCCGCTAATTAACGGTACTAAAAATCCATGGCTGTAATACGTATCCGCGACGGTCCACCTATCTACCATCCAGATAAAGGAAGGAATATAGGCGATAAGCGTCAGTATAGATAAGATTATAATTTTCATCAACTGTTGCTTTTTCATCATCTTCTCCAATCTTTTATATCTGGCATATTGAACATCGTTATTTTTAAACTTCTATTTTATGCTTAACAGCCTATATCCCTTTATGATGCTGTCGCAAACCATCTGTATGATATTGCGAAAATCTCCACTATCAGCCTTACCCAAAGCCATATAATATTTGTATCTATCTTCGACTTGAATAATTGCGGCTGGAAAGCCTTTACTTAATAGTTGAGTAACTATAATCAACCTACCCACCCTGCCATTGCCGTCAAAAAAAGGATGAATCGCTTCAAGCTCATAATGATCCCTGGCGATTTTGCCTATAGGGTCATTTCCGTAACGGTTAATTTCCTTAATCAACTTACCCATCCCCAGCGGAACTTCTTGCGCTGAGGGTAATGGTATTTCTGTATTAGTCAAATTAACGAAACCAGTTCTATATTTTCCAGGCAATTTATCGTTAAAATTATACATCACAATCTCATGGAGTTTTAAGATATATTTCTCATCAATTTTAAAACTTGGGCGTATATTCTCTAACAAGAATTCTAAGGCATTCTTATGATTTACTGCTTCTAATATTTCAAAGAGTTCCTTGCCCTTAACTTTCTTGCCGGCAAAAGCCCTCTCGGTATCCTTGCGGCTCATCCGGCTGCCTTCTATGGCATTGGAGTGATAGGTCATTTCCAGAAAAAATCTATCTCTTATTTTTTTATTTGTTTTTAAAATTTTGATGGGATTCCTCGGCCTCTTTTTTAACCCTATAACCACTTCTCTTAGGTCTACGTATTCCTTAAACAGTTGGTCGATGTCGCGGGATTGCGCCAGGTGCGGCTGAATATCCTTATCTAACCAACGGTATACAGTCTTATAACTTACCTCCATCCGCCTTGCCAGTTCAGAGCGCGAAACGCCGGTTTCTTCAAGGATTCTCTTTAATTTATCTTTATCGCTGAGCGGATAATTTTTCATTTGACAGCCTTAAATAGGTATAGGTCATTTGTCCTATTAATATCATCATATAAAATATACCATATGTCCTATGTTTGTCAAGTTAAATATTAACCTCGGCCTTTTGCCAGAGGACGTCCTGCCTGCGCGCCAAAAACCTATACAGCCCCACTACTGCCGCGATATTCATCAGGCAAAACGTATAAACCACATCATTGTCTTTTAGTTAAAGAAAAATTATGCAAGCGCGCTAAGAAACTTACTTACGCTTATAACGCGTATATTATCTTTTAGAAAATCAACGCCATTTTCTCCCACTACCTCATAAACAAATGGAATATTCAACTTTGACGCAAAATATCTTAAAGAAGAAGGAATCTCTTTATAAGACGCCTTGACTTCTACGCAAAACCATATCTTATTTCCCACGGTAACTAAAAAATCCACCTCTCTTTGTTCTTTATCTCTTAAATAATAGAGTCGCGACTTATACCCTTCTGTATCAGTAAGAAAGTGGCAGAATTTCAAAAGATGCAACGCCACCATATTTTCTAACCTGATGCTTTCATCCTCAACTTCTGACCAATCCCATAAATACAGCTTTGGTTCTTTCCTTAATGATTTTATAACGCTGTTTTGAAAAGGGTAAATCCTAAAATGGTAGTAAAACCTTTCTAGTATATCCACCCATAAGGATATTGTTTTATGCGTTACAGATAAGTCCTCCCGCAGTGAATTTAAAGAAAACAGTGACCCGACTTTCTGCGGCAGGAGTTCTACCAATACCTGCAGCGCTGACATATCCCTCAGATTCTCAATTTCCCTGATATCTTCCTTAATAAGTCTCTCGGCTCTCTCATTATGCCAACGGCGCAATGTCCTCTCGTTTTGTTTGATGAATATCTCGGGAAAACCGCCGAATTTAGATAACTTGCTCAATATCTCCCGATGCTCTTTCGTATCTTCTGAAAAAATAAGTTTTTTAAAAGGTGTGACGGCGGCCTGCTTGCCCAATAACTCAGAAAGAGACAAAGGGTGCAGCCTATAAGAGCGGTACCTGCCCAATAAAGAATCCCCGCCTTTTCTGTATATATCCAACCGTGCGCTTCCGGTTACAAGTATTTTAAACTTATCTTTGTGCTTGTCGTATTCGCCCTTTAAATAGCTCTTCCAATTTTTATATTTATGTATTTCATCAAAAATAAATAATGTCTTATCGGCACTAAAAGTTCCTCCAAGGATAGCCCTTCTATCCTTCCGATTGTCCCAATTTAAATACTCATATTTATTTTTAAAGAATTTATCCCCTACCTGACCGGCAAAAGTAGTTTTTCCGACCTGACGCGGGCCGGAAATAAACACCATTTTATCTTTTAAGTCGCTTAAAACGTATCTCTCCAGATATCGCTTAATCATAGGAATGCCTCCTTTTATGGCTTCCTACAAATTATACCAAAGTATAAACTTATGTCAAACATTTTCTACTTCGCTATCAACTTTCCGCCACAACACGTCCTGCCTGCGCGCCAAAAACCTATACAGCCCCACTACTGCCGCGATATTCATCAGGCAAAACATGCGTGGTATATCAAATACTTTGTTTTTATTTTTTAATAATACTCCTAACAACGCAAAAACGTAAAAAATTATCTGCGGCAATAAGAATATCCAGTAAAAATAGGGGCTGTCCCCGAAGGGGACTGTCCCTATTTTGATTACCATTACATTACTTACCAATAACGCAATCAATAAAAACGGGACCATGAGCCTTAAAAACTTATGCGAAAAAAACTGCCAGGAAATTTTACCTTTTAACGGATTAAACAGGCTCCCAAGATAAAAAAATAACTGGTAATTCCCTGCCAGGGTCCGCACCCTTCTTAAAAATTCTTCTTTTGGGTTGGCAAAAACCTTATCGTAAACCTTTGCCTTTTTGTCAAATATCGCCCGATAACCCCTTTCCACAATCTTCATTGGGATATAAATATCGTCTAAAATCAAATCTTTAGGCAATTGCGGAAATAGTTCTCTCCTGATAGCATACAAGGCCCCGGTTGCGCCTAACATTGACCCCATTCTCGACTCGCTCTTTCTAATGAATTTCTCATATTCCCAATACAACCCTATCCCTGTCCTGGTTTTATTATTCTGCTGGCCATTGGTATAAAATAAAGCGGCGCTTACTGAGCCGACTTTTTCATCGCCAAAGTGTTTGACTAATTCATTGAGCACATTTTTATCCAACGCCTGCCGCGCATCCGTAAATACCAATATCTCTCCTTTGGCCTCTTTTGCCAAAAGATTCAACATACTCGGCTTACCCTGCCTCTTCTCCTGCCTGAAAAACTTAATTCTCTGAAAAACAGGTTTTTCTTCTATGAACTTTGAACTATGAACTATGAACTTTTCTACTATTTCATCCGTCCTATCCGTTGAACCATCCGACCCAATTAAAACCTCTGTCCTCTCCTGCGGATAATCCAAATTTAAAACTGAGCGGATTTTATTCTCAATATTTTTCTCTTCGTTGTATGCGGCAATTATTATAGATATCTTCGGATAAATATATTTTCCCCCCAAAGGCTTCTTATAGAAAAGGGATAACAAATAAACCAATATCGGATAACCGATATAGACGTAGGTTATTGTTATGATTGATAGCCAGAAGATAATTTTCATTTTTTGAGTTACCGCGTTTAACGCGTTAACGCGTTAACGGGTTTGCGAGTTTAACGCGCCAACGCGCTAAACGCGCAAACGCGCAAACGCGCTAACCTAATACCTACGACCTAATACAGCCGTCCTCACTTTATCGTAACATTTAGCTCCTAACATCTTTTTTGACGAACCCTTAACCCACTCCCCTGCCCTATCTTTCAGAGATGGCCCGTTTTTCATCACCCGAGCGAAATATGCGATACTCCAGCTAGACCTCACCGGAATACGGCCGAATTTGAAGCCATCGTTATCTTTGAGATTAGAAGTAAAAACCGCTTTATAACCTGCTTGTTTAACTTTATCAATGACCTTTTTATTACAGAATCCTCGCGGAATAGAAAGATAATCGATTGCCCGGCTTAACTTTTCTTCCAGGATTTTCTTTGACTCATTCAATTCATAATTTAATTCTGCATCATTTAATTCCGTCAAAATCCTATGCGTCATCCCGTGCGAACCGATAATCATCCCCGCATCCCTTAATTCCCTTATCTGTTCCCAATTCATATAGCCGGCTGTCCCAACCTTACCGACAAGAATAAAAAAATACGCCTTCAGTCCGAATTCCTTTAGTATCGGCAAGGCATTTGTATAGTTAGTCAATAATCCGTCGTCAAAAGTTATTGTTATGGTTTGCGCGTTTGCGGGTTTGCGCGTTTGCGGGTTAAACTCGCTAACGCGACAACTCGCCAACGCACAAACCCACTCCATCTGCCTCCTAAACTTCTCCACAGAGACCGAATACAGCTCCGCCCCAACTTCGTTATTATCATGATTACCGATTGAATGGTACATTAATATCTTATTCATCTTAATTTTTTACGCGCCAACACGGTAACGCGATAACCCGCCAACCCGTTAACGCGCAAACTTTCAAAGTGATACATTAAAATCTTATTCATTTTTTCGTCAATTCAAGTGCTCCTATATCAGGCTTATTGTCACTTCTAGGATTGCCACTATAATCACTTATAGGCCCTTCAACAATTATTCCGGCATCCATTGCTGGCGAATCCGGTTTTGGAGTTACCCCCTCTACAGAAAGCCTATTTACATCTACAAATTGAGGGTCAGCATAAATATCTCCTGAACAGCAGTTTATGTTACTGCACTTATTATTCCATCCCGTAAAATCAAATGCGTAAATATCCGCCCATTTCGGGCCTATGCGGAAAGGTTTTTTATTAGTTTTATGATACCAAAGATTATGAGCAAATTTTAGGCCGTAAAAATCTTTGTTTAACACGGATAAACCGGTATCCAAATATAATAGATGTGTTTTTGGGTGTGTTCCGTATACTATATTATTGTAAAATCTGGCATTTTTATTATTGCCGTTATTAAAAGGGATATTTATACCCACAAATTCTTCACCTACTCCTTCCGCATAAGGAAGAACAATAGTGTTATTTGCCACTAAAACATCTTTTAATCCAGAACCACTTGCCTTGCCATAATGCGTTATTCCCCTTCTACAACCAATAATAATATTATTAGTTATTTTGGCGTTATTAAAGGTTGCTGGGGCATCCTCGTCAGCAGTCATAATTCCTTCCGCTCTTAGACGTCTAAAATTTTTGTGGTCACCGGGATTATCGTCACCATTATTGTATAATGCTTTCTGGTCCGGCTCGTGACAGAGAATAAAATTATTTTCAGCAGCACAACCGGAACAATTAACCAGATAAATATTCACACTCCAATTGTCATAAACAATATTATCTTTAAATATCGCTCCCACACTACTACCTAATAAACCCTCTCCTCCATTATCATGAACAACGTTCCCGATAAATTTAGAATTTGGTGTTCCTGAACAACCCCCTGCTGTCCAGAGGCCCCATTTATAACGCCCCCTTGGCCAGTTTCTCATCATGTTGTGATAGATGTGGTTTTTAATTACTGTATTATTTACGCTCATATTGTCCCCATAAGGCCAGATAGAAATCCCTGCTTTGCCATTAAATTCTAAATTGCATTTTTCTATTCTGTTGTTATTGCCAAGAACAGAGATTCCGTGTCTCCCTGCAAATCTTACTGTAATACCGTATAAAACTATATGGTTGGCATTATTCAGAAATACCCCTTCTTGATATTCATCGTCGCTGATGACACCAAAATCATGCGATGTAGGATTTCCATTTGGGAAATAAATATAAATTGTCTTGTTATTGTTGTCGTAAAACCACTTTCCCTCGTCCACCTTTTCTAAGGAAAATTCAGGATACAATGGCTTTTCGTCCAGCACCACCGCGGTAGGCTTAAAGTCGCATTCTGCTTGATAAATTTTGTTTCTATACAAACTCCAGCCATCAACCTCTGCGGAGGCATCTATAATGACTTCTCCGTCGCCGTAAGGACCTATTAATATCGGATTTTCTGGCGTTCCCGAAGCTCGGATTTCAACTCTTTCTCTATATTTGCCTGCCTTGATTCGTATAACATCTCCAGGCGCAAGCCTGCCGGCATAATAGTCAAATGCCTTTGAGATTGTTTTCCAGGGATTCAATACTGTTCCATCTCCTTTTGCATCATCGCCATTTTTCCCATCAACACAATAATCCCTGCCTATCTTTCTTGGTTTTAGGTCACGCACAACATTTAACCCTGCAACTTCATTTTTATCCCACCAGCGTGATTTTGAATCCGTAACTTCTGAAACTTTATTTAAATTTATAGCATCCCTGGTTCTTTTATATACGATATGTTTCTCCGTAACATCTATGGCCACTGCTTTAGATATACTTTCTTTGTTTATAAGCATCGCGAGTTTATATCTGGCATTAATCCAATCATCTGAATTTTTAGACCAGCCGTCAAATCTTTTCACCCTTGAGTCTTCCCACCACTGGGGGTATTTTCCGCTCTCATCAGGTCCATTATCGCAATCCCAAGGCCCTATAACTATTCCTTCATTATACCAACATGACTTATTTGTATAATCGGAGCATGTTCCGATGCATTTACCTCCTATAAATTCCGCTTTTTGTCCGTCAAATTTCTTTTGCATACATGACGGCTTATCTGTTACTACCTTATAATTTTCAGCCAAGGCACTTTTAACCAATGAATTCGCTATATCATTTACTTCCTTTTCTCTGCCACTGTTTTTTGCCAGCCAGAGATATTCATAATCTATGAACCCGCGGCGCCACATTTTCATTCTAATGGAGGAGACAGGGCCTTTGATTGCGGGAAATCCTATTGCAGGTAATACTGAGCCGGGATAGAATATATATCCATCTCCATAATTATCCGTGGGTTTGCCATGCTCATAAACTTGCGAATCGGCATAAGGATTGTAATTGCTCCAGTAATTATTTGCCCATAAAAATACACCGTCTATATTATACTTCCACGCTGCCCAGGCCCACATTCTCAAGCTAATTGCATCAGCGGTTAATAACTGGCTGCCTAAGTAAGGTTGGCCACCTTGATAAAACCAGACCTTCTCCCCTTTGCTTTGGCGCTCTATGATACGCTGCGGGGCAAGGGCAGAAGGCATCGCTGCCCATATATCCACAGAGCCGAATAAAGGCTCTTCCGGCTGTTCGGTGAGCATAAATTTGATTTGAGGGGCACTTTTTCTGATTATCGAGGAAAAATCTTTTATATATAGATAATCAAATTTATATTGCTTAGGTTCATCAATAGTATACATAAATGACTTGGCTAGTGTCCCTTTTGGCCATACCCCCCTTGCCTCTTTCGTCAAGAAATGCTCCTGAATTGTTTGCGCTAACGACTTAATTTTATTTTCCCAATAATCATATGTTTTATCGTAACAACCGGTTGGTTGATTCCAAGTCGCATTATGTAGATACTTACAGTTGATACCATATAAATTAGCGTATTTTGCCTCAGGAAACGGGAACCTCCAGACATTTGGAGGGAGCTTATCCGGGAAAATTGCTCCGGTGATTACCTGGCCAAGATATGTATCATACCTTGCCCACGTTTCTGGGTTAACTATGTAATCTCCGTTTTCTGCCCATTTAGATGAAGCAGATAGGTCTAAATCGTATCCCTGGGAATTAAAATCAAACCTGTGACTTCTTGCCATGAGCCAATATTCCTTTAGTATATTCCAGTTTTCTTCTGTGTTGTAATTCAGTCCTTCTTGATTAGCCAGAGAGCCGCCATACATATCAGAATAAGCGCTAATATGGCGCTCATCCGGTATAGTAAAAGGAAACACTGTAACTACCAGATTCATTATTTTTAGCGTGTTTCCGCCTGATAGCACTTCAATAGTCCCCTTGTATTCACCGCTAACAGCGTCTTTTGGTATATAAAGGTCGACCCATACCGGTTGATTTTTTTGAGGCTCGATAGAGAAAAATGCAGCCACAATGTCGTTATCATGGCCATAAGGGTTATAAAACGGTATTAATGCATCTGGGTAATGTGCAGTAAACCATTCGAGAAATAAGCTGAATCTACTTTGTGCAATTGTGTTTGTCTCATTTAAATGCCTGAGTTCCGATGGGATTACGCTGACTTCTGATAGGCCATCTTTTCCGCCATTAATAACCACCTGAAAAGCAATTGCTTCATTGCGGGCCCCCATTATACGAATTGTATTATTCTTATGAGACCAGACGGAATTTTCTAATTCTTGCGGTGAATCTTCGAATGTTTTTACCGAATCGCTGGTTGCCCAGATTACCGCAGAGCCTTCTTCAGCATTTACCGTTAATAAGTTAATAACCGGCACAACTGATAATAGAAGCGCTATACTTAAAGAATAAGACGATATCCGGCGATTACTTTGCAGCATATTTTTTACTTGCTGATAAGATGCCAAGCGCTATCCAGAAAGTCCCTGCTACCGTATCCCGGAAGAAGTTGGCATAGAACATGTTCACTACCATAAAGGCAGATAAACAACCGATAAACCCTAACCCCACCATCATAAACTCGGTTTTTAATAGATAATTCGCTTCGTAAAAAACACCCCATAAAAACCATAAAAATGCCAAAAACCCCAGAATTCCCATTTCTACTGCAATAAGTATAAAGGCATTATGCGGGTCGACCCCCAACATATGTTTTGATTGCCCGAAGCCGATTCCGAATACCGGGCTTGTCTGTAAGAGCGCGAGGTGTGCGTTCCATATATCTATTCTTTTTTGGGAACTTTTATCCAGGGCAACGGGGTTGTCATATTCATCCTCAACAATAGTGTTTTCCATCCTGGTGATGATAGTTTGAGGAGCCCATAATCTCCAGCTTAAGAGCCCTGTAATTATTAGAACGAATATTGTTACCCTGGAAAAAAACGTAATTCGGCGTTGATGTATAAGTATAAACAGGATAGATACAATAAATGATAATAACAGCGCTACTATTGAACCGCGGGAATACGTTGTCAAAAGGCCTGTTACACAAACTACCACGCCTAAAAAACTTAACAGTCGAAATAATATTTTCCGTGACAAGAGCAGAGCAGATAATAAAAACGGTGTGAATATGGCAAGAAATCCTCCGGCAATATCTGCAGCAACCCAGTCTTCGCCAAATGGGCCTGACGATCTCTTAAAGTCAGCGAAATTTACTCCTGCCAGAGTCCCTCCTCTTATAGTGGATAATCCGACAAGCGCTATTGATATGAGGAATATCCCGATGATAAATTTTAATTCTTTCTTATTCGTAATGCATTTCGAAAATACAAAATAGCCCAATACTAAGGTAATTAAACGTTTAAATAACACCGCGATTTCGAATGTCCATATCCAGCGAGGGAAAAATACGGTATGCATAAATGAAATAGACCAAAGGATTAAAAACAATAATAGAGGCAGTTCGAACTTTAAACGGGTTTTTACGGGATTTTTTGTAATTATAAAAAGCAGCAAAAGTATAATCAGAAATAAATTTGTCGTATTGATGACCGGCGCCTGCGGGATTTTTAATTGGAAAGGTAAAAACAGGATATATAGCGCTAATATAATTTTTCTCATTTTTTTACAAGCGATAAAAATAAATCCCTTGTTTTTTTAGCTACAGAGATGATTGAGAAACCAGTTAATAAATTTTGCCTGGCTGCCTTTCCTATTTCAAGGCCTTCATCAGTCAAGGTTAACAAGGCAGCTATAGCGGAACTTAACTCATTGACATCTGTTGGTTTAACAATAAAGCCTGTTTTGCCATTTACAATTATTTCCGGAATCCCCCCCACATTGGTTGCTATTACCGGTTTAGCAGCTGCCATTGCTTCTAACACACACACCGGCAATCCTTCGTATAACGAAGGTAAAACCAGCGCTTTAGATAGTTTTAATATTTGCGGAATATCTTCTCTATAACCGACAAATCTTGCCATATGCTCAACATTCAGTTCTTTCGCCAGTTTTTTTAAGTTCTTCTCTTCTTCCCCGTAACCGACAAAGAGAACTTTCAGTTTTGGGTATTTTTCCCGCAACTGGCTGAGGCTTTGCAGCAAATATCTCTGCCCCTTTTGTTCTGTCAAGCGCCCTATACATGCCAGAATAAAATCTTCAGCCGTAACACTAAACTCATCATAAAGATATGTAATATCCCCTGCCTTTTCAAATTTCTTAAAATCAATGGCATTTGGTATTACCGTTATTTTATTTAAGGGAATACCGACTTTGTTATGGTAGTACTCTTTTGTTGCTTCTGAAACAGCGATAATCTTCCTGGTTCTATAAGAAAGTAATTTATCCATCCATCTATGATGCCATTTTTTCCAGATATCTACATTTTGAGCGGTGCTGACAATAACCGGAACCCCTGCCATTATCGCAGCAATTCTTCCCATACTATCTGATTCCCAGAGTTGAGTATTAACAACATCAAATTTTTCTTCTTTCATAAATCTTATTAATTTAAAGAAAGCTCTCAGGTCTATGCCCATCTTCTTTTCAAGCGCTATAACCCTTATTCCTTTATCCTCAACTTCCTTTGCCCAGCAACCTTTCCAGTTAAGACAACAAACAACCGGCTCAATTTTACTTCTATCCAGATTTTGCACCAGAGAAGCCAAAAATCTTTCTGCCCCTCCCTTTTCCAGGGACCAAATTATAAACAGGGCTTTGACTTTTTGCTGTTCCTGTTTAATCCCTTGAAAGAAATTGGCAAGCAGGCTAACATTTTTAGAAATATCAAATTCTTCTTCTACTTTCTTTCTTCCTGTCAAAGCCAGGCTTTCGCATAGGTTTTTATCGGAAAGCAAATGCATCATCTGCGTGGCAAGTTCTTTATAGTCTCCCGGTTCAGTCAATATTCCGGTTTTATTGTTTACTACCAATTCCGGTATACCGGATATATTGCTTGAAATTACAGGGACGCCAATAGCCATAGCTTCTATAAGCACAACAGGTATACCGTCTTGGCCATCATTTTTATCCCAAACACATGGCAGGACAAATAAATCTGCATGCGTAAGTTTCTCTTTTATGATTGAGCTTTCAGCTGCGCCATCGAGAAATACGGTGTCTTTTAGGTTGTAATGATTAATTAAACTTTGTAGTTCATTTTTTAGCGGGCCGTCACCGATGATATGGCAGCAAAAAGGAATCTTACCCTGGATTTCCTGACAGGCCTCAATGAGATAGCGAAAGCCCTTCATTTTAGTTAAGCGGCCTACGCTTAAGATAGTTTTCTCCTTATTGCCATTAAACCTTTGCCTATATTGGAAATCGGATGTATCAATACTGGAATGAACTACGGAAATCTTGGAATACACTCCATTTTTACAAAAGCCAGAAATGTAATCTTTATTATATTCCGATATGGTGATTATTCCCTCTGATGCGATTGATTTCTGCTTTAGTAGTGTTTTATCCAAAAAGATGTCATGCGCATGAGCGGTAAATGTAAAAGGTATACCTGTTAATTTATGAATTATCCAGGCGGCAGTAGTAGAATAATTGGCAAAATGGGCGTGAATATGCTTGATATTCTGTTTTTTGGCAATTGTCGAAAAGTAGCAAGCTAAAAAAACAGAGCCGAAATTTTTTGCAAATACTTTAAAAGATGAATATTTCCGGAAAATAACAGCAAGAAAAACTTTTGATAAAGCGAATGGCTTTTTAAGCATCCAGTAGAGTGTTGACCAAGCGACCTTTCCAAAATAAGGATAAATCGTTTTTTCCATAAAAGGCCGGGCTTGCTCATGGATAAAATCCTCCAAATCGCTACGCAGTGAAAATATACGGATATCAAAATCTCTTTTTGTAAGCTCAATTATTTCTCGCAGGATAAATGTCTCCGACCAGCAGGGAAAAAGAGATACAATATACCCTATTTTATAATCGCTATCTTCCAAATGCGCGAAAGTATCATAGAGCCGCTCATATTTCTTTACCATTGATGCAAGAGTATATTTCTGCTCAGCCTCGTTTTTTGCTTTTTTCGACAATAATGCCATAAGATTAGGTGAAGCAATAAGCTCTAGTATTTTCTCGGCTATATCTTTTGAGCTCTTAGGTTGAACCAACAAACCAGTTTCTCTATCCGCCAAAATTTCGGCATTTCCTTCCACGTTAGTTGCTATAACAGGAATTCCGGCTAACATCGCCTCAAGTAGAGCATTAGAACAACCCTCGCTTTCAGAAGGAACAACAAATATATCTGTATCTGAGAAAATTTGACTTAAATTATAACTGTTTCCTAAGAACTCTACATAACTCTCAATTTTATTTCTTTTTACATATTCCTCTAATGAGCTACGCAAATAGCCATCCCCTACCAAGGTAAACTTTACGTCTTTTCTCTTAGCGCAAATAGCTTTCGCTGCTTCCAAAAAATAGCTATGCCCTTTGATTTGCCTATCCATAGCCGCTACCATCAAGATGCGAAAATAATCCCGGCTGTTTCTGTCTTTTTTAATAATATTTTTTTCTTCAACTCCATTATAGATTACAATAGTTTTATAATAGGGGATTTTCTCTTTATTGACCGCATTACCTCTAACAGATTCAGAGACGCAAATAATTTTATCGCTTAAAATACTGCTTATTTTTTCAAGAAAACCGATTTTATCCGTACGAAAATGCCCCATATCCCTTCTTGAGCTTATAATAGTAAGAACCCTGGCAAACCTGGCAGCTAAAACTCCGAATACATTGGAAGTGTTAAGGTAGGTATGAAAGATTAGCGGTGTAGCATTATCGATAAATCCAGCCAGCCTGACAAAATTATTCCAAAAATATAA
>Ga0315286_10001181_pt1 | contig 23442 bp, 21 predicted proteins | sample YL17G10_0_MG_FD_205038 | JGI IMG/M metagenome (GOLD analysis project Ga0315286, IMG submission 205038) | Sediment microbial communities from Yellowstone Lake, YNP, Wyoming, USA - YL17G10_0 | ecosystem: Environmental > Aquatic > Freshwater > Lake > Sediment | place: USA: Wyoming | collected...
TCCCTCGTGGTCGTCAACGTCCTCGGTGTCTTGGTGCTGGGCGAAATCCTGTCCATCCAAGCCTACCTGGCCATCGGCTTGGTCGTACTCGGATTCATCGTGCTATCCATGAGCCCGTAGAAGCAGACCTGGCAAGTTCCACGACGATGCGGCGATAGATTGCTTCGTCGCTGTGCTCCTCGCAATGACATGACTGCACGCGATATGTCATTGCGAGCGAAGCGCGGCAATCTATGACCGTACGATCTCTGAACTGGCGCGGCAGGCGAAAGTTATTGCGTCAACAGGATTCGGCCGTCGCCGGGCGGGATGGTGAAGCTTGTGCCACTCTCGCCCGTGAGGGAGTCCTTCGCCGCTTCGTCGAGCTTGATTTCGTAGGGCCCCGGCGCACCAGGCAGATTCACGACCACCAAAGCCTTCTCATATTGCCTTCGCCAGACGTGTGAGCTGATACGCTGCCCCGCCGCAATGGGAAGGCCGATCTTGATGTCGTACTGCGTGTACCAGTCATGGCGGTGGCTCGTATTGTCGGAAAAGAGGTAATAGAAGTCGCCAATCGTCAGGGCGTAACACAGACTCCACCGCATGGCCTGCGGATCGGCGGGCGGCTTCTGGCCCCGCTTCGAGTCGCCCGGCCAGCCCGCGCGGGAGCGGATTTCCTCGAACCGCTCGATGAGGCTGATCCGCGGCTGCCTGAGCAGGGACTGCGTGTGCTGCATCTTGCCGATGCAGTCGTCCCACTGCGTGCGGTTGTGGCTCCAGCCCGATTCGTACATCATCCCATTGAGATACGGGGCGGCGAAATCGTACTCGCCCACTGCGTAGCCCGCGTTGGCAAAGATCAGGAAATCATCGCCGACCGCTTCGCGCACCGCCTTGAGGAAGGCCACCCACGGTTCCGGCTCATTTCGGATGTTGTCGTAGAAGACCCCATCGACCCCCGCCTCCTTTAGCGAGAGCGTCTGGCGGACGACGTGCCGGCAGTACTCCTCGTTGTACCAATCCATCCGGTGCGTCCCCGGCCAGAACTGCTGACGCTTGCCGTCCTTGCGCAACCACCACGGATGGTCCTCGGGCAGCCAGTCATCGGGGTATTCGTAGAACAGCAGATCGCCGATGACCACCACATCCGGGTTGAGCGCCCGAATCTCGGCAATGCGTTTCTTCGCCGCGGCGACCGAATCGGCCGTGAAGCGATCGGCGAGGCCCTGGGGCTTGCCGTCGTATCGCAGGCGGAGACTCCCGGTCCCCGCCATGACCAGATCGTGCCTGGCCATGCTCTCGACGGAGTTGTCCCCGCGAATCGATGCCCAGAGCATGGCGACGCGCGGATAGGGCGTCTTGAGGAACTCGCGCGATTGATTGACGCCGGTCTCAGCGTAACCGCCGTTGGCCCCGATTACTGCGATTGCCAGCCAACTCAGGACCAGTCGCTTGACGCCGGTGTAAGTCTTGCCGCATGTGTTGTCGTAGCTCGTTGAGGCCATAATTACCACTCCTGCCGGACCTGAAGTCCCCGGTCGAAGGCAATCGTAGACGATCCGCCGTGCGTGTCAATGGCCCAGCCAGGCAGTCCACGTGAGGCGCATGCCAAATTCGGGCTCAAGGAGTCTTCGCCACGAATGTCCTGCGGTCCCGCTTGCAGATAAGCTGCATCACGTTGCGGCCGGACATGGCGGCCGTGGGTACGCCGCCGCCCGGCTCGACCCATTGTCCGGCCATGTAGAAGCTCTTCAGTCCGGGAAGAGTCTTGCTCATACGAAACGGAGGAAACGTCTTCTTGGTGAACAGCCAACCCTCCATGCTGCCTTGCCAATTGCCGGTGTAGCGTTCCCAAGTCATGGGCGTGGCCACATCGCGCATTTCGACCTGGCCGGCCAATCCCGGATAATGTTGATTGAGCAAGGAGATCACCTGGTCAGCAATCTTCTCCTTTTCAGCCTTGTAGCGCTCGGGATCTTGCCGCAGGTTCTTCCAGTACGCGTAATCAGCGGTAAACATGACCTTCAAGACCGTCTTGCCCGGGGGAGCCTGAGTCGGATCGAAGTTGCAGATCTCAACGCCGAAGTGGTCTTGTTGCCGTCCACCGATGGTCACGGATTCACCGAGAGGATAGATCACCGTCGCCGGCATTTTCTCGAACGAGCGATGGACGCCCAACGCCACATGGATCAAGGGAGGAAAAATCGGCAGGTTGTCATAGTAGCCCCGGATTCTGTCGTTGATATACTCGCCGCCCAACATGTCAAAGATCGTGGCGTGACCGTCCGCGGCGGAGATGGTGATGTCGCTGCGGTGCTCGGTCCCATCCGCCAGCCGCACACCGACCGCCTGGTCATTCTCCACTATGACTCTGGCGACCGGCGAGTGGTAGTGAATCTCTCCTCCCAGATCGAGGTAACGCCGTTCGATGCTGCGGGAGAACTCCAGCGATCCCCCTACCGGATAGCCGGCAGACTTGCGATGCATCCAGGCCAGGATCATGAGCAGGCCCGCCATCGGGAAATCGGGCAGGCCCGAGATCCAGGGCAATGCCTCACGCAGGAAGGGGTCGGAGAACCTCTGCGCGTAATCCTGGACCGAGATATTCTTCCATTTGGACATCAGCCTCAAGAAGGGAAACGTCCGGATGAGGAACAGGCATCCATCGATGGTTCCGTACAACTCGGGCGCCTTGTCCACCGGAAGGTCGTACCTGGCACAAGTGCGTGCGGCCCTCGTCAGCTCCTCAATCACGGGCGAATCCTGGGGAGCAAGCTCCTTCATGTGCTGCCGGAGCCGGTCGATGTCGCAGTAAACGATGAAGACCTTGCCTTCTTTGCCCTCGACCCTCAGAAACTCCTCGTGATCGATCATGGGCCGACCCTGCACGGCGCCCAGCTCTTCCCAGATGCGGTGGAAGTTGTCGCCCGGCCGGGAACCGACCAGCCAGTGCAGACAGCCGTCGATGGTGTAACCCTTGCGTTTCCAGGACGTGCACAGCCCGCCGGGCACATCGTGCCTCTCGAAGATCTGCGTACGATAGCCATTCATCTGCCCATAGCACCCGGCAGACAAACCGGCGATCCCGGCCCCAGCGATGATGATGGATTTAGGCTCCATACGTCTTGCCCTTCATGCTCGATGCGGCCCGCATACGGTACAAAGGTCTCACTGGATCGTGACGGCGGTGCCGTTGACGCTGACCATGAGCATCGCCCCTTGCGAGCCGACGGTCTCCGTGTCGATGTCGATCCCCACGACCGCGTTGGCGCCGAGCCCAGCGGCCTCCTGCTCCATCTCCTCGAAGGCGATCTCTCGGGCCTTGCGGAAGGCCTTTTCGTACGCCGCGGATCGGCCGCCCACGATGTCGCGGATACCCGCCATGATGTCCTTGAAGATGTTGGCGCCCAGGATCGCTTCGCCGGTGACGATCCCGTGATACTGCGTAATTCTCTTGCCTTCGATGCTTGGTGTTGTCGAATGAATCATGTCGATGTCTCCTTGTCACGGCCTCCCTGGGCCTTTTCCTCGCTGCCGCCCGCTTTTTCATTCTTGATTTGGCTCAGAGCGGCCAAGCCGCCTATGGCGCCGAGGTTCATCGTGTCCAGGGCGGAGCTGGGGACGATGATCATCGAGCCTTTCTCCTTGAGACCCTCGAAGAGCATGTTCATGCCGCGAAGGTGCATGGCGCCTGGATTGGACTCGTACTGTTTGGCCGCCTGGGCGAATTTCTCGGCGATCTCCGTCTCGGCGGTGCCGAGAATGATTCGCGCCTGGCGCTCGCGCTCGGCCTGGGCCTGCTTCGACATCGCCGCCTCCAGGTCCTTCGGAATAATGATGTCGCGGATTTCCACGGATTGGACGCTGATGCCCCAGGGGTTGGTCTTTTCGTCGAGGATTTCGCGCAGCCGGCGGCCCAGCTCGCCGCGATGGGTGAGCATGTCCGCCAGCTCGTGCGTGCCGATGATGTCCCGCAGGGCCGTCTGAGCCGACAGGATGATCGCCTGATAGAAGTTCTGCACTTCGAGGACCGCCTTCTTGGCGTCCCAGGCCATCCAGAAGCAGATTGCGTCCACATTGACGGGCACCGTGTCTTTGGTCAAGGTCGATTCGGAGCTGAAATCCGTCGCCCGGATGCGCATGTCCACCACCTGGGTGACGCTCTCGATGATCGGGATGATGAAGAACAGGCCCGGTCCGTTGAGCCGGTCGAACTTGCCCAGCCGCAGGACCACGAATCGTTCCCACTGCCTGGCGATCTTGAGGGCTAGCAGCACATAGAGAGCCACCAGGACTGTGACCACCGCGATGGGGACGTTCAAGGGCAGCAACCGGCCCTGCGACAGCCGGTTCACTCCCAACCCTGCCAGCAGAACGATAATCGCGGCCAGCCAGGCAACCAACGGAGCGCTGCAGGTTCCGGAGTCCCGTGGCTGCAGCCCGGCGTACTTCTGGGAGATCAAGTTAATCACGTCTGTCATTTTCTTCTGTTGTGCCATCGTTGAGTCTCCTTTGCAGATGCTCGACAATGTCTTCGAGCGTTAGGTTGTATTGGTGTCCGCGGGCGACTAACTCGTCGCAGACTTGCCGCAGCATGCGTTGTTTCTCGTCGTCGCCGATTTCGATCTCTTTGTGGCCGACAAAGGTGCCGGTGCCCTGCTGGGTGTTCAGAATGCCCAGGATTTCCAGGTCCGAGTAGGCCTTGCGGACGGTGTTCGGGTTGATTTGGAGCTGCACGGCGAGTTCTCGGACCGTGGGCAATTGCTCGCCGGGCAGCAGCCGCTTGGAGGCGATGCCGTACCGGATCTGGTCAACGATCTGCCGGTGGAAAGGCACGCCGCTTTTGACGTCCAGCTTGAACTCAATCATATCGTTTCTCCGGTTTCTAAAACTTGTGCTGTGAATCTAATAATCTATTGTACTATAATTCTATAACACTGTTCGTCTGTGTCAACAGAAAAATTGAAAAAATCTTAGTGCATCTGTCTATCGCTTGGCAAGACAGGGACTTACGGGCATAATTGGGTGCTGATTGATATGAAGGCGGTTGTGGACAACGGAATGAAAACAATGACCAGCTCCGGTCCCGGGCATCGCTCGCGCGCGATACTTCTCTGCGTCGGCGTAGTCGTAACACTTTGTCTTTTCTCAGGTTGTGATCGCCCGGACGATCATAAACTGCAAGGCTACGTCGAGGGGGAGTTCATCTATATCGCATCGCCGCTGGCCGGTGCGGTGGAGAAGCTGCTAGTGCAACGGGGCGCGCAGGTGGCGGCGGGTGACCCGCTTTTCACGCTGGAAAGCACGCCGGAAAAGACATTGAGAGACGAAGCTCAGTCGCGCCTCGCGCAGGCCAAGGCGACTCTGGAAGACGCCAGAAAGGGCAGACGCCCCTCAGAGATTGAGTCCATCGAAGCGCAGCTCGGGCAGGCGAAAGCCGGACTGGCCCTTTCGGAGAAACAGCTCTCCCGCCAGGAGGAACTGGCCCGCTCCGGGGCGACCACATCGCAGGATCTCGACCGCACGCGAGCCGCGCACGACCAGAATCGCCAACTGGTGGCCCAGCTTGAGGCCGATCTGAAGACGGCGCAGCTCGGTGCCCGCAGCGACCAGATCGCCGCGGCTCAGGCCAATGTCCAGGCCCTGGAAGCGGCCCTGGCGGCGGCGGAATGGAACCTCTTGCAAAAGCGCCGAACCGCGCCGCAAGCCGGCTTGGTGTTCGACACGCTTTTCCGCGAGGGCGAATGGGTGCCGGCGGGCCGGCCTATTGTCTTGCTGCTGCCGCCGCACAATATCAAGATCCGGGCCTTCGTCCCCGAGACACGGATTCACGACCTTCATCAGGGCGACCGCGTGCAGGTCATCGTGGATGGCGCGCCCGAGCCGCTGGTTGGGCAGGTCGGCTTCATCTCTCCGCACGCAGAATACACGCCCCCGGTCATTTACAGCCGGGAAAACCGGAGCAAGCTGGTCTTCATGATCGAGGTGACCTTCGATCCCCCGATTGCAGCCACCCTGCATCCGGGCCAGCCGGTGGACATGGAATTCGGCCTATGATGTCGGTAGTGAGCGGTGATTCACAACGGAGTGCATATTCGTGAATCGTAAGAGCAGAAAGACGTCTCCTGCTGAGAAGGCCGCGCGTGCTGTCACTGTGCCGGACCTGACATCGCACTTTGGGCGAGGGTTTTCCTACCAAAATCTTTATAGGTTGCGCCAGTTCTATGTCACCTACGCGCCGGAGATTCTCTCGACGGCGTCGAGAAAATCTTCGGATGAAAAAGGCCCGACACTGTGGGCGAGACTATGTTTCGTGGCAACTGTGTGCCCCTTCTGTCATCCGGAGCGGCAGCGAAGGATCTCGCCCCGGATGTGTACGTGGACTCGATGCAACGGTGGTTTCTCTTGCAATGCCCAGATACTTCGTTTCGCTCAGCATGACAAGTGCAGATTGGTCTGCCACAAAACATGGTCGCGCACGACACTGTCGGGCAAATCTGGTTCGGAGATTCCGCCGACAGCGTCGGCGAAATCCGGCAGTGGAGATTGCATAGCGGACGACCGGGGACGCTGTCCCCAGACCCCTGGCATTTTCCGCTTTTCGCCAATAGCCTGGCAGGAGAGTGAAACCATACCCGCTGGTAGTGGCACCCTCAGGCGTTTCTCTCAATATCCTCACGGGTACCCTGCAAACCGGCGACGCTCGCGGTGTCTGGCAGGAAGGCAGGTGCCGCTTCCCAACCGCGATGCATTATCCTGCTATCATGCTATTGGCCCAAAGCGCCAAATGCCCAGGGGTTTGGGGACAGAGTCCCCAAGAGAGAAGAAACCCTACAGAAGCCCGGTGAACTCAGTCCCTCATCTGGACCCCGTGATTGATTGTTCTCTGCTGTCGTGGCCCCACTACATCCGCATGTTTCTGACAGGAAACCAATCATGATACGTGCGATCTATGGCTGATGACCTCGCCATCAATGTGCAGGGAATGACCAAGCGGTTCGGCGACCTGACGGCCGTCGATCACGTCGATCTGGAGGTTCGCGCGGGCGAGATCTGCGGCTTCCTCGGCCCCAACGGCAGCGGCAAGACGACGTTCATCCGTATGCTGTGCGGCCTGCTCCGCGCCGATGAAGGCAGCGGCTCGTGCTTGGGCTACGACCTGACCCGCGAAAGCGAGACCATCAAGCGGCACGTCGGCTATATGACCCAGCGGTTCAGCTTTTGGGATGACCTGAGCATTGCCGAGAACCTCGATTTTGTCGCGCGGATGTACTTCGTGAAAAATCGCCGCAAGGCGGTGCGCGAGACGATCGAGCGGCTCGGCCTCGCCGAACGGAAGGACCAGCTTGCCGGTCAGCTTTCCGGCGGCTGGAAACAGCGGCTCGCTCTGGCCGCCTGCATGATCCACGAGCCGAGACTGTTGCTGCTCGATGAGCCGACGGCGGGTGTGGACCCCAAGGCCCGCCGCGAGTTCTGGGAGGAGATCCATCGGCTCACCGGGCAGGGACTGACGTTTCTGATCGCCACACACTACATGGACGAGGCCGAGCGATGCCATCGGCTCGCGTTCATCGTCAAAGGCCACCTGCTGGCCCACGGCACGGTGGCGGACGTGATCGAGCGGGCGCGCCTGACGACCTGGTCGGTCACCGGTCCCGACCTGCTCAAGCTGGCGGAGAAGTTCCACGGCAATCCCGCCGTGGAGCAGGCCGTGGCATTCGGCAATATGCTGCACGTCAGCGGTCCTGACGCCGGGGCCCTCGAACGGGCCATTGCGCCGTTTCGCACGAAGCCCTATGAATGGCGCCGGATCGATTCCGGTCTTGAGGACGTGTTCATTCATTTCATGGACGAATCGAAGGATAGAGTTGCGTTATGAGGCAGCATCGCGAGTTCTCTCTGCGGCGGTTCTGGGCGATCGTGGTGAAGGAGTTCATCCAGATGCGCCGGGACCGGCTGACCTTTCTCATGATGGTCAGCATGCCACTGATGCAGCTCATCCTCTTTGGTTACGCCATCAATTCGGACCCGAGGCATCTGCCGGCCGCTGTGCTCCTGGGCGACCACGGACCGCAGGCCCGCACCTTGCTCCATGCGATTCGCAACAGCAGCTATTTCACCTTCGTCCGGGAGCTCAACACGGAAGCCCAGGGCCGCGACGCGATCGCGCGCGGCGAAGTTCAGTTCGTCATCAGCATCCCCGAAGACTTCACCCGTGATCTCCTTCGGGGCGACCGGCCCACTGTGCTCATCGAAGCGGACGGGACCGATCCCGGCGCCATCGGCAACGCCGTCGGCGCCGCGCGCGTTCTGGTGAACACCGCCTTGCAGCACGATCTCCAAGGTCCGCTCGCTTTCCTTTCCGCAGCGCGAGACCCCTTCGATCTGCGCATCCACGCGCTGTACAACCCGGAAGGGATCACCCGATACAACATCGTGCCGGGCCTGATGGGCGTCGTCCTGACGATGACGATGATCATGATCACCGCGCTCGGGATCACGCGGGAGCGAGAGCGAGGCACGATGGAAAATCTGCTCTCCATGCCCGCGCACCCGGCGGAAGTGCTGATCGGCAAGATCATTCCCTACATTCTCGTCGGCTACATTCAGGTGGGACTGATCCTCACCGCCGCATACGGGCTCTTCCACGTCCCCATCGTCGGGAGTCTCGCGCTGCTGCTGGCGGCCGCCTTCGTGTTCATCGCCGCCAACCTGGCGATGGGCATCACGTTCTCCACAATGGCCAAGAACCAACTCCAGGCCGTGCAGATGGCGTACTTCTTCTTTCTGCCGTCCATCATGCTTTCCGGGTTCATGTTCCCCTTCCGGGGCATGCCGCGATGGGCTCAGCTCATTGCGGAGGTCCTTCCGCTCACCCATTTCCTGCGCATCGTCCGCGGCATCCTGCTCAAAGGCAATGGCATCCAGGAGATCTCCCTCCAGCTTTGGCAAATCGCGCTCTTCGCCGCCATCGTGCTGGTCATCGGCGTCAAGCGCTACCGCCAGACGCTCGATTAGCCCGCGTGCACGAATCGTGCGCCCCCCAAAGAAATATTCAGATTTCTCTTGCATTATTTACAACTGTAGAGTAAGCTCGTCATCGTTAGAGCCAAAGGAGGTTGTCATGATGACGCAAGAGTACACGCTGACCGAGGCGGAATGGGAAATCATCCAGGTGGTGTGGGAGCACGAGCCCTGCGCCGCCCCGGCGGTCCAGGAAGAGCTGGCGGCCCGCAAGAAATGGACCTACAGCACCGTCAAGACGCTCATGGACCGCATGGTGGCCAAGGACCTGCTGACCACCGAGCGCATCCGGAACCTGATGCTCTACCGCTCGGCGATCAGCCAGCAGGACGCCCAGCGCGGCGAGCTGATGCGGGCGGTCAAACGCGCCTTCGGCGGCGCCTTCACCCCGATGATGCAATTCATGCTCGAAAGCGACACGCTGTCCCAAAACGAGCTTGACGAGTTGCAGGCGATCATCAAGAGGAAACGCCGGCAGGGCAAAAGAGAGGCGAAGGAATAGCCTGCCTGTAACAAGACGCATGAATGGACGTCCTTGAGAGCGGAGGTTCGATCATGAATGCCATTGTGCAAACCATCAACACGTCCGGCCGGGCGTTCGCCGGTTTCGCGGCGCCCATGCTCATCCAGTCCGGCCTGCTGATTCTCATCCTGCTGGCGGTGGACGCCGTCCTGCGCAAGCGAGTGCGTGCGGTCTTTCGGTACTGGATCTGGATGCTGGTGCTCGTCAAGCTGGTGCTGCCGCCGTCGCTGTGGTCGCCGGTCAGCCTCGGCACCTGGTTCGGCGATACGCTGGACGTCCCTGCGACCGCCCTGCTCGAGCCCGAGCCATTGCAGCTCATCGAGGCCCCCCCTGCCGTGGCAAGCATCCTCTCCCCACCGAACCCTCTGTTTGTCGAGCCTCCTGTGCCGCCGCCAGCGGCAGCATCGCCGCGGTCATGGCCTGCTGAGACCCGCACAGAGAAAGAGACCGGCGGCAAAGCGGTCCCAATCGATCGGCCCGTTGCAGTTTCCTTGAATTGGCAGGGCCTTGTGCTGTTGATTTGGGGCGCGGTCGTGGCGGCTCTGCTGCTGTTGCTCGCCCAGCGTGCATTCTTCGTGCAGGGTCTGGTCGCCCAGGCGGACGAGGCGAGCCGGACCATGCTCAGCGAGCTGGACCAGTGCCGGCAGCGCCTGGGCCTGCAAAAGCAAATCGGCCTGCGGCTATCGCCCAATGCGACGACGCCCGCCGTATGCGGCCTGCGGCGACCGGTGATCCTGATCCCGCAGAATCTCGCTTCACGATTGCGCGGGGACGACCTGCAAGCAGTGCTGTTCCATGAGCTGGCCCACATCAAGCGGGGCGACCTGTGGATCAACCTTGCCCAGACGCTCCTGCAAATCCTCTACTTCTATAACCCGCTGCTCTGGCTGGCGAACGCCATCATCCGCCGCATCCGCGAGAAGGCGGTCGATGAGACGGTCCTCGTCGCGATGGGCGAATCCGCCCCGCAATATCCGCAAATCCTGGTCAACGTGGCGAAGCTCGCCCTCGCCCGCCGGCCCGCCCTGAGCCTGCGCCTGATCGGCGTCGTCGAATCCAAGAGCGCCCTGACCAGCCGAATCAAACACATCCTCAATCGTCCCCTCCCCAAAACCACCAAGCTCGGAATCCTCGGCTGTCTACTGATTATCACCATTGCTACCGTGTTGCTTCCGATGGCCAAGGCAAGGCCCATTGCCGACCGTGGGCAAAAGGCGGTAGCCCAGCTGGAGGAACAGCAGATGACCGCTGAGAAGGAGTCTGCTTCATCATCAGACTTCACGGCGGTGCTGCCGAACGGCGTGACGGTCGAGCTGCTCGGCGTCTGCGAGCATCCCAGCGCGGGCAAGCCATGGCGACGGCCCAACGGCGAACGAATGCCCATACGACCCTATGATCGCCTCGTGTCCACCGATATCAGTCCGGCGTGGAAGCATTATGAGGTGCTCTTTCGCCTCCAGGGAGCCGCCAACGAGGTCATCACGAAGCTCAAATCAGGCTATCCCCCGATCCGCAGCTATAGTGGACCGTGCCCCGTGAAAGACAAGAGCTGGGCCCAAACCAGCGCCTCACAGGGTGCGGAGAACCTATTCTCCGCCGTGCTATCCGTTGAACCCTACGTCAACCAGGTGCAGCTCGATTTCGGTGTCGGGATGGAGAACGCCTGGGAGACGCGCGGTAGGCTCGAGGGCCGCATCGATAGCACGAGTGTCACAGTGCCCGACGCTATGTTCGGCCCAGCCATCGAGAAAGACGGCCGAACCTCTCTCACGGTTGCGCACAGGATCCTCGACAGGGAAATTCGCCTGATCGCCATCGACAAGAACGGGGTCGTACACAAGACGAGAAGTTCCTCAAACCGGGCAAGTCAGGACCTCGGCAGTTGCCAGGGAGAATTCGATCTGCCCCTCGCGGACATCGCCTCCATTCAACTGCAAACACAGAAGCTCACCTGGGTCACTTTCCAGAACATTCCTCTTGATCCATCACCGGTCTCGACCGACAAGGGCGCCAGCGGAGGCGCCCTGGTCGAGCCCGAGAACGATGACGCTATACTGGGCTTCCGCATCGCACCGAAACTTGATGAGGTCGGTTCGGAGGTTGTCGCGAAGTACAAGCAGGCGTTCGCCGAGGGCGGGCGGGCGCTGGGCAGTGATTTCGCCTGGTTCGAGGTCCGGCCGGGCACGATTCTCCCGGCCGATCAGATCACGTGCGAGTACGGCGGCAAGACGTACATGCTGCTCTGGAATGACAAGTCCCACGTGATGCTCAAGGACCAGACCTGGCGACTGGAGGATGTCCGCGAGACCCCCTACGTAGCAGGCAACCGCGCGATTACGCTGACGATGGACGAGACCGGCGTTCAGCTCCTCCACAAGCTCGGAGACGCGAACCTGCGGCATTGCATGGCGGTCGTGTTCGAGGGCCGAGTGATCGCCGTTCCCTTCATCAGCACGCCGCTGTCTGGAAGAGGCTTGCCGATCATCGGCCGGTTCACGACGGAGGAAGTTGGCCAGATCATAGCCACCCTGAAAAGGGGGATGGCCGCTTCGACCCTGTCGGAAACGGCTTCGCAGGAAATCTCCGGCGTCGTGGTCGACTCAGACGGCAATCCTATCAGCGACGCCGGCGTGATCGTGGAGAACAAGGATCTGCTGCTGTTCCCCCAACCTGTGAAGGTCGGTTCCCGGATGCGCCGGCTGATGCGCGAGGACTTGGTGCGAACCGACGCCACAGGCCGCTTCGCTTTTACCGGCCTGAATCCCGGCGTCACGGACCTGTGCGTTCGTGCCGAGCAATATCGAACCGAATCCCTTCGAGCCGTCGCCACCGGAACCACCGGTTTGCGTGTCATGCTGGGCAAGCCACAGCCCTACCAACTGTCCGGCACAGTAGTGGACGGTCAAGGCAAACCGCTGGGCGACGTGGAGGTTCTCCTCTTGGAGGAAGCGCCCAACGCGGGTAAGAGCGAAGACAACCTCCCGCTGACCGTTCGGACCGACGCGGCGGGGGCATTCCGGTTCGACAAGACGTTGCAGCCCTCGGTCCGGCACACGCTTCTCGCCTGCAAGCCGGGTCGTGGACTGTGGGGCAAGGAATTGGATGCCACCGGAGGAGAAACGTTTGTGCGCATCACGATGCTGCCGGGAGAGAAGGTCTCCGGCACGGTAGTGAATGAGCTCGGCGAGCCGGTCCCCAATGCAACGGTTGTTCTGTGCTCTTGCTGGAGGCAAAATGACGTCTTTCGATTCCCGGCCGAATCCGCCGGTCTGCCCCCGCGCGCCGTGACAGGGCCTGACGGTTCCTTCACCCTGGAGCAGATGCCGACCGAGAGCGACGTGTTCTTCCTGATATCCGCGAACGGTTACGAGTCGGGGCTCACGCGCGCGGCCCAAACTGGCAAATTCGGCAACTATGGTGTCCGAACCGGAGATGGACGGACCACAGAGATCTTCTGCATAGGGGCAACAGATGATCCGAACGTACCGCTTAAGATCACCTTGCACCATGGCGTAACCCTGCGCGGGAGCATCGTCTACGAGGATGCGGGCAAGCCCGCCAAGGGCATCCGCGTTGAAACGCAGGCGCATGAAAAGGCGGATGCCCACGGACCAGCGGGCTGGGCAGAGGCCACAACCGACGACGCCGGACAGTTCGAGCTCAAAGGTGTCAGCCCGACTCCGTGCAACGTCCTGGTGATGCTGGACGGGCCTGAAAAGGATGTGATGCCGGACTGGGCCGCGACGGCGGTTTCATTCGACGCTCTGCGTCCCGGCGAAACGCGCGACGGGATCAAGCTCGTCCTCACCAAAGGCGGCATCATTCGGGGAAAGGTGACGGACGCAGGCGGGCACCCCCTGAAGGGCATCGACATCGCCTTTTACTCCACGGCCCGGCCCGAGTCCGGGGCGGCATGCCAGTACATCCTCAGCCGCGCCGACGGCACATGGGCGTACCGCTTCCCACCCGGTGGGGTCTATGTCTACATCCGCACGAGTTTCTCCGGCAGCCACTGGCAAACGAAAGACTACCGGCACACTCTGACCGCCGGGCAGATCATCAACGGTGTAGACTTCACGCTGGACCAGACCCTCCCAGAGAGTTCACCCTATCGAAGCCCGACGTCCGCGACGCCCCAAGCACCATCGAGTGGAGTCTCCGGGCGGGTGGTGGACCCGAACGGCAATCCGGTCCTCGGGGCACAGGCGGCTGCGAACACAAACGACAAGGGCGCCGGCGGAGGCGCCCTTGTCGGGCCGGAGCAATCGGAGGCGAAGCAGAACGAGAACAGGTTGAAACACTTGCTCGCGGCAGCCCAGCCGGGAAGCGTGGTCGTGGTCCCGGCGGGCCGGTACACGACGCCGGTCGAAATCGCCAAGCCCGTGGTGCTGCAAGGCGAAACCCAGGACAATTGCATCATCGAGGTTACGGCCGACCGGCCGGCCATTTCGATCAACACCCAGGGGCAGGGGCAAGTCACCGTCGAGAATCTGACGATCCGGTGGCAGTTGGCGACGGACAAGAAAACGGAGCTCCCCTCCGCCCTTCTGGTGAAGGATACGAATGCCCTGATCCGCAATTGCCGATTCGCTCCCCTTGGGGACTTCAAGCGCTCACCGATGGCTGTTTACGTCGACGGGCGATCCAAGAGCACCGTAGCCAACTGCCGGTTTAGCGGGTTTGAGTACGTTATCTGCTACGGGCAAGGCACCGAAGGTGCCGTGCAGGACTGCATCATTACCGATTGCGGCCATCAGGGTGTGATCGGTTACGATGGGAGCACGCTCACCGTCCAGCGGAACATCATCACCGGCTCGAAATTCCATGCCGTGCGCTGCACCGGCGGCATTCTCAACGTCAAAGACAACCTGCTCATCAAGAACGCCAATCGCGCCATCTACCTCGGCAACAGGACCGGCCGGGGGACCATCACCAATAACCTGATCGTGGGCAACGGCACGGGGATCTCCGCGTTCGGCCGCGCCGATTACGTCATCGCGAATAATGTCATCGTGGACAATAGCTTCTCCGGGATCGACATGCGGGACTCCTGCCGGCTCTCCATCCGCAACAACGTGCTCGCCAAGAACCAGCGCGGCCTCGCCCTCTTCAAGGAGGGCACGGAGAACTTCAACGTGGTGGCCCCGAACGTATTCTGGGCCAACGCCACGGACGCGGAGAGCCTGGAAAAGCCAGCCGATTCCGTTACGGCCGACCCGCAATTCGCCGACCCCAATCACGGCGACTTCACCAGGCGCGGCCCCGCCCAGACTCAGGGCCACGGCCTGTCCGATCCCCAGGTTCTGAAGGATCTGTGGAAGCGGTACGAGCAACTGCAGCGCGAGCCGTCGACGCGGGTGGACGCGACCCCACAACCTCCGCAGACACAGACGCCGAGTCCATCGTCAACAGTCCTGGCTTGGCAGCGGACGGACCGCTATGTCCCGCCCGATCCCAATGGGTTCTTTCCCGATGACCCGGAGGCGGGCAAAGAGCTCGATGTGCTCTTCCGCGCCGGCGACCGGGACGGGCGCTCCGACGAGGAGATCCTGTCAACCGCGCGTCGGGGCTTCCGCCGCACGACACACAGTCACAACTCCGTTCTCCAATGGATCGGTAATCACTTCATCTGGGGCAAGCAGCCGCAGAATCCCGAGGCGATTGAGATCATGTACCACGCGGTGCCGCTCGAACGGCACTATGCCATCTATTCCGGCCTATCCGTCGTGAAGAACAAGTCGCCGAACATTCTGTACACGCTGGCCGCCATCTGCATGCAGGGCGAAGAAGTCGGGCGGATCACCTGGGGCATCGGCGCCCAGCGCGAGCAACTGCTTTCCTACCTCACTCCTTATCTGCACGACAAGGACCCCGCGAAGCAGGAGATGGCCGCCGCACTCCTCAAGCATTTCCAGGGCGAGTTGGATTTCGAGAGCTGGCTGCCCGGGTACCGTGTCCGGCAGGGCCAGATCAAATTCGGCCCTCAGTTGGCGCAGTTCAAGGAGACCCTTCTGAGCGGTGGCAGCGAGCCGCGCTACCAGGTCCTGATCACGATCGGCCACAATCAGAAGTGGATCGAGATGCTGGACGAGTCGTTCGTGCCCGTGTTGCAGACCGTCAGCACCGACCCGGACCCTCGCGTGCGCAACAAGGTGGCCAGCGCCGCCGGTTACCGGTGGCTTTGGGTGACAACGACGCAACCGCAGGACCCGACCGTCATCGAGCTGATGCTCAAGCTGTCCGCGGACAGCGACCGCGAAGTGCGGTACAACGCTGTCTACTATGGATTGTCGGCGGTGCGCGACAAGAGCGAGCCGGTTGTCCGCCGGCTGATCCGGATGGCGGTGACCGACCAACAGAGCGAACTGCCGGGGCGGATCGCCTGGAGCCTCAAGAACTCCGTGCATGTCAACCGTCAGTTGATTGAGCAGAGTCTGGCGGCGGAGTGGGAGAGTGTCAAGACCGACGCCGAGCAAGCGGCGATCCGTCGCCTTTACAAGGACGTGTTGGGACAAGAACCGCCGGCAAGATAGTACCGCATTTCACAAGTCTTGTGACTCTGTGGGAGGAGATTGCGCGCGAAACGAAGCCATCTCAGACGCACGAGTTCTGACATGTGGTGGTGGACTGTAACATTCCGTTGGTCCGCGCAACTGTACTGGCGGAACGGCAAAACGGCATGACACACCTGCCGGTTCCGGTCGGGAGCTCCTATGTAGAGTATTGGGGACATACTGCGTCGTTTTGGCGGGCGGACCCGTCGGACGACTGGAAAGGGGCAAGCCATGAACGCGAACGCGGTACCACAGCAATGGGATCGGCGGGGATTCCTCAAGTCGGCGGCGGGGGCCGGGGCGGCGCTGGCCTTTGGGCCAGCGGTGTTCAGTGATCTGCAGGCGGCGGAGAGTAGGGACGTCATCAATGTCGCCTTGATCGGGGCGGGGGAGCAAGGCAAAGTCCTCATGGAGGCCACGCGGCGGATTCCGGGCGTGCGGTTCCAGGCGGTGAGCGACATCTGGCCGTACAACCGCAAATGGGTGGCCGGCCGGCTGCGGGCGTACAAACACGGGGCCAATGCCTATGAAGACTACCGCGAGATGCTCGACAAGGAAAAGGGCCTGAACGCGGTCCTCGTGGCCACGCCGGACTGCTGGCACGCCGAGCATGCGGTCGCCTGCCTCAATGCGGGGCTGCACGTCTACTGCGAGAAGGAGATGTCGAACACGCTGGCAGGGGCCCGCAAGATGGTCGAGGTCGCCCGCAAGACCGGCAAGCTCCTGCAGATCGGCCACCAGCGCCGCAGCAGCCCGATCTACAACTTCTGCCGGGAGAAGCTGCTCGGCGAAGCCAAGCTGCTCGGGCGACTGACGGCGATCAACGGCCAGTGGAACCGGTCCGTGCAGCAGCCACTCGGCTGCCCCAAAGGCACAGACCTCGACGAGGCCACATTGAAGAAGTACGGCTACGAGTCGATGCTGCAGCTCCGCAATTGGCGGTGGTACAAAGGCCTCGGCGGCGGGCCCATCGTCGATCTTGGCTCGCACCAGATCGACATTTACAACTGGTTCCTCGGTGCCCGGCCGGCGTCGGTGCTCGCCAGCGGCCGGACCAACTACTACGACAAAAAGACCCACGAGTGGTACGACACGGTAATGGCCATCTACGAGTACATTACGGCCGAGGGCCCGGTCAGCGCGTACTACCAGACGATCACCACCAACAGCGGCCAAGGCTACTTCGAGATGTTCATGGGCCACGAGGGGACGCTTCTCGTCTCCGAGCGGGCCTCGCGCTGCCGGATTTATCGCGAGACGTGGGTCGAGCCGAGGAAGTGGGAGCCGTGGAGCCGCAAGGGTTATCTTGGTGCGGCGGTGGAGCCGGAGAAAAAGCCCATGGCCGCGCAGGCGGCATCGCTGGACAGCCGCGAGTCCGTCCCGCCTCCGTGCTACCAATTGCCGGTCCAGGCGGACAAGCTGATTCATCAGCCGCACCTGGAGAACTTCTTCGACGCGATTCGCGACAAGGCCAAGCTCACCTGTCCGCCCGAAGTTGGCTACGAGACTGCCGTGACGGTCCTGAAGGTCAACGAAGCCGCCGAAGCCGGCCGACGGCTGGAATTCAAACCCGAGGAGTTTGTAGCATAGACGCTGCGCTCGACACGGATTAACACCGTTTTCTTAGACACAGATTCACACGGATTTGGGGAAGGTTGTTCGATTCTCTGTTCCGGGCCCGATCCCAACGCTCAAGGAATCCGTGTAAATCCGCGTTAATCCGCGTCTGAAATCTTCCGTGTGAATCCGCGTCTTAGCCGAAGTTGTAGTGCTTGCGGACGGCTTTCTCGATGTTCCAGACGCAGTCGAGATCCTGCGGGAAGACGACCAGATCGCCCGGCCCGAAGCTCACGGAGTCCTTGCCGTCCGAGATCGTGACCTTGCCCTCCAAGACCAGGCACGTCTCCTTCTCCGTGTAGGACCAGTCGAACGTGCTGGGCTCGGCCGTCCAGATCGGCCAGTTGTTGCACCGATTGACCTCTTCCGGCGTCGGCTTGCGAATCACAATGTCCTTCACTGTCGGCATATCCGCCTCACCATTTCTTATTTACGATTTACGATTTGCTATTTACTATTTGGCGATGCGCCGGGGCCGGTAGCCGCCGCGCAGCAACGGATTATAAATGGTAAATGGTGAATGATAAATAGCAAATGCTATGGAATCCTATTCGTTGGACAATTTCAAGCGGTGGTTCGAAGCGTATACGAGCCGCTTTCTCGGCGAGGATGAGTGCATCAACGCCCACGTGCGGATGAAGCAGGAGCACACCCGGCGGACCTGCGAGGAGACGCTCATTCTGGCCGAGCAACTGGCCCTCGACGGTCATCAAAAGCAGATCGCCGAGGTGGTCGCCCTATTTCACGATGTCGGCCGATTCCCGCAGTTCGCCGAATACCGCACGTTCAACGATACCAGGAGCATCGACCACTCCCGCTTGGGCGTCGAGATCCTCCGGCGGGAGGGCGTTCTGGACGTGCTGCGGCGGGAGGACAGGCAATGGGTCCAGACGGCCATCGAGCACCACGGCCGAAGGTCGCTGCCCGCCGATCTCACGGGCCAGGCGCTGCTCTTCTCCAAGCTGATCCGCGACGTGGACAAGCTCGACATCTACCGCGTCGTGATCAAGCTGTATCGGCAATATCGCGCCGACCCCGCCGGCTTCCCGTGGGAGCTCGAGCTGCCGGATGAGCCGCGATATTCGCCCGAGGTGCTCGATGCCGTCATGAACGGCAAGCTTATCGAATACCCCATGCTGCACACGATCAACGACATGATGCTCTGCAAGCTGGGCTGGGTCTACGATATGAACTTCGCCGCCTCGCTGGCCCGGCTCCGCGAGCAGGGCTCCCTGGAGCAGGTCCTGGCCTTCCTGCCCGCAACGCCCGAGATCGAGCGTCTGGGCGAGAAGATCCTCGCCTACGTCGACGCGCGGATCCACCAGGGCATGGGATGAAGACGGTGCGTGGTACCCACCCTACGGGCCCCGGGCAGGATGGACTGCATGGACGAAGTGGACAGGGCGGGGTTGGCACGATGTCCACCTCGTCCACAAAGTCCACGTCGTCGATCTCGTCCACCATCCACAATCCCGGTTGACGATCGGTGATCGGGAATTTAGCATAAGGTTTTGCTCGGTGAGCTATCGAAAGGAGTTGGCATGGAGATCGTGCTGCAGACGAAGATTTCCGGCCGCAAGCCGGTGCGTGGCAAGGTTCGCGATATCTACGACCTCGGCGACAAGCTGCTGATCGTCGCCACCGACCGCATCAGCGCGTTCGACGTCGTCATGGCCAACGGCATTCCCTACAAGGGGACCGTCCTGACGCAGATCTCGAAGTTCTGGTTCGAGCTCCTGGGCGGCCAGATCGAGCACCACCTCCTCTCCGACAACGTATCGGACCTGCCCAAGCCGTTCTCGAACTACGCCAAGCAGCTCAACGGCCGCAGCATGCTGGTCCGTAAGGTCCAAGTCCTGCCCATCGAATGCGTCGTTCGCGGCTATCTGGCGGGGTCCGGCTGGAAGGAATATCAACGGAGCGGCACGGTCTGCGGCGTCAAGCTGCCGGCGGGGCTCAAACAGTGCCAGAAACTGCCGGAGCCGATCTTCACGCCGGCCACGAAGGCCGAGCGCGGCACCCACGATGAGAACATCAGCTTCGACGAGGCCACCAAGATCGTCGGCCCCGACCAGGCCCGTTACGTCCGCGACAAGAGCATCGAGGTCTTCCAGAAGGCGGGCCGGTACGCCGAGAGCAAGGGCCTGATCCTGGCCGACACGAAATTCGAGTGGGGCCTGACCGGCGACGGCAAGATCATCCTTATCGACGAGGTCCTCACGCCGGACTCGTCGCGGTTCTGGCCCGCCGACAAGTACGCACCCGGCCGCGACCAGGAGAGCTTCGACAAGCAGTTCGTCCGAAACTGGCTCGAAGAGATCCACTTCAACAAGTCCGGCCCCGGCGTCGAGCTGCCGCCCGATATCGTCGAAAAGACCAGCGAGAAGTACATCGAAGCCTACGAGCGCCTGACCGGCAAATCCTTTGCCTGGAAGGACGAGTCCGTATAGGATGAATCAATTGCTACCGTTTTTCAGAAGCCGTGCGGTTGAGATTGCTTCGTCGCTGCGTTCCTCGCAATGACAGGAACAGGCGTCGTATGTCATTGCGAGCGAAGCAATCTCCCGCGCACAGTTGTGGGACGTGCGAAACACAATGCTCGCGATAGCACTTTTGTGGGGCAATGCCTATGGCTGATAGGTCCGGAGACTGGTTTGCTCAAGCGCAGAGAGATCTGAGCCACGCCGTCGATGCATCCAAAGATGGGCACTTCGAATGGGTGTGCTTCAGTGCCCAACAAGGCGCGGAGAAGGCGGTCAAAGCCGTGTATTTGCACCTGCACGGCGAGGGCTGGGGCCATTCGGTGCTGAAGCTGCTGGAGGGCCTCACGAACCATGTGAGTATCTCCGACTCCCTGCTCGACGCCGCCAGAGCTCTGGACAAGCACTACATTCCCACGCGGTACCCCAACGGCTTCGATCGGGGTTTTCCGGGCGATTACTACACGAAGAAGGAGGGCGACGAGGCAGTTGAATATGCGCGACAGGTCATCGAATTCTGTGAAGGTCTTCTTCGCGGACAAGGAGAAGGTCCTGCGGGAGCTTAGCGTCTGGGCGGCCGGCCTGAAGAAGCGTCCCGACGTGGAGAAGATCGGCCTCTTTGGCTCCTACGCGACCGACACGTACGGCCCGCGCAGCGACGCCGACCTGCTAATCCTCCTTCACACCAGCGACAAGCCCTTTCGCGACCGAATCCCGGATTTCCTGCCGTCGAACCTCTCCGTGCCCTGTGATGTCTTCCCCTACACTGCCGACGAGGTCAAGAGCCTCCAGCGCGACGACTCGCCCTGGATTAGGCACGTCCTCAAGGAAGTCATCTGGCTCTGATCATCCTTCATCAATCCTCGCCAGACTCACAGCCGGGGGCGGCTGTGCTGCATGGGACTGCAATTGATTCGGTGTCAACTCTCTTCAGCGGTGTTGTCGTTGTTTCGCCGGCGTTGGCGGAAGAAGTCCTGGAGCAGCCGGGCGCAGTCGTCGGCCAGAACGCCGGAGGTCACTTCGAGCCGGTGATTGAGCCGGTCGTCGCGGACGATATCGTACAGACTGCCGCAGGCGCCGGTCTTCGGGTCGGGGCAGCCGTAGACGAGCCGGTCGAGCCGGGCCAGGACGAGCGCCCCCGCACACATCGGGCACGGCTCCAGCGTGACGTAGATCGTGCCGCCGTGCAGCCGCCACAGGCCCAGGGCGGCCGCCGCCTGCGTCAGGGCGATGATCTCCGCGTGGGCGGTCGGGTCCTTGAGCTGCTCGCGCTGGTTGTACGCCTTGGCGATGACGCGGCCCTCGTGAACGATGACGGTCCCGATGGGCACGTCGCCGTTCTCCTCCGCCACCAGCGCCGCGTCGATGGCCATTCGCATGTACCGCTCGTCAATCTCCTGTTGGGTCAGCTCGATCATGGCGAGCCATCAAACCCCCCGCCGCCCTCCGCGTCAATGCTTTTCCAATCTCCCGTCGACACGGATTCACCTGGGGTGAACACGGATTCTAAACTGACAACAGGCTACTGCTATTCAACCGTGAAATGCGATAAATATGCGAACCGACTACCGATTGCTGACAAGTACCTGTTAGCCACAGACGGACGCTGATGTACATCCCGGCGGAGAACATCTCCTGCGAGACGATCATTCAGCGCGCCGACGACACCGAGGACATCCTGCGCTACTGCCTCGACCGCAAGGTGATTCCGGTCTCGCCGAACCTGCCTACGCGTGCCTGATGACGGTCGCGATGGGCCTGCACAGCCTGCAACTGACCCAAACCCAAGCCGACGGCTACGAGCAGACATGATTGACGACGCGATGTACCGTGTTAGAATAATGTCCAAAGGGCGCAGCAGGCGTTCGTGCTGCGACTTGGTAAGTTTGATTTGATCGTTCTTTGGTATTCTCAAGGAGTTCTTTCGGAGTCGTGTGTCGGTGGGAGTGGACGTTCTGACATTCATTAAGTTTTGTGTGAAGCGTCGCAGGATATACTGGACGTATCACATCAATATGCGATTGAAGGGGCGGCTCATATCACGCGAGGCCATCTTATCGTCCGTGGATTCTTATGAGATCATAGAGGAATACCCCAAGGACAAATACCTGCCCAGCTACCTCGTGTGCACCGAATACCAGACGGAAGTAATTCATGTTCTGATAGCGATTGACTCTGCCAACGATGTGGTAACGATTATCACGGCTTACAGACCGGATCGAGATGAATGGGAAAAAGACCTCAGGACAAGGAGAAGAAGATGACTTGTCATGTTTGCGGAGGTAAGATCGAGAGACTGATTACGAACCTGCCGTTCAAGGTGGACAACAGTCGCATCGTGATCATTAAGAATCTCCCCGTTCTGCAGTGCCGCAACTGCAGTGAGTACCTGATCGAGGATGCGGTAATGGAGAAGATAGATACGATTTTGGGGGACGTTGATACAACTGTCGAGCTTGAAGTCCTCAGCTATGTTGCGTGAAGGACCCTCAACACCCCTGGCCCGCAACTGACGCCAATCCAACAGAAGAATCAGCCCTTAGTTGGAGCGTGGAAGTCAACCTACATGTTTCCGCTAATACGGTGTGCAGTTGGCGCAGTCGATGCCACGCATGTCCGAGATCTCCTATTATGCCATGCTATTGGCGAGAAGCGGAAAACCTCCGGGGGTCCGGGCAGCGAATTGCGGACTGAGGCGGCATCCTTTATAATCGCCGCCGTAAACAGGTCCTAAAGGAGCTTGTGGCATGGCGAAACGTGACGTGGCGTATCAGAAGTGCATCAACCCGGCGTGTGGGGCCGAGTTCGACTGCGGGGAGTCGATCTTCAAGTGCCCCAAGTGCGGCGATTTGCTCGACATTCAGTACAACTGGGACAAGGCGGGGGTGCCGGACAAGCTCAGCACGTTCGGCAAGCGATGGGCCAAGCGGGATAAGCCGCTGGATTTCTCCGGCGTCTGGCGGTTCCGCGAGCTGCTGAGCTTCTGCCCGGATAAGAATAAAGTCACGATTGGCGAAGGACAGACGATTCTGCAACAGAATCGCGCTATCGCCGAGCATTTGGGGATGAAGCCGGATTGCCTGTTCTTGCAGTATGAGGGGCTGAACCCCTCCGGCTCGTTCAAGGATAACGGTATGGCAGCCGCGTTCAGCCATGCCACAATGGTGGGGGCGAAGTCCTGCGCCTGTGCCTCGACAGGCAACACGTCGGCATCCGTCGCCCTCTATGCCCACAGTTGCGGCCTCAAGTGCACCGTCTTCAT
>Ga0315286_10001182_pt1 | contig 23435 bp, 20 predicted proteins | sample YL17G10_0_MG_FD_205038 | JGI IMG/M metagenome (GOLD analysis project Ga0315286, IMG submission 205038) | Sediment microbial communities from Yellowstone Lake, YNP, Wyoming, USA - YL17G10_0 | ecosystem: Environmental > Aquatic > Freshwater > Lake > Sediment | place: USA: Wyoming | collected...
CGCCAGGAACTGCAAATTTCTCGGGAGGAAGCGATGGGCATACTCACAGGCAAGGTCGCGCTCGTCACGGGTGCGACCAGCGGCATCGGGCGGCGCACGGTCGAGCGCTTCGTCGAGGAGGGCGCGCGGGTGCTGTTCTGCGGCCGGCGCGCGGAACTCGGCGCTTCGCTGGAGACGGCACTCGGTTCGGAGCGCTGTCGTTTCATGCGGGCCGACGTTACGCAAGAAGCCGACATCGAGCGGCTGATCGCAGGCTGCCTGAAAACCTGGGGCCGGATCGACTGTTTGTTCAACAACGCCGGCGGCCCGGCGCCGCGGGGCGGCATCGAGTCGATCCCGGTCGACGGGTTCGACGCGGCGATGGCAACACTGGTGCGCAGCGTCATGCTCGGCATGAAGCATGCCGCGCCGGTGATGGTGAAGCAGGGCGCGGGCAGCATCATCAACAACGGCAGCGTGGCGGCGGTGCGCGCCGGGCTGTCGAGCTCGATGATCTATAGCGCCGCGAAAGCAGCAGTGGTGCACCTATCGAACTGCGTTGCCATGCAACTCGGCGAGCACAACGTGCGGGTGAACTGCATCTCGCCCGGCGGCATTGCAACTGGTATCTTCGGCAAGGCCTTAGGCTTGTCCGGCGAGGCGGCCGAGAAAACCGTTGAGGTGGTGAAGACGGGCCTCGCCAAACTGCAGCCTATTCCGCGCGCCGGGATCACCGATGACATCGCCAACGCTGCGGTATTCCTCGCCTCGGACCATTCGAGCTTCGTCAACGGCCACAACCTGGTGGTCGACGGCGGCTTGGTGGCCGGGCGCATGTGGTCGGCGCAGCAGGCCTCTCTTGCCGGGATGAAGCAGGCATTCGGAGTCGATCCATGAAGGCGCTCGTCGCGCCGCGCGCGAGCCGGGCGTCTTCTCGACTTGGGCCGCGACATGGGCCCCAGGATAAATGGGCCCCAGGATAAATGGGCCCCAGGATAAATGGGCCCCAGGATAAATGGGCCGCAGGACAAACTGGTCTTCGACTACTTGCGCATGACCAGGAACTCGGCCACCGGACCACGGATACCTTGAGAACAAATTTACCGTGCCTCGCTTCCCGGATGGCGGACAGGCCGTCTATACTCAAGGTCCAGGCGGCCGCCCAGACGGCGGATATGCAGACTACAGGGGAGCAGCAGTCATGAAGAAAATCGAAGCGGTGGTCAAGCCGTTCAAGCTCGACGAGGTACGCGAAGCCCTCTCGGAAATCGGGGTCACGGGATTGACGGTGACGGAAGTCAAGGGCTTCGGCCGGCAGAAAGGTCATACGGAGCTTTATCGAGGCGCGGAATACGTCGTGGACTTCCTGCCCAAGGTGAAAGTCGAAGTCGTCGTTTCCGACAAGCTTGCCGATCAGGCGATCGAGGCGATCGTGAAGGCGGCGCGCACCGGCAAAATCGGCGACGGCAAGATTTTCGTAACTACCGTCGAGCAGGTCATCCGCATCCGTACCGGCGAGACGGATGAAGCGGCGGTGTGAAGTGGTGAGGGGTGAGGTGTAATACCGCACCTGCTCGGTGCCTTTTTCGAAGGCGGGCCGCCAAAGAAGCTGGTTGTGGGATAGTACCGCGTGGGTTCAGACATCGTCTATGATTTTGAGATGAAAGCGACTGCCAATCAACCCAGCGACGACATGCCCGAAGAGATCGATTTCTCAGGCGGAGTGCGCGGCAAGTTCTACAAGCCGGCCATGACGCTCAACCTACCGGTTTATCTTGATGCCGGGGTGCAGGCGTATTTGACCGCGATCGCGACAAAAAAGGGAGTGCCTCTATCTGACGTCGCCAACGATCTCCTAAAGAAGGAAATCGCGATTCTGGAAGCAGTGAAGTGAAACAAAGAATAAACGGTAGCGTCCCCTTTTACCAAGTGGAACGACACTTCGCTTGTCTGCTGCTTGCAGTGATGTCGATCGCGGCCGCGGCGCCGGCACGCGCCGCGGAGGACATGTTCGACGGGAAGTGGCATTTCAGCGTCACGCCGTATTATTGGCTGCCGGTCGTCAACGGCACCGTGACCTACAACAACCCGGCCGGTGGCGGTGGGAGCATTGCCGCGGACGTCGACCCCAGCAGTTATCTCAAGTCTCTCGACTTCGCCGCCATGGTCACCGGCGAGGCCCGCAAAGACAATTGGCTGGTGTTCACCGATTACATGTATATCCACTTTGGAGGCGACGAATCGGCGGTCAAATCGGTCACCGGACCGGGGGGAATCGTGCAGGTGCCGGTCAACATCGACGGCTCGGCTACCCTGCTCACGAACGTGTGGACACTGGCCGGCGGCTATGCCGTTATTCACGAAGCGGCCGGCGATCTCGATGTGTTCGCGGGATCCCGTTTGCTGAATTTCGACAGCACGCTGAGCTGGAACTTTGCGGGGCCCACCGGTTCGCTGGCAAAATCGGGCAGCGTCTCGGAAACGAAGAACCTCTGGGACGGGATCGTCGGCGTGAAGGGTCAAGTGCGATTCGGCCAGAGCAAGTGGTTCATGCCCTACTACGCCGACATCGGCGCGGGTTCGAACAACTGGACGTGGCAAGCGGAGCTCGGCGCGGGCTACCGGTTCGGCTGGGGCGATGTGGTGCTCAATGTGCGCAGCCTCACGTATCGCTCCGACGACAACCAGCTCGACCTGCGCATGACCGGACCGGCGCTGGGCGCGTCGTTCAAGTTCTGAGCGCATGGCCATGGGCAGGTCAGCAGTCGGTTCGGTGCTACGCAAGCCGTGGCGCGCGTTCCGTGGTCTTGCACTTACCCCTCATCCCTCGCCCCTCGCCCCTCGCCCCTTATCTTTGCCTTCGCTTTCAGCAGCACCATCACCGCGCCGCCGCCGCCGTCCTCGGCGCGTGCCTGCACGAAAGCCAGCACTTCGTCGCGCTGGCCCAGCCAGTTGCCTATTTTTCTTTTCAGCACGGGTTGCGCGTTCCTCGATCTGAGTCCCTTGCCGTGCACGACGCGCACACAGCGCAGCCCGTGCCTGAGCGCGTCGTTGAGAAAGCTCACCAGCAGCGCCCGTGCTTCCTCGGTACGCAGGCCATGCAGATCGAGGTGGTCCTGCGTGGTCCAGAAACCGCGACGCAGTTTCTTCAGGATCTGCTTCGACAGGCCGTTGCGCAGGAACACCAGTTCCTCGCCTGTCTCCAGCCCGATTTCCAGCGGCGTCTGGTCGGAAAGGCTGTCCTGCAGAACTTGCTCGTCGTCGCGCAGCGTCTGCAGCGGAGTCGGCGCCGGCGGTGGGCGTTGCAAGCTTGCCTTACCGGAATTGCGCAGCGGCGCGACGCCTTTCAGCGCATCGCGCAACAAGGCTTCCTCGTCCGCATCTTCCGCGGTCGCTGGTTCCGGTGTGACGGGGCGCTTGGCCATTTCTTCAGTTCCAAAGAACATTTCACCGCAAAGACGCAAAGAGCGCGAAGGAAACCCGGCCAGCGAGAAAAAGCGGTTCATGACGTTCGGTCGGTGCATAGCCAATGCTTGCGACAAGAGGGGGTTCCGCACATTGCAGGTTCTCTCCGCTTATTTTCACTGCTTTTCTTCGCGTTCTTTGCGTCTTTGCGGTGAAAATATTCTTAGTGACCGAGTTCTTCGAGATACTTCTCGGCATCGAGCGCGGCCATGCAACCGCTGCCGGCGCTGGTGACCGCCTGGCGGTAGACATGGTCCTGCACATCGCCCGCCGCGAACACGCCGGGGACGCTGGTCGCTGTCGCGCCGCCCTGGTTGCCGCTTCTGGTGACGATGTAGCCCTCCGCCATGTCGAGCTGCCCGCGGAAGATCTGCGTATTGGGCGTATGTCCTATGGCAATGAAAACACCGGACACGCGCAGATTGCGCTGGCTGTTGTTCCTGGTCGACCGGATACGAATGCCGTTGACGCCTTTCTTGTCGCCTAATACTTCATCCAGCGCATGGTCCCACTCGAGCCGGACATTCCCGGTTTTCGACTTTTCGGTCAGCCGGTCAATCAGCATCGCTTCGGCGCGAAACTTGTCGCGACGATGCACCACGGTCACCGTCCTGGCGATGTTGGACAGATACAAGGCTTCTTCGACCGCGGTATTGCCGCCACCGACCACAGCCACGTCCTGGCCTTTGTAGAAGAAGCCGTCGCAGGTCGCGCAGCCGGAAACACCTTTGCCCATGAATGCGCTTTCAGAGGGCAGGCCGAGGTATTTTGCCGAAGCGCCTGTTGCGATGATGAGCGCGTCACCGGTGTAGACGGCCTGGTCGCCGATGATCTGGAACGGCTGTTCGCCGAGCTTCACGCTATGGATATGATCGAAAATAACCTCCGTGTCGAAGCGTTCGGCGTGCTTCAGAAAACGCTCCATCAGTTCCGGGCCTTGCACGCCCATGACGTCCGCAGGCCAATTGTCCACCTCGGTCGTTGTCGTGAGCTGGCCACCCTGGATCATGCCGGTAATCAGCACGGGCTTGAGATTGGCGCGGGCAGCGTAGATGGCGGCTGTGTAGCCGGCGGGGCCGGAACCGAGGATAAGAAGTCGAGAATGTTTTGTTTTGGCGGTCATGACTGCGAGCTGGGGATGAAACCTCAAGAAAGCAAGACTGTAGCAGCGCCGCAAAGCTCGTGTCCACGCCTGGAAAATGGGCTGCGGTGAGGACGCCGGCCATGGGATATAATTCGTTGAAACTGATAAGGTAAGTTGCTCTTGCGAACATCATTGGTGGCCAAGTCCGCAGTTCAGAACACACCGCGCAAGCCGCTTCCGCCGAAGGTCGCCGCGCTGTTGCGCGAATCCTGGTGGTTGCTGCTGATCGGTGTGGCGCTGTATCTCGTACTGATCCTCGCCACTTACCACAAATCTGATCCCGGATGGTCGCGCGAGGTATCCGGTTCGCAGGTGATCAATGCTGGTGGCAAGGCCGGCGCATGGATTGCCGATGTGGCGCTTTATATTTTCGGGCTCTCGACCTGGTGGTGGGTGCTGTTCCTGATTGGAGCGGTCGTCTGGGGCTATCGCCGCATCGAGGTGCCCACCGAGACTGACCGTCGCTCGATCGGTGTGGCCTGCACCGGATTTTTCGTCCTCATTACCGCGAGCAGTGCTTTCGAATCCTTGCGCTTGTACTCGCTGAAGTCGCAGTTGCCCTACTTGCCCGGCGGCGTGCTGGGCGAACTCGTCAGCAGGTTGATGGCCCGGGGATTCGGATTTACCGGCAGCACGCTGATTCTGCTGCTTCTGTTGGGCGTCGGATTTGCCTTGGTCACCGGGCTGTCATGGGTAGTGATCATCGAAAAGCTCGGCAGCGCAATAGAGATTGCCTACGTTGGCATTCGCGAGAGTTGGCAGGCGCGGCAGGATCGGAAGATCGGCGAACAGGCTGCGGAGCAGCGCAAGGAAATCGTCGCAGTAGAGCGCAGGCGCTTCGAAGACCACGAGCCGATACGCATCGAGCCTGGCAAGATCGTCATTGCGAAGTCCGATCGCGTCATCAAGGAAAAGCAGAAGCCGTTGTTCGAGGATCTGCCGGATTCGCCGCTGCCGCCACTGCACCTGCTCGACGAAGCGTCCGCCGACATGGAGATGTTGTCCGCGGAGACGCTGGAGTACACCTCCCGGCTCATCGAGAAAAAGCTTTCCGATTTCGGCATCGAAGTCAAAGTGGTGGCTGCCCAGCCTGGCCCGGTCATCACCCGCTACGAAATCGAGCCGGCCATTGGCGTCAAGGGCAGCCAGGTCCTCAATCTGGTTAAAGATCTGGCGCGAGCGCTGTCTGTCGTGAGCGTTCGCGTGGTGGAGACCATCCCGGGGAAATCCTTCATGGGCTTGGAGATTCCCAATTCGAAGCGGCAGGTGGTACGGCTGTCGGAAATCCTCGGTTCGAAGATCTACGCGGAAATGGCCTCCCCGCTGACCTTGGCGATGGGCAAGGATATCGCCGGCAATCCAATTGTCGCGGATCTGGCGAGGATGCCGCACGTTCTGGTCGCCGGCACCACCGGATCGGGCAAGTCGGTGGCCATCAATGCCATGATCCTGTCGCTGCTCTACAAGGCAACGGCCAAGGACGTACGCTTGATCCTGGTCGATCCGAAGATGCTTGAGCTTTCGGTCTACGAGGGCATTCCACATCTGCTCACGCCGGTGGTCACCGACATGACGCAGGCGGCACACGCGCTCAATTGGTGCGTGAGCGAGATGGACCGGCGTTACAAACTGATGTCCACCCTGGGGGTGCGTAACCTCTCCGGCTTTAACCAGAAGATCAAGGAAGCCGAAAAGGCGGGCAAGCCGCTGACGAATCCTTTCACCATTACGCCGGAGAGTCCGGAACCCCTGGTGGAACTGCCATTGATCGTGGTGGTCATCGACGAACTTGCCGACCTGATGATGGTGGTCGGCAAGAAGGTGGAAGAGCTGATCGCGCGTCTCGCCCAGAAAGCACGCGCTGCGGGCGTGCATCTGCTGCTGGCGACCCAGCGGCCTTCGGTCGACGTCATCACCGGCCTGATCAAGGCCAACATTCCCACGCGCGTGTCGTTCCAGGTCTCCAGCAAGGTGGATTCGCGCACTATCCTTGACCAAATGGGCGCGGAACAACTTCTCGGGCAGGGCGACATGCTTTACCTGCCGCCGGGTACCGGTTATCCGCAGCGTGTGCACGGGGCCTTCGTCTCCGACCAGGAGGTACACAAGGTCGTGGACTACCTGAAGTCACGCGGGCAGCCGCAGTACTTCGACGATGTGCTCGAAGGCGGCGAGGCGGATGCGGACCATGGCGGCAACGCGGGAGAGCCGGACGCGGAGGCCGATCCGCTGTACGACCAGGCCGTGGATATCGTGCTCAAATCGCGGCGCGCATCGATCTCGCTGGTGCAGCGGCATTTGCGCATCGGGTATAACCGCGCTGCGCGCCTGATCGAACAGATGGAACGCGTGGGGCTGGTGTCGAGCATGCAATCCAGCGGCAACCGCGAGGTGATCGCGCCGTCCACAAGCGAAGCCTGAACCGGCGCGGCCCGGAAAGGATCTGCAACCGCCGCGGGGGACCAATGCTCCAGGGAATCAACGGAGAGGTTTATGCGAATGCAAAAAAATTGGATGTTGCTGGCCACGCTGGCGCGTGTGACCTCTGGCCGGCGGATTGCGGACTTGCAGCGCGCGAGGGAATTCTGATGCGAAGCCTGGTGTTCCGGCTGGCGTTGTTCGCGGGTGCGCTGATTGCCATGCCGGCCGATGCCGGCTCGATCGAGAAGCTGCATGCGTTCATCGAGCAGACCCGCTCCGCCAAAGCAAACTTTACCCAGGAAGTTGCCGACGCCAACGGCGCCATCCAACAACAGGCGAGCGGCGTCGTGCAATTTCAGCGGCCCGGGAAATTCCGCTGGACCTACGACAAGCCCTACGAGCAGATCATCGTGGGCGATGGCGAAAAGCTCTGGATCTACGACAAGGACCTCAACCAGGTCACTCGGCGCAATTTGGACAGGGCGATCGGCAGCAGTCCAGCCGCATTGCTGGCCGGAGCGGACGATATCGACAAGTATTTTTCGCTGACCGCGGCCGGGGTAAGGAAAAAACTCGACTGGCTTGAGGTCAAGCCCTACAGCGAAGACAGCCTGTTCGAAAAGGTGCGCATGGGCTTTCGCGGAAATACCCTGGAAGTCATGGAGCTCCATGATCATTTCGGGCAGAAAACGACAATCACATTATCCAATATTCAGCGCAATCCCAAGACCTCGCCCGACCTCTACACGTTTACCGTTCCCCAAGGCGCCGACGTGGTGACTGAATAAGGCGAAAAGCATTCACCGCAGAGGCGCAGAGGGCGCAGAGAAAGGCACCCGTCAGAATGTTCGATTCGTGGGCCATCGGTGGAATAGATGGACTCACAAGTGAAAATCCGGGACTATTCTTGGTCATTGCGTTTTTCTCTGTGCCCCCTGCGCCTCTGCGGTGAGAATTTGTCCTAAATGACTGATCTGTTCGAAGCCCGGCAGCCCGCCGCCCCGCTTGCGGAGTTGATGCGACCGCAGAATCTGGACGACGTCGTCGGCCAGCCGCATCTGCTTGGTTCCGATAAACCGTTGCGCATCGCCTACGAGTCGGGAAAGCTGCATTCGATGATCCTGTGGGGCCCGCCCGGCGTGGGCAAAACCACGCTCGCTCGCCTGCTGGCGAGGGCCTTCGACGCTGAATTCATCGCGCTCTCCGCGGTTCTTTCCGGCGTCAAGGATATCCGCGATGCCGTCGCGCACGCCGAGAACGTGCTTCAGCAGTCCGGGCGCGCCACGATCCTGTTCGTCGATGAAGTTCACCGTTTCAACAAGGCGCAACAGGATGCGTTCCTGCCCTTCGTCGAGCGCGGACTGGTGACTTTCATCGGCGCCACCACGGAGAACCCGTCGTTCGAGGTCAACGGCGCACTGCTGTCGCGCGCCGCAGTCTACGTACTCAAGCCGATTTCCGAAGTTGACCTGGCGCAATTGTTCTCGCGTGCGTTTGCGAACGCGTTTCCTACACTGGGGTTCTCCGAAAAGGCACGCGATCTTGTCGTCGGCGCCGCGGACGGCGATGCGCGGCGATTGCTGAACATGGTCGAGGCCATCGGCAACGCCGCGGCGACGCGCAAGGTTGCGCAAATCGACGACGCTTTCGTGCAGGCGACGCTCGCCCACAACCTGCGCCGCTTCGACAAGGGTGGCGATGCTTTCTACGACCAGATCTCCGCTCTGCACAAATCGGTGCGCGGATCGTCAGCGGACGCGGCTCTGTATTGGATGGTCAGGATGCTGGACGGCGGCGCCGACCCTCTGTACGTCGGCCGGCGCCTGGTGCGCATGGCGATCGAGGACATCGGCTTGGCCGATCCACGCGCACTGCGCCTGTCCCTGGATGCCTGCGAGACTTATGCAAGGCTCGGGTCGCCCGAGGGCGAGCTGGCCTTGGCGCAGGCAGTCATTTATCTGGCCTGCGCGGCGAAGTCGAATTCCACCTACGTTGCGTATAATGAGGCCCGCTCGCTGGTCCAGTCCGACAAATCCCGGCCCGTGCCAGAGCATCTTCGCAATGCGCCCACCAAGCTCATGAAGGAACTCGGCTACGGCCGCAGTTATCGTTATGCGCATGACGAGGTGGACGCGTACGCGGCGGGGGAGAATTATTTCCCCGAGGGCCTGGAGGACACCGGCTTCTACCGGCCGACATCGCGTGGACTGGAGGGCAAGATTGCGGAAAAGCTCGCCCATCTGCGCGCCCTCGATGTGGAGGCAAGGAAGAAGAACTGAAAGGCGTTGCGAGAATAGCCTGCGTGCGTATACCGTACGTGCGTATACCCTACGTGCGGTAGCACGTCGGAGTTATGGGCGTAGCCCGGTATGCCGTGAGCGGCACCCTTTTAGCACGTCGGAGTTATGGGCGTCAGCCCGCTACCCCTTCGGGGACCCTTTCCAGAGTCCCCGCTAGGGGATCAGTAAACCCCTCGCCTTCAGGCGACGGGAAAGCATTTCTGTAGAAGAGCGGGAACTGCGAGAAGACGGTGCGGTTATATTGCCTCTCCCTCCGGGATACCCTGGCGCAGCCCGGAGTACCCGTTTAGAGGCCGACGCGATAGCGGCGGGTGAGGGACGATGGCAAGGAATGTGAAATGCTCCCTCATCCCCGGCCCTTCTAAATGGGTACTCCGGGCTGCGCCAGGGTATCCCGAGGGGAGAAGGGAGATTTCGCATGTCGGCCGCGAGGCCGACTGATACCGGCTTGAGCCGTAATTTGAAGCCCTCGCCTGAAGGCGAGGGCCGTTCACGAAAAACGCAGAGGACGCAAAGCAAAGCGATGTTGGATGTTCAGTTGATTCGTAGTGATCTCGATGCGGTGGCGGCGAGTCTTGCGACACGTGGAGTTAGCGTCCCCGTTGATGCATTGCGCGCACTCGAGCAGCGGCGCAGGGACGCGCAAACGAAAACCCAGGACCTACAGGCGAGGCGCAACGCAACCTCGGCGCAGATTGGCTTGTTCAAGCGTACGGGCCAGGACACCTCGGCATTGATGGCCGGCGTGAACGAGGTAGGCGACGGCTTGAAAGTCGTCGAAGCCGAACTGAACGAGATCCAGAAAGATCTCACCGATATCCTGCTCACGATTCCGAACCTGCCTCACGCCAGCGTGCCGCTCGGAAAGGCCGCCGACGAGAACGTCGAGTTGCGCCGCATCGGCGCACCGCGCAGGTTCGATTTCCCGGTGAAAGATCATGTCGACCTGGGCGCCGGCCTCGGCCTGCTTGATTTCGACGCCGCCGCAAAGATCAGCGGCGCGCGTTTTAGCGTTCTTAAGGGATCGCTGGCGCGCCTGCATCGCGCGCTCGCGCAGTTCATGCTCGACATTCACACCGCGGAGCACGGGTACACGGAAGTGTACGTGCCTTACCTGGTGAATGCGGACAGCATGCGCGGGACCGGGCAGTTACCCAAGTTCGAGGCGGACTTGTTTTCAGTCCCGAGAGCCGATGGCGCTCGCTTCTACCTGATTCCAACGGCGGAAGTACCTGTGACCAACATGGTGCGCGACGAAGTCGTCGCCGCGGACCGGTTGCCACTGAAGTTCGTCTGCCATTCGCCGTGCTTCCGCTCCGAGGCCGGGTCCTATGGCAAGGATACGCGCGGAATGATCCGCCAGCACCAGTTCGACAAGGTCGAGCTGGTGCAGATCATCCAGCCGGAAAAATCCTACGAAGCCCTGGAACTGCTGACCGGACATGCGGAAGCGATTCTGCGGCGGCTCGAACTGCCGTTTCGCACGATGGCGCTGTGCACCGGGGACTTGGGGTTCTCTGCCGCCAAGACGTATGACATCGAGGTCTGGCTGCCGGGCCAGAATGCCTATCGGGAAATCTCTTCGTGCAGCAACTTCGAAGCCTTCCAGGCGCGGCGCATGCAGGCGCGATTCAAGGGTGAGAAGGGCAAGAACGAACTGGTGCACACGGTCAACGGATCGGGGCTGGCGGTAGGCCGGACACTGGTTGCGATTATCGAGAACTGCCAGCAAGCCGACGGCAGTGTCGCGATACCTTCAGCGTTGCTTGCATACATGGGCGGTGTTGACACGATCCGCCGCGCTTGAGCGCCGTTACGGCATGATAAGGCTTTCATCTTCCGTAACGATGGAAAATAGCGGTCGGTACGACTCTTCGTAACGCACCAGGATGTCGAAGTAGTTGCGTATGTTCTCGGTCAGGATGACCGCCTCTCCGCCGCGCGCGAACCCGCGTTTGACCGTGATGTAGAAATCCGATCGCGTCAGCAAGGGCAGCGTCTTTTTCACGTCGACCCAGGTATCTGCGTTCAAGCCGTGACGCTGCGTCATGATGCGCGCATCTTCAAGGTGCCCGTAGCCGACGTTATATGAGGCGAGGGCCAGCCAGGTGCGATCCGGCTCGGTAATGCGCTCGGGTAACGTGTCTTTCAGCATCTTCAAATAGCGCGCACCGGCAATGATATTCTGGCGCGCATCCAGACGGTCGCTCACGCCCAGCCGGTCGGCCGTTTCGGAAGTCAGCATCATCAATCCCCGCACCCCTGTGGGGCTGGTCGCGAGTGGATTCCAAAGCGACTCCTGGAAACCGAGGGCAGCCAGCAGGCGCCAGTCGATGCCGGTCAGTTCCTGCGCCTCCTGGAAGGTGCTGCGATACTCGGGCAACACCAAAAGCCGGCGCTCCAGGAAGGCGGATACGTCGGCTTGGGTCAAGCGCTGGATATGACCGTAGTAACGGTCCAGCAGAACCCTGAGGGTACCGTTGCCGTTGATACGGCCAAAGAAATCCCTTACCTGTTCAACCAGCAGCGGGCTGGCATCTTTCGGCATCGCCCAAGACAACGCTTCGGGCTCGCCCAGATTGAATGCACGGCCAATGTTCGGTGAGAAATTCTGCGCAAGCTCGACGATATTCGATTCGGTCACCACATAATCGACATCGTCACCGGCCAGCCTGTCAAGCAATGCCATGCTGTCCGTAGCCCGAACCTCCGCCCATCGCAGTTTGGATACATGGTGCGCTTGCACCAGCAGCTGCTCCGCGCCGCTGGAACCAGCGAGAACGACTACGCGCTTGCCGATGAGGTCGCGGACACTCCTGGGACGCGGATAATCGGTGTTGTAGGCAACCACCGTATGTACGGAGAGATACGCCGGCCCGAAGATGAACACCCGGCGGCGTGCTTCTGTTGCTGTGAGGCCCGCTGCCGCCAGATGGGCGTGACGACGCCGCAATGCCGACAGGATCTCGCTGGGATTCTGGCGCTCGATGAGACGCAGGCGCAAGCCGGTGTCTTTGGCGAACATGTCGAGTAGATCCTGCTCGATGCCGCTGTATTTTCCGTCCGCACCGAGGAAGCGGGTGGCGGGACCGTTGCGAACCAGGACGACAAGCTCGTCGGTCTCGCCGAACGGCTTGACCGGCTGGCGGAACAGCGCATCGTTGTCGCACGATGGCAGCGCCGGAAGAAGCGCCGTCGCGATGACCGCGAGAGTCGTTGTCGACGACATGCCCTGTCGGATGACTTCGCGCCATCTCATTGTCAGTACCCGAAACAGCGCGAGTGAAGGTTCGCAAAAGAGCGCATCGCTGCTAAAATACCACACGAATCCGGAGAGGTACCGAAGTGGCCATAACGGCGCTGACTCGAAATCAGATGGTCAGGGAGACCTGGCACGTGGGTTCGAATCCCACCCTCTCCGCCAGTTGGGAAATGAAAGAGCGGGCTCGCCCGCCTCGCGGGAAATCCGGCATTGCGACCGCAGGCGGGGCTGCTTGTTGAGCAAGCCGCTGCCGGCGGACCATGTCGCTGGATTTCTTGCCGGCATGAAATTGCGAAAAGTGGCCTCAAACAGCGCTCCATCTCTCAACAAGGCGATCCTTGTAAGAAAACCCTTACAAACCTTGTAGAGCCGGACGTACAGCATATTTGGCTTGCGGCTGATTCAGTTCGCTCCCGACTTGGCGTCCAATGTTGCCAGCGAGAGACACCGTCGTTGGGTACAGACAAGACCCTGCGCAACTCTCAACGCAGGAAAATCCAAGGAGGGGACACAAAGCATGAACACAGAAAAACTGTTCGATGAGATCCGCGATGCCAACCTCAACTACCTGCTGCTCGCCCAGAGCCTGATCCGGGAGGATCGCGACGCGGCAATTTACCGCCTGGGCGTCAGCGATGATCTGGCGGAACTGCTGCAAGCGCTCAGTCCTGCCCAGTTGATGAAAATCGCTTCGTCCACTACGTTGTTATGCCGTCTGCGCTACGATGACCGCCTCGTCCTCGACATGCTGGTCAGCCACACCAAGGACAAGCCCATGGCACGTACTCATGCGGCCATTCTGAGTGCCGGTCGTCCGGTGGAAGCCCTGTCCTGATCCAATCCGGTCGTCCGCAGCGATCGAGCCATGGCCATGGCCGGCAAGAGCATCATCAACGAGGCGCATCAGATCGAGCTCGGCATTGAACTGATCGAGCTTGGCGCGAGGCTTCAGGTGCTGGAAGTCGAGACCTCGCTCAGCCGCGAGCGGTTGCGGCGCCTCTATAAGGAAGTCAAGGGCGTATCGCCGCCCAAGGGCATGCTGCCTTTTTCGACGGACTGGTTCGTCACCTGGCAGCCCAATATCCATGCCTCCCTGTTCATGGAAATCCAGCGTTTTCTGATTGCAAATACCCGCACGCGTGGCATTGCGGTCACCATCAAGGCATTCAGGCTTTACCTGGAGCATGCTTTGATCGATGGCATGGAGCCGATTCTTACGTTTACCCGCGCGTGGACGCTGGTGCGTTATTCCGAGTCCAGGCTGCTGGCGCTGAAATCGTGCGAAAAATGCGCAGGCCGCTTTGTCGTCAACTCGATGGATCTGCATAACCATTACATCTGCGGTCTGTGCGCGCCGCCGTCACGCGCGGGCAAGACACGCAAGGTTGCCGTTAGCGCCGAAGTCGCTGGCTCGTAGTCCCGATTCAGCCAGGCCTTGCGGCGGATTAGCCGTGGGTTTTCCACCCTTTTCAGGGTATTGACCCGAGCGGACGGCTGGTAGTCTGTCCATCAGTTTCAAAAATCCGCATCCCGGAAACGCAATCAATGCTGGTCGTCATCGGCTATATTCTCGTCTGCCTGTCCGTCTTCGGCGGATTTGCCCTGGCAGGCGGCCATCTCGCCGCGCTTCTGCAGCCGATCGAATTGCTGATGATCGGCGGGGCCGCATCGGGCGCCTTCTTCGTCGGCAATTCCATGAAGGGCATCAAAGCCACATTGCGCAGCTTGCCGTCCCTGCTCAAGGGCTCGCGTTACAGCAAACCGCTATTCATGGAGCTCATGGTGCTGCTCTATGAGGTACTCGCCAAGGTTCGCAAGGAAGGCCTGATGTCCATCGAATCGGATGTTGAAAGGCCGAAGGAAAGTCCGATATTCTCGAAATACCCGAAGATTCTCGCCGATCGCCACGCGGTCGAGTTCCTGACCGACTACCTGAGGCTGATGGTGAGCGGCAACCTGAATGCGTTCGAGATCGAAAACTTGATGGACAATGAAATCGAGACCCATCATCTCGAAGGCGAGATGCCGGTGCATATCATCCAGAAACTCGGTGATGGGCTGCCGGCATTCGGTATCGTTGCCGCGGTCATGGGCGTGGTGAATACCATGGCCTCGGTCGGCCTGCCCCCTTCGGAGTTGGGCATGCTGATCGCGCACGCGCTGGTTGGAACGTTTCTGGGCATCCTGCTCGCGTATGGTTTCGTCGGTCCGCTGTCGACGTTGCTCGAGCAGAAGCTCAACGAATCGAGCAAACCGCTGGAATGCATCAAGGTCACCCTGCTGGCGAGCCTGAACGGCTATGCACCCGCGCTCGCGGTGGAGTTCGGGCGCAAAGTGCTCTTCTCCACCGAGCGGCCTTCGTTTTTCGAGCTCGAGGAGCACGTCAAGCAGGCCAAGAAAAAGTAGCCCGGTTCCGACACCCGCGCCAGACCCTGGAAATCCATCGTGTCAGACGAAAGCCAGCGACCGGTAGTCATCAAGCGGCGCAAGATCATCCAGAGCGGCGCGCGCGGCGGCGCTTGGAAGATTGCCTATGCCGACTTCGTCACGGCGATGATGGCGTTCTTTCTGCTCATGTGGCTGCTGGGATCAACGACCAAGGGGGAACGCGAAGGTATCGCGGATTATTTCAAGAATCCACTGCGCCTGAGCATGGCCGGTGGCAGTGGCGCCGGAGAGGCTTCAAGCGTGATCAATCGCGGCGGCAGGGATCTCACCCGACGCGCCGGTGAAATCATCCGCGGGGACATTCGCGACCGCAAGCGTCCGCTCGATCTCAGGGCCGCGCAGTCCGAGCGGGACAAGACCGAAATGGCGCGGCTGGAAGATCTGAAAGGCAAGCTCGATGCCGTAATCGACGCCAATCCGGCGCTGCAGGCCTATCGCCGGCAACTGCTGATAGACATCACCTCCGAAGGCCTGCGCGTGCAGATCGTTGATGAAAAGAATCGGCCGATGTTCGAACTTGGCCGCGCGCGACTGCTGCCGCATACCAGGGACATCCTGCACGAAATCGGCAAGGTATTGAACGACGTGCCCAATCGTATCAGTCTCGCCGGTCACACCGACGCGACGCCGTATTACGGCGGGGAGCGCGGATACAGCAACTGGGAGCTGTCGACGGAACGGGCCAACGCGTCCCGGCGCGAACTGATCGCGGGAGGAATGCGCAAGGACAAGGTCATGCGGGTGATCGGCCTGTCATCGGCCGTGCTGTTCGACCGGGCGGATCCGTTCAATCCGATCAATCGGCGCATCAGTGTCATCGTTATGAAGAAACGCACCGAAGACAACGTGAGCAACGATGGCACACAAGTGGACGCCGGGGACGCCGATGTGCCTGCTGCGGACGCGCCGACTCCCCAGGCGCCGGCGTCGCCGCCGGTCGCGCCGGACGCGCGATCGAAACCATAGCCAGGATCATGTCCGCCGCGACCGAACCTTCCCGGAACGCGCCCATGGATCACCCGTCGCCATGGTGTTATCCGTCGCCACGATGCTATCCGTCGCATTGGTGTTATCCGTCGCCCTGGTGGCGCGCGCTTGCGGCGCAGGGGGCCGGGCTGATGGCGGCCATCCTTGTCGGCGCGCTGTGGTCCGTGGTCGCCGGCGCCGCCATCCCGACTTCGCTATGGACGCTGCTGTTGTCGCTGTGCGCAGCGGCAATGGCCGCCGTTCTTGGGCTGGCGTGGTGGTGGATCGTGCTGAATCTGGCCTTTGCGCCCGCGCTGGCAATGGGCATTGCTTTCTCGCTGCCGCCGCACTGGTCCGCCGCGGCACTGACTGCGCTGGCGCTGGTGTATGGCGACACGCCGCGCACCCGCGTGCCCCTCTATCTCTCCAACGCCGCGGCGGTGCGCGCGCTGCGCGACTTGCTCCCAACGGACCGGCCGTTGTCCTTTCTGGATATTGGCGCCGGCACCGGAACAGTGCTTGCCGCGATCGCCTCGAGCCATTCGAATATCGTGGTCCAGGGTGTCGAGCGCGCGCCGATTCCGTTTTTACTCGCGTTTGCACGCGCCCTATTGCGTCGACACGCCTATCAGGTGCGTTGGGGAAATTTGTGGTCGACTGACCTGTCGGGCCAGGACGTCGTGTACGCCTATCTGTCCCCGGCGCCGATGTCTGCGCTATGGGAGAAGGCGCGTCGTGAAATGCGCCCCGGCTCGCTGCTGGTGAGTTTTCGCTTCGTGATTCCCGGTGTGGCGCCCGCCGCAACACTCGGCGTCGGTGGAAACCGTCTTTACGTGTGGCGGCTGCCATGATTCTGGATGCGAACGCTCGCCATCCAATCGAGCGCTGGATAGAGGTCATGAGCGCAGCGCAACTACCCGTTCTGGGGGAGACCTTGCGCCAGATTGCGAAGCTGCGCGCGAACGAGGAGAACGTGCGCCCGCGCGATCTTTCCCAACTCGTGCTGCACGACCCGTTCATGGCCCTGCGCGTATTGCGTTTTCTCAAGGATGGGCAGAATGCGCGCGCAATGACCGAAATCACCACCATCGAGCATGCCATCATGATGCTCGGCGTGTCGCCGTTCTTCCGCTTGTTTACCAACTGGCGCTCGCTGGATGCCGACCTCGCGTCCAAGAAGGCGGCGATGCAGGGCTTGATCGCCGTAGTAGGACGGGCGCGCCACGCGGCGCTGCATGCGCGGGAGTGGGCGCGCTTGCGCCACGACATCGAATCCGACGAAGTGGTCATCGCCACGTTGCTGCACGACATGGCGGAGATGTTGCTCTGGTATTTCGCGCCGTCGCAGGCCGAAGATATCGAGGCGCGCCTTGCAGCCGATGCCAGCCTGCGCAGTGTCGATGTCCAGAACGCGGTCCTCGGTTTCGGTCTCAATGAACTGCAGATCGCACTGGCCACCGCCTGGAACTTGCCGCCGCTGATTACGTCGCTGATGGACGATGATCGCGCCAATCGGCCGCGCGCCCGCAACGTCATGCTGGCGGTGAATCTGACGCGACATGCCAGCAACGGCTGGGAAGATGCGGCCTTGCCCGCTGACATCGAGGCAATTCAGCGCATTGTCGGGCGCCCTCTGCTGGAGGTAATGCAGCGCGTATTTCACACCGCGCTCGAAGCCGTGGGGGATCACGAATGGTATGGCGATCGCGCACCGGCGATGTGGCTTCCGCCCTTCCCGATGGACCTCGATAGCGGAGCGACGATGCCCGGGCCGCGCCTTTCCGCTTCAGTATATGACCGTGTGCGCGCCATGTTGGCCTCGGATGCCGATGAAGACCTGGTCAATTGGGCCGCATCCGGCACGCCGAACCCGGACGGGCCTTCGCCGACTCTGGCGGCGCTGGTAGCGTTGGTGTTTCACGGCCTCTACAAGGGTGTCGGTCTGGCGCGCCAGATTTTCTATTCCATCGACGAGTCGGGGACGCTGGCGCGCGCGCGTTATCTGAGCGGGGTACGCGACAGCGGCAAGCTTGCACGCCATACCCTGCCACTGGGCATGGCGAACCCGCTGACACGCAAACTGGCTGAAGAAGGCATGGTGTGGTGGAGGGGTATTGCGGACGAGGTGCAGTTAACGGATCTGTCGCGCGAATGGCGCATAGCCGCAGCGGGCGACGGATTCTTTGCCGGCATGATCCGCACCGCGGATGGCCGGGGCGCCGTGTTGTATGGCGACGCCAACCAAGGCTCGATGCAGCTCGATGAGGAACGATTCCAGCAGTTCCGGGAAATCTGCGCGTTGCTGAGCGTCAAGATCGCCGGTCCGATTCCCGAACCGGTTGAGCCGAGTGAGCCGGCAGCCTGAGTAGCCGTGATCGGACGCGCTTCTACGCGGTAGCCGAACCGCCGCGATATCTCAAGACTTGCGTTGAACGAGGCAGATTGCCGCGTACCGGGTCATCACCTGATGCGCTAGCCGGGTCATCGATTCAAACTTGAAATCCGGCGGCAAATGTTGCCGCAATGGCATATTCCTCTGCGTCCAGCGTCCAGCGCCCTGCCTCCCGCCGTTGCGAATTGGGCGTCAAACGCCCTCCTGTTTGTCCGATTGATCGGACATCCCTCCCCTAATAATTGCGGCCACAGGAAATGAATCTTCCATGGCTGACGAAAACGATTCCGAACGAACAGAACCCGCATCGCCGCGACGGCTCGAACAAGCCCGCGAGGACGGCCAGGTTGCGCGCTCGCAGGAGCTCAACACGTTTGCTCTGCTGGCCACGGTCGGGATATCGATATGGACGCTCGGGGGCCAGTTCTTGTCCGGCCTGACCGACCTGATGCGCGCCGGGCTCACGCTTTCCGCCGGGGACGCTTTCCAGGCCGAGCAGATGGCGCGCTTGCTGGGCCGGCACGGCGCCAGCGGCTTTATGACCATTGCGCCGGTGCTGGCAGTGGCATTTCTGGCCGCCCTGATCGCCCCGCTGCTGTTAAACGGCTGGCTGTTTACACTCAAGCCGTTGCAGCCGAATTTTTCCCGCCTTGACCCGCTCAGCGGCTTCGGCCGCATGTTCTCGGCGCACGGCGTCGTGGAACTGGCCAAGGCGGTGGCAAAAGTGCTCGTGGTGGGCGGCGTCGCGGCTCTGGTCATGTGGACCAGCCTCGATGCCCTTTTGTCGCTTTCGCAGGAGGCGACCTTCAGCGCCGCGGTGCATGCCGCGCGGCTGGTGGGCTGGACACTGATTCTCATGGTCGGCGGCATGGCGCTCATCGTCGCCATCGATGTGCCCTACCAGCTCTGGAGCCACCATCGCAAGCTGCGCATGTCGCGCGCCGAACTGAAGCGCGAAGCCAGGGAATCCGAAGGCGATCCGCAGATCAAGGCGCGCATCCGCAGCCTGCAACGCGAGGCAGCTCGCAAACGCATGATGGCCGCGGTGCCGAAAGCCGACGTCGTCATCACCAATCCGACGCACTACGCTGTCGCGCTGTCGTATAAGGAAAACTCGATGCGCGCACCGCGCGTTGTGGCGAAGGGGCAGGACCTGACCGCGCTGCGCATCCGTGAACTGGCCAGGCAACATCGCATACCGATCGTCGAGGCGCCGCCGCTCGCCCGCGCGCTCTATCGCCACACGGATCTCGAGGACGAAATTCCGGAAACGCTGTATACGGCCGTGGCCGAGGTGCTCGCCTACGTATTCCAGTTGCGCCGCTTCAACCGCGAAGGCGGTCGGGCGCCGCGGGTGCCGGATGAAATCGTCGTTCCGCCCGCCCTCGATCCGCAGCAGGGTAATCCGTAATGGCTGCCGCCGCCTCCGCGCAACGCCTGCCGATTTCGGCAAAGCATCTGAACGCGATGGCCGGCCCCGTGCTGATCATGATGATCATGGGGATGATGGTGCTGCCGTTGCCGCCGTTCGCGCTCGACGTGCTCTTCACCTTCAATATCGCGCTCTCGATCATGGTCATGCTGGTCGCGCTCTATACCGTGCGGCCTCTCGACTTCTCCGTTTTTCCGACGGTGCTGCTGGTCACCACGCTGCTGCGCCTGTCGTTGAACGTTGCGTCCACCCGTGTCGTGCTGTTGCAGGGACACACCGGCGCCGACGCCGCCGGCAAGGTCATCGAGGCCTTCGGGCACTTCATGATCGGCGGCAATTATACGGTCGGTCTGGTGGTGTTTATCATTCTGGTAGTCATCAACTTCGTCGTCGTCACCAAGGGCGCCGGCCGCATCGCGGAAGTCGGCGCGCGCTTTACGTTGGATGCGATGCCCGGCAAGCAGATGGCGATCGATGCCGACCTGAATGCCGGATTGATCGGCGAAGAGGTGGCGCGCAAGCGTCGTGGGGAAATTTCCCAGGAAGCGGACTTCTACGGCGCCATGGACGGCGCCAGCAAATTCGTCCGCGGCGACGCGATCGCCGGCATCCTGGTGATGCTGATCAACGTCGTCGGTGGCTTGGTGGTTGGCGTCATCCAGCACGACATGTCGATGGGGGACGCCGCGCACAATTACATCCTGCTCGCCATCGGTGACGGCCTGGTTGCGCAGATCCCCGCGCTGGTGATCTCGGTGGCCGCGGGTATCGTCGTCAGCCGCGTCGGCTCGGAAGAGCCGATCGGGGAGCAATTAGTCGGGCAACTGTTGCGCCGGCCCGAAGCCCTGTGGCTCACGGCCGGCATCATTGGCGCACTTGGCATCGTTCCCGGCATGCCCCACATCGCTTTCCTGCTGCTGGCAGCCCTTATGGGCGGTATTGCCTACACGATGCGCCGGATCCAGGGCGCAGAGCCGGCGGCGCCCCAGGCGCCGCCGCCGGAAACCAAAGCCCTCGAAGCGCAAGACGCGTCCTGGAGCGATGTCACGCCCGTGGATACGCTCGGGCTCGAAGTCGGCTATCGCCTGATCCCGCTTGTCGATCAGGCCCAGGATGGCGAGCTGCTGCGCCGGATCAAGGGGATCCGCCGCAAGTTCGCACAGGAGATCGGCTTTCTGCCGCCCGCGGTGCACATCCGCGACAATCTGGAACTCAAGCCCGGCGCCTATCGAATTTCGTTGAAGGGCGTGGAAGTTGGCCGCGGTGATGCGTTGCCCGGCCAATTCCTGGCGATCAATCCCGGACGTGTCAGCGGGACGCTGCCGGGCACACTGACCACCGATCCGGCATTCGGGCTGCCGGCGGTCTGGATCGAGTCCGCGCAGCGCGAGCACGCGCAAGTGCTCGGCTACACCGTCGTGGATGCGAGCACGGTGATCGCAACGCATCTGAATCACATCGTGCAGCAGCACTCCGCCGAACTCCTCGGGCGCCAGGAAGTGCAGCAACTGCTCGATCATCTCGGCAAGGATGCGCCGAAACTTATCGAAGACCTGGTTCCCAAGATCGTTACGCTGGCGGTCCTGCAGAAGACTTTGCAGTCGCTGCTCGAAGAGGGCGTGCACATCCGCGACATGCGCTCCATTCTGGAAACCATTGCCGAGCACGGCACGCGCACACAGGATGCGCACGAACTCGCGGCGCAGGCGCGTATCGCGCTCGGGCGCGCGATCGCGCAACAGATCGCCCCTGCCGGCAACGAAGTCCAGGTCGTGGCGTTGTCGCCCGATCTCGAACGCCTGCTCGTCGAGGCCACGCAGGCCGGCGGTTCCCCCGGCATCGAACCGGGTCTGGCCGACGCGCTGGCCGCCGAGGCCGCGACGGCGTCCGCCAAGCTGGAGCAGCTCGGGCATTCGCCGGTCCTGCTGGTCGCGCCCCAACTGCGCGCGCCGCTGTCGCGTTTCCTGCGTCGCACGATTCCGCAACTGCGTGTCATCGCGCACACCGAAATTCCCGATAACCGCAAGATCCGCGTGGCGTCAATCCTCGGAGGCAGGTCATGAACGTAAAGCAATTCTTCGCCAATAATGCGCGCGAGGCGCTGCACCAGGTCAGACGCGAACTTGGCGCCGACGCCGTGATCCTGTCCAATCGCCGCGCGGAGGGCGGGGTCGAAATTCTCGCGATAGCGCATGCCGAAGCGCGCGCCCTCGACACAGCGGCCCGCGAACCGGTGGTGGCCAAGCCCGCCGCCGTGCGCTCGGCGATGAACAGTGCGCTCGCCCACCACTCCCAGACGGTCAAGGTAAAGATGCCGGGGCCGGCGCACGCGCGAGCGGGGCCGGCCGCTGCTCAATCGAAGCCGGTGCCGCCGGTGGCCGCCGCTGCGATCCTGGCGCCGGGGACCGAGCAGATTGCGCGAACCGTGATCCGTGAAATCCAGTCGATGCGCGGATTGATCAATGAGCAACTCGGCGGCCTGATGTTCGGCGAGATGCAGCGCCGCGAGCCGGACAAGCTGCGCATGCTGTCGACACTGCTCGCCGGCGGCTTCAGCCCGGCGTTGTCACGCCGCTTGCTGGAAAAGTCGCCGGCCGATTGCGGCATGGCGGATCTGCGGGGCTGGATCAAGAAAGCGCTCGACAAGAACCTCATCACCAGTAGCGCCGATGACATCGTAACCAAAGGCGGCGTCTATGCGCTGCTCGGCCCCACCGGCGTGGGCAAGACCACGACTACCGCCAAGCTGGCGGCGCGCTGCGTAGTGCGCCACGGCGCGGGAAAGCTGGCGCTGCTCACGACGGACAACTACCGGGTCGGGGCGCACGAACATCTGCGCATTTACGGACGCATTCTCGGCGTGTCGGTGCATGCGGTGCGCGATGCCGCTGATCTGGAAATCGCGCTGTCCGAACTGCGCAACAAGCACATGGTGCTGATCGATACCGTAGGCATGAGCCAGAAGGACGAGCACGTGGCCGAACAGGTTGCCATGTTCAGCGGCCACGGCGAAGGCATCAAGCGTGTGCTGCTGCTCAATGCAACCTGCCAGGGCGACACGCTCGAGGACGTCGTCAACTCCTACAAAGGCAGAGGCCTTGCGGGATGTGTCATCACCAAGACGGACGAATCCGCCAGCCTTGGCGCCGTGCTCGATACCGTGATCCGGCACAGATTGCCGGTGCATTACGTAGCCAACGGGCAGCGGGTGCCGGAAGACATTCATCCGGTGAACCGCGATTACCTTCTGCATCGCGCGCTGTCCGGCGCCAAAGACAACCCCATCCGTGCTCTGTCGGAACAGGACATTCCCGCCGCCATGATGGGCGCGGAATTCGCGATCTGAGGCCGCATCGATGAGCCTACAGCCATCCGACCAGGCCGAAGGACTGCGGCGCCTGCTCGGCAAGCAGATTCCGAAAGTGATCGCGCTGGTTTCCGGCGGCGCGCGCATCGGCAAGACCAGCGCCGCCATCAACCTTGCGGTGGCGATCGCACGCGCCGGACGCAGCGTCATGCTGCTCGACGAGAACTGCGGTCCACGCAACGTCACCGCCACGCTCGGCATTGATACCGTTGCCGATATGGCCGACACCGTGCGCGGCAGCCGCGCGCTCGACCAAGTC
>Ga0315286_10001185_pt1 | contig 23426 bp, 31 predicted proteins | sample YL17G10_0_MG_FD_205038 | JGI IMG/M metagenome (GOLD analysis project Ga0315286, IMG submission 205038) | Sediment microbial communities from Yellowstone Lake, YNP, Wyoming, USA - YL17G10_0 | ecosystem: Environmental > Aquatic > Freshwater > Lake > Sediment | place: USA: Wyoming | collected...
CAGGATGATGCGCAAAGGTCATAAGTATCTTTTTGAGGAAAAGCTTTTGGGAGATAAATTCTGGAGCAGTGGATATTTTCATCGCACAGTCGGCGCGGTAAATTCTGAAACTGTTAAAAGATATATTTTGGAAGGCCAGAGGAAGCATTGGAATTCTAATGAGCAAAAAACATTAGTGAACTACGTCGTTTAGTCAGTCGCTAGACGCCACGCGGTCGAGCCAAGAGGCGAGACCCATGGTAGTTCACGTGTTGAGCTCATGTTTTTTTTTCCTCTTAATATGTCCTGTCGAGGATGAACCAGCCCAGCAGGCTGAGAGCTCCCATGAAAGTCAAGGATATGAGCACGGTTGCCAGTGATTGCAGTTTTCCTTCAAACATTATGAGCAGAGTGAAGACTATTATCAGAAACCCTAATGAGAATATTATTCCCTGAATAACCCCCTGTTTTCTCAACATAGTGGTGACGAATCAAACTTCATTTAAAAAAGTTATGTTTTTTCGGGTTTTAGACGAGATTCATGGCAAATAAAAAGAATTTTAAACTAATACATAACAACCTGTCTAAATCCGCACTAGGAGGTGTTTTGACATGGGATTTGTAAAGGAATTCAAGGAATTCGCAATGAAAGGCAATGTCGTTGACATGGCAGTAGGTATCATCATAGGAGGGGCTTTTGGCAAGATTGTAAGCTCATTTGTCGCTGACGTGATAATGCCGCCAATCGGCTTATTGTTGGGTGGTGTTGATTTCAAGAACTTGGTTATACCTCTGAAATATGCTGCTGACGGCACAGTCTCAGTGGCACTTAGATATGGTATGTTCATCAACACAATCATTGACTTCGTGATAATTGCCTTGGCAATATTCATGGCAATTAAAGGCATGAACAAGATGAAAAAGAAGGAAGAGGCAAAACCAGCAGCGCCTCCAAAGCCAACAGAGGAAGTGCTGCTCTTGAGGGAGATAAGGAACTCACTTAAGAAGAGGTAAATGCCCAAGCCAAATTTTTTTATTTTTTTATTCTTTTCATTTTTTTTCTTTTGCAAACCTTTTTAAAATAACTCTCTTACCATCGAGCTATGGATAGGGCAAAAGTCATCCTGGACACCAACTTCCTGCTCATACCAGGCCAGTTCATGGTAGATATCTTCTCTGAGATAGAAAGGATAATGAGCGAGCCGTTCGAGATGTGTGTGGTTGACAAGAGCATAGCTGAGCTAAACCACATCGTAGCCACAGGCAAGGAAAAGGACAGGTTTGCTGCAAAGCTGGCTCTCGCCCTAGTAATACAGAAAAACTTAAAAACCCTGCATAGTTTCATGAGTCAAAAGAGCGTAGATGATATTATTGTCTCAAAGTCAGACAGCAGTACCTACGTGGCAACCCAAGACAAGGCCTTGCGTGAGAGGCTAAAGGTAAAAGGGGCCAAGCTTATCGGTTTAAGACAACAAAAATACCTGGTGATGATATAATGTTTTACAAAGTTAAATTGCAAGACCACATACGAGTGCCTCCAAACAAGTTCGGATTGGAGTTAAAGCAGGCAGTGATAAGTGAGATAAAGAACAAGTTCTCAGGCTTCATCTCAAAAGACCTAGGCTTGGTGATTGATGTTTCAGATGTGGAGGCTATCGGCGACGGCATAATCATACCTGGAGACGGGGCATCATATTACACTACCACTTTCAATCTCTTGACCTTTGAGCCAGAGATGCAGGAAGTACTGAAAGGCAGGATAAAGGACATAGCTGACTTCGGGGTGTTCTTCTCAATGGGTCCACTTGACGGCATGATACACATAAGCCAGACCATGAATGATTATGTGAGCTTCAGCAAGGACAAGGTGCTCCAGGGAAAGGATAACAAGAGGAACCTGAAGGTAGGCGACAAATGCAGGGCAAGGATAATCGCAGTCTCCTACAAGGATGTGGCAAACCCCAAGCTAGGGCTTACCATGCGCCAGCCAGGCCTTGGAAAAGATGAATGGATAGAGCCAGACCTAAAAGAGGGTGACAAGCCAAGGAGAGCCCCGAGTGATCGAAAGCAAGGCGATAAGAGAAGGGATAGAGAATAATAATCAGATATTACATCAGGTGATTGCTAATGAAAAAACAGGTTTGCAGGTTTTGCAAGGTCTTTGTTGAGGGAGACACATGCCCCCTTTGCAAGAGAAAAGCCTTTGCCACAGTATGGCAGGGCAAGATACACTTCCTCAATGTCGAGAAGTCAATCATTGCAAAGAAGATGGGTGTTGAGAAAGAAGGGGAATACGCAATAAAAGTAAGGTGAATATAAGATAAGAATAAGCAAGATAATAAACAATATGCGAGTTGATGATTTATGGATTTTAAAATTACCAAGGATGAGACAAAGCCGCTGCTCAAGAGAAGAGAGGTTTGCGCAAGGCTTGGATATGATGCGCGCACACCAAGCAGGAACGATGTAAGAAAAGAGCTTGCAAAAAAGCTCAATGCCAAGGAGGAGCTTGTGCTCATCAAGAAGATAACTCCGCAGGCAGGCACCCAGGCAGCCAACATTGAGGCTGATGTGTATGATGACGAGGCCACTATGAATGCAGTGGAGCTTGGTCATGTGCTAAAAAGGCATGGCATTGGTGTAAAGAAAAAAGAAGAGGCAGCAGAAGAAGCCCCTAAAGCAGAATGATGATTATAAACCAATGAGGAACATGATTAAAAATGGCAGTTGAAAAAGACAAGAAAAAGGCGCCAGCGCCTAAGGCTAAGAAGAAATCCCGCAAAGTCAGTGATGTTTACCAGGTGAGTGGAGGCAACATAACCCGAAAGAACAAGCTCTGCCCTAAGTGCGGCCCTGGAGTGTTCATGGGAGACCACAAGGATAGATGGGCTTGCGGCAAGTGCAAGTACACTGAGAAGAAATAAGCTATCTTATTTTTCTATCTGATATTATCTTCTTATTTTTCCAAGCTTTTAATAATATTTAATAATATTTTCTTGTGCCCTTGATGCAGTGCTGGTCGCAAGAAGCTTCTTTTTCGCTGTCCACGCTCAGGGGCATGACAAAGTCCTTGGCAAAGCTTATAACTATATTCATCTCTATCTCCTTGACCTTGGGATGGCATCGAAGATGATAGTTGACTATGCCTTCAAGGGTCTTAAGGTCTTTTGCTGCGAACAGCAGGCAGAGATTGTGCTTGCCTGAGGTTATGAAGCCATTAAGGAAGAACGGGCAGTTCTGGAACTCTTTGATGAGGTTTTCTGTCTCTGTGGTGCTGATGTCAATCTTGGCTATTGGCAGGTCTAGCTTCTTGAGGTTGGCGCCTATGAGGTGGTGCATAACTCCTGTCTCCTTTAGCTTCCTTATCCTTGCGCTCACAGAGGGCTGGGAGAGCTTGAGCTCTTTTCCTAGCTCATCCTGGGAGGTGAACGGGTTTTTTTGGAGCTTTTGGATGATTATCGCATCCCTGTCGTCTAGATTTAGCTTTTCCTTGAACATGATTTAGCCTCACATACTTATATTTGATAGTAATATTATAGCTAATATTTAAACTTTTCCTATTATTTATAGCTTATGTAACTATTAATAGCGTTTTTGATAGTGGTTAAACTTATATATTTCAGCCTCCTGATGGTAAGTAGAACAAGATTGAGCAAGAGGTGAACGCATGTATTCAGTGCCGCTCCAGAAAAGGCTTCCAAACCCGGGCTTACCCCCCAGAGGGTTTCCGCCACGGCCAGAAGAATACGGTTTTCACCTCCCTACTCATAATCATTTAGAGCCTAGCTACATTTCACAGCTACCAAAATATGACCGTGACTGGAAAGAGAATTCAGTGCTCGAAGAGCAGGCCTACAAGCTAAGCCAGGCGTACTTTATTAATCATGCGGGTGGCAAAATCAACAACCTCGCCCTAAAGGACGAGGTATGTTGGTGCAAAAAATCATAAAGCGAGGTTGTGAGTGCAAAAAAGAATACTCATCCTCATCATACATGAATAGTATGCTTTTTTGCAATCAATTAACAACGAAAATCCAAAACCAACAGGCCAGAACAGCCAGAGGGAATATCGGGGGATATCCTTTGGCTCAGGCTTTCATAAAAAGCTCGGCTTTTATGGAACAAAAGCCTTAGGCTTTTGTTTTCATACTCAACCCTTCACCCTAGTTGTAAGCACAACGCAAGAAAATACAGGAATGCCTCAAGGCATTTCTGCTCTTTCTTTTTTTCGAATAGCTTCAACCCAGATGGAAACCTTAACAAAACATATTAATAAGGGTGCATTAACAAGCAGTATAAAAACAAAAAAGGTGATTTTTTATGAAAAAAACCAATTCAAGAAACATATTTGAAAGCACGATTCTTATCGTCGGAATGCTAGCGCTGGTAGCAGTATTATTCCTGGCAGGATGCCAGACTTTGCCCCCTGTTGGTCCAGGACCAAGCACAGGCGGGACAGGTGGCACAGGGGGAACTGGAGCAACAGGCACAGTGCTGACACAGGGGACTTTTGCTTCTGCGCAAGTATTTGACCCTACTGTAGACATTTCTGCAAAAACCTTCAAGACAGAGGCAGAGTACGCTGCATTTGTAAAGAAGAATTCTGGCGGGGCTTCATATTATTACGGAGGAGGTAGAGGAGGAATGATGTTTGACTCTATATCAAAAGCAGAATTATCTTCTGTCGCTCCAACTGCAGCTGGTGCTGATTCTAATGCGGCAGTGCAAGTCAATTCACAAGAAGGAGGATTCTCAACCACCAACAACCAGGTGAGAGGAGTGGATGAAGGAGACATCATGAAGACAGATGGCAAGTATATATATACAGTGACTGGCAACACAGTCTTCATAATCAAGGCTTACCCTGGAGAGGATGCTGAGATTGTCTCAACCATCAAGCTCAAGAGCGCACCGCAAGGGCTATTCATCAATGGAGACATGCTAGCAGTTTACGGCAACTTCTATGACCTTGACTATTTCAAGGAGATTGACTTTGTGCCAAGGCAAGGCATGACTTTCTTCAACATATACGACCTTAGCGACAAGGCCAACCCTGACTTGATAAAAGAGTACAAGTTTGAAGGCAACTACTTTGAGTCAAGGATGTTTGGAAACTATGTTTATTTCATAACCACAACAGGAGCATACTACAGGGACCCATACCCTACGCCACTGGTTATTGAGGGGACTGTGAAATCTTCAATACCAATAGACAACATATATTATTACCCAATACCATACCAGTCAGTGCAGTTCGCAAACATACATGCAGTTGACTTGAAGAACCCTGACAATGATGTGAACTCAAAGAGCGTGGCTGTGGAATCAAGCCAGAACATGTACATGTCAGAGAACAACATCTTCATAACCTATACTGAGTACATAAATGAGTGGGAGCTTAGAAACAAGATAACAATTGACCTCTTGACCCCAAAGCTCACAGCATCTGACAAGCAGCTCATTGAGAAGATAAAAGAGACTGATGACGAGGTTCTCTCACAGGCAGAGAAAGAGTCCAAGATACTCCAGATAGTACAAACTTATGTAGGCTACATGGGAGAAAAAGAGCAGCAGGACTTCAATGATGAGGTTGACACTGCACTCCAAGCGAAGCTTGACTCATATGAGTACATGGAGTACACAGTCATCAACAAGGTGAGCGTTGACAACGGAGACATTGAGATTGCAGCCAATGGCAAGGTGCCAGGCCAAGTCAACAACCAGTTCTCAATGGACGAGTACAACAATGTGCTGAGAATAGCCACAACCATAAACCAGAGATGGAGCTATTACAAGGGAGAAGACCAGAGCACAGAATCAACCAACAACGTGTTCACCTTAGACAAGGACTTGGACATCCTTGACTCACTCAAAGGGCTTGCAAAAGGAGAGACCATACAGTCAACCAGGTTCATGGGAAACAGGCTTTACATGGTGACCTTCAGGCAAGTAGACCCATTCTTTGTGATAGACCTGAGTGATCCCAAGGACATCACTGAGCTTGGAAAATTAAAGATACCTGGATTCTCAAGGTACTTGCACCCATATGACGAGAACACAATTATCGGCATAGGTAGGGACACAAGCGCCACAGGAACACAGAGAGGCTTGAAGATAAGCTTGTTTGATGTCAGCGACGTCGAGAACCCCAAAGAGATAGCCAAGTTTGTGACAGATGAGCAATATGCCCAGAGCACAGCAGAATGGGAACACAAAGCATTCCTTTTCAGCAAGGCAAACAACCTGCTAGTGATACCTGCTTACAGCTACAGCTACGGCAACTGCTGGGGAGGAAGATGCCCAATGGATGAAGGACAGGATTACAACGGAGCCATGGTGTTCAAGGTGACCAAGACTGAAGTCACACTAAGAGGCATCATAGACCACTCAATGGCCAAGGGCAACTACGGCTACTACAGCGCAGCAGTGGAAAGAAGCCTGTACATACAGGACGAGCTTTATACCAAGTCACCTAACCTGCTAAGGATCAACAAGATAGATGATTTGAGCAAGGTGAAGAACATAGACTTGGAATCAGCAACAACTGTATACCCTGTGTACTAAGCGAATCGGTTCATTAGCGCCGCAGGCCAAATTATTTTCAAATTTTTTATTTTTACTTTTCTTATTTTTTTCGCTTTTTCTTCCGTAAATTTTATATAAAACTAGGATTTCTATCAGTGTATGACAGACTTAGCAGCGTGCCTTGGCACAGGAAAGGGAACATGGACTGGAGTATTGAAGCTTGTCAGCCAACCTGGATTTGAGCAATCGTTTCTTGTAGTCAATGCCTGGACTAAGCAGAATCTGCAGCTGCAAAAAGATAACTTACATCTTGTAGTCATCAACTCTGAGGATAATACTAACAAGATGAAGGATGATATCATCAAGCAGCTAGAAGGAAAGGTCAAAGGCTTTGAAGTGGCAGTCAACCTTGACTCAGGCTCAGGCAAGGAGCACACAGCACTGGTCACAGCTCTAATACAATTAGGCTTTGCACTCAGGTTTGTAGAGATGGACGGGGATAATTTAACAGAGATTTCTCAGAACCAGAGCTTTGCATGTGAGCAATAGCTAGAACTTCTCCCAGTGAAGCATATCCTTCAGTGCTCGCTTTCTAGGTGGATTGATTGGCTTGTCATAGTAGCCCAGAGACAGGATGCTTGCTATCTTGTAGCCTTGGGGCACGTCTAGGATTTGCATTATTTCCTTGCAGTAGGCTTTGTTGTTGCCTGCTACCCAGCAACTCCCTATGCATAGGCTTTCTGCTGCTACAAGTATGTTCTCAGTGGCTGCGCTTCCATCTTCAAGATAATAGTCTGATTCCTTGCATAGCACTATGATGCAGGCTGCTGCGTTCTTGATGAACTTGCCGTAGGTCGCTAAGTCACTTATCTTTTTTAGCATTGCCTTGTCTGTCACAACAACAAACTCCCACGGCTGAATGTTCACTGCTGTTGGCGCTAGCCTTGCGCAATCAATTATCTCAGAAAGCATCTCGTTGGATATTGGCTTGTCAGAGTACTGCCTGTGGCTTCTCCTGCTCTTTATCGCCTTGATGGTCTCGTTCATTAATAATCACCTATAATCTCAAATCACGATTAGTTCATTATGCCCATTAAATGGTACATCAGCCTGTCTGCGCCTCTCACCAGGTCCTCGTAGGTCTTGGCTTCTAGCTTTATGCAGTAGCCTTCAGAAGATATCACGTTCAATTTGCTTATAGTCAGCCATATCACTAGGTTCTTGTTGTTTGCATCCTTGCATGTGACTATGGGCGTGCCTGTGTCTGCGGTCTGGTTGTTGGGCTGCTTGATGAAAGCTGATCTTGTCGGAACATTCAGGAGGTCGTATTTCCCTCCAGTTATCCTTGCTATCTCTACTCCTGCTATCACTATCTTATTGTCTGAGCTGTCAGGGTCCAGAGTGATGTATATCTGCCCTTTATTGTCTTTTATCGCAAAGAACTTGGCTCTCAAGTTCTGCTCAACAGCTATATCCTCTAGGTCCCTCGGATGGTAATAGAAAGGTATTTGGTAGCTTTGAGGCCCTTTCTGAACAACAGTCATCCAGTAGCCGTCATCTGTCTTCACAAACTCGAAGTTGTTGTACTTGTTGTTCTCAAACGTCCTGTTCTTGATGTAGCGAGGTATGAGTACGCTTCCAAGCACCACTATTGCTATCACTGCGCAGATGATTATGAAAGTGCCTGTTTTCACTGCTTTTATCGCAGGCTCTTTTTTTTCTTCTGCTTTATCTATAGGCTCTTCTGTTTTTAATTCGGGCAACACGATTTTGTTTTCTGCCTTAATCTTTTGCTTTGCTTTTTTAGACTTGTTTTTCGCTTTTTCACTCATCCTGTATCACGCCGTAATAAGAATAGACTAATCTGTCTCTTACACCTAGATAATCTTTTCCCCGGCCATTGAAGTAGATGCAGTTGTTATCATCAACAATGCTTGGGGTGTCTGATAAGTTAAAGACTATGACTGGTGTTTGCAGGGTGGCGTTTGCGCAGCTGACAACAGGCAGCTGATAGTTAGGTGACTCTTGAAGCACTGCCTGGTTGATTATCTTGTTTACGCCGTTGCTGTCCTTCAGGTAAAGGCTGAAATGCAGATTGACCAGCGCTATCTCCTGAAGGCTGGTGGAATTGGGATTGAATGCAGTGGTGATGAAAACAGCTTCTTTTATCTTGTTAGTCACTGCACTGCTGAGATTGATGAATTCGACCTCTTGAGGCATGAAATAAAAAGGTATTTCTTGCTTGTTGATCTTTAGCACATACCTCTCATTAGGGTATGCTTCGTTGTTCTTGAACTTGTACTTCCCGTAGCGAAGCTCACTGCTCTGGCTTCCAAGGAATACCCCAAAGACAGAGAATACCATCAGCGCTGATATCACTATGCTAATGAGTATCTGCTTCTTCTTGTCCTGATCTCGTTCATGCTTTCCCATAGCCCAGAAGGATAAGGCAAGGGTTTAAAAAAGTTGCTATAGATTCATAAAAAGGGGAAAGCTTTTAATACCAGTTTTCTTACCCGAATTCCATCATGCTGACAGACAAGGAGCTAAAAAAGAAGTTCAAGGCTGTTGCCAGCGCAGAGCCTGACAAGTACTATGCAACTAGTGTGCTTAAATCAGAAGGATTCATGCGCAAGCAATGCAAATGCAAAACTTATTTCTGGACGGTTCACAAGGAGCAGGAGACATGCGGAGACCCTGAGTGTCTAGGCAGGGTGGATATCTTCAAGGGAACTCCTGTGAAAAAGAAGCTCAGTTTTCCAGAAGTCTGGCTTGGCTTCAAGAGGTTTTTTGAGAAGCGAGGCTACAAAGCCATCAATCGCTACCCTGTCATCTCAAGATGGAATCCCACAACTGACTTCACCAATGCTTCTATAGCTGCTTTCCAGCCTTATGTCATAAGCGGAGAGAGCGACCCTCCTGCAAAAAAACTAGTCATACCACAGTTCTGCCTGAGGTTTGGGGACGTTGACAACGTGGGTGTCACTGGCAGCCATTGCACAGGCTTTGTCATGATAGGCCAGCATGCATTTGTGAGCAAGGAAGAGTGGAGCCAAGCAGAAGTGTTCACAGACATCTACGAGTACATAACCAAGGAGGTAGGCGTGCCAAAAGAAGAGCTGACATTGCACGAGGATTCATGGGCAGGAGGAGGCAACTACGGACCTTGCATGGAATTCTTCAGCAGGGGTGTGGAACTGTTCAATCAGGTGTACATGATGTTTGAACACTCAGACTCAGGTGACAAGGAGCTCAATATAAAAGTGCTTGACATGGGCCTTGGCATGGAAAGAGTTGCTTGGTTTACCCAGGGAGCAATAACCATTTATGATGCTGCTTTCCCAGTGGTGATTGACAAGCTCAAGAAAAGATTAGGGGTTGATGTTGACAAGGAGCTCTACAAGAAGTTCGCTCCCTTGGCTTCAAGGCTCAACCTTGACGAGACAGAGGACATTGACAAGGAATGGCAAGGCATTGCTTCTGAGATTGGAGTGAGTGTTGATGAGATTAAGGAGAAGATAATGCTCATGACTGCGCTCTACTCAATTGCTGAGCATTCCAGGGCACTCTTGTTTGCATTAGTGGATGGAGGATTGCCATCAAATGTGGGGGGCTATTACAATCTTAGAGTTATTTTCAGGAGAGCAATGGACTTCATTGACAAGTTTAAATGGGACGTCTCGCTTCCAGAGATCTGTGAGTGGCATGCAGAATACCTAAAGCCCATCTACCCTGAGCTTATTAAAGGGCTTGCTGATGTCAAGAAGATACTTGAGGTGGAGAAGCACAAATATTATCAGAGCAAGAGAAAAGGAGAGCAAGTGGTAGAGCAGCTGCTCAAGGCCAAGACCAAGATAACCCCAGACAAGCTAGCAGAGCTTTATGACAGCCAGGGCATCAGCCCAGAGCAGATAAGGGAAGAGGCTGAAAAGCAAGGCATCACCATTGATGTGCCTGAGAACTTCTATGCTCTTGTTGCAAGGAGGCATGATCAGTCAGAGCAAAAGCAAGCAAATCAGGGATTTGCTGATTCTGAAAAGCTCGCTTTTCAGAAGACTCAGACTAAGAAGGGGATAGAGCTTGACTTAAAAGGTGTGGCCTCAACAGAGGCGCTTTATTTTGAATCCTACGATTACATAGACTTTGAAGCCAGAGTCATTAAGATTATTGACGATAAATATGTGGTCCTTGACAGGACTGCATTCTATCCTACGAGTGGAGGACAGCTTCATGACAAGGGCTTTATCAACAACACAGAAGTGGTCGAGGTATTCAAGCAAGGAAGTGTGATTGTGCATGCGATAAAGGGCAAGCTTGATTTTGAGGCTGGAGTCAAGGTGGCTTGCAAGATAGACTTTGACATAAGATTGCAGCTGACCCAGCACCACACAGCAGCCCATATAATCAATGGTGTTGCAAGAAAAATACTCGGCAACCATGTCTGGCAAGCAGGAGCTTCCAAATCCATGGAAAAAGCAAGGCTTGACATCACTCATTATGACTCGCTCACAGATGCAGAAGTAGCCAAGATTGAGCAGGAGGCTAACAAGATAATCCATCAGGACATGCCCGTGTACAAAAGCTTCATGCCAAGGAATGTGGCAGAGGCCAAATATGGTTTTGTGCTCTACCAAGGAGGAGCAGTGCCAGGCAAAGAGCTAAGAGTAGTGTCTATACCAGGCCTAGATGTAGAGGCTTGCGGAGGCACGCACCTCAATCTCACAGGAGAAGTCAAGCTCATAAAGATACTTCGCACCAGCAAGGTGCAGGACGGCATTGTCAGGATTGAGTTCACAGCAGGCAATGCAGCAGTCAAGACCAGCCTTGCAGAGCAAGACATACTGCAAGAGGCAGCCAAGATGCTCAAAGTCGAGGTTGACCAGCTGCCAGGCAGGGTCGAGGAACTGTTTGATACCTGGAAAAAAGCAAGAAAAGCAGTCAAGGCAGAAAAGAAGATGCTCTCTGCAGAGCTAATGCTAACCAGCACCATAGCCTATAAAGGCTCAGACATCCTGACAAAGCTTGCAGAAATCCTCCAGACCCAGCCAGAGCACGTGAACAAGACCATAGACAGGTTCTTGAAAGAGCTTGATGACATGAAGAAGAAGCTCAAATAATTATTAGATTAATTCTTAGCTTTAGAAAAAATTATAGGGGGCTCAAAAGTTACTCGTGTAAGTCATGGTCCAAAGACTCATTACATAGATGTTTCATCATTGCCCCCGAGAGAACATATTCTAGTTGAGTATTAAAATGTTATGGTGAGTTTGTCGATAAAAGCTGTCTCAGCCATCCCTGATGGAGTTTTTCCTTGGGACTAAGCGAACGAAGTGAGCGCACGTCCCTGATTTCCCTCAAGGCTTTCGCTAAAGGCTTGTTTTACTTCATAGCCCTGACAAACAATGCCAGCGCCACGAGAACTGCTCCTACCACAATAGTTCCGAGGCCGTGGCTTAGCCCGGACACTGTTTCGTTAAGGTATTGCGCAAGGCCTATCAGCATGAAGAGCGCCCCCACGCAAATCATCAGGAAGAGAACCGAGGTCTTTATCACTTTTATTGTGACTATCTCGATCTTCTTCTCAACGTCCTTGATGGTCTTGTCAATCTTTTCTGTGAACTTGTTCAAGCCTTCTCCAAGCAAGAACTTGCCTATCTCTTTTAAAAAATTAGCCATGCTACCACCCCTTATTTCAGGATAAAGCTCTTGTTTTATATAACTTTTTGTTTCAGTGTCATAGAATTGGCAATCGTTAAATATATAAATGAGGCTTTCACTTTATTTTATAATTCTCTTGTTTTTTTGGCAGGAGACTTACAAAGACAGTGATAACCTTTAAGATGTGTTGAGGTATGGTTCATATGTTTCGAGAGTCGCATTTGGAAGATGTCTGTGCTAGTTGCAGGAAACCCCACAATAATGGCGAGGGCAATGGCGGCTGGAAGCCTGAGTGGTGGAGGCATGAGCATTACAAGACCCTTATCTGTGAGTGCGGCTACAAGATACACTTCAAGACCGAGCATTTCAGCTCAGGGCATTATTGAGAACAAGTCTTTTTCTTTCTCACTTTTTTGCACTTTTTATTTCTGCATCTTCCTAAGGTTATCCCCAATTATTGTCGTCAAAAGATATATTAGCATGAAGAATGCAAGAACAATGAAAAGCTTGCCTAAGCCCGGCTCTGTGCTGTAAGTCAGGCTTGCTCCTATGAGCAGGGAAGCTATTATCATGCCAATTATCACCCTGCCGCCTTCAACCCTGATTTCTCTTGTGAGCCCTTGTATGTCCTGGTTTATGCTGTCAAGCGCAACATCTGCCTTTGCAAAAGTGCCATATATTTTCTGTGACTCATCAGGGAGGCTCTGGACAAACTCTGCAAACCTGCCAGTTTCCCTGGCAAGCCTTTTCAATATGTACGACGGGCTAGTTTTTTTCTTCACTAGCCTATTGATGAAAGGCCTGCTTTCAATCACCAGGTTGAAATCTGGGTCCAGGCATAAGCATACTCCTTGCAATGTGACGATGGATTTTCCAACCAACACCATGTCTGCAGGCAGCTTTATCTTGTGCTTTTTAGCGATTTTTATGCTCTTGAAGAACAATTCTGCAAAATCAACCTTGTCAATTGCAGTGTCATAGTACTGGCCTACTGTGTCCCTGATGTCTTTTTGCAGCTCTTCCACATCCACTATATTATCCACCATGTTGAGGCTTATGAGCGAGCTGACCACCCCGTGAACATCCCTCTCAATGAGGCTTATAAATAGGAGGCCGAGCTTTTCCTTTAGCTCAGAATTGAGCCTGCCAACTATACCGAAGTCAATGAACCCTATGCTGTTCTTGCACACCAGGATATTTCCTGGATGGGGGTCTGCATGGAAGAAACCATCGATGAATATCTGCTGGAATATGCTCTGGACCACTAGGCGCGCAATCTCTTTCCTGTTGAGCTGGGAATAATGCTCAGGCTGCATCATCACCTTCCTAAGCTCCACTCCCTCGATGAATTCCATGGTGATGACCCTTTGCGTGGTGAACTCATCATAGACCCGGGGGATTATCACTCTTGACTGGCTCTTGAAATTATTATTGAACACCTTGATGTTCTGGGCTTCTTTCAAGAAGTCCATCTCGTTTTCTGAATAGCGCTTGAACTCAGCAAATATCTCCTCAGGGTCCACAATCTTTTGCTTCATGTGGTGCTTGAAAACCCTTGAGAGGTATTCTAGGATATCCAGGTCAGTATTGACCAGTGCCCTGATGCCGGGCCTCATCACCTTCACAGCAACTTTCTTGTTGCTCTTGAGCCTTGCAACATGTACTTGGCCTATGCTTGCAGATGCGAGTGGCTTTTTCTCAAAGCTCTTGAAGACCTTGGCCAAGGGTTTTTTCAGCTCAGCCATTATGACGTGCTCTACTTCTTCGTAAGAGAAAGGCTCTACTTCATCCTGAAGCTTGGAAAGCTCATCACAGTATTCCCTCGGGATTAAGTCAGGCCTAAGGCTTAGCAGCTGGCCTAGCTTGACAAAGGAGCCTCCGAGCTCCTCAAAGATTAGCCTGAGCTCAACAGGGCGGGTAATGCCTGCTTTGAGCCGCAAAGACTTCCTTTTTAAGCCTGCTCTCTCTAGATAATGGCCTAGCTCGTACTTGGTAAGCACGTGCAGAACCTGCTCAAACCTCTTTATCCCGGCAAACTTCCTGGGTATGTTAAACATCTAATATTAGAATGGGCTGCCTGGTTTATATATTTATTGGAGCATTGAGAAGTAAAAATTTATAAATAAATAGGATATTAGTGGGTATCGATGAAAAAAGAGGCACCAATGAAGAAATCTCCTACTTTTGTTGTCTGCAAGCTCTCAAACCAAAAAATGAAGCTGAGCCAGGTCGTGCCTGTTGCAGTCATCAACCCAGGCATTGCAAGATTGATCAGAAGGAAATACCCTGACCTCAAGCTCATGCATGATGACTTCATCTCAAAAGAGGAGCTGAAAAAATTCAGGCGAGAATATATTGAGCATGTGTTCAAGACAGAGCGCGGAGAGATATCCAGGCTCGATAAGGAGGTTGTCCAAAGCCTTGTTGAGCATGAGCTGTTAGTCAAGAACATCAATGCCCAATTCGAGAAGACCAGGACTTTTGGCGAGCGAGTGTCTGACAGGATGGCTGAATTTGGCGGGAGCTGGAGATTCATTGGGATTTTCTTTTTCATTTTGCTCTGCTGGATAACTGTCAATTCAATACTGGCCTTCGGCAAGCCATTTGACCCTTTCCCTTTCATCCTACTGAACCTTTGCCTGTCATGCTTGGCAGCTATTCAGGCGCCAATCATTATGATGAGCCAGAACAGGAAAGAAGCTAAGGACCGCTTGCGCGCAGAGCATGATTACAAAGTGAACCTCAAGGCAGAGCTGGAGATCAGGCACCTGCACGAGAAGATAGACAACCTCATGCGACACCAATGGCAGCACTTGCTGGAGATCCAGGAGCTGCAGCTTGACATGATGGAAGAGAAAGAGAGAGAAACATACATGAAAGGAGTGAGGAGAAGGCTGTGGAAGGGCTTAAGCGCCAAATCTCTTCGCACCACCAAAAAAGGCTATGCACAAAAGGCGAACAGCATAAATAATGGCATTAAGGGCAATAGTGGCAACAATAGCAATAATGGCAAGAAGCTGAATAATAACGGCAAGAAATAAAATAGCATTTTTCTACCCGCGGATCCTTTATTTATCAATTAAACCACACCAAAGTGGTGATATTTAAGAAAATTTATAAGAAAAAAAGCATTTCCTAATACGCATGGCGTCCTTGCTTGAGGAAATAGCTAGGAGAAAGGAGAAGCGTGAGCCTTACATCAGGATAATCGCAGGAATGCCTATAGAGGAAACATATCATTTTGAGGTGGCAAAAAAGGATGCTGCCAAGCTCTTCAAGGAATGCTTTGCCCTTGAATACGCGCAGTGCAAAGGAGAGAAGAAGACGATTATAGAAAAGATGACCTGCTTTGAGGCGCCCACTTCCTGCTTTTATATCAGGACAGACTCATCAAGCATCAACACCTTCAACCAGATACTTTCTGGCTTTATCTGGCCAGCTGCCAGAGAGCAGTCATATGATGAGGATGCTCTTAGGCTGTGCCTTGAGGAGTCTTATGTAAATGCGATAACACACGGGAACCAGGGAGGATGCGAGTCCCTCTACACCGTACGCGACTTGCCTGTCCCGGCCAATCTTGCAGAGAATAAGAAAAAGCCAGTGGAGGTCGAGTTTATAATTAATGAGAATTGCTATGCCTTGCGGGTAACTGATACAGGAAAAGGCTTTGACAATTCCAAGATACAGCTAGGAAAAGACGGTAACCTCATGGCGCCAAGCGGCAGAGGGCTATTCCTTATACAATGCTATTCTGACTGCATGGTTTTCACCAAGCAGGATGACCCGCAGAAATTCTCAATAAGCATGGTCAAGTTTAAATAGAGGATGTGATTAGCTTAGAATAATCAGCTTTAGGAGGTAGAACAATATGCCAAGAAAAAAAGAAAAGATGCAGTGCAAGCATGTTTTTGCGCATTCATGCAGTGGAGGGGGAGTTTACGGCCTAGGATTCATAGGCGCAGCAGTCTATTACATATCCACAGCCACAGGGTTTTGGAGCGGAGTGCTAGGAGTCCTGAAAGCGATTGTCTGGCCAGCCTTCCTAGTGTTTGAACTGCTGAAGTATTTGAGGATGTGAAAATGAAGGAAAATAAGGCAGAGGATTATGCAGAGAAGTTAAAGAGAGGAGTAATATACTGGGATAAAGTGCATAAAGAAAAAGTTGAGTTTGGATATATGGGGCAAACAGGACTGGCCATTGTTTATCAGCCTGGAGATTCAGGAGGCGGCATGCAGAGCTCTTGGGGAGTAAACCCTAAAAACTTGGAAGAGATTGTGAAAAAAAGCGATTGATATTTTGTTTTGCCTTCAAAAAACTAAAAGCCTCCGACGAGAGTTGAACTCGCGACCTGCTGCTCTCACGATTGCATTGCATTTCTGCTTGGCCATTACGAGGCAGCTGCTCCAGCCACTAAGCTACGGAGGCAATATAAGACTGTTAGAACAATGCATTATTTAAAGTTTCGTCTTTAGTTCTTCTTTTGTGTGCGTCCTTTGGCAGTCGCTGCACACTATCTTCTTTTTGCCCTTGCTGTTCTTCATGTAGCTGCCTATGGGCTTGTTGAGAAATGTCAATTCAATTTTTTTCCCGCAAATATCGCATTTCATAGAAATCTTGCCTCTATTTCTTTCTTATCTGTTTGACCCTTTCTTCCTTTTCCTTATGTTTTCGCATCTCTTCAAGCTCAAGGTACATCATCCTTATCTCTTCCATCTGCCTTTCCAGCTCCCAGTTTATCTGGTTTTCCTTTTTTTCCTTGTCAACGATCCCTTTCAGCTTGTTGATAAGGTTTTCCAAGTATTCTTGGTGGTCCTCGATATCCTTCAGCTCCTTGTAATCATCATTATCTATCTTCTTCCTTATCTCTTTCAACGACTTTTTTTCGTGCGGCTCCATTTCATAATCGTCAAAATATTTCTTTGCTGCGTCCTCATCGCTTGGAGTGTAAGGGTTGACCATTCTTTTCACCTCAGATGTTTAAGCTTTGCATTATGTTTGGGAGTATGAAATGTATCAGGTTGATTATTATGGCTATGGCTAGGAGCACTGCATACCTTATCTTGCTCCATTCCATTATCCTGTTGCCGTCAAACCCTGGGAAAGGTATGAGGTTGAATAGCGCTAGCAAGGAATTTATCATCAGTCCGTAGAATGCTATGGATTTGATTGTAGGCACGGGTATGAAGATGAACGGCAGGAACACCAGCGCCACTGCAAGGTTGGCTATTGGCCCTGCGCTGGCAATTATTCCCCCTTCTTTCCTGTTCACAAACCCAGAGATTATGACTGCGCCTGGAGCTGCGAATATGAAGCCAAAAAGGCTTGAGATGAGAGCGAAGATGAGCATGGTGTTATTAGCCTTGAACTCTGCGTGCTTGCCAAACTTCCTTGCATAATGTCTATGGGCTAGCTCATGGGCTAAAAAGCCTAATCCTACTGTGATGGCTGCTATGAGTATGCTAAAGCCCAGGCTTTTGCCTTCCAGGTTGATGAGTATGCCAAAGGCTATGCTTATGGCAATCCAGGCCTTGGCTATCTCCTTTATCTCGCTTGTTATTTTCATTTATATTATCGTAAGGGCTTTTGGTTTATAAATATAACCTTCACAGGCTATAAGACTACTTAAGAGTGGTTATCAAATGAAAAGTTTTATATACTTCAATTTTCTTACCAAACCGCAAGGGGGTTAAGATGTTTCGCAAAAAAGCACTATCATTGTTAGTGATAAGCGCACTTCTCTTGCCATTTATATTCCTGATACCAGACTCAATGACCGCAGCCTTCATATTGCTGTTCTTCATTGCGCTACAGGCTATTGTCATATTTGAGTTCTCAAGGGCAGATGAGCTTGGATGGGAGCACTGGTATGCATTCTGGACAGCGCTCCTAAGCCTGGGGTTCTCGCTGTTCTTGGTCATAACAGGAAGGACCCTGTTCTCAGAGTTCATAGCATTATTGCTCTTCATGGTTTATTTCATAATGGTGATACTCTTCCTATTCAAGGACAGGCTGGCCAAAGCTGCCAAGAGGATGGCTAAGCCAAGAAAGCCTAAAGAGAAGAAAGCTGGTGATGACTTGGGCTCTTTCAGGGGAAAAGACCAGCTAAAGGAGCTAGTGGATTTCTTTGAAGTAGATGAAGAGCCAGGCGCAAGGTATGTTGAGATCAAGGAGCCCAAGATTGAAAAGATAATTGCTGAAAGGATTGACGATGAGCCTGGCAAATGGGAAGAATGGAATGGCACAGGAAAGCAGGAAGAGCTTGAGATGGATGATGAGGCATGGAAGAAGATAGAAGGAGTCCTGGAAACAGAAGAGTGGAATGAGATTGAGCAAGGCCTGCCAAAATCTGCTGTCTTTGATTATTCTGAAGTTGATGAGAAAGAAAAGCCTCTGGCAGGCTATGAGCATGAGCCAGAGATAATCGAGCTGAAAGAAGCGCCAAAAGTGGATTTTGAGAGAGTGAAGCAAGACCTTGCCAAGATTGATGATGGAGTGAAGACCATCAACGATAGGATAAAGGAGATAAGCGAGAGAGCCCTAAGGGAAGGTGAGGAGAAGAAAAGGATTGCCAAAGCCTTGAAGAGGCTTCCAAGGCCAAAGAAGAAGGAGATAAGAGTGTATGCCTCAAAGACGGGGAATAAATTCCATTACAAAAGAGGCTGCCTGGGATTGAGGAGAGTAAAGAACAAAGACATGCTATCATTTGCTAATTCTAATGAAGCTAAGAAGAAAGGATTGAAAGCCTGCGGCATGTGCAAATAAAAACACCGAGAATGAAGTGAAAACATGGATGAGTTTGAAGCCATAGTGCAGCAACAGACTGAGATTGACAGGAGATTCTTGAGAGATGCTTACAAGTATGCGATGAAGCACTCACAGGACCCAAGCACTGCTACTGGCGTCGTGATAGTCAAGAATGGCGTTGTCCTGATTAAAGGAGCGAATCGGGCATGCGAAGGAGTTGTACTAACACCAGAAATAACTTCCTGTGCCGCAAGATATGAATACATTGAGCACGCAGAAAGAGATGCTATAGCCAATGCAGCCAAGATGGGAGTGCCGCTTTACAAGAGCACTATATACAGCCCGTGGTTTCCTTGCGCACCTTGCGCTAGGGCAATCATCAATGCAGGAATAATTGAGCTAGTAACTCACAAAGAACTCCAGGACCTCAGCGCAAAGCTAGACGCAAAATGGGGAGATTCCCAGAAGTATGCTGCGGACATCTTAGAGCAGGCAGGGGTTAAGCACAGGGATATCAGCTGCAGGATTGGGGATGACATAGTCATCAGGTTTAAGCGAGAGAATTATACTTTGTGAAAAGCAAGAATGCTGTACAATTCAAATGCAGTATAGTTCATATCTTCTTCATGAAGGCAATCTCTTTTTTCTGCTTCTTTGCATCACCAGGAGTTTCCAAGGCTATTAGTGCGTTGTTTGGCAAAAGGCTTTTCATCAGCTTCAAGTCCAGCTTGCCTTCTCCAAGATTAAGGTGTGGAGTCTTAGTATCCTCCTCAAGAGGAGTGTCTGTGAGATGGAAATAATCAGGCTTTAGGCTCAGCATCTTCTTGATGAAAGGCGCCGCCTCAAGGCCTGCAGCTTTCGCATACTCAATAGCATGAGCCATGTCAAGGCAAAATCCCACATCGGCTTCTTGCATTATGCGCTTTATATCCTCAAAGCTTCCTCCTATTGACTTGAACCTCTTACCTTTCAAAGGAACATTCTCGACATGCAATCGCTTGTCATGGTGCTCCTTGATGAAATTGATGGCGTTCTCAATAGAGCAGAACTCACTTTCCACCCTTCCCGGATGGAAGACGATGACTTGGCTCTTGAACTTGTTTGCCAGCTTGAGGGCCCAGTCAAGGTTCTGCAGGTTGATCTCCTTTTTCTGGGAGTCTGCAAAATTAACCTGGTCGCCTGAGTGAGGGATGTGGACCATTACGGGCTTGTTGTATTTGAGCAAGAAATCGCAATCATAGCCTTTCCTTGCATAGACCTCGAAAAAATCAGCATCAAAGCTGATCTTGCCTACATACTCCTCTGAATTCACAGGCCCCATCTTTATTCCGACGCGCATGGTGCACAAGTCAGGATATTGGTTTATAAAATTTATGATAAAGCTTTCTCAAGCAGAAAAAACCAGCATGCGCAGGCTCACTTCTTCTCTATTATCCTGATTATTTCCTCATGGGAATCAACTAGATGAAACACATCCAAGTCATCCTTGTTCTTGTTCAGCAAGTTATTTTTCAATAGCTTGTCATTGAACCAGGTGAAAAGCTCTTCCCAGAAATCTTTGCCCACGCATATCATAGGCACCTTGTCAGAGATGTTGGTCTTCATGAGGGTTGCGTACTCAAACATCTCATTGAGCGTGCCAAACCCTCCTGGATAGAATAGCATAGCTTCGCTCTTTATTGACAATAGGAATCTTCTTACAAACATGAAATGGCAGCCCATCTTATGGGTGAAATTCTTGTCAGGGGATTTTTCATTCACAAGCAATGAGGCCTTGATGCCGATAGAGGGCGCGCCTGCAAGCTTGGCCCCTTCATTTGCTGCCTGCATTATGCCAGGCCCTCCACCGCTAATGATGGCATAGCCTCTCTTGCCAAGCTCAAAGGCAAGCTTTTTGCAATGCTCATATTCATTGCTTCCAGGCTTTACCTTGTGGCCTCCGAAAACAGCAACAATAGGCTTGTCAATGATCTTAAGAAGGTCAAGTCCGTCAGTCATCTCCTGCCTGATTTTTTCAACAGTCCAGTCCATGTTCTTGAGGTATTGCTTGTTCTTGTGAAGGCGTGTCATAATCTCAGTTTTTTTTTGCTACTTTATAAAGTTTGCTTCTTTGCGCTTAGAAAAAGATTAGAAAACACCCAGGGTCTTCTGGTCTTTATTGTACCTTTCAAGCCTCTTTGGAGGATTCACTAGCTTCCACTCAAATCCCCATTTCTTTAGCATGTCAAGGGCATTGGGGCTTATGCTTGGGCTTGCCATTATCCCTTTCACCCTTTCGAGAGGCAAGCCTTTCAATTCACTGATTTTTTCCACGTAACGCCTGAGCTGGGTTACGCATTGCAGGCTTGCAGTGTATCTTTTGCACTCAACAATCACCATGTTGCCTTTCTTGTCATGGCCAAACACATCAATGAATCCAAAAGTAGTATGTTCTTCTCTGCTCAGAGGCTTGAAATCAGGGCTTATGAGCAAAGGATTGTCCTTTATCATGTCACTCATGTCCTTTTCATTTCCTGCAAGCTCCTGCTTTATGCCATCCTCAAGCTTGTGGCTCATGAAAGAATGCACCCTGAAGATTTCCATGTCAATGTAGTCCTTTGATTCAAGGTTCTGGGCTTTGAGGAGCAGATGGTCTTTTAGCTCGTGCAGCTCAATCTTAGAGCCTGGCCTCATGTAGTTGATAGGGTTGCCTCCTTCTGGCTGGTGCACAAGCAAGGTATTGTCTGCTTTCACAACAATTATCCTATCTCCTTTTGCAAGAAAAGCCTCTGCCCTGCCGCTGTACACAATCTCGCAGCTGCAGAAAAAGACTATTGACTCATTGCGCGCGATGGCTTCCTGGAATTTGACCTTGAACTCTACAAGCTCCATGAGAATGACAGAGAAATAGCTTTGCAATAAAAAGGTTTGGGTTGGCAGTGGTCAAGCCAAGCCCTACTCGCTAACGCTCGCCGCGCCATGCAAATTTGCTAACGCAAATGTTGCATATCAAGGCTGCGACGGCCTTGGCTTGATAATCTCTTCACTTATCCTCAGCTTCAACTATCACCTGGGCATGAGGCATTATCTCTTTTACTTTTTCGCAGATTTGGTTTATGACTTTCTCAAGCCTCTTGACCTTGAGCTCATCCTTGAAATTAACTTCTATCACCACCAACACTTCTTCTGCTGACATGTGCATTGTATGAAGGCGAATCACCCTGTTGACTTCCTTGAACGAAGTGACTATCTCTCGTATCTGGTTTTTCTTTCTCCTGCTCATGGTCTCACCTATGAGCAGCTTCTTGACTTCATATGCCAGGAGGAAAGCGAATATCATGAGCATGACTCCTATGACTATTGAGGCTATGCTGTCAAATATAAGTTTTCCAGTGAGATAGGTCAGGGTGATGCCTGTAGCGGCTATGAGTATTCCTACCAGGGCAAGCGAATCCTCAAAGAATACCGTGATGATGACTGAGTTCTTGGAATGCTTTATTGCCTGGAAGATGTTCTTTATTTTTTCTCTTTTCATGAATTTTTTTATCTGGCCATAAGCCACTGACAAGGCATAGCCATCAAGCAGGAATCCTAGTGCTAAAGCAGCATAGCTTAGCGCGATGTGCTCTAATGGGTGGCCGTGAAAAAGCTTTTCATAGCCGTTCCTGACTGACAAGCCGCCTGCTACTCCAAACAAGAGTATTGCCACTATGAATGACCAGAAATATTGCTCTTTCCCATAGCCAAAGGGGTGCTGCTCGTCAGGCTTTTTCTTGCTCTGCCTAATGCCTATGAATAGGAATACCTGGTTGAAGGTGTCTGAGAATGAGTGATAGGCTTCTGCCAGCATTGACGAACTCTTGCCAAAAAATGCTGCTGTGAACTTGAAAACAGCTATCGTAAGGTTGGCTATGAACGCTATTATGACTGCTTGCCTGCTTCTCTTCATGCTATCAACACTCCAGAGTGGATAAACAGAAGGGATTTATATGCTTTTAGGTGGCAGAAAATCCCCCTGTGCCGTTCGCTTCGCAAATTTCTAGAATCATATCAGAAAAAGGAAATTTGAACTAGCTGTCATCCTTCGGATTTAATCCGCTTCGCTCACATATTGGCACTGGCGGCGGATTTTCCTCAGAACTCCCTGAGCTTTCTCTGCGTCTTGATATTGTTGAGAAGTATGTTCTGCCTAATGATGGGCTATTTTTGCAGATAATTTTAAATACTCCCTTGTTCAAGGATTATCCTATGCTCAACACCAACGAGTTCGAGTCCTTGAAGAGCCTTATTATTAGCTCTGATGCTCAAGCCTGGCATTGGCACGGCAAAGAAGCCTTGTTTGACAGGGTCAAGGATGCTATTCATAGGCTTCATAGGGCTAATGATCCTCGCGCTTCTGAGCTTTATAATCTCTTGAAGTCTAGGGCTGATGATTTTTCTAAGTCTGGTTTTAAGGATGTTGGTGATGCTATTCTTCGTTTGCTTGGGGCAGAAAACCTTGATTCTGGGAAGCACTCTGGTGTTTGGTCTGTTCCTGATG
>Ga0315286_10001186_pt1 | contig 23426 bp, 26 predicted proteins | sample YL17G10_0_MG_FD_205038 | JGI IMG/M metagenome (GOLD analysis project Ga0315286, IMG submission 205038) | Sediment microbial communities from Yellowstone Lake, YNP, Wyoming, USA - YL17G10_0 | ecosystem: Environmental > Aquatic > Freshwater > Lake > Sediment | place: USA: Wyoming | collected...
TTCCCCGCGAGGTCTCCACGAAAATGTTGGCGTGCGCAGGAGCCGGAGAGTCCGCGACCACCCGAGGAAAACTGATACTGAAAGCGCAAATTTCGATTGCCATGACAAATCCTTTCCAGAAAGTGGCTTAGGCTTTTTCCAGATCAATATCTCTTGCCCCGGTCAGGTAATGCAACGGCAAAACCTTGCGGAGTGAATAGGTCGCGTCCGCATAGAGCCGCGGCCAGACATTTACCGCCTCCAGCAGCATCTCCTGCTCCAACGTCTCTAGGTCATCTACCACTATCGAATAAGGGGCTCCAGCATCGACTGAGGGGCGCAAGTAGGGTGAATAGGCCCGGATGATCCCTTCGGTAAATGGGTAAAGGATGGCGCCTCGTCCGGGGATCCCGCTGTAGAAAGCCGGATCGATAGACATCAAGGTATCGCCGACCCTTGCTCGATAGCGATGGTTGGTCACAAACGTCCCGTAGATCTCCACTAGCACCCCGCCGGCGTCGGAGAGGTCTGCGTGAGAAAACCCAGTCAACGTGAGCGCCATATCCGCCTCCTAGCTAATCACGATATTTTCATCTGTCGTTCGCGCGATCTGATCATCAAGCAGAATGACATCACCGCTGGGCGTGACCAAGTTGATGTTGTACACCCCGGCGACGCTCATCACCTTCTTGATCAGCATCGCCCGCAGCACGTCTCCAGAAATACCGAGCGTGTTGATGTAGTCGCGGATGGCGGTCTTGATCGAAGCGCGCACCTCCGCGTGATCGTAACCGTCGAGCACGGTGATGACCGCATTGACCGTCTGGATGAGCACCTGGGGAGTCGTGACAATCACTAGCACCCCTGCTGCGCGGTAGCCGGGATAGTTCACCCGATCTGCTACGTCGCCGTCGATGATTTTCTGGGCGAGCGCGATCAGCCCGGTGTATCGGGTGTAGTTCGCCGTGATGATCTCGCCCGTGACCAACGCTGGAGAAAAGACGATCTGCCCAGAGGCGGGGTTCAGCCAGTAGTCCACCCCGCGATCTAGCTCCCCGCGGTTGTTGCTTTCCAGGGTGAAGGCCACCGTATCCTTGACCGCCGGATAATTCAGGTGCAGCCGGATCTCCCCGCCCACCGCGGAGCCGGCTGGGGGACCGGCGAGCCCCTCGGTCACGATCTCGTCTACCACCTCCGCGGTCGACTCGGCCGCCCCGGTGCCGTCGTCGATATATGTGGTCACGTAGCCTGGATTGATCACGTCTTCGATCGCCTTGACGAACAGGATAGTTGCTCCTGTGGTTACGTCGACCGCCCCGCGCACCGCCTCCTCGATGGCCTCGATGGTCGAGCGCCCCAGCGAGGAGACAAATCGCTTGATCCGATTGCGCAGGCTGTCGTCGGTCTCCTTGTCCGAGCCCCAGGCAAAACTGCTCGGATTGGTGACGCTGTCGACCCCGGCGGGCCGGGAGACGAACCGGATGATGGTTGAGGCCACCACATTTCCAGAAATTCCGGGCAGCACCGCCTGGGCGGCGATCTGCCCGCTGTCCTTGCCTACTCCATGCCCGCTGATCTGCTCTGGGCTGGTGGGGGTGATAGAGCCGGCGACCGTGGTGACGAACTCGGTGCCCGTTGAGGTGCGGACCTTGGTTCCGAGCGCAATAGCCACTGTGCCCACTGTCGTATTTCTGGAGAATACCAGCAGGCCGCTTGATTTCGACGCCTGATTTCTGGAAATGAGCCCGGGCTGGATCTCCCGGGCCCGTTCATCCAGATCGTCCCCGGTCGCCGTATCGATCGAAAACACCTGGCGGAGCAAGTACATTTGATAGGAGATCTCGTCAAGCTGTCGCGCGGCGGCAGCGATGATGTGCTTGACCACCGAGGTATCGGAGATGTCCGAGAGCCGGGTGCGTGTGACTACTTTGGCAATCATCTGAGCCAGAAACTGCTCATACCGCTTGGTGGTAAAAACCGGCATTGCCCTCTCCTTTAGACCACGGCCTTCAGCATGAAAGAATCTGCAGATCCGCGCACTGTTACTGTGATACTCGCCGTGAGCGCATCCTCGGATTGCTCGAATTCCGCATCCTGGATGCTGACGATTCGGGGGTCCGCGCGAACCGTCTCGGAAATCCGAAAACGGATCAACTCAACATCTACCGTATTGAATCCGAGCCCGATCACCCGCTGTAGCCCAACACTCTTGTACAGCGTATCAGTTCCGCGATCGGTTACCAAACGCTGAAGCACGGCTTGGGTGATGTTGGCTTTCCCCTCCACGATCTTGGCGTCCACCGAGCCCATCTCGGTGTCGATGGCGATATCGTAGCGCGCCCCGCGCTCTCCGGTGTAGCCGACCGCTACCTCCAGGGCCAGATCGACTCCGAGCAGATGATTTTCGGCCGATTCGTCGAGCTTCACCCCGGCGATCGGTAGCACCGGCAGATCCAGGGTGGAGACCTGGTTCGAGGGGATGAGGATCTTGTAGCCGACGCCCAGCGCCTGGGGGAAAGGGCCGCTGTCCGCGCCGCTAGACGTTCCAGAAATCCGGCTACCCACCAGAGGCATTGAAGCCTGATCGTTGATGAAGGGCGGCTGCAGTCCATTCAGCGCGGCGATGTGCTGCCAGAGCCGCGCGTCTCCCAGGTACTGGGCGGCGAGAGACATGAGCGTGTCCCCCTGGCTGACGACCACCTGCTTGGCCGAGCGGAATTTGAATTCCCGCCCACCGAGGACCAGCTCGCCGTCGATGGCGATCTCCTCGCCCGGGGTGAGTTTGCTCCCCCAGCTACGCAGATCGGAGAAGGTCGACGGCGGGGTTGCTCTTCGCGCTTCTTCCCGGCGATCCGCGCTCACTCGTCGGCGCAGCTCCTGGTAGTTACGGATGTCAGCCATCACCGTGTCATGCCCGCGGGCCCACTTTGCTGGCGCGGTGCCCAATCGCTCCAGTCCATCCTGTACTTGGCGGATCTTCTGCCGGGCGACTTCCGGAAAATCCAGCGTCGCTCCTGTAGCGTCTCGCAGATCCTGGGCGGCGCCTTCAATGGCCAGCGCGTTCTCCAGCATCTCGATGGTGGTTTCCAGAAAAGCGTAGGGGGCCTGGATGAGCGCGGTAGTTCCGTCCAGAAAATCCCGGACTGCTTCCATGATGGTATTCACGCTGTCTAGGATAGTGTTGATGTTGGAGACGAACAGCCGCACTTCGTTGACCATCGCGGTCAGATCGTTGATTGCCCCCTGCACCCAATCCAAGCCCGACTTGATCCAGGCCATCGTGTCCTTGAGTTTGTCATAGAGGCTTTGATCTTCGGAGAAGTCCGCTTTACCCACGCTGGCCGGGCCCACCACGAGCAGCTCGATGTCATAATTGTACAGCAGCGGCTTGCCAGCGGCGCGGGTGAGGGTAAACCGCTGGGGAACGACTTCCCAATCTTCTTGATCTCGCGGATTGTGGAAAAAGAGCTTGGTCTCGTCGGAGGTTTCCGGGTTCTTCTTCAGATCCCCGTAAGTGCGGAAAACCGAGTCTTGAAGGTACTGAAAGTGCCGTTGTCCAGAAAGAGCGCCCACCCAAAAATTCTGGAGAGAACGGGAGTAGCTCCGATCGTCTGCGGTCATGGACGGGGCCACGGTTTTTTTCAGGGGCAGGGTTCGCGGCTTCCAGCCGGTGTGCCCGGAGATCCGGATGGTGCGCTGCACGATGCCGTTTTCCTCGACGTAGAGCCCGCCGCCCTGGGTCGGGGTCACCTCGACGGTGAACGGCTCCTCCATGGTGTAGCTCTGCGGGGGAAGGACCAGCGGGAAAAGGAAGCGGCAGTCTCCGGCGTTCATGGCAGCTGCGACCTTCCCCGGGATTTGCAGCTCGAAGTAGTAGAGGAGCTTCTTGTAGAAAAAATCGTCTTTGTTCTGCTTCTGGCGGGTCAGTTCTTTGAGCCGCGCAATGACGCCTCCCGGTGCTCCGGGGACATTATCGATCAGCGCCATGTCCGCACCTCCGTGTTCCCGGGCGCCCCCTGGCGCTGTCGTGGACAACAACGCCAGGGGATCGATACGGGATCGCGGAAGCGGCAACCGGCAACCAGTCGCTGACCAAAGGATGCCCCAGTATAGCTACCGCGATTCATCTGTAAAGATCCCATCTGCTGACTCCCCTAACCGTCCGGAAAGAGTAACTTATTCGACTCGATGGCACTGGTCCAGGCCGGTGCTCCGATCGGCGTCGTCGTCGACAACGTGGGCCCTTGCGGATGCGGATGGACATGTGAGTCAAAGGCGTCTAGCTTTGATTTCAAAGAGTTATACAGGGTTTTGAGATGCCCGGCGATGGCCGCCTTCACCGCCCCATCCCCCAGGGTGAGCTTGGCGGTGGCGGACTTGCCCTCCACCTTCAGCTCGGCTTCCTCCTCCAGAGTCACCTCCAGGCCGGTTTTCTGGAAAGCTAACCTTGCGACTTCCAAAGGGTTTGCTGGATCGGCCATGTCGTAGAAGACCACCTGGAGCTGGGCCTCCTTGGGTAGGTTTAGGGTCTGGTTGCCCTTGGCCGCATCCGTCGGGTAGAGCTTCTCCCGCCCGGTGCTATCCAGCGCCCCGTCGTTCCCCCGGCGGGTATCCACCACGAAGTTCCCCAGCCCATTCACGCCCCAATGCACCCCGTTGTGCCGGCGAAGGTCTGGGTTCCCATCCGCAATCTTCACCGCCATCCTTACCCCGAGGTCTCCTTCCGCGCGACCCAAATCCAGAATTGGATGCGGGAGCGATCCCAGGATGATGGGCATCTCCGGGGAATCGTTCAAAAACCCGATAAGAACGTGATCCCCGTCGACATAAGCGGGATCGGAGTTGGAGGCCAACTCCTTGGTGATGTCCATGGTCGTGGCCCGCGGAATCCAGATTCTGCCCGCATGGATCCCTGTCCCGCCCTCTTGCAGGACCATGACGTTTTGGAGCCCATGCCAGCGCTCTCCGGGGATAGAGGGGTAGACCAGCACGTCACAGTAAACCCCGACCGGCGTAGCAGCCTTGGTGCCGCTCTGTAGGGCCCCTTCTGGGCCATACGGATGTTGGAGGGCATCCAGGGCATAGCTTTTGACGACCACCCCCCGCAGAAGCAGCCCGTTTGTGCGGAGCGAAGGCCTGGTGCGCTTGGGCACGGCCGCCTGAAGGAGCGTGCCCGCTCGAGTACGCATCGGCCGAAAATTAGCATCTACGCCCATCGTTCCCTCGTCTACGCCCAATCGTATTCCGGTAATTGGGGTTCTTTATACCTGCTGGATATTTTCTGGAGCGCTTCCACCATTGACCAGTCGGACCCGATCCAGCCGCGGGTGACTCCGAGGTTGGTGCGCGTTCCCTGCCCAAAACTCCAGCTGTGCCCGACCGACTCCAGGTAATAGGTTTCCTGATCCTCCTCCCCGCGTGCGCCGGGGATACGGACCTTGCACCCGATCTTGATGTCCGGCCGACCCAGCCCGAGCCCCAGCGTCCCCGAAAGAAAGTAAGGGTTGAGGCAATGCCAGTCCTTAGCGATGAGTCTCTGCTGGTAGCAGAGCTTGGAGAAATCGAGATTGGTCTCATCCGGCGCCACAGAACTCTGGATGTCGAACCGGCGTAGCCCATGTCGGTGAATCGACTCAGCGTCAATGAGCGGGACGATAATGTTGAGCGAGTTGGCGCCGAAGGCCTCCTGGTGCAGCATGCTCGCGGTGTAGAAGGCGTTGAAGCGTTCCAGACCTGATCGGCCCACGTTGTTGGTGACAATCTGCTGGCGAGGCGTAACGAACAGCGGTAGATTGCCCCAGTCATGTTTGTATGCGTCGATCTTGGGATCGATAATAGGGAAGGGCCGATCGCGGATCACCACCGCCATCTGCGTATCTTTGGGGAGCAGGGGAGATCCCGCCGCTAACTTGGGGCTAAATGGATCGCCGTCGGGGAAGAGATCAGCGTACAATTCCGTGAATGCTGGATCGGAATGCTGCTGCGCTGTAGCCCAAAGCGTCCCATTCATTTCCATGTAGTTCGCGTTGAAGCACTTGCGGCGCGGGGTATTCTGGAAATGCTTTTCGCAGTAATTCACCCAACCAAGAAAGTTCCCACCCCCGTTGGGCATCGACAACGGCATGTCCCAATCAATCCCCGCATGGGTGCCGATGGCGTTCATGAAAGACCATAGATAAGCCTTTACGGCTGCACTTGGCGCGCCTTGAATCTGCGGCATGGCCTGGAAGACCGACGTGGCTGTTGCGTCCGAGATGATATCGTTGGTCATGTACGGCGAGAACCAGATCGGGGTGATCTCCCAGATCTTGGCGAAATCTTTTCCCGTAATGGTGTACGTCTCAGCCGTCGCTCCGGTCCCGCCCACGGACTGATTTCTGCGGATCTCATCTACCAGTCCACGCATCACATGCCAGGGTTGATCCTGCCGGTAGAAGGTGATGTCAATCCAGTCATCGTCGCAAACATGCTTGGACAACTCGAAGGCAGCCCGGGAGGGCTTGAGGTCGAGCTGGAAAGAGCCGCTCGGCGCTCCCAGCGTCTTTTGGGTAGAGACCGCAACCAATGCCGGACTGCGCGCGTCCGCGCGTTTTCCAGAAAATGGGTAGGCGCTAGCATTCCCCGGGGTCATGATAAGCGGGTCATTCCCGTGGGAATAGAGCGTAACCTCTACCCAGCTGGTCTCACTGCCCTGGAAGCCTGGCTTGTATCCGCTTGCTAGCAATTAGTTACCCATTCCCGTGCTAGGAGTCTCTGCCGTGAGGGCTTTGTAGTAGTCCCAGAAACCCAGGCCTTCCTTGGAGCTGAGCTTCTCGACGACTTTGGATAGCTCCTCGAATTTCCCGGTGAGCAATTTCACCATGCCGTTATCGCCAGCGAGATTGCTAAAAGCCTTGGTCAGGTTAGCCGCCGCGCTATCCATGGCGTTGACGATCCCGACCATCTTGGCTCCAGCCTCAGTTTGCTTATTTTCGATTCGCGCCTGCTTTTTTATACTTTCTGGAACCACAGTCGAGGCCGCGTCCGCGAGTCCACCGGGAGTAGCTATGTCCTTGGCTTCTGCCGCCCCCAGCTCCCGCCGAGATTTCTCTCGATCCACCATGACCTGCTCCTCGGGGGTGAGCGCTTGTCCTGACAGTTGCTTGTCTAGCATCATCATTTCCTGCTGGCTCATGTCGATACCCATCTGCTGTTTCATCAAGTTCCGCAGCATGAGGCGACCCGCAGCCCTGTCCCCCCCGGTCATCCCCCGAATCCGCTTCATCACCTCGCCCATCGGGCCGCCCATGGCGCCGCCCACGCCCTGCTCGCGCATTTGCTGGCCGGCGGACTCCATTTTGAGGATCGTCTGCTCGTACTCAGCAGATCCACCCTTGCCGGTGAAGCCGAAGGCCTGGAGGGTCATATAGTCCATCCCGGTAGCGGGGCCGCCTCGGCTGGCCATACCCTGCACGTACTGCCCGACCCCGCGGGCCATCTGCATCGCCCGGGTGCCGGCGATACCCGCCTTGGAGAAGCTCTCGGCCATCCCCTTGATCGCTTCCGGGGCAACCGGAATGCCAGTCGTCTCCCACTGTTTGATTCCCTCGGCCATTGACTGCATATAATCGGACAGCTCGCTTCCTGACAGTCCCAGCTCCAATGCATCCCCGATGGTACGAGCGAGCGCCTGATCCGCTTGACCCCCCATCCCGACCATTCCCCCACGACGCCCCGCCTGGAGGAAAGCCCCGGAGGTCTCGGCGCTCACCCCGTACATGGTCTGTGCCGCGAAAGAGGTGCGGATCATTCCCTGGCGCTGCATTTCTGGAAAAGTTCCGCCCCCGGCTTGCACCACCTGCATCGCCTGCTGGAGCGCAGCTTGCTGGTTTATCCCGCCTTGCACACCCCACTCGGTAATCTCGGCAACAGGGGAGGCAATGCGGGCGCGCGCCGCAGCAATGGCGCGCGCCTTCTTGGCTTCCGCGTCCTGCGCTGTGCTTTCCCGCAGCTTCTTGCGGTTTCCTTCCCAGTCCCCCTCCTGCCGTACTTGTTCCCGGGCCCATTCCGGCTCGCCTACCGCGTTTTTCCAGAACTCCCTTTGCCTTTTATTTGCGCGACGCATCGCCAAAGGCATGTCTTCATCCTGGAGCCCCATCCCAGCTCCTTGTGGAGATCTGTACCAGGCAGCGAGGGCAGCGCTTGGATTTTTAGCCAGAAACTGTTTCCGAAACCTCGGCATTTTTTCGGCCAACGCTTCTGGAGAAAACCAGGTATCGGCTAACTTTTGCCCACTTAGCGTTTCTTGCTGCCGTACCTGCTCTGCTCTAGCCGTTGTGCTCGCCAGATAGCGTCGTGAGGCAAAGGCTCCCGTATACGGGGCTGCAGTTACCTGCGCCCTCTGGTACTCCAGCGATTTTCCGGCGTAGCCCATCGCCGTACTCATCATCCCGCCCAGCATCGGACTGATAGACGAAGCGAGCTGCGCCAGTCCCTGCGCTCCAGAAAAAGGTGCCTGCGCAGCGGCGCCAGCAATTCCAGCTCCTCTCCGCCACAGCCCGCTCACCGCGCCCCCCGCCATCTGCCCCAGTCCCTGGCGCCACATCCCCGGCCCCCGCTGGAGAAAGAGCGGGGCAATCCCCGGCATCGCAGTCTGGGCAAAACCCTGAGTGAAGGCCCACTTTGCATGCCGCGCATCGGCCTTGTGCTGATCATCTGTCCGCTTGGCCGCGTCGTCGGCGGCCTGCTTGCGTTTCTCGTCGGTCTTGAGCAGCTGCTCGTTTGCCCGGTTCAGATCCTGAGCGGCCTTGGCCTCTGACTGGTAGGCCTTCTCCAGATTCTTGACCGCCCCTTCCAGCCCGGAGGATTCTTCTTGTACCATCTTCAGAGAGACGGCCATTGCCTTGTAGATATTCGAGGACTTGTCCTTCATCCCCGACATGGTCTCGAATAAGGTGGCTTGGGTTTTGGCGAGTTTGCTGATCTGGCTCTCGAGCCCCTGAACCTTGGTCTGCGCTTCCTGATAACTCTTGGCTTGTTCCTTCATCCCCTTCAAGGAGTTTTCATTGACCTTGAGAATTTTCTGGAGTGCTTCGTCGAAGCCCTTGGCGTCGGCGGTGATGACTACCCCGGTTTTAATTTCACCTGCCATGCGTCAATCCTCCAGGTTGGGCACTCGCCCCTCCTCCAGGTCCTGCTCCCATTGATCGATCAACTCGTCTCCCGTCTCCGGTGGCTCCCCGAGCGCCTCGTTGAGCGCGCGAAGTTGCCGACTCAGCTCCTGCCGCTCGCGCATCCGGGTGTCCTCGTTCTCCAGCTCGGCCTCGACCTCCCGTTTGCGGATGAGGAGGTCTTCGACCATTTCTTGGTTCAACTCTGCTACGCTCTGTTCCAGAAAGAGCGGGTGATTCGGCGGCAGCTTGTACTTCTGGCTCCACCAGCGCCGGAGCCCGGTGATCCCGCTCTTTACCTCGCGTTCAGCCCGCCGCCGTACTCTTCCCGTATCCGAGAAAGGTGCTTTCGTGGTTTGCCACCTCCATGTACAGCTCCTGGAGCAAACGCACATCGTTCAGCACCAGCAAATCTTCTGCCCACTTCGGCCGCTCGGTGAGACTGACGGCGAGGTGAGCGATCATCAAATTGATCTCGCCAGTATAGGCGTCCAGGTTCGACGGCGAGATCCCCGCGGCCAAGTTGGAGCGCATGATCCCGACCAGCTGACGATCGCGGATGGAGAGCACCTTGTTGGTGAACCTTCCTTTCCAGATTTTGCCGCGACCATCTTTCCAGTTGAACTCGAAGGTACACTCGCGTTGCGCACGCGGGTCGTCCGCTTCTTTTTCTGGAATGGCACCAGTGGCGAGGTTATCGACCTTCTGGCTGATCGCTTCGCGCAAACCCTCGATGTCTTCTGGCACCAGATTGCGCAAATGCGCTAGATTGGTTAATTTCTCGTAATTTTCCGGGGATATTCCCACTTTTTCGCTCATGGCTCGCTCTCCTGTTTGGGTCTGGGTTCGAGGATACGGGATGGGCACGCCGGAGGCAATACTTCAAAAAGAAAGGGCCACCCGATGCGGGGGGGAGCACCCGGGGCCCTTTACTTGCCCAGACTAAAACGCCCGAGCATTCTCTCAGACCATCTCGCTCTCGTCCTTGACGCGAATGGCCACGAACTCCATCTCCTCGCCGACGATGCCGCGAGCGTCGATCGTCCAGTTGTGGCTAGCCACCTTGACCTGATCGAGGTAGCTGATCACCTTGTTGGTCTTGGTGTCTTCGATCTGCGCCTGCAATTCCCCGGTGTCGAGTATGTTGGACAGGTGGACATCGGTGCTCGTACCCGACTTGGGGAACCACCCCTTGCTCTTGAGCGTCTCGCCGACAATGCGAAACATCGAAGCGGTGAAGCGCACCCGGTAGGCGACTGGGACGTGCTCTTCCACCTCGATATTGTCGAGCACCTCGACCGGCTGGTACTCGATCTCCTCGGTGATAGCGACGTTCCGCGCGTAACCGACCTTGACGCCCCCGATGGAGAAGCGAGCGCGAGCACCCGTCAAAAGATTTCCTTTGGCAGACATGGATCACTCCTTATGCCGTCTGGCGGATCGTCACCAGGTGGACGGTGTTTTTGACGAAGTTGACCGGGATGATCGGCGCCATCTCGACCTCCACGTCGAGCACGTCAACCGCCAGATCAACCCCCAGGCTCCTCCAGTCCACCAGCACCAGCGAGTCAACCAGCAACCCGAGAGTGCCCAGTGCAACGCCCTTGGCCGCGTTGATGGTGCCGGCGAACCCGCGTTTGCCCACCGCAAACTCCATGTTGGTCCTGAAGTTGAAACAGGCGAAGTTCACCGCGGCGTTGACCGAGCCCTCGCTGTAGGCCAGGTTGTTGGAAGAGAGGTGGGTGGTCACGTTGCGGACGAATCGGCGACCCACGCCCTCGACGTTTTCCAGAAAACAGATCCCGCCCTGGATCATTTCCTCTGCGTCGTCGACGGGGTTCCAGCTCAGATCCTGCCGGAGGGCCAAGATGTTGGCGTACTTGAAGGTCAGCGAGGTGCCGATCGGAGCGCCGGCTTGCATGCCCGCGGCGATAGCCGCGGTGAAGGGGGGCAAGAACTCTTGCCGCTCTCCGGCGGTGTTGTACCGCTCGATGGCCTGGGGAAAGGCGCGGATATGCCGCGTGTTCAGATCCACCGCCTGCGCCTTCGCCTCCGCCTTGCTCGCCACGTCGGTAAGCCCGGCGTTGAGCAGCCCGACGAACCCGTCGCGCTCCGAGCGGCCGATGCCGCACATATAGGCGCAATGAGCATCAAGCGCGGCGGCGACCGCCGGATCTCCGCTCAGCACCACGATCGAGTTGACCCGGATCTTCTTGAGCAGGTTGAGCGCGTTTTGCCAGTTGGAAAAGATGGTAGTGCCTTCGCTTCCGCCAGCAAGGAAGGTCGCGGCCACGGTGTTGGACGGGGCGCCGCCCTTGGCGCCGGAGGCCTTGGTCGCCGCGACGTACTGCGAGCTGGTGCTGATCCACTCGATGCACGCCCAGAGGTTGGCGTAGAAGGCTGGGTTGGCCGGGGAGAGGCAGTTCTGCACGCCCTGGGCCCCGGTGGTCACGTCGAGATCGGCCGGGGAAAAGGTCGTCTTCCCGGTGACCAGGGTAAAGACAAATCCGGCGGCGGAGGCGTAGCGGGCGTTGAAGTAGTCGGCGCATTTCTGGAGCGTCGACTGCACCGCCACCGAAGTCCGGCCGGCGTTGGCCGAGAAGGTCACGGTCTGTGCCGCCTCCACCTCGCCGAGGGCGAGGTACTGCAGCTCCGAGAAGTTCCCGACGCCGGCTACCGGGGTGGTGCCGGTGAGCGTGATCTTCTCCATCTGGATCGCCCCAGCGGTCGAGAGCCCGACAAGCAGCAAACGCTTGGTGCTCGCTCCACTGGAAACCGCGGTCACCGGCAGGTTGGCCACGTAGCCAGAGGCGAACTTGGCCAGGCCCTTGACCGGGTTGGCTCCGGCGGCGACCGTGAGCAGCGTCGCGCCGCCGCTGTGCTTGGTCATGGTCACCGTGCCGACAAGGGTGCCGACGACGCGGACTCCGAGCACCCGGGAGAAGGTCTGCGCGCCGTTGACCAGCGTGGTGCCGTTGAGCGTGAGGGTCTCGCGCACGGCCGCCGAAGAGGCATCCAGGCCGTAGACGATGAGCGAAAGCGCAACGTCCGAAGCGCTGGAGGAGACCACATCCACCAGGCCGTCGGCGCCCAGCTGGCTGGTGATCTCGCCGTCTAGGCCCAGGTTGGCCCGGGTAGCCTTGGCCACGATCGCCCCGCTCGACTCCACCTCCGCGGTCATCGCGTCCCAACCGTTGGTGGGCTTGATGTACTTCAAATTGAAGAACACGTCCCCGCCCACGTCATCGCCGGCCTCAACCTGATCCTCGAAGGTGATCGTGATCAGCTTTCCCTGCACCGTGCCGTCGGCGATGGCCACGTTGATCTGGGATGTGAAAGCGCCATAGTCGACGCTGGAGAGCGAGAGCGCGTTGCCGTAGGCGTTTCCGAGCAGCGCCGCCGACTGGGTGGCCGGGTTGATCTTCATGGCCACCACTTCTTGCGCGCCGGCTTGGATGTCCGGATCCTTGGAGGGCGCGAACAGCATGTCCGCCACCTCCCGCAGATCTCCGGAGTGAAACAGCTGCTTGCCCTTCTCGGGCTTGTTCAGCCGTAAGAAGTCCTTGGGCTCGGTCATTGCCGATGCCGGTTTCCCGCCAACTGCCGTACCGAGAACCGCGATGATCCCCGAAGCCCCCAACCCCACCTGCTCCAGGCCCGAAGCATCGACTTGCGAGTAGCTTCCCGGTGCGCTGATCAGCCGTCCGTTGAAAAAGATACTGGTTGCCATGATCGCTCCTTAGTTGGTGGGGGTAGCCATGAATTTCTGGAACGCTTCACGCCACCCCAGGACGGTCAGCGGCCCTAGCCCCCCGCGCTTGACGTGGTTGCGGAAGCCCGCCAACTGATCGAAGCGCTTGCCCGAAAGCCGGGTCCAGACCTCGAAGCTCACTGTCATCCGGGAAGCGGGCTTCTCGGTTTCTGGAACGGGTTGAACAGCGGCGGCGGCAGGCTCCTCAACCGGATCGGCGGGAGCTGCGGACTCAGGGATTTTAGATTTGATCTCCGGCATCGGTTTCCTCTCCGTCGTCGAAATAGGGAATTACGTTGGTATTGACCTCCCCAACATCACTCGGGCTCCCACTTTTGTCAACGGCAATGCCCGATATCTTGAAGGCCTTGGTCAAACGAGAGGCGCGATTGATCTGCTGCAACTCGCGTTCGCAGTAGAAGATAATCCGGCGCAGGAAAAGATGCTCGGGCATGTACGCCGGGTCAAGCATCAACTCCTCGCCGCTTACCTTGATGCTGGCCAGCCCCTGCTCGGTGAGCTGCTCCAGCCCGGCAAGCAAGATCATCTTGGCGATCTCGTAGTAGTAGGCGGTGGTGTCCGGGTGCTCGGAAATGACAGTCAGGAAATAGGTGTGCTCCCAGATGGCCACGTTGACATCGCAGCGAAAGTATTTGTCGTCCTCATCCATCACCATCCCGCCGTCGTCCCCGAGCACGGTCTGGCTTTCGCCCTCGCTGCCCAGGGTGATGGCGATAGCCGGGTACTTGTTGTCCTGGCGAGAGTAGCCGTTGACCAGCGCGACCGGGTGGGCGGCGAAGAAGGTCTTGATCGCCCCGACCTCGGCCTCGGCCAGGCCGTAATTTTCCAGAAAGATGTCTTCCAGAATGAGCGGGTCGGCGACAATGGCGTCGAATCCGTCTTGGAGTAGATCGATGAGGTAGCGTTGGATCATTTTGAGCCCTCGAAATAGGCCTGGAAAGCGTCTGGGGCGATCCGCTGCACGAAATTAGCAACCTGCTTGGCCAGATGTTGTGCGGGGATGGCCTTGCGGATCCAGCCGGTGGTGACCCGGGTGGAGATGGTCCGGAAGGTCATGTAGAAGTTCTGGGTGCCCTTCTCATAAGTCTTCTCCATGCGCACCATGCCCGAGTAGATGTCGCTCTTGTGGTGCGACTTGAGCAACGGGATGCCCAGACTGCTGGTGTCGAGCCGCGCGCCCCATTTGGTCTTACCCCCAGGACCGCCGAAGGTCGCGGTCAGCTGCTCCTTCGCCGCCCCGTAGACCTCCTTGCCCAGCTTCTTGGCGTTGGCTACCGCCTGGTGCGCGCCGTAGGCCGAGCCCATCGGCTGGCCGATCTGCTTGGTCGATCCGGGGGTGGTGTGGCGCAAGGGAATGGCCCGGTAGTAACCCGGCTTCTGCCCCTTCTTGGGCTGCGCCTGGCGCTTGCCCTTCTGCCCGAAGGGCGCCACAGGAACCGATGGGCCCAGCAGGATCTTGCGCAAATCGATCTGCGGCGAGCCGTCCTCGAGCATGTGCGGGATCTCGCCCACCAGAGCGATCACCGCCACCCCGGGCATGGATGCCACCGGCTGGATGCCCCGGATGTAGTCGTTGCGAAAGCTGGACTTCATCCCCGAGGCGAGCTTGATCCAGTGCGCCCGGGCCGCGGAAGCGATGTCCCCCAGTACAGTGTCAATCGCGCCCTTGGAGATCCCGGCGACCAGCTCCGGCGGGATCAATGAGCCAATCATTTCGATCTTGATGCTCATTCATGCAGCTCCGGAATGAAGTCGTACCGCACCATGGCCTGGATGGGTAATCCGCGGGGATCTCCTCGCGGAGTTGTCGGCTTCGGCGTTTTGAATTTGATCGTGGTCTGCCGGATGATGTGCGGGTGCTCGACCACCAGCACCACGGGATGACAGAGGTAGTGGAGAGAGAGCTTGGTGCCGCTCGCGGGAACGGCGCCGGGTCGGAACCTCACGTCCCCGCCTTCGATGACAAAATCCGTATCGGGTTTGAAAACTCGGGAAAAGGATCGCAGGTAGTTCATGCCGGTGATGAGATAGCGCCCGTGTACCGTGTCGGTGCCGTCGGCGATGATCGTCTCCCCGTAAATGATCTCGCTTTCCAGGATGGTCAGCTTGTCGTAGTAGCCGATCTTGTTCTCGTGCCTCACGGTCAGCATCATGCTGCCCGCCATCCAGTTTCCCAGTTTGTCCCAGGGGCTGTATTCGTTCTGGAGGGCGGTAACGACTCCGCGGATGGGCATTGCGTTGTTGGCTTCTAGAATCCGCTTCTGCACCTCATCCATCGTGCCTATTTGCGCATAATCAGGCGGAGTATCTCCTCCGAAATAATGCCAGCCTGACCCCTTGCACAACGGGCAATTGGGATCCGGCTGCTCGGTCTGAATCACCACTGGCTGGCAGGGACAGATGGCTGCTCGCTCCCAGGCGATCAGATACCCCTTGGTTTCGACCAGCAGCGCGAAAGAATCGGGCAAAAAATCCGCCCGAGACATTGACTCCTTCATCCCGCTGGGAATTCCAGAAACTGGAAATCTAGGGCGAGTCGGAGAGATGGTCATGCTACCACCATGCGCAATCCTTTGTAGTATTTCTCAAGGGTCGGGATGACCTGCTTTATCTCCTTCTCGTACTGGGCGAGTCGAGCGCCGTAGCCGGCGTACATCGCGGAGGAAGTCGTCGTGTACCCCTGGCTCAGGCCGTCGATGCTCAGATTCTGGGAAGCGATGCCAGCCCCACCTAACAGGTCTCCGAGGGGGTTCAGGGGCCCGAAGGCGGCCAGCTTGGCGATGGCGTCGCGCAACACTTGCGGGAGATTCCCAGTCTCGAATCCGGCGGTGTAGTCGATCTGGAAAACCCCAGGGATGAAACGCCGGGCGCCGTAGAGGTAAGGCAACCACGGTCCCGCCGTCCCCATCACCACCACGCCCGATCCTGCGTACCCCGGCACCACCTGTACATGCCCAGCTTCGCGCTCGACGTGCAGAAACTCCCGCCCAAAAGTCTGGACGGTGTGGCCCCCAGCTCCAGGCATGACGATGCGCAGCTCATCCACGTCGATGATCGGGTAGTCCTTGGTCTTGATGAACAGGTACTGGCAAAAATCCTCCGCGTAGTAATCGTGGGACTCCGAGGTGATCGGCTTGGGCCGAAGCGAAAGCTGCAAGCGGTGCTCGAACCATGAGACCGCCGACTTGATGAACCATTCATAAAGCGAGTCGGGCATGGGTTCGCCGGCGTCGTTGGTCAGATCGAGCCCGTAGAGGTAGTTGATCTTCAACTCCGCGACCGACACGATTTCGAGCGCGAAATCCCCCTCCCCCTGCTGCGCGTCGGAGAGCGAAGATTCGAGTAGCGAGACCGAATGAAAATAGCTCGATTTGTAATAGTAGCCAGCGGCCCCCGCCGAATCGGTATAGTCGTAGACCATCTTCCCCGTTTCGAGCGCAATACGGGTTCCAGAGTCGGTGATCTCGGCATAGACACCGTCGAGCCCGGTGATGGACCGGTAGATCTTGATCCGGTTGAAGGTCCGCTGGACCACTTCCAGATTTGCGACCACGACTTTCAGGGTGATGACTGCCATCTAGTCCTCCTCGACCGAGGCAAATAGGGTTGGTCGCTCCGACTGAGGCGCTATCACCGGGGCCAGCTCTGCCTGAGCTGACAATGAGCCTTCAATTTTCTCACTACCCACCTCTGGAATATCTTCGCCCGTTAGGGTATCTGGCTGGATGATACGGGTCTCGGGGGCACTGGGGCAACCCCCATCCGCTCCACCCCCAGTATGCACGTCCGAATGGTACTCGACCTCCAAGGAATCGCCAACAAGGGGAGCTTCCTTCAGCACCACCTTGCGCGTGCCCTGCACCAGAAAACCGTCATCCCAGGCTCGGATCTTTAGCCGCCCGTTCAGGAATACCTGCACCGTCTCCGGGGTGAAGTCGAACGAGACGTAGAACTCGGTATTGACCCCATCGACTGCTCCGATCAGGGTATCGCCAGCGGTCTCCTTGAGCGTGATCACGATTGCGCCTCGTACTGGGCGGAGAGGCTATCGCCGGCGAGCGGGGCCTCCCGCATCCGGATCTGTCGGCTCCCCAGCTCCTCATACCCGGTATCCCAGCTAGCCACTATCCGCACTCCGTTTCTCCAGATTGACACCGTTCCAGAAAAATATTCATAGCTCGTCCAGAAAATCCGATTCGCCCCGTCGGGGGCGGGGGTGAGTAGCTCCCGGAGCGAATTCCTGAAAATCACAATGGCCATCGTGTCGCGTCCACCATGGTCTTGCTGTACCAATCCAGATCCAACTCGTTGCAACTCAGCCGCAACCCCCGGATTTCCTCGAGCAGATCCTCCAGCACCTCATATAGCGTATCCATACGCCGGAAGGTCTCCGCATGGAAACGCAGCGGGCTGTAGCGCTTGCCCGGTACCTCCTCCAGGGCGATCTCCCGGGCATTCTCATCCAGGGCGTCGCACATCCCCGGTATTATCAAACAATTCCCGCACATAATCGCGTAACTCCTGGCGCAAATCCACCTTGCCCCGGTTGTGCAGATCTTCTATGCGCTGGAGAAGGGCGGGGCGCAACTGGCGCATCTCGTCACGGATGTGGTCGACCACGTTAAACAACGCATCTACTTTCCGCCCGCGGGTTGACTCCATCGCCGTGTCCTCGCGCACGAACTGCTCCCACCGATCGCGGAGCTTCTCCATGGTCTCGTCAAGCCGCAGTATTACCCGCAGCTCCCGCTCCTCGCACTCCTTGCGCTGCACAATGAGCCCCGCGATGATGTTGCCCAGCTCGATGTACTTCTGCTCGGTTTTCTCGCGGTGGGTCTGGAGGAGCGAGCGCATTAAAAACCCGACGATCGAGGAGATCAACCCCACCGCTCCGCCGACTATCGCCAGGACAGCCTCAATGCTGATCGATGGCATCCGCCCGCCCTTTCTCTCCGAGGAGTATCCAGATCCGCGCCAGCAAACGGGCCAGCGGCTTGACCGGTTTGCCTAGCCAGTCGTTGACAGCATGCCGTAGGTAGTCCAGCTGCAAATCCACCCCCTCCACCTCGCTCAGCACGATGATGGGGAGATCAAGCGTACTGCGTTTCAACTCTTTCCTGGCATATTCAATTATCTGCCAGTCACAGGCTTTGGCCAGGCCGATGTCGATCACCAGTACATCCACCTCAAAGCTGACTAGATGCTCGAGCGCCCCTTCCACCGTTCCAGCCTCCAGGATCTCGAATCCGAACTGGGTCAGGTACTCCCGGTGCGTTGCTTGGGCCTGCACATCCTCGTCCGCGAGCAACACCCGCATGCTGGCCTCCTGATTAGACCGCCACGTCCGGCTCTTCGGTAAAAATCTCCGGATTCTGTAGGCATGTACTCCAGATAGTGCGTACATCAACAAACTGAGGATGCTCAAAATACGTGTTGATTCCATTAAGCACCAGCGCCATGAACTCCGAGCAGAACAGGCCTTTGTAGCTGCGCAGCGGATGCCGAATTTTAAGCCGCAAATACCGCCAACACAAGATGAACAGTCCGAACACCACCAGACCCTGGTAATCGTACCGCTCTCCGAAATGGGTAGCGGTTGCCCGCAGCGCGTTCCAGATTTGAGGGTGGTTGACCAAAAAGCGTTTCCGCCAGATCCGCTTTTTTTGGGGGACGGCGCGCACCCCTCGAGCCATCGCTTCCGCCACCCAGAGCGCATCCCAATCCGCCGACTCGTAAATTATGGCTACATGATTGAAGTCGAATCCGCTCACCTTGCGAACTAGCCAAGCGCCGAAACCGCTATCGCGCTCAAAAGCAACCCATACTTTGTTCACGTTCGCCCATCCTTTCGTCCAGCCATCGCCTTCCCTAACTCAGTGGCCACGTAATTTTCATTCCCATCTTGCGCCACCCAACGTAACTTCAAACATTCCTGCATCGCCTCTGGGTGGATCACCTCCCCGGCGGAAACTGGACCGTTCTCTACCATATTTCGTAACTCTACAATGATCTTTCGCATCTGCTCTTTCTTTGCTTCGTTCATTCGATCTCCTCGTCCTTTCGTCCAAAGAAAGATGCACAACCCATCTCGCCAACGAACGGTATGTCGTTTTCCAGCCAGCAGCGAATCTCCATAGCGTAGGCTCCCTGGAGAGTGGTTGCCGCTCTGCCCGAGTAGTCATAGTACAAAGTGCAGCGTGGCTGGGTAGGCATGCGCCAGGCATCGCCTGCCCCCGTGTCAGCAGTTGCCTCGCGCTCACTGCGTGAAGAATCTTTCTTCAGGTCGTCCAGTGTCTGGTAATACTCAGGGGTGGACAGCGGCTGCATACCAGCCCCAATATTTCCCCAGAGCTGAAAGATGATGGTGTCCTTCATGCCCATGTCTTTGGCGTACATGACCTTGATCACGTTTGAAGTCCAGACGTAACCAGTGGGCGCAGCGGCCTTGAACAAACTGGTGCGTGCGTACGAGTAGTCGGCGGTAACGACCTCTATTCCAGTCAGCGCCGTCTTGAACGTGATTGCCCCGGTCGTGTAGTTCACCGAGTAATCCCCCGAAGTCGTTCCTGCTGGGTGCTCGGTCTTGGCGATGTTATCTACTTTGACCACAGGGGCGTAGTCTTCCCGAAAATCCCGCTCCCGAAATACTTTCCCATGCATGACATCGATCCAGAAGCGCGAGACCGCCGGAGTGTAGGTCGTGTGGTTTCCAGAGTCGGTGAGTGTTTCTCCTGTCACCCGGGCACTGTCCTGATACCAGGTTTCTTTCTTGGTGAAGTCTGACGTGTAGACATCGTAGCGGCGCCCTTCGAGTGGAGTTTGTTCGACAATGCCATGGATTTGTACTGTTTGATCCAACGATACTGGCTGAATCTCTTGGGGCAACGGAACTCCCGTGTGCGTGGCCACAAGACCATCCAGAATCGTCTCGTCCCCTTCTGACAAAGCCGCCTTGAACCAGATGTCACAAGCATCACCAGCCGTGTCGATGCGGTCCAGGACGGTGACGATGGCGCTGGACTGAATCTCTTGCAGGAGGCGATCCGTGGCTACGATGTGATTGGGAAAATCATCCTGAATCGAGTAAGCATATTTTTGGTCGGCCATTAGGCAACTCTCCAAAGTTCAATTTTAGCCGCTGCAATCGCCGCAGTAGCTGCCCCATTTACCGCACGATACTGAATATAGAACGTCTTGGCGGCGCCGGTGAAGACAATCTCCGCGAACCCACCCACACAAGCACGTTCCTGATTGATGGTTCCGCGCCAGACGATCAAAGCGCCCACGATTGAGGCATCGGTGTTGTTGTAAAGTTGCGCTTCTACGTTAGATGAAACGGTACTTAAATCGATCACAGCCGTCCAGCCAATTCGATACGTCCCAGTCAGCGCCGCAGTTGTCAGCGTGGTCTTGGTCTGGAAAACATCTGAAGTCGTGGTTACGCGACTATCTGACGCAGCCGCTTGGTAATCTCTCCCGAAAACACTACAGGGCAAGTTGCCAATCTGAACTTTCTTCTTGGCGTCGCTAGCTGCGCTGTCCTCAATGACCAGCAGATCGGCTGGCACAGGAACGGTTTTCTCGGTCATGGCCGAGATCTCAGCCGACGTGGCTTTATGCAGGGCCGTAGCATCAAGTCCACCAGGGAAGTTTCCAATCGTCAATCGTTTCTTGGCATAGCTGTCAGCCGAGTCCTCGATCAACAGAACATCGGCCGAGATTGGGACTGTCTTTTCGGTGATTGCACTAATTTCGGCAGCTGTGGCCTTGTGAATGGCGTTAGAATCAGTTCGATTGTCGCTGAGCCGCGCATCGTTTCCAGCGCAAGCCGAAGTGGCAGAGGTTCCCAGGGTCCTGAGCGATCCAGTTCCAGACGCAGCGTCGATGGCCAGGGTATCTCCTCCACCAACATTGTGCGTACTGGCATGAGCAGCAGGAGTTCCGCCTTCAGCTATGCTCCTCCAGGTTATCGGAGAATGGTTGGACAGCATCCACAGGCTGTTGTTATCGAGTTGTCGGGCCAGTTTGCCAACGTCGCCAGCGACGAACCCAGTAGCAGCGCCCCGAGCTGTGGAATCCGCGTAGGACCATTGGTACGGGATGTGAATATCGCCAATCGCTAAGGACTTGTGTAGAACCATATCAGCTCCTCATGACGATTTGCTCATTGCTGTCATAAACAAAGCCACCGGCGATATCGAAAATGGCGTCGTTGATGTCGAACCCACCAGAGACCAATTCAGAAAGCGTGTACGTCCCGGCAACCGGATCGGTGAGCACCAGGTTGTTTTCCGCATCTCGTTCCGCGACCACCGCCTCGTCATCGGAGGTAGTATTCTGGAAAGTCACCCCCCGCGCATCGACAAAATCCTCATTCTGATCCAGCGAGGTTGGAAACTCGTCGGTCTCGACCCCGCCGCTGGCAGGGTCCTCCAGTTTGAGGGGGTGGACGCGATCCTTGGTCATTGCCTCAACCTAGCCCAGAACGGACGTGCGGACAAGTCGCAGAGAAAGAAAGCAGTGGCCCCAATGACCGGGTAAATCGGGGGCCACTGCTTCCAGAAAAGCGGAGTCCTTCCAGCAAGGGGAATCCAGAAAAACTCCGCTTTCATCTATTGCCGCTTAGGCGGACTTCTTGCCCAGATCGGTGATCTGCACGAGCAAGTCGCTCGCGCTGGCCGCGTAGCCGATACGGATCACACGTTTGGTACCCGTAGGGACTGAGGTGACCAGACCGCCGCCATCGCCCAGGTAGTAGGGGGTGTTGACCGTCGCGGTGGTGAGCACACCCACGCACAGACCTGCGAAGCACACCGGCCCGCTGCCGCTGGGGATGGCGATGCGGGCGATACCGACCGTCCGCGCCTCGACATCCACCCCGGCGTCGGCCTTGGAGATGGTGTCATTGGCCGAGAAGAAGACCGGGTCACCCTTGGCGATGGCCTCGGCCACCGCGTAGTCCTTCTCGAGCCGCTCGGACTCAGTCGGGGCGGCGACCAGCTGATTGAACCCGTTGATGGTGATGCTGGATCCGTCGACCTTCACCCCGAGCCCACTGGCGCTGAGATCCAGCGCCCCGGTCGCGCTCACGTCGACTTGCATCGCGCCAGAGCCGTTGAACTCCAGACCGCCGGTGCCCGAACCCGCCGCGGCGAGCTTATTCGAGACCACGCCCGAGGAGACGGCGATGCCCTTGTCGGTGTCGTAGGTTGCCTTGCCCTTGATGCCCGCTCCAGCGGGAGCGCCGGTCGCGTCGGGGATGGAAGTCGGACCGGTGAAGGCCACCCAGCCCGTGCCGGTATCGAAGACGAAACCGGTGTTCTCATAGACGCTGTCCTCGCCGGCGACCAGCACCGCGTCTCCGTCGGAAGCGTCGAAGAACGCCCAGACGTTGGTGGTGGAATTGTAGGTCCCGATGTCGTTCTCACGGCCGACGAAAGCACCGGCCGCGCCCGTGCCGATGACCGCCACGCGGGTTCCGTTGGGGGGCTCGGAGCCAGCTCCGGCGAGGATGACATCCCAGCTATCCCCGTCCCACTCGACGATGTCGCCGTTGGTGTAGCCGGTGCCCCAGTTGTTCACCAGCCAGGCCTCGCCGGCTGCGCCGGCAGTGGGTACGTCGTTGGTGCCGGCGTCGGTCGCGTTGACGATACCGACTTCCAGCCAGTTCGCGTGCGCCGAGGTGATAGCCACGGTCGAGCCCGTGCCCGTGGTGTTGCTCTTGATGTCGATCTGGCCAGCGCCGCCGTCGATCGCGATGGTTCCGCCGAGGCCTCCACCGGTGCCGTACAGCGAGTTGATCGCCGTGATGGCTGCGGCCACATCGGCCGGAGCCGAGACCAGGATGATGGGCACCGCGGTCTCACCGTTGATCGACACGGAGAACGAGTTGCCCGTGGTCAGAAGGTTGATCCCCGTTCCGCCAGATCCTTCGACGAGCGCGCCCACAGGCGAACGAGCGGCGCCGGACTTCATCTTCAGGACTGTGACTGGGGCCTGCCACTCGTAGCCGGCAACCGCCGCGTCGAGCTGGGCCTTGTTCACGGCGTCCGCAGGATCGGTACCGTTGGCCAGCCCGATCACCTTCCCGGTGCTGGAGAGCTGGACGTTACCAGCCGATTCTGATCCAGAGCCAATCACCAGGGAAGCGACCTTTACGCCATCGCTTGCCCCCTGCTCCTCGTTGTACCCATCGGTACCGTTCAGAAAAAGAAATTTCTTGATTGCCATGCGGGTCTCCTTTGATCGGGGTTGAGATGTGCGAGATCCCTAAACGCAGTCTCCTGCATCTGGGCCAAAAGTGGAGCGTTCAGCCCGCGAGACCAAGTGGCTGCTGGATTGCTGGCTAACGAGGTAGCAAACTCAAGGTCCCGGTGGCGTCGTCATATGAGTACAAGGATAGATCTATCCCGTGTTTTTGCGCCAGAAATTCCTTGACCATTTTTATTTCCGCAATGGTTTCTGATTCTTCCTGGGCCAAACGCTGCATATTTTTGTTGCGATCAGCCTGTACTTGCTGAATGGCC